>MLJW01000009.1_pt1 | contig 356791 bp, 378 predicted proteins | sample 888231 | NCBI WGS metagenome assembly MLJW01 (sample SAMN05788063, study PRJNA343431) | mine drainage metagenome | isolation source: sample collected from the inflow into an acid mine drainage treatment plant... | place: Germany: Lusatia, lignite mining district
GGGCGACAACGTCAGCATCACGGTGAATCTGATCAACCCGATCGCGATGGAGGAAGGTCTGCGCTTCGCGATCCGCGAAGGCGGTCGTACCGTCGGTGCGGGTGTGGTTGCCAAGATCATCGAGTAAGCATACAATGCGCGCCCTCGCGTGGTTGCGGCCACGCGTTTTCGTTCTTTAAACCAGCGGCAATGCCGCATAGATGCAAGAGAAGATTATGCAAAGTCAAAAAATTCGCATCCGCCTGAAGGCATTTGATTACCGTTTGATCGACCAGTCGGCGTTGCAAATCGTGGATACGGCCAAACGCACTGGTGCTGTGGTCAAGGGCCCGGTTCCTTTGCCTACCAAGATCGAGCGTTTTGATGTGTTGCGCTCGCCACATGTGAACAAGACTTCACGTGATCAATTCGAAATTCGTACCCATCTGCGTCTGATGGACATCATGGATCCGACAGACAAGACTGTGGATGCGCTGATGAAGCTGGATCTGCCGGCTGGCGTGGATGTGGAAATCAAGTTGCAGTAAGTATTGGTAGTAAGGCAGTTTTGCAGTACGGATCGGCTGACCAATTGAAGTCAGCCCCTTAATAAAAGGAAAATATAATGAGCTTAGGACTTGTCGGTCGCAAGATTGGCATGACTCGCATCTTTACCGACGACGGTACATCGTTGCCGGTGACGGTGTTGGACGTGTCCAACAATCGTGTCACCCAAATCAAAACCGCTTCCGCGGACGGTTACAGTGCGGTGCAGGTCGCGTACGGTACGCGCCGCGCCAGCCGAGTAACCAAGGCTGCTGCAGGACATTTCGCTAAAGCCGGTGTTGAAGCCGGTAGCGTGCTTAAAGAATTCACGGCCTCGTCTGAACAACTTGCCGGCCTGACTCTCGGCGGCAGGGTTGGCGTGGATCTGTTTAAGGTCGGTCAGAAAGTCGATGTGACTGGAGTCACGATCGGTAAGGGTTATGCCGGCACCATCAAGCGTCACCATTTCAAATCTGGCCGAGCCACTCACGGTAACTCCAAGTCGCATAACGTTCCGGGTTCTATCGGTATGGCGCAAGATCCGGGTCGCGTGTTCCCGGGCAAGCGCATGACCGGTCACCTCGGTGACGTGCAGCGTACCGTTCAAAATCTCCAAATCGTTCGTATTGATGCTGAGCGCCAGTTGTTGCTGGTGCGCGGTGCTGTACCGGGCGCGCCCGGCGGCGATGTAATCGTGCGTCCGGCAGTGAAAGCGGGGGCATAATGGAACTGAAGGTCATTAACGAAAACGGCAAGGCGGCGCCGAGCATGAATGCATCCGATGACCTGTTTGGTCGTGAATACAATGAGGCGCTCGTGCATCAATTGGTCACTGCCTATCAGGCCAATGCGCGTTCTGCCAACAGCAAGCAAAAAGGTCGTAGCGAGATCGCCAAGTCCACCCGCAAGCCGTTTGCCCAAAAAGGTACCGGTCGTGCGCGTGCCGGTATGGCATCGAGTCCGTTGTGGCGCGGGGGTGGCAAGATATTCCCGAACTCGCCTGACCAGAATTACACGCAGAAGATCAACCGCAAGATGCATCGCGCGGGTATGGCTTCCATCTTCTCGCAGTTGGTGCGTGATGGGCGTCTGAGTGTGGTCGATGCCTTGTCTGTCGAGGCGCCAAAAACCAAGTTGTTGGCGCAGAAGATCAAGGCCATGGGTCTTGATCGCGTAATGATCATCACTGACAGCATGGACGAGAATCTGTATCTGTCGTCGCGCAACCTGCCCAACGTGCTGGTGGTGGAGGCTCATCAAGCCGACCCGGTCAGCCTGGTTCGTTTTCCCAGGATTTTGGTGACACGCGGCGCGATCGCAAAAATCGAGGAGATGCTGGCATGAGCGAACAGAAATTCAATGAAGAGCGTTTGCTGAATATTTTGCTGGCGCCGCAGATCTCCGAAAAAGCGACTTATGTTGCGGAGAAGAACGAGCAGGTGATCTTCCGTGTGGCATCCGATGCCACCAAGCCTGAAGTCAAGGCGGCGGTCGAGAAGTTGTTCAACGTCACTGTTGATAGCGTGCAGATTAGTAACGTCAAAGGCAAACAAAAACGTTTTGGCCGCTATATGGGCAGCCGCAAGGACTGGAAGAAGGCCTATGTATGCCTGGCTCCCGGTCAGGAAATCAACTTTGCTGCAAGTGAGCAGGGGTAAAACATGGCACTGATCAAACTCAAACCGACATCACCGGGAACTCGCGCAGTAGTGCGCGTGGTCACTCCGGAGTTGCACAAGGGCAAGCCCGAAGCGTCATTGCTGGAGAAGAAGACCAGAACCGCGGGGCGCAACCATAATGGGCACATCACCACGCGTCACATGGGTGGCGGGCACAAGAAGCACTACCGTCTGGTGGACTTCAAGCGCGACAAGGACGGCGTGCCGGCCAAGGTCGAACGTCTTGAATACGACCCGAACCGTACTGCACACCTGGCGTTGCTGGTATATGCGGACGGCGAGCGACGCTACATCATCGCTCCCAAGGGGATTTTTGCAGGCGCTCAGTTGATGAGCGGTCCGGAAGCGCCTATTAAAGCGGGCAATGCACTGCCGCTACGCAATATCCCGGTTGGTTCCACGATTCACGCGATCGAAATGTTGCCTAACAAGGGTGCTCAATTGGCGCGTTCGGCCGGTGCATCTGTGCAATTGCTGGCACGTGAAGGTAGCTACGCTCAATTGCGTCTGCGCTCCGGCGAAATCCGCAAGGTGCACGTTGATTGCCGCGCAACCATCGGAGAAGTCGGTAACGGCGAACATTCTCTGCGTTCCATTGGCAAAGCCGGTGCAAATCGTTGGCGCGGTATCCGCCCGACAGTGCGCGGTGTGGCCATGAACCCGGTCGATCACCCGCACGGCGGTGGTGAAGGTAAAACTGCGGCAGGCCGTCATCCGGTCAGTCCATGGGGTGTGCCAGCCAAGGGCTTCCGCACGCGTCGCAATAAGCGTACTAGCGGCATGATCGTGCGCCGCCGCTTTCAGGTTTAAGGGGTAACTAGATATGGCACGTTCAGTAAAAAAAGGGCCGTTCGTCGATCTGCATCTGCTGAAGAAGGTGGAAACAGTGCGCGCAACCAGTGACAAGCGTCCGGTGAAGACCTGGTCGCGTCGCTCCACCGTGTTGCCCGAGTTCGTCGGTCTGACGATCGCGGTGCATAACGGCAAGCAACACGTTCCGGTGTACGTTTCCGAGAACATGGTTGGGCACAAGCTTGGTGAATTTTCTTTGACCCGCACCTTCAAAGGTCACGCTGCTGATAAAAAAGCAGTCGCCAAGAAATAAGGAGACATGATGAGTACAACAGCAGTCATCCGTGGTGTTCGCCTGTCGGCACAGAAAGCCCGCCTGGTCGCTGACCAGATTCGTGGTCTGCCTGTCGCACAAGCGCTGAACATCCTCGCTTTCAGCCCGAAAAAGGGCGGTGGCATCATCAAGAAAGCACTGGATTCCGCGATTGCCAACGCCGAGCATAACGACGGTGCCGATATCGACGAATTGAAGGTCGCTACCATTTACGTGGACAAAGGTACTTCTTTGAAGCGCATGATTCCGCGTGCCAAGGGTCGTGGCAACGGCATCGAGAAGCAAACCTGCCACATTACGATCACCGTCGGGAGCTAAAGCATGGGTCAGAAAATTCATCCGATTGGATTCCGCCTGAGCGTTCAGAAGAATTGGACATCGAAGTGGTATTCCAACAGCAAGCACTTTTCCGAGTTGCTGCTGAAAGACATCGAAGTGCGCGACTATCTGAAGAAGAAACTGGCAGGTGCCGGAGTCTCCAAGATCGTTATCGAGCGTCCGGCCAAAAATGCCAAAATCACTATTTACACGGCCCGTCCGGGTGTGGTGATCGGCAAGAAAGGCGAGGATATCGAGTCGCTGCGTAACGAACTGAAGAAACGCATGGGCTTGCCCGATGTGGGTCTGAACATCGAAGAAGTACGCAAGCCGGAAGTGGATGCGCAACTGATTGCCGACTCTATCACCCAGCAACTCGAGAAACGCATCATGTTCCGTCGCGCCATGAAGCGCGCAATGCAGAACGCGATGCGTCTGGGCGCGCAAGGTATCAAGATCATGAGTTCGGGTCGTTTGAACGGTATCGAGATCGCTCGTACAGAGTGGTATCGCGAAGGCCGTGTTCCATTGCATACTCTGCGCGCGGAAATTGACTACGGTACTTCCGAAGCGCTGACCACCTACGGTTTGATTGGCGTCAAGGTTTGGGTCTACAAGGGCGATCATCAGACTGGGCAGCAGGAAGCCGCTGCTCCAGTCGTTGCCGAGCCGGAAAAGAAAGTAAGAAAGTCGTCGGGAGCTAAGCATGCTACAGCCAGCTAGAAGAAAGTACCGCAAGGAACAGAAGGGTCGTAACACCGGAGTCGCGACGCGCGGCAACAAGGTCAGTTTCGGCGAGTTCGGCCTCAAGGCCGTAGGTCGCGGTCGTCTGACTGCACGTCAGATCGAGGCGGCACGTCGCGCCATGACGCGCCACATTAAGCGCGGTGGACGTATCTGGATTCGCATTTTCCCGGATAAACCGATTTCCAAGAAACCGGCCGAAGTTCGCATGGGTAACGGCAAGGGCAGTCCAGAATACTACGTAGCCGAGATTCAGCCTGGCAAGATGTTGTATGAGATGGATGGCGTGGATGAGGTGTTGGCGCGCGAGGCATTCCAATTGGCTTCGGCCAAGCTGCCTATCGCTACGACATTTGTTGTTAGACAGGTAGGGGCGTGATCATGAAGTCAAAGTCAAGCGAACTTAAGGCAAAATCGGTGGCTGATCTGCAACAAGAGCTGTTGTCCCTGAGCAAGGAACAATTCGGCCTGCGTATGCAAGTGGCAACCCAGCAATTGAGCAACACCAGCCAATTGAGCAAGGTGCGCCGCAACATCGCACGAGTGAAAACGGTATTGACCGAGAAGGGTGTGCAGCAATGAGTGCAACGAATCTGAAACGCGCGTTGACCGGAACTGTGGTCAGCAACAAGATGGACAAGACTGTCACGGTGCTGGTCGAGCGCAAAGTAAAGCACCCAGTGCTTGGCAAGGTTGTGCGTGTCTCCAAGAAATACCATGCTCATGATGAGAATAATGAGTTCAATCAAGGTGATGTGGTTACCATTGAGGAGACTCGCCCTCTGTCCAAGACAAAGACCTGGCGCGTGTCAAAGTTGCTGGAAAAAGCTGGCGAAGCATAATTTATAAATTAAAGCTTGTGCATTCTGGCAAGTTTGAATAGAATGCGCGGCTTCGTTTCACCGTCGCTCTGCGGCGGCCTAACCCGAACGGGTTCCAAAACTAGCCGCCGCGGGCGGACAAAGTTGGAGATTGAAAAATGATACAAATGCAGTCTGTTTTGAATGTTGCCGACAACACGGGCGCGCGCTCGGTTATGTGCATCAAGGTGTTGGGCGGTTCCAAGCGTCGCTATGCTGGCGTTGGTGATGTAATCAAGGTAAGCATCCGTGATGCGGCTCCGCGTTCTCGCGTCAAAAAAGGCGAGGTGTATAGCGCTGTGGTTGTGCGTACCGCCAAGGGCGTGCGCCGCTCGGACGGATCCTTGATCAAATTTGATGGCAATGCGGCTGTGTTGCTGAATAACAAGCTGGAGCCGATCGGTACCCGTATTTTTGGACCGGTGACTCGTGAACTGCGCAATGAGCGCTTCATGAAGATCGTCTCTCTGGCGCCGGAAGTGCTGTAAGCGACAGTCGAGGATAAATCATGAACAAGATTAAAAAGAACGACGATGTAATCGTCATTACTGGCAAGGATAAAGGAAATCGCGGCAGTGTGTTGAGCGTGCTCGACAACGATCGCGTGCTGGTGGCTGGTATCAATAAAGTCAAAAAGCACCAGAAGCCGAATCCGGTGAAGGGTACGACAGGCGGTATCGTGGAAATCGAGAAGCCTATCCATATTTCCAATATAGCCATCTATAACGCGACCACCAAGAAGGCGGACCGTGTTGGCGTCAAGCAGTTGGAGGACGGTCGCAAAGTGCGCGTGTTCAAGTCCAACGGCGAAGTGATTGCGTAAGGGGTAAGAGCATGGCTCGTTTATACGACTACTACAAAAAAAACGTGACGGAACAGCTGATGAAGCAGTTCGGTTATAAATCCGTCATGGAGGTTCCGCGCATCGAGAAGATCACCCTGAACATGGGTGTGGGCGAAGCGGTTGCGGACAAGAAGGTGATGGATCACGCGGTCAGTGACATGCAAAAGATCGCCGGTCAAAAACCGGTGGTGACCAAGTCGAAAAAATCGATTGCAGGTTTCAAGATTCGCGAGAACTATCCGGTTGGCTGCAAGGTCACGCTGCGCCGCGAGCGTATGTATGAATTCCTGGATCGCCTGGTAACGGTTGCCATTCCGCGTATCCGTGACTTTCGTGGTATCTCCGGCAAGTCTTTTGATGGTCGTGGAAACTACAACATGGGTGTCAAAGAGCAGATCATTTTCCCGGAAATCGAGTATGACAAGATCGATGCGCTGCGTGGAATGAATATCACGATCACGACCACGGCGAAAACCGACGAAGAAGCCAAGGCTCTTTTGTTGGCATTCAAATTCCCATTGAAGAACTGAGGGCGATATGGCTAAGATTGCTGTGATTAACCGCGAGCAAAAGCGCCGCGATACAGTGAAGAAATTCGCTGCCAAGCGCGCCGCCTTGCTGGCAATCATTACAAATGTGTCGTTGAGCGAAGAAGAGCGCTTTGCCGCACGTCAAAAATTGCAAGCATTGCCGCGCGATTCAAGCCCGGTGCGTTTGCGTAATCGCTGTGCGTTGACCGGTCGTCCGCGTGGAGTGTTCAGTAAGTTCGGTTTGGGGCGTACCAAATTGCGTGAGTACGCGATGCGCGGCGAAATCCCAGGTGTAGTCAAGGCAAGCTGGTAAGGGTGAATCTATGAGTATGAGTGATCCTATCTCCGACATGTTGACGCGTATTCGTAACGCGCAAATGGCGGAAAAGTTAACGGTATCGATGCCTTCTTCCAAGATCAAGGCGGCGATTGCCAAGGTGTTGCTGGACGAAGGTTATGTGGAGGGCTTCAAGGTCATCGATCATGATGGCAAGCCCACATTGGAAATTGGCCTTAAGTATTATGCTGATCGTCCAGTGATCGAAAAGATTCAACGCGTTAGCCGTCCAGGCCTGCGCGTTTACAAAGGTAGCGAAGACATACCCCGTGTGATGAACAATCTGGGTATTGCCATCGTTTCCACCTCCAAGGGTCTGATGACAGACCGCAAGGCACGCGCCAATGGCATTGGCGGCGAAGTGCTCTGTATCGTGGCATAAGGAGGAAACATGTCTAGAGTCGCTAAGAATCCTATCGTGGTGCCGGCTGGCATCGAAGTTACGCTGGCAGCCGATAAAATATCCGTGAAGGGCCCGCTGGGTACCCTGACACAAGTGCTTAAGGGTGACGTGGTGGTTGTGCGCGAGGGTGATGCCCTGCTGTGCAAGGCTACTGATGAGTCTGCCCAGGCAGATGCGCAGTCCGGCACTATTCGCGCTTTGGTGGCGAATATGATTGTTGGTGTGAGCAAAGGCTTTGAACGTAAGTTGATGCTGGTTGGCGTGGGTTACCGTGCACAAGCTGCGGGTGACGCGCTGAACCTGACGCTGGGTTATTCACATCCGGTGGTGCACAAGATGCCCAAGGGTGTGAAGGTGGCAACACCTACCCAGACCGAAATCGTATTGACCGGTTCGGACAAGCAACAAGTTGGTCAAGTCGCCGCCGAGATTCGTGCATATCGTGAACCCGAACCCTACAAGGGTAAAGGTGTGCGGTATTCCGACGAGGTGGTGATCCTGAAAGAAACCAAGAAGAAATAATCGAGGTTGATATGTTGAATAAGAATGAAGCGCGTCTGCGCAGATCACGCAAAACCCGTGCAAGAATCGCTGAACAAAAGACAGTGCGTCTGGCGATCCACCGCACCAATCTGCATATCTATGCGCAAGTGATATCTGCCGACGGTGGCAAAGTGCTGGTAAGTGCCTCCACGCTGGAAGCGGAAGTGCGCAAGGCTGTCGGCAACGGCGGAAATGCGGCAGCCGCCGCGGCAGTAGGCAAGCGTATTGCCGAAAAGGCCAAGATCGCTGGCGTGACGGCGGTTGCATTTGACCGTTCCGGCAACAAGTACCATGGTCGCATCAAGGCGCTGGCAGAAGCGGCGCGCGAGCATGGCTTGCAGTTCTAATCTGGGGTGAATCATGGCACAAGCTAAACAAGGTAAGAATCAGCAGCAAGAAGACAAGGGTGACGGCCTCATCGAAAAGATGATCGCAGTGAACCGTGTGACCAAGGTTGTTAAGGGTGGTCGTATCATGGGTTTTGCTGCGCTGACCGTAGTCGGCGATGGAGATGGCCGTATCGGCATGGGCAAGGGCAAATCCAAGGAAGTGCCGGTGGCTGTGCAGAAGGCAATGGAAGAATCCCGCCGCAAGCTGATGAAAGTGAATCTGAAGGAAGGTACGCTGCACCATGCAGTGATCGGTCGTCACGGCGCAGCCAAGGTTTACATGCAGCCGGCTTCCGAAGGTACCGGCATTATTGCAGGTGGTGCGATGCGCGCGGTGTTCGAAGCGGTCGGTGTGCGTAATGTGCTGGCCAAGTGCATCGGTTCCAGCAATCCCTACAACGTCGTGCGTGCCACGCTGAACGGTTTGAAGGCTCTGAATTCGCCAGCCGAGATCGCTGCAAAGCGCGGCAAGAGCGTAGAAGAAATCACGGGGTAAGTCATGGCAAAAGCTAAAACGGCGCAAGCCAAAACATTGAAGGTGACGCTGGTAAGAAGCATTATCGGCACCAAGGAATCTCATCGGGCCACAGTGCGCGGTTTGGGGTTGCGGCGCATGCATCATACCGTCGAAGTGGAAGATACTCCGGCAGTTCGCGGCATGATTAACAAAGTGTATTACCTGGTCAAGTGCGAGGCGTAAATGCAACTCAATCAAATTAAACCTGCCGAAGGTTCAAAGCATGCTAAGCGCCGCGTCGGTCGCGGCATCGGGTCCGGTCTGGGCAAGACGGCCGGTCGTGGTCACAAGGGCCAGAAATCGCGCTCAGGCGGTTTTCACAAGGTTGGTTTTGAAGGCGGTCAAATGCCATTGCAACGCCGTCTACCTAAACGTGGCTTTGTGTCGCTGACACGCAATGACACAGCGCAAGTTCGCTTGTCCGATCTGGAGAAAATGCCGGTGGACTCGATTGATCTGTTGGCTTTGAAACAAGCGGGTGTTGTGGCTGCTACTGCTTTGAGTGCCAAGGTTGTCTTGGCGGGAGAGATCAAGCGTGCCGTGAAGCTGCAAGGTCTGTTGCTGACCAAGGGTGCGCGTGCCGCGGTGGAAGCTGCAGGCGGCAGCATCGCGGAATAAGGGCAGTCTGTGAACAAAGCTGTGAGCAAAGGTAAGTACGGTGATCTGGGGCAGCGTCTCTGGTTCTTGTTGCTTGCATTGATTGTCTACCGGATCGGGGCGCATATCCCGGTGCCGGGAATCGATCCGAATGTGCTGGCAGACCTCTTCAAGTCGCAGAAGGGTGGCATTCTGGGAATGTTCAACATGTTCTCGGGAGGTGCGTTGTCCCGCTTCACCATTTTTGCGCTGGGCATCATGCCGTACATTTCTGCCTCCATCATCATGCAACTGGCAGCGATTGCGGTGCCGCATTTGGAGCAACTGAAAAAGGAAGGCGAAGCAGGGCGCCGCAAGATTACGCAGTACACTCGTTACGGTACGTTGGTACTGGCGTTGTTTCAAGCGTTCGGTATTTCTGTTGCATTGCAGTCGCAGGCTGGTTTGGTATTGCATCCGGGGTCGATGTTCCAGATGACAACCGTGATCACACTGGTAACCGGTACGATGTTCCTGATGTGGCTGGGCGAACAGATTACCGAGCGCGGCTTGGGGAACGGTATCTCGCTGATCATTTTTGCGGGTATCGCGGCAGGCCTGCCGAATGCCCTGGGTAATACGTTGGAGATGGCGCGTACGGGTGCATTCTCTATACCGCTGGTTTTGACGCTGTTTATCGGCGCAGTTCTGGTGACGGCATTAGTCGTTTTTGTCGAGCGCGGACAGCGCAAGATTTTGGTGAACTATGCCAAGCGGCAAGTGGGTAACAAGGTATATGGCGGACAAAGTTCTCATTTGCCGTTGAAGCTGAACATGGCTGGAGTTATTCCGCCGATCTTCGCTTCAAGCATTATCCTGTTCCCTGCGACGGTGGCGGGCTGGTTTGGATCCGGTCAGAACATGACCTGGTTGAAAGATGTAAGCGAAAAGTTGTCGCCGGGTCAGCCGATTTATGTGTTGTTCTACGCGTCAGCGATTGTTTTCTTCTGTTTCTTCTATACGGCGCTGGTGTTCAGTCCGAAAGAAACGGCGGACAATTTGAAGAAGAGCGGTGCTTTTTTGCCGGGTATCCGTCCCGGCGAGCAGACTGCGAAGTATGTTGAGAAGATCATGTTGCGTCTGACATTGGTCGGTGCGGTATACATCACCTTGGTGTGTCTGTTGCCTGAATTTCTTGTGGTGAAGTGGAATGTACCATTCTATTTTGGCGGTACATCTCTGCTGATTCTGGTTGTGGTGACGATGGACTTTATGGCGCAGGTGCAGTCTTACATGATGACGCACCAGTATGAGAATCTGTTGAAGAAGGCCAATTTTAAGGCCGGGATAACGCGATAGATGGCAAAGGAAGACGTCATCCAGATGCAGGGTGAGGTTGAAGAGTCCCTGCCCAATGCGACTTTCCGGGTGAAGTTGGAAAATGGCTTTGTTGTTCTGGGTCATATTTCCGGCAAGATGCGCATGCATTACATACGCATACTGCCTGGAGACAAGGTGACGGTGGAAGTATCACCCTACGATTTGAGCAAAGCGCGCATCGTATTCCGCGCGAAATAAGTTGAGAGAAGCAAGGAGAAGCAAATGAAAGTGCAAGCGTCCGTGAAAAAGGTGTGCCGTAACTGCAAGATCGTGCGGCGAAATCGCGTGGTTCGTGTGATCTGCAGTAGCGATCCACGTCACAAACAGCGCCAGGGTTGATTGAGTTAAATCGCCTCTGGATGGTACAATTTACGACTTTTGAATAAATAGGGTAGCTGCATGGCTCGTATTGCCGGTGTAAACATTCCAAACCATCAACACGCCGAGATCGCATTGACTGCAATCTATGGCATCGGTCGCACTCGTGCGCAGCAGATTTGTGCTGCTGCCGGAGTCGTCACCTCCACCAAGGTTAAGGATATCAGTGATTCCGATATGGAAAAGCTGCGCGACGAAGTCGCCAAGTTCACGGTGGAAGGCGATCTGCGCCGAGAAATTTCCATGAACATCAAGCGCTTGATGGACCTGGGCTGCTACCGCGGACTGCGTCATCGTCGCGGATTGCCGTGCCGTGGTCAGCGTACACGCACGAACGCACGTACCCGCAAAGGACCGCGCAAGTCCATCGCTGGCGCGAAGAAGTAATCTAGTAGAGGATCGAAGACATGGCAAAGCCCAGCACGAGAGTGCGCAAGAAAGTTAAGAAGAACGTAGCCGAAGGTATCGCGCACGTTCACGCCTCCTTTAACAACACCATCGTGACCATCACGGACCGTCAAGGCAATACCTTGGCCTGGTCGACCAGTGGCGCGCAGGGTTTTAAGGGCTCTCGTAAGAGTACCCCGTTCGCAGCGCAGATCGCCGCCGAGACAGTCGGCAAGTCTGCTGTTGAATGCGGTGTCAAGAATCTGGAAGTTCGCATCAAGGGCCCAGGCCCGGGGCGCGAGTCCGCAGTGCGTGCGTTGAACGCCGCAGGTTTCAAAATAACAAGCATTTCGGATATTACGCCGGTACCGCACAACGGTTGCCGTCCTCCGAAAAAGCGTCGTATCTAAGGAGCATAGATCTTGGCTAGAAATCTTGATGCAAAGTGCCGTCAGTGCCGCCGCGAAGGCGAGAAACTGTTCCTCAAGGCTGAGAAATGTTTTACCGACAAGTGTTCGGTAGAGCGTCGTGCCTATCCGCCCGGTCAGCATGGTCAGAAAAAGAACCAGCGTCAGTCCGAATACGGTGGCCAGTTGCGCGAAAAGCAAAAGCTGCGTCGTATCTACGGCATGATGGAAGGCCAATTCCGTCTGACTTACAAGCGCGCTGAGCAATCTCGCGGCATCACCGGCGAAAGCCTGCTGCAGATGCTGGAATCGCGTCTGGACAACGTTTCATACCGTATGGGCTTCGGCGCATCGCGTTCCGAGGCGCGCCAGGTGGTGCGTCACAATGCCATCATGGTTAACGGAAAGCGTGTCAATATCCCGTCATTCCAGGTACGACCGGGCGATGTGGTCGAGGTCGCGGAAAAATCCAAGAACCAGTTGCGTGTGAAAGCGGCTTTGGCTGCTGCTGAACAGCGCGGCTTCCCGGAATGGCTCGAAGTCGATGCCAAGGCGTTCAAAGGGACCTTCAAGTCGGTTCCGCAGCGTTCCGAATTGCCTGCGACGATCAACGAGCATCTCGTGGTCGAGTTGTATTCCAAGTAATCCACGCGGAGTAGGATATGTCTAACAATAATTTGTTGAAACCTCGCATCATTGATGTGCAGCGCACTTCTGCCACCCAGGCTCGGGTGGTGATGGAGCCGTTCGAGCGCGGCTACGGGCACACGCTGGGCAATGCCCTGCGCCGCGTTCTGCTGTCTTCCATGCCCGGCTACGCGGTGACTGAAGTCAAGATTGCGGGCGTGCTGCATGAATACTCATCTATCGACGGCGTGCAGGAAGACGTGGTCGAGATCCTGCTGAACCTGAAGGGGTTGGTACTGAAGCTGCATAATTCGCGTGAAGCGACTCTGCATCTGCGCAAATCCGGCGCGGGCGTGGTAACAGCTGCCGACATCGAAGTGGGTGCCGACACTGAGGTCATCAATCCGAACCATGTGATCGCCCATCTGGCCGCTGGCGGCAAGCTGGACATGGAAATCAAGGTAGAGCAAGGCCGCGGTTACGTTTCCGCCATCTCGCGTTTGCAACCCGGTGCGACTCGTCCCGTTGGACATATCGCCCTGGATGCATCGTTCAGCCCGGTTTCTCGGGTGAGCTACGCTGTTGAAAGTGCGCGTGTTGAACAGCGCACCGATCTCGACAAGCTGATCATGGATATCGAAACCAACAGCGCGATCGATCCTGAAGAGGCCATCCGTTATGCGGCACGCATTCTGATGGATCAACTCTCAGTGTTCGCTGCACTGGAAGGTACGCCGGCGCCGGTTGAGAAACCGCAGACCCCGAAAGTCGACCCGATGCTGTTGCGTCCGGTCGACGATCTGGAGCTGACTCCGCGCTCTTCCAACTGCCTCAAGGCTCAGAGCATCCATTACATTGGCGACCTGATCCAGAACACCGAAGCCGATCTGTTGCGCACCCCGAACCTGGGCCGCAAATCGCTCAACGAGATCAAGCAAGTGCTGGCCGAACATGGCTTGTCGCTGGGCATGAAGTTGGAAAACTGGACGGCAATGTCCGAGAAATAAGCTTCTTCAGCCGTAAGGCTGGATAGCAAGAGAGGAAAATCATGCGTCACCGTTTAGGACTTAGAAAACTTAACCGCACCAGCAGCCACCGCTTGGCAATGTTGCGCAACATGACCGTTTCGCTGCTGCGTCACGAAGTTATCAAGACTACCCTGCCGAAGGCCAAGGAACTGCGCCGCGTCGCCGAACCTATCCTGACACTGGGCAAGAATCCCAGCCTGGCCAATCGCCGTTTGGCGTTTGCACGTCTGCGCGACCGCGATATCGTCACCAAGCTGTTCGACGAACTCGGCCCGCGTTATGCAGCCCGCAATGGCGGCTACTCTCGCATCCTCAAGTTCGGCTTCCGCAAGGGCGACAATGCTCCGATGGCACTGGTGGAGCTGCTGGATCGTCCGGCTGATGCACAACCGGTAGACGCAGGCGAGTAAGATTCAAACGCCGCAAGCAACAACAAACAAGGCCGGATTAGATCCGGCCTTGTTGTTTTTGCAGAACGGTTCAGGAGAACCAGCGCAGAAAAGCAGCACCCGAAATCGCGGTGATTGCCAGTATAGATGACGAAATCCAGGCTTTGCTCTTGCGCTGCTCAGTCCAGCGATGGCTTTGCCAAAGGTAAGTTGCGAGCAGCAAAATCCCCAGCGTCGCGCAAACCATCTTGATTACCAATGCGTCGACGGCAATCCCGGAAATGTCCGGCAGCTGGTGGTAAAAATGGTAAGTGACCATACCGAATGTGGCGCCGCTTACGGCTTGCGTTACCCAGCCGATCAGCACCAGATTTGCCAACCTGCGTCGAGTAACGTTATCTCGCAACCGCGTCGCGATCACCGATCCGCCCACTGTCGCAACCGCACCGAAGTTATGCACAACCTGAATTACGCTGTAGCTCAGATTCTGTGCAGCACTCATTGCGCAGTGACGTCTACGCAGCTTTCGACGCCGGTCGGCGCATGTGAGCTTGTATTGACGGTCAGGCAGACGTGATGTTTGCCGGCAGGCAATGGGTCAAGTTCTGCGGTTCCTTTTATTTGGCGCAACACGTCCACACGTTTGCCATCTACATAAAGGTGCAGGTGATCTCCGGTCGGGCCGAGCGTAGCTGCATAAGTAACCGGAACCTTGTCTTTGGCGCTGACCATGGCGCCATTGGCGGGGCTGCTAATCGTGATGGAACCGTCTGCTGCATAGGCCTGACCCCACAAGAGAGTCAAGAGAAGGGGGGCTAACATCTTGATGTTCATGATCGTTCTCCTTTAGATTTGGTTGTTGGAGCAAACACGGCAATTATCTAACAATAACCTACAATACTTGTCAAGTAACAATTGGCGACTGGGAATATGTATAAACGACAAGGCCGGACTTAATCCGGCCTTGTCGTTATCCGATTTGGAATCAATATGGCTTTTTTCCGACCCAGTTGCCAGGCGGCTGGTACTGGCAGACCCAGACCTGGTCGCGTGAGTCCTCGCATACGGCAACGGCGCAACCTACCGTTGTGGTTGTCTTCCAGACGACCTGCGTGTAGTGCCCGCACATCATGCCTTTGGTACAGCTGTTATTCTTGTAGTTGTAGTTCGTGCGCTCGCTGGCCCAGTCATCCACCACCTTCTTCGGGTTGATCTTTTGCAGCTCGCGCATGCCGTCCGACCATTCCACCGCACTTGCCCAGAAAAGATTCTCGCCGTAGTGCCCGTCCGGTTTGCTGTGCTGCATTTGGCAGCGCTTGCTTTCCTTCAGGTGGTTCGCCCATTCCTGGGCGGAAGCGGCAAGGTCGGTCGAATAGGAGAGCGGCGGAGCGCCGACAGTCTTGCGCCAGCGGTTATGGGCGGCAACCATTTCATTCGCATCAAAACCCTGCGCCTGCGCCAATAGCGCAGGGAAAAGAAGGCAGGCGAGCAAGCTGCGCTTCATCATTTGCCCAGCAGTTTTTGCAGGTAGGGCCCTGTCACACTTTCCGGATTCGCCGCGATGTCCCTGGGCGAGCCCTGTGCCACGATACGCCCACCGCCGTTGCCACCTTCCGGCCCAAGGTCGATGACCCAGTCGGCAGTCTTGATCACATCCAGATTGTGTTCGATGACCACAACCGTGTTGCCTTGGTCGCGCAGCGTGTGGATGACCTTAAGCAGCATTGCGATATCGTGGAAGTGCAGGCCGGTAGTCGGTTCGTCGAGAATGTATAGCGTGCGCCCGGTGTCGCGTTTGGAGAGTTCGAGCGAGAGCTTCACACGCTGTGCTTCGCCGCCGGACAGGGTGGTGGCGCTTTGCCCTAGTGTGATGTAGCCCAGGCCCACGTCGAGCAGCGTTCTTAGCTTGCGCGCGAGGATAGGCACGGCGGAGAAAAATTCATATGCCTGTTCCACCGTCATCTCGAGCACCTGATGGATGTTCTTGCCCTTGTACTGAACCTCAAGTGTCTCGCGGTTGTAACGGTGGCCATGGCACACGTCGCACGGCACATACACATCCGGCAGGAAGTGCATTTCCACCTTGATCACGCCGTCGCCCTGGCAGGATTCGCAGCGTCCGCCCTTGACGTTGAAAGAGAAACGTCCCGGCCCGTAGCCGCGTTCGCGCGACATGGGTACGCCGGAGAACAGGTCGCGTATGGGTGTGAACAGCCCGGTATATGTCGCCGGATTGGATCGCGGTGTGCGTCCGATGGGCGATTGATCGACATTGATGACTTTATCGAAGAACTCTAGGCCTTCAATCTCCGCGTAAGGCGAGGGCTCGGCATTGCTGCCGTACAGGTGCTTGGCCACAGCGTGATACAGCGTGTCATTGATGAGTGTGGACTTGCCCGAGCCCGATACACCTGCGACGCACACCAGCAGGCCGACCGGCAGGTCGAGCGTGACGTCCTTCAGGTTGTTGCCGCAAGCGCCGATGATCTTCAGCTTGCGCTCGGGATCCGGCTTGCGATATTTCTTTGGCGCTTCGATGAAGCGGCGTCCGGAGAGGTAATCGCCCGTGAGCGACAAAGGGTTGGCACATACTTCCTCAGGCGTGCCTTGCGCCACGACCTTGCCGCCGTGCTCGCCCGCCCCGGGCCCCATATCCACCACATAGTCGGCTGTCAGGATGGCGTCCTCGTCATGCTCTACCACGATCACGCTATTGCCCATGTCGCGCAGTCGCTTCAGCGTATCCAGCAAGCGGTCGTTGTCTCGCTGGTGCAGGCCGATGGAAGGCTCATCCAGTACATACATCACGCCCGTGAGTCCCGAGCCGATCTGCGATGCGAGGCGAATACGCTGCGCTTCGCCGCCGGAGAGCGTCTCGGCAGAGCGATCCAGGGAAAGATAATCCAGCCCCACGTTGTTGAGGAAAGTCAGGCGGCTGGCAATCTCCTGCACGATCTTCTCGGCAATCGCTTGCTTGTTGCCGGGCAGCGTTACACCCTGGAAGAAAGTCAGTGCCTGCTTCAGCGCCAGTGCGCTGAGCTGGTAGATGGTGTGATCGGCCACACGTACGTGGCGCGCCTCGATGCGCAGGCGGGTGCCGTTGCAATCCGGGCAAGTGCAGCCGTTGAGGTACTTCGCCAGCTCCTCGCGCACCGTGGGCGAATCCGTCTCCTTGTAGCGCCGTTCCAGATTGTTGACGATGCCCTCGAAGGGATGCTCGCGCATCATCTTCTTGCCGCGCTCGTTCAGGTACTGGAAAGGAATCTCTTCACGCCCGCTGCCGTAAAGCACGACCTTTTGAATCTTCTCCGGCAGGCTTTCGAACGGGCGCTCCAGGTCGAAATCGTAATGCTTCGCCAGGCTGTCCAGCATCTGGTAATAGAACTGGTTGCGCCTGTCCCAGCCCTTGATCGCGCCGCCGCTCAGCGATAGAGATGGAAAAGCCACGATGCGTTTCGGATCGAAGAAACTGATCACGCCCAGGCCGTCGCACTTCGGGCACGCGCCCATCGGGCTGTTGAACGAAAACAGCCGCGGTTCCAGTTCTTGCAGAGAGTAATTGCAGATGGGGCAGGCAAACTTCGCCGAGAACAGATGCTCCTTGCCCGTATCCATCTCCACCGCCAGCGCACGCCCGTCAGCGTGGCGCAACGCCGTCTCGAACGACTCTGCCAGACGCTGTTTGATGTCGGTTGATACTTTCAAGCGATCCACCACGATCTCGACGGTGTGCTTCTTGTTCTTCTCAAGTTTTGGCAGGTTGTCCATCTCGCATACCTTGCCGTTCACACGCAGACGCACAAAACCTTGCGCACGCAGTTCGTCGAACAGCTCCAGCTGTTCGCCCTTGCGCTCAACGACCAGCGGCGACAGGATCATCACCTTGGTCCCCTCCGGCAGTGCCAGCACATGGTCCACCATCTGCCCTACGGACTGCGCCTGCAACACCAGATCATGCTGCGGACAATACGGATCGCCGGCCCGCGCAAACAGCAGGCGCAAATAGTCGTGGATCTCGGTGACCGTACCCACAGTAGAGCGAGGGTTATGCGAAGTGGCCTTTTGCTCGATGGCGATAGCAGGGGAAAGACCCTCGATCAGGTCGACATCCGGTTTTTCCATCAACTGCAGGAATTGACGCGCATAAGCGGAAAGCGACTCCACATAGCGCCGCTGGCCCTCGGCATACAAGGTGTCGAAAGCGAGTGAGGACTTGCCAGAGCCTGATAATCCGGTGATCACCACCAATTGGTTGCGTGGCAGGTCGAGGCTGATGTTCTTCAGGTTGTGGGTGCGGGCACCGCGTATTTTTATATATTCCATTCCGGGCAGCGAGTCAGTAAAACGACCTGACAATATACGCGAGTTTTGATGCTTTCCCAACTCAAGAAATTGGGACAAATTCCAAGAATGCCAATGGATAAAACAGTATTTGAGCCAACTTCATATCCACAACCAAACAGACATCTTCCACTTAATGAGTACCGGCAGAAGCCGGCTATCAGGCAGATAGCCAGACCTGTTAATATACGAACCTTCTGAATTTCAATTTGTTGCTTAATGTCCGCTTCAGATTCCGCAATGACCCCCCTTGAGCGCCGCGCCAGCGTAGGCTTGGCCGGCATTTACGGCCTGCGCATGCTGGGCCTGTTCATCATCCTGCCGATCTTTGCCCTGTATGCCGAGAAGTTGCCGGGAGGACAGAGTCATTTTCTGATCGGGATTGCGCTCGGCGCGTATGGTCTGACGCAGGCGATCCTGCAAATTCCGGCAGGCTGGCTATCCGATCGTTACGGGCGCAAGCCGGTGATCATAGTCGGCTTGCTGCTGTTCGCGGCGGGCAGCTTCATTGCGGCTTCGGCAGATGACATCTATTGGATCATCCTGGGGCGCGTGATCCAGGGGGCCGGGGCGATCAACGCGGCAGTGATGGCGTTGACGGCCGACCTGACGCGCGAGGAGCACCGTACCAAGGCAATGGCGATGATCGGTATCACCATCGGCATAACATTCTCGATCTCGATGGTGCTGTCGCCGTTGCTGTACAAGTACATCGGCATGTCCGGCATGTTCAATCTGATCGGTGTGCTGGCTTTCGTTTCAATCGGGGTCGTGCTGTGGTTCATACCCAATCCCGCCATCACGCGTTTCCATTCGGACACTGAAACCAATACCAGCAAGCTCGCCGAAGTATTGCGCAACAAGGATCTGCTGCGCATGGATTTCGGCGTGTTCACCTTGCACGCGATCCTGATGTCGGTGTTCATGCAGGTCCCGTTCATCCTGCGCGCCGACGGGCTGGATGCACAGCACCAGTGGCAGGTCTATCTGCCGGTGATGCTGATCGCTTTCGGACTCATGGTGCCGCCCATCATCATCGCGGAGAAGAAGGCGAAGATGAAGGAAGTGTTCATGATTGCCATTGCGCTGGCAGCCGTCGCCCAAGTGGCGATCCTGTTTTTGCATGGCAGCATTTTGGGCGTCGCAATCGCTTTGTTGATGTTCTTCACCGCATTCAACGTGCTGGAAGCTACACAACCGTCCATCGTCAGCAAAATCTCGCCGCTGGCCGCCAAGGGTACGGCGATGGGCGTGTTCAGCAGCGTGCAGTTCCTCGGCGCCTTCTTCGGCTCGGCCATGGGCGGGTTGTTGATGCAGCTCTACGGAGGCAATGCCGTGCTCGTATTTGCGGTGGTCATGCTGCTGCTGTGGCTGGCAGTGGCTTCCACCATGCGGGCGCCGCGGCCGCTTGCGACCAAAATATATCACCTGAAAGAAATGGGCGAAGATGCGGCGCGCACGATGCAACAAGCGCTGGCCCAATTGCGCGGGGTAAGCGAAGTGCTGGTGGTTGCAAACGAGCAGATTGCCCTGATTAAAGTCGAGATAAGCGGGTTCGACGAAGATGCAGTTGAGCAATTGGTGAGCGGTAAACAATCGACCTCCAAGTCCGTTCGTCCTGAGCTTGTCGAGGGATGAACTTTCGGATCAACGACCTTGAGTTGTTCATGTTTAGGCATCCGCAACACGGATTGAGTTATTGGTACCATAGCATCGGTGAAAGCATAAAATTTTTATAGGGAGCAAGACATGTCGGTGAATAAAGTGATCCTGGTGGGGCGTCTGGGCAAAGACCCGGAGACCCGTTACATGACCAATGGAGAAGCAGTGACCAATGCCACACTGGCGACTTCCGAGAACTGGAAGGACAAGGCAGGCGAGAAGCAGGAAAAGACCGAATGGCACAACCTGGTGTTCTATCGCCGCTTGGCCGAAGTCGCGGGCGAATACCTGAAGAAAGGTTCGCAGGTCTACATCGAAGGCAAGATACAGACGCGCAAGTGGCAGGACAAGGAAACCGGCAAAGACCGTTACACCACTGAGATCATCGTCAACGAAATGCAGATGCTGGGCAGCAAGTCTGGCGGCGGCAGCTTCGAAGTGGTTGAGAACCAGTCTGCACCCGCGGCTCGTAGCGCTCCGGCAGCCAAACCAGCCGCAGCACCGGCAGCCAAAGGCAACTTCGACAATTTCGACGACGACATTCCGTTCTGATCTGGATAAGGATGGAAGTGCAAACAAAACGACCGCTTCGGCGGTCGTTTTTTTATATTATGTTCAATTGGATGTGTCTGACATCCCCGCTTGATAATCCGTAAAGCTGAGCTAATTTCCGTGAATGCGAAAGTTGATACTTTTCCCCCGCGTACATTTTGGCAATCAGGCTCTTCACACAAAAAGTGTAAAGTCGGAAATCTCCAGTTTAGGCCGGCACTAAAACGGGTGCGGGCTCGGAAGAACAGCCGGGACAGTACCCGGCTATTCCTGTTTTGGAGACAACCGGATCTAGAACTTAAAAACCAGACCCGCCGACAGTATCGTCAGTTTGGTCGTGCCGGTGGTAGCGGCATTCCCTACCGTACCCAGGTCTTCGTATTGGGCACGGATGGCGATGTTATCGGTGAAGTCATATTTTGCGCCGACACCGAAGGCGAACTTGGTCGTCGTTTCATTCAGGCCGACCGAAGTTCCCAACCCGGAAGCCGACATCTTGAAATCCGTGGTTGCAACGCCCAGTTTCCCAATGATGGAAAACGCATTGCCGATCGGAAAAGTCCCTGTTCCTGAAATTTGAAACCCATTAGCCCTCCAGGTTCCAGTTGTGCCAAATCCCGTTCCGATGTTTGAACTGCCATATTCGGCATAGCTGGCTTCCGCCCCCCACATCGGAGTCAGTTGATAACCGCCTGCAAGCCGGTACATGGTAGCGGTATCCTCACACCCGGTTACACCGGCCGGGTTATTGGCGCAAATATCGCGTCCCTTTGATTGTCCTATATCCAATGCTGCATAAAGACTGCCCGCCATCGCCGGCGAAATCGCCGCACCGGAAACCAGTATTGCCAGCAAAAATCCGGAATTGATTTTCATTTGTTTTCTCCCAAATATCTCAATCGGTTGTGCTCATGAAAAAGACACTCCGCACAATATCCGCGCAGCGAACGCCCGGCGTGTGAAAGCCGGGCGTCCACCGCCATGTCTACTTCAGCACTGTCAGACCACCTGTCCCTGCGGCCACATACACGTGACCGTTGTTGATGGCGGTGGCGCTTGCCCCACCGATGACCTCCTTGATGGCCAGCATCTTGGGATTCACCGGATCGGTCCAATCGAGCTTCACCACACCAGCTTCGGCATAGGCCACATAGAGCAGCAGCCTGGGCTGGCCGATCTTCGGCTGGCCGGAAGCGTCGCGGTACGCAAGGGGGAAGAACTGCGCCGTCATGTGCTGCGCACCGCCCTCAGCATCCGCATAGCCGGGCAACTGTTGCAGCTTGAAGCGACTCACCTCGGTAGGCCGACATTCCGCCGTGCCTCCCTGCTTCGCGCTCAGCTTGGTCACATCGGTCACGGCAGCGCAGGCATTGGCCGCCTGGCCAGCCGGCACCACGGGTGGCACCGTCTGCGTTACGGGCTGGATCAGCGAGGCCATCGAGTAAGCCACGATGCCAAAGCTGTCGTAGCTGATGTAGGCGTAGTCACCCACCACCTGCACGTCCACACTCTTGCCGTCGGCGGAACCAAACAGATTGTCTGCATCGGATTTCAGCGGTTCGAAGGTCTTGATCAGGGTCATGCCTGGGGCGATCCCGTTGTTGAGCAGGTCGGTCATGTCCACCACCGAGACGCCGGCAGAACCGGCCGCCACGACAGCGTACTTGCGGTTGTTCGACGTGTCGGTCCACAGCTTGACCGCTGCAGCGCGGCCCAACGGGGCTTTCCCGGTGGTGGTGCCACCCAGATTGGCCACGATATGCGTACCCGCCATGTTGGCTGGCGACGCCACGTTATACACCGTCAGGCCATTGCTGCCGTCAGCGACGATGGCGTAGTTGCCGTAGAAGGCCACGCCATAGGCATGGTCCTGACCGTTGATGCCGCCAAGATTGCCGCCCGATTCCGTACTGTGCTCGTAGATATCCGTGGGCAACAGTTTCAACAGCGAGGGCGCGCCGACTTTCGCCGTTCCGCCGGTCACCGCTGATACATTTACCTTGCGCAGGCCCACGCTCTGGTTCAACACAAAGGCATTGGCCGGATCGCTGCCGAATGCCACCGAGAAGGCATGCGGCGCCGGATAGATGGTATTGCCCAGCGAGTCGACTGTCGGGTATTCGCTCTGCAGGGTGTTGGCGACCAGGTGCACGTTGTCATTCGCGATGTTCCACACGCTCATGCCGTGCGGGCCGTCCGCCAGGTACAAGAAGTTGCCCGACACAGCCAAGCCTTCGGCGTGGCCGATGGCGATCGCCTGGCCGGATGCGCCACTGGCGTCAGCACCCACCTCGGCGGTGCTGACGAGCGTCACCGGCGCCGCGAAGCGGCTGGCGACCGCCACACCGGAGGTGGTCAGATCCTGGATGTCGACAAAGCTCACGCCGCCGGCACCCGAGGATTCCACGACATCGATCTGACCGGGACCTGCGGTATTCCTGGCCGGCATCATGAGCAACGCACCGCCGTGGCCGTTGAGCTCGCCCGTGGCCAGCATCACCGGCGCCGTGTAGTTGCCGCTGGCATCCGCAGTGAGGAACTTGGGTACCGCCTCGTCGCCCACCAGCACCGGCGTCATGTCATAGGACTTGACGAACTCGTAGTCGGGCCAGAATGTCGCCGGGTTGGTGTTGTTGTTGAAGTTGCCGCCGGCATTTTTCCAATTGGCGGCCGGATTGTCGGCGCCACTGAGCACCACCAGACCCGCAAAGTGGTCGGTGTAATAGACCCGGTATGGACCAACGCCTGTACCGCTCTCGTCCACCACGCGCACATCGATCACGCCTGCGTCCTTGAGCATGCCCGCGCCGTGGTAGGACAGGATGCTCTTCGACGAACCCGAGCCTGAACCAGAACCTGAACCCGAACCTGAGCCCGAACCGGTCGGTTCATCCGGACCATGCGCGGGCGAGGCCGGCACATAGCCCAAGTACGTCGGCGTTGTCGTCATATCTACCGCCACCAGGCCGCCCAGGGCGTAGGCGATGTAAGCCACCGTCTTTGTCGGGCCGCCACCGATCGGGAGATCCACCACATCCATGGCTAGGGCGTTGTAGTAGTACTTGCCGTAGCGATCGAACTGGGCCCACGGATAGCTTGTCAGGGTAGTCTTGCTTCCGAGCTCGGCTGCCGCTTGCTGGTACGTGGGCATGCCGTCAGAGTCGACACCTCCGGACACCGGCGCTGCCAGCGTGCCGGGGCAACTGATCTTGAGATTGGGGAAGCCGAACCAGTCTTCCTGCGCGGCGTTGGTGCAATCGGTGTAGAGATTGTATGAGGCGGTGCGTGTCAGGGTAACCGGGTCGTACGTGCCGATACCGAGGAAGCCCAGCGCGGCATAGAGTTTACCGCCGTGCATCTTCAGGCTGACCGGACCACCCCACGGATTTTCCCCTGAATATTTCAGCGTCCATGTCTGCGCGCCGTCGATGGTCAGTGCGCCATTTGCCGTGGCCGCCATCAGGTTCGAGAGCGTGGTCTTCTGGATGCCGAAAGCGGTGTTGGCGATGAACAACTGGTCGTCGGCGGTGTTGGTGGGGGTGTTGTTGTTATCCACCAGCAGGTCATTGATCGGGCCGGATGCGTGCAATGTTGCTGGCGCGGTAAAGACCGTGCCGCCACCGTCCGAGTAGGTGTACGCAGGCGTCGTGTACGCCACCGTCATGGTACGCAGGTAGGTCATGGCAGCCGGGGTGGTGACATCCACCACGCCGATGCCCTTGCCGCCCATGGACAGTAGCGCATAGTTCTTGCCGCCATAGCCGTTGACCACCGTGATGTGCTGGATATAGCCGGGTACCGTGATTTCGGCGATGACGCCCTTGGTCATGCCGACTGGCGTTGCCGCGAACCGGTTGGCCATGCTGTACAGCGTCCAGTCCGTGGTGCCGTCGTTGTAAAGCTTGACGTCCTGCGTGGCGCCACCGATCTGTGTGGCCAGCGTACTGATGTTGGCCTCAACGATGGTGGGCAAGGCGGCGGACGTGGACGAAGATCCGCCGGAACATCCTGCCAGTATCAAGGCCGCGGCAAGCCCGCCAGCCAAGGCGGACACCTGCACACGCTGCCCGGAAAAGGATTTCAATATGCTAGTGATATGGGTTTTCATAATAGACTCCTAAAAATGATTCGGCTGCTGTATGACGATTTGACTATTCCGTTATTTGTTTTATATATTTTTGCTATGGGAACGATTCCCGGTTGTCTCGATAACATTGCTCAGACACGCAAAATCCATGTGTGTAAATTACTCCAATGCGCTGGGGGAAAATATAAGGACGAACACCTATGCTGCAGTGGACAGAAGGTGGTCTATGAACATGGCAGATGAGAATCTATTCCAACCTGGAAAGCCGTTCTTGGTTGAACATTATTGAGTCATCGCCAGATAATCGAAGAGAGATGCGCTGTGGATATGGGCAAGATGCTTAGGTCACGTATCAGACCAAAGTCGTATCTCCATACATGTTTTGCTGCTCCGGCCACAAGCGAAGGCAACTCTCAGCGTTCTGCCACAGACGGCCACGCGGATGCTGCTTATGGCTTGCTGCCAGTCTGCGATGCATCAACCCGGCGATCACGCGGTAACCGAAGCGGTCACCGGTACAAGCAAGCCGGATGACTTCTGTGCCTGCAACGGAACTTCGTCATGATGTTCTTGTTGCCAGGTCACAATGGGAGATCGGAGCGCTGTTGTTGACGAGGAGGTCGTGGCGCTGGAGCTATGGGAACATTAAGGTTTTGCCGCCACCCTCAAATCAGGCCAGCAGACAATAAACCTGGATATTGAAACTCGCTAGAAATATGAATAAAGAAGCAATCCGAAACCAGAGTCCGGGCTTGCGTCAGAAAATCCCTTCAGCACATAGCCGCGGATATTCAGACCATCGCTTATGTTGTGATTCAGATACAGGGTCAATTCCTTTTGCTGCGCAATATTTGCCGCAATACTTTGGGATAAAAAGTATTGAACACCGGTATGAGTTTGATCAGTGAGTTTGTAATCGCTGCCAACGATCCCGTAAGCCACATTATTCAGCTGAATTCCAACAGGGCTGCCTATAACCTCGTAGCCCAGCGAACCCATCGGCGTAAACCTGTCCAGCTCCTGGTATAAATCAACCTGAACTGCGTAGTCATTTTGACCAGTGCCAAGATACGTATCGGCAGTTCCGAATTTTATCTTGCCGGTCAAATCAACTCGGGGGTGGCTCTCGTTTCCCGTGACAACATTGTATGTTGTGGACGCATTGATATCGCCCAAGCCGGAGTGGGTGGTATTTCTGGTTGTAGTTGTGCGAGTAGACTTCGAACGAAGGCCATTGGGCAGCACCCCTCCCGGGCCGGTGATCTGGATGTATGGCACAGTCAGCTTGAACGTCCAGGCTCCGGTCCTATACTTTCCTTCTACCGGAACAATGAGCATGCTAGTGTCGGAGGTCAAACCGTAATTTCCGGAACTGTACTCAAATCCGGTACCCAAACTGAAATCGTCGCCATTGGCGGCCCATGCGCCATGATGAGTCAATGCCGCGATGTTACTCAATGCGCTCGCTAAAATTACCGTCAGAAGTTTGATTTTCATTTGTTGCCTTCCTTCCCGGTTGTCGCTGGTTGTTGAAGGATGATCAACAGTATTTGTATTTCAATTCACAGTAGAAATGCCAGCCACCCTGCCGTTATTCAGCAAGGTGGTTAACATGGCGTCAACATAAACCAACATCGAAGTGCGTTATCACAGGTCGACTTTCAGGACCCGGTCGTTATCAGCGTTGTCCGCCACCCGATCCCATGCCGGCGCCAGATCCCATGCCGCCCCCTTGTTTCATGGGAGGATCGTTCGGTATGGTGACTCCACGCTCTTTGGCCCGTACCTTCATGCGCTCATGGTGCTCTTCACGAATTTGCTGCCGCTCCTCGGCTGTTTTTGCAGAACGCATTCGATTTCTGTATTCGTTGCGTTCCTGTTGAGTCATTAACTGACTGCCGTATATCCTGTCCCTGTCTTGATCCCGGGTTCGGTCCTGAATTCGATCCCTCGTCTGATCTTGAATTTGATCTTTTGTTTGATCTTGATCTTGTAAGCGTGTTCGATCCTGATCCTGATCAGCCGCGAATGCTGCGCCGGCTATAAATATCAACGTGCCAGCAAATGCTGCAATATTTCTTTTAAACATGATCATCTCCTGTCGTGGTTGTAAAAATATTTCAGTGCTGCCAAACCAACCTGTCATTTGAGAGCACCTTCGTTATTGCATTCACAACTCTCCGGTTGAGGGGCATCAACTCAATCGGTACTCCGCGTAATACAGATTCACTGTTTGCTTGACGCGAGTCGCACCATCCGCTTGCAGAACCGGCATTTCAGCTTTAGCTGTTCCATTATTTCCACAATGGGAACGATTCTCTGTTGTGCTCGAGAACATTGCGGCGGGCGGACAAAGTCAATGCATACAAAGTTACCGCTAAGCTGTGGCGGAAGATATAAGGGAAAACACTTACATCCAGTGAATGGACGGGGCACATAACATGGCAACGCACTATTTCGTGAAAGTGCCCATGAAGGTGTAGAAGTATATGGAAATTGGTTCGGGGAATTATTCAATCATCGGGTTGAAACTTCAATTCCTGTACATAAATAATTACAGATGACCTTGAAATGATTTATTATATGAATACAGTTGGTTACATATTCCACGAATCCCCAATACTTTGATTAAGTATAGAGAATCGTTCTGAAAGATACCCGCGGCCAGCAGTAAGAATATCGGACAGAAGCCCCTGTAAAACAGGGGCTTCGTTTAATTGCAATTGGAGTTTGTGTCGAATTCCATTCTATGGACAAAACAGTAAACATGTTCCCGACGACCTATCGTATACCCAGGCGTGCCATCCAGCTTGCCACCTTGCTTGTGATTGCGCTTATTCCCGCCCTCGGGGTATTTCAGATCGACTGGGCTTTGGCAAGTTTCCATATTATGGGACACCAGATCTGGTGGTCGAATTTCGCCTTTATTTTCGGCCTCGCAATCGCACTCACCACTTTGCCTGTCATCACCTATACGACGATTGGCGCCGTCTGGTGCGGGTGGGCTTGTCCCCAGAACCTGCTTGCGGAATGGTCGAACAACCTGACCTATAAATTCCTGGGGAAGCGTGCGGATGTGCGTGTGGACGGTAAAGGAGCGATCGTTGCGGAGGCAAAGAACAAAGCGGTCAATTGGCTGATCCTCGGTACGATATTTCTTGGGGCGGCAATGATTCTGGCACTTGTCCCGGTGCTGTTCTTCTACACGCCCCACGAAGTTTGGTCGTTCGTCACCTTTGGTTCCAAACAAACGTCGGGCTTCATACAGTTTCCTTATTTATTTTCGGTGTTCCTGATCTTCATCGACATTGCTGCCGTGCGCTATTTCATGTGCGATTACGCATGCATGTACCGGATGGGGCAGAAGATGTTCAAATCTCGGAATGCGTTGCATGTGTCCTACGATGCCTCGCGCTCTGACGATTGCACCAAATGCAATTACTGTGCAACGTTGTGCATTACCGATATCCAGCCGACCAGTATTAAAATGCACGACAACTGTTTCGACTGCGGCGAATGCATCGATGCCTGCAACCGCTTGCACGAAAAATCCGGAACACCGGGATTGTTGAATTTCAAATTGGGCGAACAAGAGGAAGGATCGATCCGGCAGAAAATACTGGGGATCGTGTTCTCCCGATTCAACTGGCTGATGGGCAGTTTCTTTGTGCTGGGGGCGGCCATGATGATATGGGGCATCTATACGCAGCCGCCAATCGTGCCGCAGGTGCCGATCGAACAGCAACTGAAGGAGCGCCAGATTGCCCGAGTTTGCGGTAGCCAGTGCGCGGAACCGCAAGCCTTGTGCAAAAAAGGCAATATCGCCGAGTGCTACCGCGCATCGGCTTGCAAATGCGCATGCTCCCTGCAGCAGGATCCGGGCAACTCTGCCAGTGGCGAATGGCGGCAATGCGTTCGGCACTATTCGACCGAAGCCGAAACATTTGGCACCCACTCCTCCGGCAGGAGCAAGATGGCTCAGTGAGCGGGCAACCACACTTTTCTGTTGTCTTGTCCTGAACCAAGTGTGGTCGCGAGTCTGAGGATAGAATCGTCAGGATTGCAGCACCGCAATAACGCAACTCAAATTGAAGGAGAAGATTATGTTCAAGCTGCCCATGGTGATCATCTACATGATCATCGCGTTTAATATCACCGCGTTCACTGCGGTCCTGCTATTGAATATGCTGATCATCACTTCGCTCACTGCCAAAATAATCGCATGCGCCTTGACCATAGGCGCCTGGGTGCTGGCTTATGTCAACCGGTACAAGGTCGTCAAGATATTCTAAGCAGGAATCAGGGCCGTACCGGGTCGCTAACGGGTAAGCCCTGCATACAGCATCAGCATCTTTTCGGGCAAACACCTGACATGGTCCACGACCATGTAGTTTCTGGCGCCGAATATTCTGGATACATACCGGTCGGCTCTGGGATCCAGGCTGATGCAGAATGTATTGATGCCGCTACGTCCGGCACCCTCGACCGCTTTCTTTGTGTCCCAGCGCAGGTACTCCTCACCGCGCACGTCAATGTCATCCGGTGCGCCGTCGGTGATGAGTATCAGGAGTTTCTTGCGCGACTGCTGCTTGTTCAGATGATAGGTGGCATGGCGTATCGCAGCTCCCATGCGGGTGGCACGCTGGCCGGTCATGCCGGCGATCCTGGCTTTGGGAACATCGTCGTAGGGTTGATCGAAATCCTTGAGTCGATAGTATTCGACGTTATGCCGGCTTTCGGAACAGAAGCCGTGGATGGCAAACGGGTCGCCGACCGTTTTGATCGCGTCCGAAAACAGCACGCAAACCTGCTGGGTAAGCTCCAGTACGGTGTGCTCCTGGCCTTGAACCTTTTCGTTCGTGGACTTGGAAAGGTCCAGAAGCAACAGTACCGAGATGTCGCGCGTCTTTCGCACCGTGCGCATCATGATCCGGGGATCCGGCTGCACGCCGAGCCTGATATCGATCTGGGAACGGATGGCCGCGTTGATGTCTATTTCGTCGCCTTCCTCGAGCTTCCTGACGCGATGCACCCCTCCATACCGGATTGCGTTGAGCAGGATCTTCATGCGCGACAGGAGGTGATTGTTCTGCTCGATGATGTTATCGACAATTTGCAGATCACCGGGCTTGGCGTTCATTTCCCGTAACGTCACCCAGGATTCGGTCTCGTTCTGGCTGCGGAAATTCCATTCGGAATAATAATAGGTTTCCGGGGGTGTCACCCCGCTTGCCGATTTTTCGGATAATAGGGCCGATAGTTTATTGATATTCTCGTCGGACTCCAGTTCCGAGATCGCTTCGGCATCTTCGTCAGTACCGGGTTTGCCATCCTCTGCAAAGAGAAATTCGGCATCGTAGAAAGTCATCGCTGATTTCCGTTTCTCGCCGTAACCGAATCTCGCAAACTCCCATATCGAAAGAATCTTTGATTCGAAGAAAGTGGTGGGCGATATCTGTTCCTCGCCGGCAACGGATTTTGCAGACTCCCACAGATGACGATTGTCGTCGCGGTAGGCCGCCCCGTTTATATAAGAGTCGGCTTTGAACCTGATGTTCCTTTTCTGAAGCTCATGCGCCAGCGCCATGCCGATGTCCAGGGAGAGACGGTCGTCCTCCAGATTGTCCGTTGCCTTGAACAGTTCGCGTCCCTGGGTGATCCAGGGATCGTCATCCGCATAGGTTTCATCCAGCAACGCGCGCGCGAGGCGATCGAGATAATCATCGGCAGTTTCATGATGCTCCGGGGCGGCCATGTGCTGCGCGGCCCAGAGTCTCTTCAGGCCGGGAAACCTGCGTATCGCCAACGCTTCGACCCGTGCATCTTCGATCGTGGAAATCGAGGCTTTTTGCCATTGGTCGAGCGCGTCCGAAGCGGATTGTTTCCTTGAATAAACGATATGGGCCGCAGCATGGGCGGAAGCTGCCCGGTAGAACTCCAGTCCCGTGAAGTGCATGTCCCCGTTCCGGGTGAGTTCATAATAGGCATCCGGCACGTGGATGGCGCTGTCCTCGACGAAGGGGTTGCATCCATGCAGACTTTCGAATTTGACCTCTGTCGGCCTTATGACGAAATCGCGGCCCCAGAGGCCCCGCAGATACATGCTGATGCGCCGCTGAACATTCATGAACTTTATTCTCTCCCGCTCCTTCCGCAAGGCGGCCAGGGATTTTTCGGGAGAGAGGCCGAGACGTTTTTTCAGCCCAAGCATGAGTCGATTGAAGGCAGGCCTCATTTCGAGATCGCAGTCCGGCAAGGTGTCATGCAGGATAAACAGGACATGAAGATCATGTCTCCTCCGTTACCGATCACCGATTTTGTCTTTCAACGGTTTCATTGTTGTCGTATCGCCTATCCAAAAAATGTAGTCACTGCCGCATCGAGGGCATCGCGCATGTCCGGGTCGTCGGTGATCGGGGCGATCAGGGCGACGCAGCAGGCCTTCTTGACTTCGACGCCCTTGGCGATCAGGTTGCCTGCGTAGATCAGCATGCGGGTGGAGATCCCTTCATCCAGGCCGTGCCCCTTCAGGTTTCGTGCCATTTCCGCAATCGAGACCAGCTTTCCGGCGATTTCGCGTGCAACGCCCGTTTCATGGGAAACGATCTCTTCTTCGATCGCATGCTCCGGATAATTGAAGTCCAGGGCGCCGAAGCGCTGCTTGGTAGACTGTTTCAGATCCTTCATCACGCTCTGGTAGCCGGGATTGTAGGAGATCACCAACTGGAAATCCGGATGTGCGTTGATGAGTTCGCCTGTCTTCTCCAGGGGAAGCACCCGGCGGTTGTCGGTGAGCGGGTGGATGACCACGGTCGTGTCCTGGCGCGCTTCCACGATCTCGTCGAGATAGCAGATTGCACCGTAACGGGCGGCGATGGCGAGCGGCCCGTCCTGCCAGCGGGTGCCGCTGGCATCGAGCAGGAACCGGCCCACGAGGTCGGAAGCGGTCATGTCTTCGTTGCATGCGACGGTGATCAGTGGCTTCTGGAGTTTCCAGGCCATATATTCGATGAACCTCGTTTTGCCGCAGCCTGTCGGGCCCTTGAGCATCATGGGCATGCGCACGGAATATGCTGCGTCAAAGACAGCCAGTTCATCCGACACGACGCGGTAGTAGGGTTCTTTCTCGATCCGGTATTGGCTGATGATGTCTCTCATTATTCTTCCTCTTCACATTCTCTTTACATTTAAGGCAGCGCTGAAGCTTGCACTGAATTATCGTTCATTTTTTTGCTGCTGATTTTGTGTTTCCCGATTCTCCGATCGATTTTTTTCATGCAGCGATATCATTGCCTCGTCAGCCAATACCGAAATTACCCTTCTGTGGTTTTGCATTCGCGCTGATTTCACTGGCTACAGGTTGATGGTGCTATGCTTATTCTTATCGAAGCGCTTATTTGGCGAACCTGACGTATTTGAGATTGGAGAAACAACAACCATGTCCCGATCTATTCACCGTGAATCGCATCGCTTCCAGCGCATAGGCTGGCTACGCGCCGCCGTGCTGGGGGCTAATGACGGGATCGTCTCCACCGCCAGCCTGATGGTCGGTGTGGCTGCGGCCAATGTGGGGCGTAGCGAGCTGTTGGTGGCGGGTGTGGCCGGGCTGGTTGCGGGCGCAATGTCGATGGCTGCTGGAGAGTATGTGTCGGTCAGTTCGCAGGCTGACACCGAACAGGCCGATCTGACGCGCGAACGCGCCGAACTGAAAGCGCAACCGGAGCATGAACATCAAGAGTTGGCGGAGATATACGTCAAACGCGGTCTCGCACCAGAACTTGCGGAACAAGTTGCACAGCAACTGATGGCGCATGACGCGCTGGGTGCCCATGCCCGCGATGAGCTGGGCATCAGCGAATCCCTGAGTGCGCGGCCGGTGCAGGCCGCTTTTGCGTCGGCCCTGACTTTTGCCGCGGGCGCAGCCTTGCCGCTGCTGGCGGCACTTGTTGCTCCACCATCGTTGGTGCTTTCTTTGGTGGCCGGCGTTTCCCTGGTCGTCCTCACCGCACTCGGCGCATTGTCGGCCAGCGCTGGCGGAGCCCCTATCCTTCGTGCATCACTGCGTGTTGTGTTCTGGGGTGCGTTGGCGATGGGGCTGACCGCCGGTGTCGGCAAGCTGTTCGGAACCGCGATGTAAGTCAAAAAAGAATCCCGTCGGCAATCGATGGGGATTTTCATTTCTTGTCACAAACCCTACAACACCCCAACCCCGTCTTGTTCCACACACGCGAGTTGGGCGTGCGATTCATAAAATCCTCTAATTAAACAATCCGTTGATCTGATCGGCAGGGGCTGGCACGTAGATTGCGATTACTCAGGCACAGACCACCTGATAGGAGCGAACCATGATCAACCTGACACCCAATGCAATCTCTGCAGTAGAGAAATTCATCAAGGGCTCCGCCGCGCCAGTTGCCGGCTTGCGCATCGCCATTTCCGGCGGCGGTTGCTCCGGCTTCCAGTACGGCATGTCGCTGGAAGAAGCCAAAAATGAAGATGACACCGTGCTGGAATACGGCGCGGTGACGCTGCTGGTCGATCCGCTGTCCGCACCCTTGCTCGAAGGTGTAACTGTCGACTTCGTCGATAGCCTGAACGGCAGCGGTTTCAAATTCGAAAACCCGAACGCCAGCTCCAGCTGCGCGTGCGGTTCATCTTTCTCTGCATAAGGAGCTTAGCCATGTGGGATTACTCGGACAAAGTCAAAGAGCACTTCTTTCAACCGCGCAACGCCGGAGTACTGGCTGATGCGAACGGCGTGGGCGATGTCGGATCGATCAGCTGCGGTGACGCGCTGCGCCTGATGCTGAAGGTGGAGCCTGAGACCGACATCATCCTCGACGCGCATTTCCAGACCTTCGGTTGCGGCTCGGCCATCGCGTCTTCTTCTGCACTTACCGAGATGATCAAGGGCAAGACGCTGGACGACGCGCTCAAGGTGAGCAATCAGGATATCGCCGATTATCTCGACGGCCTGCCTCCGGAAAAGATGCATTGCTCGGTGATGGGGCGCGAAGCGTTGCAAGCTGCCGTGGCCAACTATCGCGGTGAAGTGTGGAGCGACGATCACGAAGAAGGCGCACTGGTGTGCAAGTGTTTCGCCATCGACGCGGTGCTGATCGAAGACACCATACGCGCCAACAACCTCAGTTCTGTGCAGGACGTGACCAACTACACCAAGGCGGGCGGCGGCTGTTCGTCCTGCCACGAAGGCATCGAAGAGATACTGGTCAGAGTGATGACCGAGCGCGGCGACAGCTTCAAACCCGGCGCACAGCCGAAAGAAGCAGTCGCTCCTGCCGGCATGACCAACCTGCAACGCATCCGCAAGATCGAGGCAGTGCTGGACTCTGTGCGTCCGCAATTGAAGCGAGACGGCGGCGACATCGAACTGGTGGACGTGGACGGCAAGACCATCTACGTCAACATGACCGGTGCGTGTTCCGGCTGCCAGATGGAAGCGCTGACCTTGCAAGGCATCCAGCAGAAGCTGATGGAAGAGCTGAAAGAGTTCATCAAGATCGTGCCAACCAAGGCCGGCGCGTTGAGCAGGGCGAGTTGCCATCCGTGATGGACAGAAATGTAGGGTGGGCACGTTTTATGTGCCCACGCGGCTGAGCAAAATATTCCGTAATGCGTGGGCACAAAAGACGTGCCCACCCTACGCCAGAGTTGTAGGTCGGGTTAGCAAAGCGTAACCCGACATGAGTAAGTTGAAGGAGATGTCGGGTTACGGCTGCGCCTAACCCGACCTACGAGAAAAGGATACAAAAATGACTGGCATCTATTTCGACAACAACGCAACCACGCGGGTCGATCCCGCGGTAGTGGAGGTCATGCTGCCGTATTTCACCGAGCAGTTCGGCAACCCTTCGTCGATGCACAGCTTCGGCAACAAGGTTGGCCTGGCGATCAAGAAGGCGCGCATGCAAGTGCAGGAGTTGCTGGGTGCGGAACACGATTCCGAGATTATTTTCACTTCCTGCGGCACCGAGTCGGATTCCACCGCGATCGTCTCCGCGCTGAAAGCGCAGCCGGAACGCAAGGAGATCATCACTACCACAGTCGAGCATCCGGCCATCCTGACCCTGTGCACCCATTTGGAAAAAGAAGGCTACAAAGTCCATCTGCTCAAGGTAGACGGCAAGGGGCGCCTTGACCTGGACGAATACAAGAAATTGCTGACCGATCAGGTCGCCGTGGTATCGGTGATGTGGGCCAACAACGAGACCGGCACTTTCTTCCCTGTGGTCGAGATGGCCGAGCTGGCAAACGCAGCAGGAGCCATGTTTCACACCGACGCGGTGCAGGCCGTGGGCAAAGTGCCCTTGAACCTGAAAGACACCAAGATCGACATGCTCTCCGTATCCGGACACAAACTGCATGCGCCCAAGGGCGTCGGCGTCTTGTACCTGAAGCGCGGCACGCGGTTCCGTCCGCTGTTGCGCGGCGGTCATCAGGAACGCGGACGTCGTGCCGGTACCGAGAACACCACCTCCATCGTCGGCTTGGGCAAGGCTGCCGAGATGGCGCTGGAAGCAATGACCTTCGAGAACACCGAAGTCGCGCGTCTGCGCGACAAGCTGGAAGCAGGCATCCTTTCCAAAGTGCCGCGCTCGTTCGTGACCGGCAACCCGGATAATCGGCTGCCGAACACCAGCAACATTGCGTTCGAGTTCATCGAGGGCGAAGCGATCCTGTTGCTGCTCAATAAGTTTGGCATCGCCGCCAGCTCAGGCTCAGCCTGCACTTCCGGTTCGCTGGAGCCCTCGCATGTGATGCGTGCGATGGGCATTCCCTACACCGCCGCGCACGGCACGGTGCGCTTCTCGCTGTCGCGCTACAGCACCGAAGCAGAAGTGGATCGCGTGATTCAGGTGGTGCCGGAGATCATCGCGCAACTGCGCAAGCTGTCGCCGTATTGGGAAGGCGATGGTCCCAAAGCCGAACCGGAAAAGGCGTTCGCGCCAACATACGCATGAACAAAGTCGCCCTCACCCCAACCCCTCTCCCAGAGGGAGAGGGGCTCGGTTCCCTTCTCCCTCTGGGAGAAGGGTCAGGGATGAGGGCCGCTCTACAAGTTTTTGCTATCCGTTTTGAACGCAACGAAACGTAACTCTCAAGGAAATTGAAATGTCCCGCACCATCATCATCGACGACACCACCCTGCGCGACGGCGAACAGACCGCCGGGGTGGCGTTCACTCTGGAGGAGAAGCTGGATATTGCGCGCAAGCTTGATGCGCTTGGCGTGCCGGAACTGGAAGTCGGCATTCCGGCGATGGGGCATGAAGAACGCGAAAGCATCAACGCAGTCGCCGGGCTCGATCTGGATGCGAAGCTCATCGTGTGGAGTCGCATGTGCAAAGCCGACATCGATGCCGCCGACCAGCTCGACGTGCACATGATCGATGTTTCCATTCCCGTCTCGGATATCCATCTTGCCAAGAAGCTGAAGCGTGACCGCGCATGGGTGCTCGATACCATCTTCGAACTGGTGCCCTACGCGTACGACTACGGCCTGGAAGTCATTGTCGGTTGCGAAGACGCGTCCCGCGCCGATCCGGAATTCATGCTGCAGGTAGCCGATGCCGCACAAGCTGCCGGTGCGTGCCGTATCCGTTATGCCGACACGCTGGGCGTGATGGAACCGTTCGGGGTGCACAGATCCATTGCAGCATTGCGTAGCGCGGTGGATCTCGAGATCGAGATGCATGCACACGATGATCTCGGCCTGGCAACAGCCAACAGCCTTGCTGCCGCCGTGGCCGGTGCGACCCACATCAATACCACGGTGAACGGCCTGGGCGAACGCGCAGGCAATGCACCGCTGGAAGAAGTCGCGATGGGCTTGCAGAAACTCTACAACCTGGAAACCGGCGTCGACCTCTCGCTGTTTCCGTCGCTGTCGACTCTTGTGGCTGTCGCATCGGGTCGCCCTGTGTCATGGCAGAAGAGTCTGGTGGGCGAGGGTGTCTTCACGCACGAGGCCGGCATCCATGTGGATGGCTTGCTCAAGGACCCGGACACCTATCAGGGTTTCGATCCGGTCGAAGTGGGTCGCCACCACAAGCTGGTGGTCGGCAAGCATTCCGGCGCGCATGGCGTCATCGCGGCCTACGCCACGATGGGACTGAATCTCAGCCAGGCCGAAGCGCGTGCGCTGTTGCCGGACATCCGCAGTTTTGCGGAGCGGGCCAAACGCTCTCCTGCGGATCAGGAACTGCTGTTCCTTTATCAGCGCTACATCGGGCGCCAGCCCAGTGCCGCGCACTAGGAGATGAACATGCCACTAGATGCTCACCCTCTGATGAAACAACTAGCCATTCGACTAGGCAGCAAAACAACTGCAGCCAAGTCGCTGGTTATCCCCAACCCCTCTCCCGCAAGCGGGAGAGGGTGGCCCGCAGGGTCGGGTGAGGGGTGCGTTCAAAGCCAAAAGACGTTGGGCTTCTTCACGCTTCTGCGCGAAGACGTAAGCTGCGTCTTCCAGCGCGACCCGGCTGCGCGTTCTCGCTTCGAAGTGCTGACCACCTATCCCGGCGTGCATGCGATCCTGCTGCAGCGTATCGCGCACCGATTGTGGAAATTCGGGTTGCGGTATCCGGCAAGACTGCTTTCCTGGTTCGCACGCCTGTTCACCAACATCGATATCCATCCGGGTGCCACCATCGGCAGGCGCTTCTTCATCGATCATGGTGCAGGCGTGGTGATCGGCGAGACCGCGGAGATCGGTGACGACGTGACGCTGTACCACGGCGTCACACTGGGCGGCACGACCTGGAACAAGGGCAAGCGCCACCCGACCCTTGGCGATGGCGTCGTGGTCGGCGCGGGTGCAAAGATACTGGGGGCGATCACGCTCGGCGAGCAAGTGCGTGTCGGCGCCAACTCGGTCGTCGTCAAGGACGTGCCTGCGCACCGCACCGTGATCGGCATTCCCGGCAAGGTCGTGTTGCGCACTGAAGAAGCCGGCACCGACAACATTTACGGCATCAACCTCGACCATCATCTGATTCCCGATCCGGTAGGCCGCGCCATCGCCTGCCTGATGGAACGCATCGAAATACTTGAAGGCCAACTGCGCAAGCAAGGCGAACCGGTGGAAGGGCAATGCCGCACCTGCGAAGCGGATGATTTGTGTCTTCAGGATACCGGATACAAGAAACAGGATACGGAGCGGGACCTCGCTGAATCCTGTGTCCCGTATCCGGTATCCAAAAGGGGATAAGAATGGATCTGCTCGATTTCGAACAAGCCGAGTTGTACTTCGACGAACCGCTGGCACAGGATGTCTCGCGCCTGATCGTGGCCGCCGCGGACAAATACGGCAGCGAGGAATCGGAGAGCCTGCTGCTGCGCGCCAGTCTGATGGCCCCGCAGCACCTGATGGTGCTGGTGGCACTGTATCGCTATTACTTCTACCAGCACCGTTTTGAAGATGCGCTGCTGGTGGGGGAAAGCACGCTGGCCGTAGTCGGCCGGCGGCTGAATTTCCCCGAGGCATGGAAGAACCTGAATGAAGCGAACCTGGGCGATGGCATATTGCGCTCCATGGGGCTGGTGCGCTTCTATCTCATGGTGCTCAAGGCGACCGGCTACGTCAACCTGCGCCTGGGATATTTTGACATCGGACGGGCGATGCTGGAGAAGTTGGTGGAGCTGGATAGCAATGACCGCTTGGGCGGAAGGGCGCTTCTGGAAGTGCTGCACCAGGCAATGGACAACGATGGAGTGATGCAAAGGAGAGCGTGATGGACGAGCTGACACTGGACGAAGCGATGGAGGAGCTGGTCTCCGCGGAGGACTTCTTTAACTACTTCGGGATCGAATACGATCCGGCGGTGGTGCATGTGAATCGTCTGCACATCCTGCAGCGCTATCACGACTATCTCGCGAAAGCGACGCTGCCCGAGTTGGAAGAAGGTCGGCGCATGGCATACACGACGCTGCTGACGCAGGCGTACCAGGATTTCGTGAAATCCGACGCGCTGACCGAGAAAGTGTTCAAGGTGTTCCACATGCACGAACCGCAGGTGAAGTTCGTGCCGATCAGTTCGATCACGGTGAATAAAGCGGGGTCGTGATGAATTTTCTAAGCCGTCATTCCGGCGCAGGCCGGAATCCAGTAATAACACATAACCCGCGTAGCGGACCAAGCCGCCTTGTTGTGCCGCTTCGCGGCGTATTTGATTTGCTGGATTCCGGCCTACGCCGGAATGACGGAAGAGGTTGAGCAATGCTGCCTAAATACGAATTCGGCGACGAAGTCCGCATCATTCGCAACGTGCGCAATGACGGCACTTATCCCGGTGTACCCATCGGCACGCTGCTAATCCGGCGTGGTTCCACCGGGTTCGTGATGAATGTCGGCACCTTTTTGCAGGACCAGCTGATCTACACCGTCAACATCCTCGAACAGGACAAGATCGTCGGTTTTCGCGAAGAAGAGCTCATCGGCATCGACGATGTGTGGATACCCAGCAAGTTCGAGAGCCGCGAGAGAGTGCGCAGCCGGATCACGCTTACGGTGCGCGGTGAAGTGCGCGTCACACCGGGAATGGAGGGCGAGATACTGAAAGTCTTTCGCGATGAAAATAACGGAGTGCAGTATCACGTGATCTTCCACGACCAGGTGCTGCAGGTGCAGGAAGCCGCGCTGGAAGCAACCAGGGTCTACGACGACGAGGAGAAGAGCGATGCCGCAGCTCATTGAGGCGGATGTGGCCTATCTTGCGCTCAAGGCGGCGCAGAAACTCTACGGCAAGTCGCCTTCCGCATTGCAGCCGGAGGAATTCGAGCGCGCTCAATCCATGGCGCAGCAGCAACACAAGCTGGAGGCACGTGTACTGGCTGCAGCCGAAGCGCGCGATGCGATCGTGCCGCCTTCCACGCTGAAAGCCGCCATGCAGGAAATACGCGGCCGCTACCCGAACGAAGAGGAGTTCGCCGATGATCTGGCGCGCAATGGATTGGACGAAGCCGGCCTGGCAGTCGCGCTGGAACGCGAAATGAAGGTCGAGGCCATCCTGGAGAAAGTCGGTGCACAGGCTGCAAAGATCAGCGACATGGATGTGGAGCTGTACTACCAATATCATCCCGAACAATTCCGCCGCCCCGAAACGCGACTGGCGCGCCACATCCTGATCACCATCAACGAAGCCATCGCGGAAAACACCCGTGCAGAGGCGGGCAAACGCATCGCAGCCGTTCAGGCAAGATTGGCCAGGGAACCGCAGCGCTTCGAAGAACAGGCGCAAAAGCATTCCGAATGCCCGACCGCACTGGATGGCGGAAAACTCGGTGATCTGCCTCGCGGGAAACTCTTTCCCGAACTGGACAAGGCCTTGTTCGAAATGAAAGCGGGCGAAGTGAGCGGTGTGCTGGAATCCGAGCTAGGCTTTCATGTCCTGCGCTGCGATGCGATCACGGAAGCAGGGGTGCTGGGCTACGACCAGGCAAAACCGCACATCCGGAAATTGATGGAGCAGAAACGCAAGCGCGTTTGCCAGCAGGCGTGGATGAAGCAGTTGCTAGGAGAAAAGTAAAAGACCTGCGGATAAAGCCGCTGGAAACTGGAAGTGCTACGATCCGGAAGAAGATGAATTGCTCGACGAGCCGGAGGTCAATGAATTGAGCGCTTGAGTGATGGCGTATTGGGCGCTGAGAACTGCATTCTGCGCTGCCTGCTGCGCACTGATATTGCCTGTCGTTGATGTCGTTCCATTCGGCAAGGAGTTGCCAAACAAGCTGCTGGTGCCTGCCGTTCCCGGCAAGCTGAACAGCGAGGTGATATCCGTACTCGAAGAGTTGGACGATGTGCCGGATATCAACGAATCCATCGTCTGGGTGATGGCATATTCGACCTGGAGAAAAGCATTCTGGGCTGCCTGCGCCGGTGTGGTGTTCGAAGTATTGGATGTCGTTTGCTGCAAGGAATTCAGCAAGCCGGCGGCGTTATAGGTCAATGGCGAAGATGAGCTGCTGCCCAATGAAGCCAGTGTCTCCGTGACGGCAAGCTGGGCGGCGGCGAGCTGCACCGACGGTGCGCTAGTTGGGTCAGTGGTAGGGGCCGTGTAGCCATAAGTGCCTGTTGCCGTAACGGCGGGAATTGTTGACATGGCGGTCTCCTCTTCTTCATTGCTGCGGTGATGCGTGAACTGATTCTACTCTTCTGAGATTATTGCCACCAGTTTGCTGGTATCCACCCGATCATTATGGGTAATGGTTCATGCTTCGTATTCCCATCCGATTTAAGTCATGAACGAACCGATAGGAAGCGCTGCAATCTTCCGGTTCTCGGCCAAAGCGGACTTTTCAGGTCTTCTGAAATTACTTCCGTTGTTTACACCAGAACAGACGTGACGGAGTGTTGGTTGCATCCGCTTTTCCTGATAGTTATTATCAGAACGTCGGATAGAATGTTGTTATGCGGACGAAAGCCTCCGTCCACTAAGTATCAGGATACGCAGATGCGACAACCGCGGCCACTTGTATGCTGGTAACACGAATACTGGGAGATTGCCCGCGATGCGGGGGCAAGAATCGATTCGGTAATGTATCGGTCCGAGGCGATCACGTGCTTCGCGGCTGCATGAGTTGCAGCTACAGCACCACAATGTGGCTTCCGGCAATTCGCAAGAAGATTCTTTACTTGGACCAGTTCTTCTTCAGCAGCGCGTTTAGAGAGCGAGATCCGCGCTTCGTGGAAGCTGCGGCCCGCATCCGAGAGATCTCTGCACTTCAACTTCTTGCCGTTCCGTTTTCTTCGATTCACGAAGACGAAACCCACCAATGGCGCGGGTATGACGGCAAGAATAAAGAAGACCTGATGGAGTTCATTAAGGCTACTTCGCGCGGCCATGAATTCGAGCCTTCGTACGACGTTGAGCAAACCCAGATCGTTAGGGCATTCAAAGCCTTTTTGCAAGGCTCGCCGCCCGCTTTTGAGCTTGATGAACGAGACTCAGTCCCGAGTGATATCCACGAATGGGACGATTACTTCAGGATCGACGTAGGTCGCTATATCAATGACATTGATCTTATGCGGGACCTGAAGCGGCAAGGCGTTGAAATGCTGGTCGACACCTTTGCTGCTTGGCGACAATCTACGAATTCTTACGAGCAGGACGTCGCCATTGAGCTACAAGAGGCAGCGAGAAACTATCTCAACTCATATGCCAAGTATGCAGCTCGCATTGCCGCCGGAGACTACGCTGCGTTACTTGACTCACCCATAATGGCAATGGTCGTGCAGACGCTTTTGCATTGCCTTCCGAACGATTCACAACCCAAGGAGAGTCTGAGGAAAATCGGGGCATTCTTCCAATCGGAGCACTTCTCAGAGATTCCCTATCAATGGTTGTCAGTTAGAATCTTCGCTACCTTGAAGGACATGGTCAAGCATGGCGCGTTCGCAAATCGTGAAGCCGCACTTCAGAGGCTGAGCGGATTCTTTCAGGATACTCAGCACGTCGCAATTTATGCCCCGTATTGCGATGCCTTTGTAATGGACCAAGCAATGGCCGCACTAGTGGCTGACCCGCGCATTGCCCTAGAAACGCGCTATGGGGTCAAGGTCTTTAGCCTAAACAATTGGGGGGACTTTCTCGCGTGGCTAAGTGCTCTGGAAGCTGGAATGTCGCAGGAGCATCGTACCGGATTGGCTGCGGCCTACCCATAGTGTCTGGCGCATAAGTAACTTTAGCGCTTCAGCATACCCTAACCACCGAGTACAGGCGATGCGCATGAGAGACGCGCGTCTGAATCGGAACGTTGAATGGCCGATATTGACAAAGTAACTGACGATATTCCGTGCGAGCCGGAAGGGCGCTAAAGGCCGAGAATCAGCTAGGTCGCGAAATCGGCCATAGCGGTCGTTTCAGTAACTCGTATTCTGGTCTGCTTCACAATCCATTCCGGACGCCATGAAATAGCACGAAGCGCTTGACCCACTGGACATAGGAATGTTCGGTGCGCATTCTCTAATGCCGGTAACAGATGCGTTCGCGCACCTGGTTCAGCAGTTTCACCGGAAGCACGAAAACCGCGCAGCCTTTCTTCGGAATGGTCGCCATGTTAGGATGCTCGCAATCTTGAAAATCAAGGTGGCCCCGCCTATACGGCACCCACGCCCAGAATATACGGCGCTTTTGCCGCCTACTTAAACGTCATGCGTCTTAGTTCGATCATTGCGCCAATACGGCCTATTCACCACTTTGTTGGCAGCCCACTAGTCATACGCTCCTCGCGCCCGATATGACCATTCAGGAATCCATGATTCGCGACAAACTAGCGAAGCGGCTAGGGCTAATAGATCCCCATCTAAAGCTTGTCTCGACAGAACATACGGTAAGGCTTCAAGATGGAAGAATCGCCTTCATCGACATTTTGGCGAAGGATGATTTCGGGTGCTACACCGTCATCGAAATCAAGAAGAGCACTCAAACTAGTCGCAGCGCAGTACAGCAGCTGTACAAGTACGCCCATTTCTTAAAGGTTGCACGACGCCTTGAAATGCATCAAATACGGTGCGTGATCGTCTCGACCGTATGGGACGAGCTGATGGCACCATTTAGCGAATACAGGCACTTTTCAGAATATGACAGCAAGGGATTTTCCATTGAACTCAAGGTAAATGGAGAGATTAGCCTAACTGAGGTTTCCACCCAATTTGAGGTTGGAAACTCCCAACCAATATCAAACTACATATTCTTTGAGTTTATCGACCATGCCGTACGAGACAAAACCCAGATAGCGCTTGAGAATATTTTGGGCCACCTACCCTCTCTGAACTGCATAATCATTCCCGCCGACTATTCGGGAGACAACGCACGTGTGATTCATCCCCATGGATTTGCGTGGGTTTCTTTTACGGGAAATGTTAAGTCGCTTGAGGCAGAGGTATCTCGATTACCACCACCACTCGCAGTATCAGATGACACCTTTGATCCTGAAGCGATTCTTGATGGCTGGGAACGGGATGATCCTGAAACAGTGGTTCGCTCACTAGTACTGAAAGAGTACATTCGAATTGCTAACAGCGATGGCGAGTACGGTTGTTTCGCCCTTCATAGCCTTAACAACACTCTAAACCAATGGACAACGTCGTCGCCCAGAGGGTTCGGTCCGATGTTTCGCGACGATTTCTTTGACGCAGATGAAATTATTGAAATGGCCTGCGGTTTTGTCGGCGGGCACCCATACAATTTTGTCGCTCGTACTACACCCGCTAGACCTCGGCACTTTAGAATGATCCGGGATCGATTGGACAAATTTCTTCAACCGAACCCACGCTGGAGGCGCGCATTGAAAGCCATCTTTAATGATCTCGGGGATGATGACGTTTTGCGAATTACCGTGTTCAATCCGCTGAATTTCTTTGGCCTACTAAATGATCTGTATGTGGATGGGCGCTCCAAGCGGATTCCTCAAGCTACCATTCAGCGAGAAACGGCCGATGGCAGAAAGATACTCTACATAGGGGGGCTTTTCTGGACCTCTGAATTACCTCCTCTACCTGCAGAGGAAGCAATCCGTCGATCGTATCCAGACGAGTTCTACTTCATGGCGCGATCAGTCAATCAGCGCTTGAATGGCCATGACGTGAAACTTTCGGATGCTTATGGTTTGACGTATGAATTCTTGCGTTTCGAATCGGGCAATGAAGAGATATTCCGCCACGAAGACGGTTCGGGGTATTGGGAACACTATGGCACCCTACAAACGATTCAAGATTTTACTGAGGCAAACGATCAGCTAATTGACCAGGTGGGCGAGCATTTTTCAAGATTTTCCAGTACAGCGCAATGATACAAAATTTATCAACCCACAAGCGGCTGCCATGGACAACCGTGGAAAGGTTGTGTTGCGACGCATAATTTTACGTCGTACGTCAGCTTTGGCGTGAAGGCAGACATCAGTGTTTGAGTTGGCTTCTGCCTGCATGTCATAGACTTAGCACCGTAGCAGAATCAGAAGTATCATCGTCACCTTCCTCAACCACGAGATTCAATTCTTCAATGATTTGGTCGGCAAACTCGCACTTATAGTTCCGTTCTCCATCGTGGTTCCTTCGGCGGTTAATGGCGCCAGCCACGACGTCGGCAAGCTGCAGTAGGGCGCTGCGCCGCGACGACGCCGATGCAATTTCACCAACAGAGAGAGAACCATCAGGAAAGCGCCCAGTGAAGAAGGCATCGATCGACGCTTTCATCTCCGATAATGCGATTGCATCTAAGGAGTCTTCTTCGTCTATCGTTACCTCAATAACCCTGGGTAGACTTATTCGACCTGATTCCAGTTCATGAAGTGCGCCCTTCTTGAGCATTTGCTCGTGAAGTTTTGCTACGAGTTCTTCGACGGGGCGCCTCGTTCTAGACCGTTCGATACCGATGATCTTGAAGCTTAGGTATTCGCTGTTTTGCTTAATGACGCGTAGGTAGTCTGACAGAGAATCTGCGTCGTTCTTGCCCAGCTTAGAGAAGTGCATTTCGCGGGTTGCAAACGACGACGAGCGTCGCCATGAGTCTATTGCGGAGGAAACTTTGAACACCCCGATTCCTGAAAGCGCCCAAACAGCAGCGACCATTACAAATTTTCCATTCTTCCCTGTCTCATCGGCATAGACCTTTACAATGGAGCGTGCCGGCTGCTCCGCAAGTATCTCGGCCTTCACAGTCTGCTCATTCTTCTTTCGGTGATGCTTAATCTTTTCGCTCGCGACAAATAGACCATATTCGTTTTGAATCATTGCCCGAGCCCGCACAATGTAGTGAAGGCGCTCCAACCGAAAGAGATCAGAGGGGGAGAGTGCGTCGGGGCGATAAATGTCTGGCTGAAACATAGCCCAGTACTTCAGGCAAAGCACTATGTCGCTGTCGCGGGCACTCGGGTATAAGTTCAGAACAGCGGCGACACGGGTTTTCAGTGTTGAAAAGTCTTCGGCGGTCAGGCTCTTGAGAAGCTCAGCTTTTTCTCTCTCGGTTCTGAGCTTTCGCGCAATGGACTTGTCCGTTACCGGTGATACTCCGCCGCCTGATTGGTCAGTCTCTTGATCTGTCATTCACCATCTCCAATTCATCGGTCAGGACTGGTGCGAATTTGTGAGCGACGCACAAAAAAATAAGCGATTGAAATTATCATCATGATTTTCTTTTAAATTCACAATGATATGCATTAGGCCGACCGCATAATAGTAAATTGCAGGCACGTAAGCAATCAACATTCAGAGTCTGCTTAGGTACACACAGCGGAAGTAATTCAAACTTACCAGTGAGGGCAGCTATGGCCGAGTTTGAGACATTTGGTACCTATGGGCCGACCAACAGCATCTGGCTGACTTCGGCCCTTTAGATAGTGCCGACAACGAAGTCAGCCCTTGATCAGCGCCAGGGACAGGGACGGCCAGTAGGTGATGATCAGCACCGCGGCCAGCAGGATCGCGACGAAGGGCAGTACGGCGCGGAAGATTTCGAGCATCGGGCGGTCGAAGCGGTACATCGCGATGAACAGGTTCATGCCCATCGGCGGCATCAGGTAGGCGATCTCCATGTTGGCCAGGAAGATGATGCCGAGATGGACCGGATGGATGCCGTAGCCGATCGCGATGGGCAGGATCAGCGGCACCATGATCACCAGCGCGGAAAAAATATCCAGCATCATGCCGAGCACGAGCAGGAACAGGTTCAACAGTAGCAGGAAGGTATAGGCATTATCCACATGGGTGCGGATGAAGCTGAACAACTGGCTCGGGATCTCGGCGTCGAGCAGGTAGTTGGTGGACGCCAGCGACATGCTCAGCACGATCAGGATCGCGCCGACCAGCACCATCGATTCACGCATGATCTTCGGCAGGTTCGTGAAGGTGATCTCGCGGTGGATGAGCACCTCCACGATGAAGACGTAGATCGCTGTGACGGCGGCAGCCTCGGACACGGCGAAATAGCCGCTGTAGATCCCGCCGAGCACGATGAAGGGCAGGGGCAGTTCCCAGATCGCTTCGCGCAGGGCGGCCAGCGCTTCACGCCAGCTGAAGGGCTGGTGCGCCGCCTGGGGGCCGCGGTTCTGCCACAATCCGTAGATCGACAGCATGACCACGATCAGCAGGCCTGGCAGGATGCCGGCCAGGAAAAGGTCGCTGATCGACACCGAATGGCTGATGTTGAGCTGCTGCGCCACCACGCCGTAGAGGATCAGCGGCAGCGAGGGCGCAAACAACAGGCCGATGCTGCCCGATGTCGTGACCAGCCCGAGGCTGTAGCGTTCGGAATATCCCGCCTGCTTGAGGGCCGGATACAGCATGCCGCCGAGCGCAACGATGGTTACGCCGGAAGCGCCGGTGAAGGCGGTGAACATCGCGCAGATGACCAGTGCCACCGCCGCCAGGCCGCCGGGCATCCAGCCGACAAAGACATTGCTGATACGCACCAGGCGCTTCGGCGCATTCGATTCGGCCAGCAGGTAACCGGCGAAAGTGAACAGCGGGATGGCGAGCAGGACCGGCATTTCCGCAAGGCGGTAGACCTCGATGATGACCACCGTCAGGTCCACGCCTTCGCGCGCAAAGCTGATCATCACGCTCGCGGCGATCACCGCGAACAGCGGCGCGCCCAGCAGCATCATGGCGATGAGCGCGATGCCGATCAGGAACATCGTCATTTCGTCTCCTCGCGGCCCCGGGCCTGTTGCACGTGATGCATGAAGCGCAAGCCGTAACGCAGGGCGATCAGCGTGAATCCGAGCGGCAAGATGAGTTCCGCGACCCATACCGGCAGCGAGCCGAAGGCCATCTCGCCGGACTCGCGTGCGCTCTGCATGAAACGCAAGGATTGCCAGGCCAGAAGCAGGCATACGACCAGCGTGAACAGGTCGGTCACTGCCACCACGCCGGATTTGACGCGGTCAGGCAGCCAGCGTGCGATCGCGTCCACATGGATGTGTTTTCCTTCGCGGCTGGCGGCGACGGCACCCAGGAACGCCACCCATAACACCAGCAGGCGCAACATCTGGTCGGCGCCGAAGATGCTCATGTCGAGGAAGTTGCGGAACAGTATTTGCGCGGCTGCCAACAGCACCATCAATGCCAGCATGCCGATGAGCAGCGCGTTTTCGGTCCAGGTGACGATCCTGATCAGGCGGGCAAGCGCGGGGGGCAGGTTGCGGGTCGGCATGCGTTAATGGGCGGGATGGCTTTTGCGGTACGCATCAAGATTGGAACGCAGTTCCTTGATCAATGCGGGCGAGAATTCACCCTTGTCGCTCAAGCGTTGTATGGTCTGGTCGGCTGCGGTGCGCAGTTTCGCGATCTCTTCCGGCGGCAGCGTGACGAATTCCATGCCCTGCTTGCGCAGCGCATCGCGCGCGCTGTTGTCGTCGACACGCGTCTGCTTGTTCATCGCCGCATAGACGCGTTCCATCACCTCGCGCACGACGCCCTGGTCCGCAGGGCTCATGCCTGAGAAGGATTTCTTGTCCACGACGAGCGCCCCGAAAATGGACATGGTGGGATAGTCGGTGAGGTATTTCACCTTGGTATGCCACTGCAAGGCGATGGCACCCGTCGCGGTGGCACCTATGGTGGTGATGAGCCCGGTCTGCAAGCCAGTGAGCACATCGGTGAGAGGCAAAGGCAACGACGGCGCACCCAGGGTCTCGAACATGGCACGGCTGATGTCGTCGCCTTCGGGCACCCATATCTTCTGGCTCTTCAGGTCGTCCGCATGCCGCAATGGAGAACTCGACATCAGGTAGGCGAATCCGCCGTCGGTGAATCCGAAGGACACGAAGCCGTGATCCTCGATGCCCTGCGCGATCTTCTTGTCCATGCGCGCCCGCACGTAATCCAGTTCGTCGTAAGAACGGAACAGCATCGGCAGGCTATAGATCTGGGCGTCGGGATAGATCTCGGCCAATGCGCCGCCGGTGAGGGCGCCGCCCTGCAACTGTCCGGCGCGGATCTTGCGCAGCACTACGCGGTCGCTGCCCATGCTGCCGCCCGGATATAAGCGGATGGTGACGCGGCCCTCGGTACGTTTCTCGATCTCCTCGCCGCCGCGTCGCAGTTCCTGCGTCCATTGCGTGCCGTCCGGCGCAAACGTGGCGATCTTCAGGGTAAGCGCTTGGGCCGGTACACATGGCACGGCCAGCAGCGCTGCAAATATGAGTGATAACGGTGAACGCATCTTCTTCCCTTTGTTTGTTGACGGAGTATTCCCCGTTCTGTTCTTGGGGAAACGTCGATCAAGTCTGCTTTTCTCCCTCTCCCTCCGGGAGAGGGCAGGGGTGAGGGTGAAATTCTACGGGTTATCCCTCACCCTAACCCTCTCCCGGAGGGAGAGGGGACTTGTTCGGCGTTTCCTTAGAAATATTTATCGGCACTTGCCAGCAGCTCGCTTGCCTGCCGCTTGGCCAGCACGTTGCTCAACGTCAGTCCCGGTGCTACCGGATCGGCATCGAGCACTTCCCGCAACAACCGGTCATGCAGTTCCCGGTCATACATGATGCGGGCATAACGGCGGGCGTATTCTACCTTTGCCATCAGGTCGCGTCCCGCCGAAAGTTGTATGGCGCGCTCGAAATGCACGCGTCCTTCTTCCGGCTTTCCTCCCAGTGTCGGGGGCAGCAGTGTCGCGAAGACACCCAGATACAAGTGCGCTTCCCCGTGGCTGTAAGTCTCGTCCAGATCGACCACCCGCGTCATCAAGGCCTTGACCTTGGGCAGCGTGGCGATCGCATCCCAGTCGCTGCTGTTGGCCTGTATCCATCCGGCCCAGGCCGTGCCGCTGGCATACAGCAACGGCACATCCTCCACCTTGAGTCCGCCGATGGCAGCGGCAAAATCGTCATAGGGCTTTCCCATCAGATTGCACAACTGCGGCCCGTGAGCGCATAACGCCCTGTCGCTGTAGTCGCGCGCCTTGCGCGCAAGCCGTCTGGCGCGCTCCGGTTCCTTGACAAAGGCCGCGCCATAGGCGCCATACAATTTGCTGCCTGCTAGCAGCATGTTTTCATTCTGCGGGTCATCCTCGATCAGGCTGTCGACGAGCAACAGGTAGGAGGGCATGCCGGCTTCCACCGTTTCCGGGTCGTTCTGATTGAGGATCGCGCTGGACAAATTGTTGGCGAACTTGCTGCTGGCCGACGAAACGAAACTGGCGCAGCCGGTTAACGCAAGCAATGTCAGCAGAACGGGGAACAGTCGGATCAGGCGCATGGTTGAAATCAGGGAGAGATGCATCAAGGAGGGGCTCATTTTGCTTGGTTTTTTGCCTGAGCTCAACCTTCTTGTCTGTTGCGTGCAACAAGGATGTGTCGCGCGAGCCGGGTTGCCGCGAATCACCGGATTGTCATCCCCGCGGACTTCTCTTCACGGCTTCGCTGCTATGCCGGACGATGCATAACCGTCATTCAAAGTTTGTAAAAACGCGATGACGTCGCGCATGTCCTGGTTGCTCATGACGGGCGTCTCGCCCAGCTTGCGGTTGAATGGAGGGTCGGTTACATCCACATTCGTGCGTTTTTGTTGGGGAAGATCATTGAATTTCTCTATATGTCCGCCTGTGTCCGCAGCGTAGATCCGTTGCGGCGCTGTGTCGCGAAAGTTGTAAAAATTCAGCACGTCCTCCAGCGTGTGGTAGACACCGTTATGAAAAAAAGCCTTGCGTGTAGCGACATTGCGCAAACCGGGCGTGATAAACATGCCACAAAACCGGGCTTGTTCTTTCAAATCTTCGCGATAAGGGCCGCACAGACCCATGTCGTAATACTGCCCGTCCAGATTTGCCGGGATCGCGGAATTGCGCGGTACACCCAGCGCCTCGTACTGGTTGTCGGTGAATAGAGGCGGCAATCCTTCCCTGGTGACTTGATCCAGGTGGCAAGCTGCGCAATTGCCCTTCGCCGGATTATTGAACACGGCGTAGCCGCGTGTTTCACTGTCGGTGAAACGAGCCTTGCCCTGTAGCCAGGCATCGTACTTGCTGCTGAAGGAATGGAAATGGGTGTCCTCGATCTGGAAGCGCGCCAGCGCAAACAGCGCTTCGGATACCAGCAACGAAGGATCACGCAGCACCCCTGAACCGAACAGCTGCACAAAATCTCCGATATAGGCCGCATGGTTCAACTTTTTTGCAACCGTTGCAATGTTTCCCGCATTCATTTCTGCGGGATTGAACAGCGGGCCATCGGCCTGTTGTTGCAGGGTATTGACCCGTCCATCCCAGAAGAGCCCCCCTTGGGGCACCATGCTGGCAGCGGAGGTTTGCGTATTGCGTGTATTTTTTTGCGTACGTGCGGTTAGCGCATTCAGCGCAGCGGCCTGCTGCAAATTGTTCGATTCGTTTTCCGGGTTATCCGGGCCAATGCTGAAGTTTTGCTGTCGGTAAAGGTAGGTCAAAGAAGGTACGGCTCGTGCTCCGGCATGATGGAGATCGTCACCGCCCAATTGCACCGACAGGTTATTGTCAGGCGCGAACGCGGAAGCGGGATTGTGGCAGGATGCGCATGACTGCTTGCCCGAACCGGACAAACTGGCATCAAAAAATATCTTTTTGCCCAGCAATGCCATCATGCTCAATTCTTGTCTGGGCGGTATCTGCAAATTGCGAACCGGATAGGGATTCTTGCCCTGAGTGAGCATCCATGTTGCATAGGGTGAGGCTAACCATTCGCCCAGATCGAACGGACTGCGGTAAATGGTTGCGGATAAGAAAAGCGCCACCATGCCGATGACGGTGATGGTGGCGATGAACCAACGACTTTTTATCATATTTTAAATTCTATTGATTGCCACCACGCTGATGACAGCAGTGGTGGCGTGAGTTCTACTTCATGCAAACATCAGTTGGCCGAAGGCGTTGCGCTGCCTGCGGGCGGTGCAGTCAGTGCTGTACCTTGTGCGTTATCCAGATACAGGGGCGTGTTGTTGGCAGTACCTGCAAAGTTGAACATATCCATCATTGAACCGGCAGTTGCATCCCATGAACCTTGCCCCAGACGCGCCCCATTCAACCAGTTGTCTTCGATGAAGCGTGCCACCGAAGCCAGGGAGATGCGCGTATGGCTGATGTAGTTGGTCTTTGCCCAAGGTGATATCACCATCATGGGGATGCGTGTCCCCGGTCCGCAGCGGCCGTTGACTGGTGTGCCCTTGACTCCTGTTGCCTGCGAACCGGTTCCGCACACTCCGGCACCGTTGAGTTGATCCGCTTGCCCGTCAAACGATGAACTGGTTGGCGTTGCGTAGGCATGATCGTACCAGCCGTCTGAATCGTCATATGTCACGATCACCACGGTATTATTCCAGTCCGGCTGCTGCTGCAGGAAGTTCACCACCTTGGTGACAAAAGTCTGCTCATCCAGCGGATCGGAATATCCCGGATGGCTGTCCTGATAGGCTGGAGCCTTCAGGAAGCTGACGGATGGGAAATTGCCGGACGACACAGCGGCAAAAAAGTCGCTGAGGTCATACTGGTGGTTGGCCGGATCCGCCGTGCTGGTCCCCGGAGCCTGGGTGTAGCCAATGGCGGCAGTGCTGGCAGGACGCGCATGTGCCGGATTGGCGGTGCTTGCGTAGTACTGGAACCAGTTGTGGTGCGGAATATAGTCTGTCACCGTGCTCGCAACCACGGAAGATACCGTGCTGCGGTGACAGCCGGTGGTGCCGTTGGCATTGACCGCACTCAAGTCGAAACCGCCCATGAAGCCACCCCAGGTGAGTTTGGATGCATTCAGCAAATCACCGATATTCTTGCCGCCTACCAGGATCTGATCCGTGGCGCTGGAACACACATCGTATGCAGGGTCCACGTCGTTGATCAGCGTATAGCCACCCTGTCCGTCATTGACGTAGTACGAGTAGGTGCTGAGCGTGAATGGCAGCTTGCTTGTGGCCACCAGCTGTATGCCATTGGTCTGCCCACCTACTACTTCAAGCGCACCTGGAGTGGAAGGGCCGTAAGTATCGGTGTACGCATTGTCGCTCATCGCAAAACGCTGGGCATAGTTCCACAATCCGGTTACGGTATTGCCGTCGTAATAACCCATCACTTGACCTGTGGTGCCGAATGCACCTACCCCGCCTGTTGTCGCCTTGCCGGTATATTTCGGAAACAGATCGGCCAGGCCATTGTCATATGCCTGCTGTTCTGCCGTGTAAGCGTGATTCTGGTCCGCTGATGCGGCCTGGGTGCGGTCCAGGCGGAAGGGATTGGCGGCACCGGTGCCGTTGGCGGTGTTGGTAAAATTGGGATTGCTGCTCAGTAAACCGGCGGTCAGGTTGTTCGAGCTTGGCGTGCCGGCTGCTGCGGTGAACGCGGGTTCACCGGCAGGATTCGTCGCGGTGGGATAAGTGCCGAAATAGTGATCGAACGAGACATTCTCGTTAAAGATCACGACCACGTGTTTGATGGGCGTAGCAGTGACAGCGGCATTCTGCGGGGATATGGACGCAGCGGTTGAGCCGCCTCCACACCCCTGCAATGCGATGGGTATTACCGTGCTTGCCGCAACCAATGCGGCCAATTGCAGATGAATCCTTTTTAATTTCCACATAACGTCTCCCTGTTCGATTGAGGCATCAACGCCTTGACGAATCGTAAGCAATCTCTGTTGCAGCGCGATGACAACAAAATTTCAGGTTTGTATGGAAAGCGAGTTCGACTGATAGGTGTAGCGAATTTTTTGACGTCTTTACCTGGCAAGAGTCCAGGCGTTGGCAGGCTGGAAGGTTTTATGTGGTCCAAGTTGCGATGGTTTGCCGGATGCACTCCCAAGAAATTTTCGCCACATGGAATTGGGGATGCTACCGCGTTGAGTGTCGTTGCATCACGGGACGTGATGGCGCATACAAAAGGTGACCGGCTTCCGGTCACCTTGATATGGATCGACATGCGTACTCAGGAACGGCTCCATAAGGAGCAATGGTCGCCACCGAGAATATTATGCAAGCCCCCCGGCTAAGGCTGTGTCTCGATCAGCTTGCATTCAAGCACGCCCGCTTTGCCAGTCTTTTCGTCAGTCGAATGCAACAGATTCCGTGCGTACAAAATGCCCATTTTGGCTTCTTGCCATACGAAATAATTCTTGCCGGCCTCGGTGTTTACGTTTAGTACATCGTCGTTCTCTGCTTTCGACATCAAGGTATGCTGCCCAGGAGCAACTTCAAGCTTCATATAGGTCTTTGCGGAGGTCTGTCCAACAGGCTTGCCGTCCAGCAAAACATCCATCTTTACCGCGCCTCCCATTGATTCGTTTCGGTACAAATAGATGTTTGCTTTGTCCGGTTTGACAGCAAAGGTCTTCGCTTGCGTATCATGTTCGACACTTGCCATGGGAACCGAAGTGCAACCGGTCAATAGCAATATACCTAAAGGCAAAGCGAATCTCACAAATCCATTTAACATTTCAAATCTCTCCAGAGATAACAAGGTTCAACTGCACAAGATTCATTTACAGAATGTGATTCCAGCTTGCTTCGGATCTGGCATCAATTGATCCGTTGCATTTTGCCTCGCAGTTCAGCAGGTACGTCCTGAATCAGCATGATGGAAATGCTGCCATCAGTGGATTTATTGTTGTGCGCGGTCCTTGCAAGCATCGATGTATTGATGATCTCCGGTGACAGGTTATACATATTGCCGTTCCATGGATCAACTATGAACCAGCCGAGTATGCCGCCGAAAACAATGTTCCCTCCGATATACCATCCGTTAGCGCTAGCGGTAACCTGAATCGATTGGGTCTCGAACCCATCTTTTGAAATTCTGACTATGTATGATTTCTTGCCCCAATAAGTCCCGTCGCTCTTTTGCAGGGTCACGGATGTCGGTGTCGAACCCTTGAATACATCCATGCCTTTTTCATCGGTGATCAATATTGTGGCATCGCTTGGGGTGCTGTTAATTGGCATGAGCTGGGTGGAATGGCCAACTATGGTTGCGCAGCCAGAAACGCAAAACGCAGCCAATAAAATACAGCTTGATATCAGTACTCTTTTCATTTGTGTCCCCTTATTGCTTGATAAAGCTCTCTGTTGAATTACGCTTGAGGAAAAATCCCTCACTTAACTTGCGGTGACACCTTCTCGAAGTGATGACGAATATATGCCGCAGATATCGGTATATCAACCCAGTAAATCATGCATATATATGAGGATTCCTGATTTGCAAGTTGGGGGGCGCGATGTGATGCGTGCACAGCCGAATGGAAGGGGAGCTGTCTGCCCAAACAATACAGATTTGGTCATAAGGAGCAAATCGACCGCCGGAGCAGGTTGAGTGCCTGACAACTTGGCTTATGGGGGCGACGTGTATGTCGAACTGAAGTCCGCCGGTGCCAGACAGCGCCGGTTTCTCATGGAGTCTTGGTAATTTGTCTCTGAGGTCCATTTGCAGGATATCGGGGTCATTCTTTGGATTCCCCGTGCTGCCGGACTCCATTTTTGCCGCGGGATATCCGTCTGCGCGAATCGCTGCCCGGACCGGGCGGGCACGCACCGGTTACCCCGCTTGCCCGTCCACACGTGGCCGCATATACACGGGTAAATAGCGCAGCACCCAGGGCACGAAGCAGGCAAGCCAGACTGCCGCGGCTGCAACATACAGCCAGTAACTGCTCTGGCCAGGCAGCATATCCGCCAGTATGCGCAGCAGGGCGGCTAACTGGATTCCGGCAAACACCAACATGATCGGCCTGTCCACTTGCATCGGCAGGCCGGAATGCCCGAGCGTCACGCGCGTCCCCATGCCGATCAGCAATGTTGCAAAGCAGCCGATGGTAAGCGCATGCAGCGGCGCCAGTCCCCAGACCGGCACTGGCCCGGCGTCGATAACGGACGTAAGATCCTGGATGCCGAACAGCAGCATGGCAATGCCTATCCAGGCAAAGCCGATGTGCAGTACCGCGAGCAACGGTATGCGCAAGCTGCGGAAAAAGCCCCAGCAGTAGCTCAAATAGAGTGCGGCGAAAGACAGGGCAAAGTCGCATAGCCATAGCCAGCTGCCTGCGTTGGCGAGTTGCAGCAGGTTGTGCATTACGCTTGCGGCAAGGATGGTCCACCATGGCCAGTTCGGATTCCTGATGACATATTGCGGCAACGCGCTGCTGGTGAAGAAGGGAAACATGCGGTGCGCGACGCTCGCGAATACCGGCAACAGGAACAGCCACAGTCCGCCCTGGACGGCGAGGCGCAGGCAGAATGCATTGTCGTTCATCAGCCAGACCAGATAGGATGCAAGGCTGCACCATCCCAGACTGAATGCGATGAGAATGACGGTGGGATGCCGTTTGTCCCGATGCTGCGTGTCGAGCAATACCCGCAACAATGCATAGAGTCCCGTTCCCCAGCCGAGCAGGGTGCTGGTAGTCGCGACGACCAGAACAATATGGCTGCCAAACAAGCCCGCGTAGAAACCGGCAGCGCCCAGCATCAGCAACAGGAAAGCGGGCACATAGCGCTTTGCGGGGATTTCCCGGCCACCCATCCAGCGCGGGAAGACGGTCATCAGAAACCCGAACATGAAGAACGAAAACAGGCCGTAGATCATCAGATAAGCATGAACGGCAACAGGCACGATCGGCCAGTTTGCGGGATGCCCGACGATGCCAAAGCGCGTCACCAGTTCATACAGCCACCAGAGCATGGCAACGACGGCTTGCACTGCGCCGCCAAAGAACATGACGCGGTGGGGGGCGGCGGTAAAGCTGTTCCAGAGTTTGTTTGGCATCATCATTAGGTCGGGGTGGCGGAAATGTTGCCAAAGTGCGACGGGCCCGGACGGTCAGCCGGTGCTCCACGCTCTCGGACGTTTCATGCCCGCGATCTTGCAGGCCTGCTTTACATAACCGTACGGGAACAGCTCGAATATCGCGTTGCGGGAAGCGGGGCCGAGCCGCACGGACAGATGTTTCGTCACATGCCGGACATCGGGTGCGACCTGGTGTTCTGCATAATATTGGCGCATGAAATTAATCGCATCCCAATGGTCTTCGGTCAGTTGGATGTTTTCCTGATTGGCGAACCGTTCGGCGATCTCTTCGTTCCAGGTCAACGGTTCGACCAGGTAGCCCTCTTCATCAATGTCTGGTGTCTGCATGTTTCCTCCTCGTCGGTGTGCGTGAACTAAAAATGACCTCTTTGGGTAGCGGCAACAACGTCTTTTCAATCGCTTTTTTGTTCTTGACCAGGTCGGCCAATGTCGTTTCGCGCAGCACTGAAAAAAAGGCTGCGAGCGCGGTGTCCAGTACGCCGCTCAATTTGCATGCATCGGACATGACGCAATGATTCTGCGCGGCAGTGAAACACTCGACCAGGTCGAAGTTATCCTCGGTTGCGCGCAATATTTGTTCGACGCAGATGCTGGAAGGCGGCAGCGCCAGACTCACGCCTCCGTTGCGGCCGCGCGTGCTTTCGATCAGCCCGGATTGGGTCAATTGATGGGATATCTTGACCATGTGGTTCTTGGAAACCGCGAACCGGTCGCTCACTTCCTGAATTGTGACCGGTTCGCCATAACGGTGTGCCAGATACATCATCAGGCGCAAACCAAGGTCGGAATATTGGGTCAGTTTCATGCTCGTCTTTCAGGCCGGGATCACCAAATTTCATAACATGTACAAATGATACATGTATTAATATATCATGCAAGTCGTTGTCGTTTTTGCCGCCGTGGCAGCAATGACAACCGGTCATAATTTTGGTGAGGAGACCGAAATGCCAACCACTGCCGATTTCACCGGTGCCGACCGCCCTCAGGGCAATGAGGCTTCGCGGTTGCAGGACGAACTGCTCCGGACAACAACCGGGGAGAGGCTGAAGCCCTGTCCGATCATTTTTGCGCTGACATGAACGGGCACCCCCGCAGGCTGGCAGTTTGTTGGTCGGGCACACGCACATGACACATGAGCTGAATGTGTGCGGATTGCCGCCACCCGAGCCGTTCGAACAGATCATGCGCGCATTGGCGTCGCTCCCCGACGAAGCCGCGTTGCAGGTGCACATCCATCGCGAGCCCTACCCGCTGTACGAAGTGCTGCAGGGCGACGGCTATGCCTGGCAAACCACGCCATTGGCAGACGGCAGTTTCATGATTCGCATCAGTCGCCACGCATGAAAACCGCTTCGCTCAACACCGAACAGGCACCGCCGATTTCCGTGCCGCTGCGCTTCTTCGCGGTTGCCCCGTTGTTCCTGTCGCTGGCCGCGCTGATCTTGCTGTCCGGTGCAGACAATCCTTTCTCCGATACACACATGCCCGCATTGCTGGCCGCGACGCACTGCATCACGCTGGGATTCATGGCGACCATCATGGTCGGGGCCATGCAGCAGATATTGCCGGTGGTGATTGGCAGCCCGATGCCGGGATCGCGGTTGACCGCATGGCTCATCTTCCTGGCGCTGGTATCGGGCGCGTTGCTGCTGCCTGCCGGATTTGTGCTGGAGCAGCCGTCATTGCTCAATCTTGCGTGGCCGCTATTGCTGCTGGCTTTCACGACATTCATCGGTGCCAGCCTGATCAGTCTGGCGCGCTCGCCGGCACGCAATGCCACAAGGACCGCGCTGCAGCTGTCCGTCTGCGCGCTCGCGGTTGGCCTGGCTCTGGGCACACTGCTTGCACACGGCTATGCCACCGGCACGTTGCTGCCGGATGCCGGCGATCTGGCATCGGCACATGTTTCGCTGATGCTGGGCGGCTGGGTGCTGCTCCTGATCGTAGGAGTCTCTTACCAGGTCGTGCCGATGTTCCAACTCACGCCGAACTATCCGAAATGGCTGACCGTCACGCTGGCGCCGGCCATCTTCGGCTCGCTGCTCCTGAACGAATCCCTTCTATTGTTCCGACCTGAATCGCGCTGGCCGGCCGCGGTTGCGCAGGGCATGTTCTGGGTTCTGGCAGGCGGTTTTGCTGTGGCTACGCTTAGCGTGCAAAGCAAGCGTCGACGCCGCGTTGCCGATGCCACACTGAGTTTTTTCCGATTGGGGATGATGGCGTTGCTGTTTGCCGTGTTGCTTGCAATAACGGTGCCGCTGTTTCAGGCGACCGATCGCCTGGAAATGCTGATTGTGATCGTTTTCCTGCTCGGTTTTGCGATGTCGGTGATGCACGGCATGTTGTACAAGATCATTCCCTTTCTGGTGTGGTTTCATTTGTTTCGGGGAGGCATAAAGGTCGGCATCCCCAATATGAAGGAGATCATTCCGGAACGCTGGATGTGGAGGCATTTGTGGCTGCATCGAGGTACCTTGCTGGCGGCGCTGTGCGCTCCCTGGTGGGGCACGGCAGTCTGGCTGCTGGCGCTGGGTTTGCTGTTGCAGGGCGCATTACTCGGTTACGCGCTATTTACGGCGATCTCAGTTTATCGGCGTACCCTGGCGCGGCTGGAACAGGCTTGAAACGATTTTGCGCCCTTGCAGTTCGTTATTCCCGTCCTTAAAAATCAAACGGGGCCTGCTCGCGCAGACCCCGTTGAGATCACCTGCCTTGAAGCGCTTACTTCGCCAGGCTGAGTTCAAACTCGACCAATTCCTTGATCTCGGCCTGTTTCTTGCCGGCCGGATCGTTGGGGATCATCGCTGCCGTACCCCAGTTGCCGTGACCGCCTTTGGAAACTTTCATCATCAGGCCTTCCACCAACGGATATTCCTTGGCGTCGGGCGCGGCCGATCCATTGTTTGAGTATTTGTATTTGGTTGCACCCTTGTATTTTTTAGCCACATCCACCCAGGCCGGACCAACCACCTTGTGGTCGATTGCGTGACAAGCGGTGCAGCCGTCTTTCTTGGCCAATGGTGGCATATCGATTGCCATAGCGCCGCCAGCAACCATCAGACCCCCTGCTGTAATCAAGCTAACGATGATAGATTTCATAATCACTTGCTCTCCATTTTAGGTTTGTAGACTCGTTGTACCGTACTGCTCCCGCTATTCAAAAAACAATCCTGCAAGGCAATTGTCGAGTTGAATAATGACTATTAACGACCTGCTGCAAAAATAGTTGACTTAAATACTACCTTTTCATTCGACTCGTGAAAATTATATTTTTATTTAGAGTCTCCGCAATTAATGTCCAGGGACGCTCTGGCTTAACAAAGCCAACTCAATAGTTGTAGTTCATTCCTCGACCAGCCAGGAACACGCGGCCGTAGACCTTGGCATCGGCTACGATCCCGGAAACGCCACCGTACCGGTGATTGTCGTCGTCGATACGGGTCCAGGTAATGCCCTGATCGTCGGACCGATAAACCCCGTCCTTTCCTTTGATCGTTCCCACAAGGTAGACAGCCGCCGAGTAGGTGGAACCTGCGGCAGGCACCCCTAGGGCGACCTTGATGGCTCCATGCACATTCGTGAATTCCGGCCCCACCGTTGCCATTGCGGTCAGCTTCGTCCAGGTGATTCCGGAGTCGACGGAGTGCCACAGGTTGTTCGCGTCGGCCAGCCAGACATCTCCCTCGGCGAAAGGGTTTACCGCCAAGTCCGTCACGCTGAACCCGTTGTTTCCCCAGGTCTGCGAGCTGATAGTGAAGGTGTGCCCTCCATCGGCGGAACGGTAGAACTTTCCGGGAGGATTGCCGCCCCACCAATTTCCTCCATGGTCGTAGGCGTAAACCTTGAGCGGGTTCTTCCGGTCGGCAGCAACGTGATAGGAACCACCCGATGCCGGGGCCGGAAGGTTGGTTGCCGTCCAGGTGCTCCCGTTGTTGGTCGTGTAGTAGGGAGCCTGGCCTGCGACCGACCAGATCACATTGGAACCGTCGGCTGTCACCACTACCCTGGACTGATCTCCCGAAGCGGAAGCGGTCGGAGGCAGGGTCGGGAAGTTCGTCCATGTGGCCCCGGAGTCGGTCGAGTACACGCCTTTGGAAGTAGTGAATGTCCCTACGGCAGCGATGTAGGCCGGGTTGTTCCAGGCCATGTCGATTCCCGTTCCATTCCCGCCGCCCAAAAGAGGTGTCGCACCCAGGTTCGGTGACCGGGTCGGCGCGACAGTCAGGGATGTGTTGACATAAATGCCGGTATCACCCTGCCCGCTGGCCAGAAGGTAGGAAGCGCCCGGTGGCGGCGCCATCATCGCGAGGTTGACCATTTCCTCGATCCCGTTGACGTCGAAGACCCAGGAAGGCGTCGCCGACGAGAAGGCATTGCTTGTCGACCATATCCCGCCACCGACCACGTAAGACACATGATCAGGATTGAAGGGATCGATCTTCAGGTCGTCGACCCAACCCCAGTAACTCGGGCTGGCCGCACCGGTGGTTCCGGTCGCATCGTGATAATTGTGGGAACCGTTTGAGTCACCGGATCTCCCGATTTCGTGCCACGTTTGTCCATCGTCGGCGGAGGCCATCGCAATCTGAACCCAGGTTGCGTCCCCCCATGTGCCGGATACGCCAAAAGCAATTTTTGTCGTCGGACCCGAGCCATAGACCGAGAGGCCTCCAATACCACCATAGTAGGTGGTGGGTACATCAGACGAGGAGATCAGCTTCGTCCATGCAGTGCCGTCAAACTTATATAGCCATGAGGGTGCGCCGCTACCGGGCCCCGAGCTCGAGGCAAAAGGCACGTAGAACATGCCATCGGCGGCCCGAACCATGTGCGGAATATAGGGAAGGACAGGAACAGCAGGTGTGCCGGTCGTAGCACTCGTGACAGCAGCGGGAATCGTGATTGCGGTCCAGGTGGTTCCACCGTCGGTCGATTTGTAGAGGTAGGAAGCAAGTCCCGCCAGGCCTTTGTAGTCGGGGGCGACCCCCACATAGATGGTTTGGGTCGCACTCCCCGTGGGAGAAAAGCCCGTCGTCGGAACCGTGGTGTCAAACACAACGAACTCGATCCCGACCGGACTTCCACCGTTGGAGTTGGTCATGTCGGTTGTCGTCATCACATATGAAGACAGCAAGGTCTGGTGCCACGTAAGTCCTCTGTCCGTGCTTTTCCACAGCCCTGCCGTGCGCGATGCATAAAACATCGTCGAGGGAAGGTTGGGATCCACTGCCAGCCGTTCGCCGATCGCCCGGCCCTGGTTATTCGATCCGACCGGGAAGGGAAGGCTCACGTAGTTCCAGGTGTTGCCCTGGTTGGACGAGTAATAGAACCGTCCGTTTCCATACGATACGGCCATGCTCGTCGTCATGTACACCTTGCTTGCATCCGTGGGATCGACCGCGAGGCTCTCGGCACCTTCATTGCCGCCATCCGGCCGACCAAAACCGTCGGTGAGCGCAGTCCATTGGGAAATGCCGTTGTCCCACCGGTATACGCCGTCCATGTCGGTTCGCGCGTAGCGCAGATTGGTCGCGGTAGGGTGGTAGATGACGCCAGGGACATACCCTCCGCCCCCCATCTTGATGTTGGCCCAACCCGTGGAGGGGGCCACAGATCCCTGGGGAGTAGATGAGCCGGAAGATCCGCCAGTACCAGCCGGCGAGATGCTGCCCGATCCGGCACCACCGCAGGCACTCAACAGTCCCGTGGTCGACAACACACTTACAAAGAGCAAACCGATTAGACCTGAATGTTTCATAGATAGATTTCCATGTATTCTGATTTTCAAGACGGCGTTGTCTGGGACTTGCCGTGCCTTGCGTTTCGCCAAGTACGCCTGCCGATTCAATCGTCCGTTGTAGCCTCATTTCAGGACTGCGTCTGGACGCGACCCCACAACGAACACTGATCAGCTTGGCTGAAACTCATCGGTAGAGAATAGGAAATCCGACCTTCGAAGTCAAAATAAATACACGCCGGAGTCCGCCTCAATCCGATTTCCACCCTATAAACTTGTGAAATCTCCCACCTTCACGGCAAGAATTTGCCGAGCCCCCCTCAAGGTTGCAGTGCAGGACGATCATGACGCGGCCTTTCAAGAGCGTCTCCGTTCTCACGTGGCGGGGAGGCCGCCATCCCATGTGCGCAAGCTGCAAGGCCGGTGAAATAACCGATAGCACCGGGCGCGAACACTTGTTGCTTGGGAATTGGAATTCCATCTGTCGCACCTTGCCTGCCTCGCCAATCAAGCGCAGCACAGATGATGCGAGGAAAGCGATCTGCAGCAACGCACCCAGACGGTTTGTCTGCTTGGAGCGACTTGCAGAGAAACCTAGTCCAAATTGCCCGCTCTTTTTTGACGAACAGAGCGAAGGAGTGAACAATGTCGCACTCGTTCATGCCGAACGCTGAAAAAATAGCCCTCGGCGTCGGTGAATAAGAGGCACATTCAGGCTGAATAGCCAGGAAACCAGAGGTATATGGCCAAAGACCCGACAGATTGCAGCACCGTCGATTTCATCGCTCCCGGATTGCATGTGACTTGTGGCCAGGTATTGATGGACCGGCAGCGGCACATTGCGATCGTGGCGAAAAAAGGCCGGACTTGTGCGCACCTGGTGCGTGTGAAATCCGGGGTGCTGAAACTGACCAGACACACCGCCAAAGAACTGGTGGAAGAGTGGTCGGACGCGGATTATCCGTTTGAGCGTGCAATCACGAAATTGCTTGAACTGGGCAAACAGCACGGCATTACCGATGCTGCGCGCCTTGCGCTGGAGGAAATGCTCAGGACAGGGCGCGAACCGACGCAGCAGCGGTTATTCGGCTAACGGTTGCCAGACAAGGCGAAGCGATCAGGCGGCATGCCTTAATTTTTCTTTTGCATAAGGGGTGCCGGCGCGGCAGCCCTGGCGGGTGCCGCGCTGCCGCAATTCGAATTCGATCCCGTTCAGCACATTCCATTTTTCCGCACACCAGACGGGCGCCAGCAAAACATCCCGCGACGCAGTCGCTGTTACGCGGTGGTAGATGATGTTTTCGGGTGTGCGTTCGATCAGGTTGGCCGCCATGCAGATGTATTCATCCCGCATCAGCGGGAGATACTCGCCCAGCCGCCATTGATGTGCCAGCAGCGTGTGTTTCACGATGTGCAAAGGATGAAGCTTGAGCCCGTCCACGCCGATATCCAGTACTTTGTCCAGGGTGGCATGGCAATGCTCTTCGGTTTCACCCGGCAAGCCGATGATCAGATGGGTGCATAAAGGGATGCCGCGCCGGCGCGTTGCCTTGGCGGTTTCCCGGTATTCGGCAAAGGTATGGCCGCGGTTGACCCGTTCCAGGGTTTCGTCAAAGGAGGACTGGAGTCCCAATTCCAGCCACACTTCCAGTCCCTGATCGCGAAAACGCTCGAGCAAGTCCAGCACGTCGGATGAAACACAGTCGGGGCGGGTACCCACGGCAATCCCGACCATGTCCGGTTCATTCAAGGCTTCGCGATAGAGCGCTTCCAATGCCTCGACTTTGTCGTAAGTGTTGGTGTAGGCCTGAAAATAGGCGATGAATTTGCGGGCACGCGTTCGCTTGGCAATGGCCCGACGCGCCTTGGATATCTGGGCTGCGAGGTCGAGGTGTGCATCGGCATCCGGGCTGAAGGAAACGTTGTTGCAGAAGGAACATCCGCCGCGTCCTTTGGTGCCGTCCCGGTTCGGGCAGGTGAACCCGGCATCCAGCGCGATCTTGTGGACACGTTCGCCATGGCGGCGAAGCAGATCTTGTCCGAAGGTATTGATTCTGTCTGAAAGTATCATTGCCTGGCTAATCACATTCTATGCCCGCTATTTTGCGCTCGAATCAAGGTAAGCGAGTTCGATTTATTCACATTTTTCGTCGATTCGACGGAGGTGAGGATGAAACCCTGAATGTTTGCCTGATACAGTCAACTATGGGAGGATGCCTCTCAACCCGATCTTTTCAATCGCCTTTCAGGAGAACGCCATGTCAAGAATGCGCAATATTGCTTTATCTACCGCACTCCTTTTTTCAGCGCTGGCTTTGTCTGCTTGCGCGACCAAACCGAAGGAAGTTGCTGCCGAGCCGGCTATTCCGGTTGTTGCACCTGCCGAGAAAGCTCCCGCACCGGCTGTTGCTGAACAATCAGCGCCGGCTCCGGCAGTCACGGCCGCACAGGTTGCGCCGAAACCGGAAGTCAAGAAAGCGAAGAAGAAACTTGCCCCGGCAAAGAGCGCTCCGCCCAAAGTGATAGCGCCTGAACCCGCTCCCGCACCGGCTCCGGCCCCAGTGGTGCAGCAAGAGGTGCCGCCAGCCCCGGCCCCAGTAGCCGTGACGCCTCTTCCAGTGCAAAAGGCCGAACCGGGATTCCTGGAAAAATACTGGTTATGGTTGCTTGGTGTCATCATCGCCGCGATTGCGGTCGTGATGTTTACAAAGAAGGGCTAGAACGGCGCTGGCTGAATGCGCCGGCATACGGTGCATCCCGACCGGCCGCACGCTATCGTTATCGGGGGCTTATAAAAAATTCGGCACCTTTGAAGGTGCCGAATTTTTTTGGTGGAAATTAAACATCTCCACATGCCGAAGCCGGAGTCGGCATCGTCGCGATTTGAGGACGCGCTTCAAGATGTCAGATGTATTCTCGAACCTGTCCGTGCGAGCATATGGCATACTTTTCGCGCATTTGGAATGCCTGAAGGATATGGCCGGCAGGTAGCAAATATCAACGACAAGGATTTCAGCTATGCTCACTATTCGCAAATCCGAAGACCGCGGCTACGCGGATCACGGTTGGCTCAAGAGCCACCACTCATTTTCATTTGCCGGTTATTACGATGCGGCCCACATGGGCTGGGGCAACCTGCGCGTGATCAATGAGGACAGCATCGCGCCGGGTACCGGATTCGGGAAGCATGGTCACCAGGACATGGAGATCGTCAGTTATGTGTTGTCGGGCGAACTGGCGCACGAGGACAGCATGGGCAACGTGCAGACCATTCCGCCGGGCGATGTGCAGCGCATGAGTGCAGGCACCGGCGTGGTGCACAGCGAGTTCAATCACGCGCAAGGCGAGACCACACATTTTCTGCAGATCTGGATCATCCCGAACGTGACGGGGATCGTGCCGGGCTATGAGCAGAAGACCATTCCGGCCGATAAAAAACGGGGGGCCCTGTGCCTCGTGGCTTCGCCAGACGGAGCGAAGGGATCGGTCATCATCCATGCCGATGCTTCACTCTATGCGGGCCTTTTCGACAAGGGCGAGCGAGCGGTACTGGCGCTTGATCCAGCCCGCAAGGGTTATGTGCATCTGGTACGCGGGGCTCTGGCGGTCAACGGCCAACGCATCGTTGCGGGTGACGCGGTCTTGCTGGAAAACGAGAGCCGGATCGAGCTGGCCGAGGGCGCCGAAGCCGAGGTGCTGGTGTTCGATCTGGAGGCGTAAGCCTTGCGTCGTTGCACAGTGAGCTGATACCAGCTTTGTTGTGCCGGAAAGTCCCTGTCCTGAGTCGCGGCCACGAGGGCACGCGGTTGGCGAACATGGTGATAGACTTGAACCGCAATTGAACATTTACAACGGCTGATTAGCCCGTTTTAAAAGTTACCCTGGTCGAGGAGGCAATCATGGACAGAGACAGAAGCCGGGAGGCCGAGGAAGATGACAGCCCCCCATCCAAGGCCGATCTTGCACGCGCCAGGCTGAAGATTATTGCCCGCTATGTCATGATCGGATTTGCGCCGGTCGTGTCCGCCGCGGCCTTGATTATCGGCGTGATCGCTATCTCGAACACTCAATCACAATCAGATCGGACAAAGTTCAGCGAGCTTGAATCCAGGATCGACAGCTTGAATGCAAGCTTGTCGGAGACCAAAGGTGAACTGGAGAATCTCAAGTTCACCCAGTCGCGTGAAAAGACAATGCGCGGTGAGGAATACAAGAAACTTGACGCACAGGGTGCGAGGGTCATTCAGAGCGTGACCCTTCTGCAAACAAAGTTGAAGGTTTCTCCCACGCTCGAGGAGCAATTGCGAGCGCCAGCCAGTTCTCCTTTGCCCGCGCCGGTCGGCGCAGCTTCTGCTCCAGCCGTTGCGCCCGTATCGCCGGCGACCAACAAGACGCAAGCCGTCACTTCCGAACTGGCGGTGGCCAAAAAACCAGTCGCCACAGCACCCAAACCCAAAGCCGCTGACAATGTGTCTGACCAGGTGAAAGCCTTGCGGGAAGCGATTGAAAAGTTCAACAAGCAATAAGCAGAAAAATTTTCTTTGCGACGGCCGCATCGATTTTGGTACGAAGTGAGTGCTTCATCTAGCCCTGACATACGGCCAGTTCATCCCACTCCGTCGTGTACCGTTTCGACCGGTTCCCTCCGCGCATCGCCCAGGATTGATGCATCCCTTCGCCCAGCAGCTTTAGCGTTCCGCTGCCCATTCTGTTGTTGATGCGATCCATTGCGCTCATCAGCGCGTGGGATTTTTGCCGCGCGGTTACATCGTCGAACAGGGTGTTGGGCCGTGCTGCGGCAGGAATGATCTGGGTGAGCGTGACGCCGGCCTTCTGGTAGGCGTAGCCGCTGCGATAGATCTGGCGCAAACCATGCAAGGCCGCGCGGCAAAAAAGGCGGGTATCGTCGGTCGGCTCGACCAGCGGTATCAGTATCCCGGGCTGGTATTGCGGGTCGCTTCCCTTGTGCGGATTGGTCCGGATATAAACATGGATACCGCCGGCCATGGATCGTTGCTGACGCAACTTTTCGCCGGCGCGGGTGGCGTAAGAGATCACGGCCTCTTCCAGATCGGGCAGGCTGGAGGTGGGCATGCCGAAAGAGCGGGAACAGGTGACCTGCTGTTTTGCCGGGGCGATATCATCCAGTTTCAGGCAGGCGCTGCCGTTCAGCTCTTCCACGATGCGTTCGAACACGATGCTGAACCTTGCGCCGAGTCGTTTGGCCGGCGCACGTTTCAGGTCGAGTACGCTGTGGATACCGATCTCTTGCAGTTTCGGCACGGTGTGCCTGCCGACACCCCACACTTCGCCTACCGCGATGGAGGCGAGCAGGGTGTCCAGTTCGGTCGCGCTCATGCTGTTGAAATCGCACACGCTGCCGAAACGGGGGGTGTTTTTCGAAACATGGTTGGCGAGTTTGGCCAGCGTCTTGCTGGGGGCTATGCCCACGCACACCGGGATACCGATACATTGCCGGACGGTTTCCCGTATCTGCTGGCCATAGGCGGTGTGTTCGGTCGGGATGCCGGTCAGTTCGAGGAAGGACTCATCTATCGAGTAGACCTCCTGGCCCGGGCTGAAGCACGAAAGCAGCGACATCACGCGGTTGGAGAGGTCGGCATACAGGCTGTAGTTGGAGGAGAGGGCGACGATACCATGCCGCTTGGCGATGTCTTTCATCTGGTACCACGGCACGGCCATCTTCAGTCCGAGATCCTTTGCTTCCTGCGAGCGCGACACCACACAGCCGTCGTTATTGGAGAGTACGACGACGGGCTTGCCCTCCAGTTTCGGCTGGAACACGCGCTCGCAGGAAACATAGAAATTGTTGCAATCGACCAGCGCGATGGCGCGTGGCATGGATCACAACCTGTGCACGTTCCACTGCACCACGCCCCAGATGGAGAAGTCGTGTTCGGCCGTGATGGTCACTTCCGGATAATCCGGATGCGCGGCGCGCAGCACTTTGCCTTGCGGTGTGTAGAGCAATTGCTTGACAGTGAACTCGCCATCGATCACGGCCACCACTACACATCCGTGCGTGGCCGGCACCGAACGATCCACCACCAGCAGGTCGCCGTCGAAGATGCCGAGGTCGCGCATGGAGTGTCCCGCCACGCGCATGAAGAACGTGGATTCCCGGTGCTGGATGAGGTGCTCATCCAGGCTGAGGCGGCGTTCGACGTAATCGTCGGCCGGCGACGGAAAGCCGGCCGGCACCGCCTTGCGCAGCAAGGCCCGCTGTCTTTCGAACATGGTCTTGTTTGGATGCGTCAGCGAAAGCAGCGCTGAGTGGGCGGCGCGGCGCGCCGGGTTGGAGAAAGCGAGATTGGCCATGATATGGTCCTTACAGAACGAACGTTCTCAGTATGCTAAAGAACGTTCGTTCTGTTGTCAACCGGGGGAACGCATTATTTTCTTTGAATCAATGCAAGCGCCTGAACCTCGCATGATTGGCGAGTGTTTGCGTCCAAAGTGTTCAACCAGATTTCGGGAATTGCGTCCAATCCGTACAGTGCACCTGCCAGCATTCCCGTGATCGCCCCCGTGGTATCGGCATCGCCACCGCGATTGACCACGTCGATCAGGCATTCCCGAAAATCATCCGTGTCGAAAAAACTCTGGAACACCGCCTGCATCGTGTCGACGACATAGCCGCTGGGGTTGCTGCTTGGGCGCACGGCCCGGAATTTGAATTCGGGATGACGCGCGGCAAGCGGATGGGCATGCCGGTGCAGCAGGTGGTTCTTGTCCGCGCCGCGCAGTGCATCCTGCACCATGAATACGAGGCATTCGCTGGCGGCATCGGAAAGGGCGCAGTGGTGGGTGACGTGGGCTTGTGCGCGGCAGTCGGCGCGCACGGCTGCTTCCGCCTGGCCGAAAGTAGCGAGTGCCACCGGCAACACGCGCATGGCCGCACCGTTGCCGGCGTCGTGATCGGAGTAGGGCGCTTCCGGATTGCCGGTCTTGCGGAATTGCAACAGATTGCGCCGTACGGTATTGCCAATATCCACCGGCTTTGCGCGCATCCAGTTATCGAATGCCAGGGCTGCCGCAAATGCGTCCACTCCGCCTTGTGCAAGTATGGAGTCGCCGAGCGCGAGCGACATGGTGGTGTCGTCGGTGACATGCCCCGGCTTGAGGTGCAGCCAGCCGCCGCCGCGTAGCGTGTCGTGAACGCCGTATTGCGCCGCGATCTCGCTCGGTGTCATGAATTCCACCGTCGCCCCCAGCGCGTCGCCGATGGCGAGGCCGAGATAGGCGGCAACGGCGCGGTCTGTGGTTGCAGTTTTGTTGGGCATGATCTCCGTGCACACTTAAATCGTAGCGAGCGGTTCGAGTGCAAGGCGCACGGAGCACAGAAACCGGAATGTACAATCCGTCTGTCGCTTTGCGACCCCGGATTTCGAGCACCGCGCTGACAACTCCGCAACTGGATTGCCAGTTAGCGGATTGCGTACCCTTGGTGCAACGCCGCGAGCGGAAGGGTGGCGGCGTAGCCGTCGGGCACCCACCGGCCTACCCCTTGCGGGTGAATCGGATCGCGCAGTAGATTTATTCTTCAGGTCCGAAGCAATTCAGATAATCCGCGCAATATTCGCAGCTTGGCGAGCGGCAGGCGTTGATTCCTTCCTGTTCGCACAACTGCTTGTAGATGAATTTCTTCCATTTCATATCGTGCACGTTCTTGGCCGCGAGGGATGGGAAGTTCTGGGTCATCAGCCGGCTCAAGTGATCGCGCGACCACAGCCCCAGGTCCTGCCACAGATGGTCGCTGGCCATGCAGGCCGCGGTGACGATCTCTGCCATCCATTCTTCCGACATGTTCCTGTGGGCGCGGTGTGCAAGCAGCAGCCCGAGGACATCGTCGCGCTCCAGTGTGCGAGGATCTAATATGTTCTCAGCGCAGCGGATCACCAACTCCACACCGGGGAAGTGGTGTGTCAGCAAGGCGCAGAAATCCTTTTCCTCCAGTCCGAGTCCGGGAGGCAGCGCGCCCACTCCGTCAATCTGGCTGGAAATCATCTGCGCAAGCAGTTGATCGTTCGGAAGCCCGGCTGCATGCGCCATCAGATCCGCATACAGGCCCGGGATTTGAAGATTGCCTTTTGCGTTCGTCCTTTCTCCCGCTTGCGGGAGAGAGTTAGAGAGAGGGACTTCTTGCTGCCTGAGCATGACGTCGGTTCGCATGATGTCCTCCTATTTGCTGGGATACTCGATCAACAGGTCTTCGTCGCGCAGCACCATCTGGCAGGCCAGGCGCCATTCGGTGGTGACGAGATCGTTGATTTTCATCGCTTCGACCTGTGCTTTTGTGATCTTGCCGGATTCCTTGAGCACGCTGATCTCGCGGTCCGTGAGTGGTCCTGCCATGGGTCCCTTGTTGGACAGGTTGGTGACCTTCACCAGACAAGTCGAGCATTCGCCGTCTCCGCAGCCGAAGTCGATGGGAATGTGGTTATCCTTGGCCAGTGTCAGCACGGTCGTGGTGTGGCTGCCGGCAACGGCATACACCGTCTTGTCTTTGTGTAAGGGGCTGGAAAAAGTGATGTTGGGCATTGCTGTTGCTCCTGCGATAGTTATAAAAAAATTAGTTAAACAATCGTCGTAAAGCGACACCTTATCCCTCTCTCCCAACGGGGGAGAGCAGGAGAGGGGGAATGGACACGGTGGCAGCGGTTGTTGCTGACGCCATGACCATTAGGCTTTTACGCTGACCTCGCCGCCCAGCACCTGCGCCTGGCAGGCGAGGCGGTCGTTGCGTCCGGCCATGTTCTCCTGCAGCACCTTGTCTTCCAGCACCGAGCGCTGGCTCATGTTCTCCATGCCGGAAGTGATCTTCATCATGCAGGTGCCGCATTCGCCTTCGCGGCAGCCGTAGGTGATGCTGGCGCCGACCTTCTCGGAGATCTCGATCAGGCGGGTACCCGCTGGGACCGAGACGGTGATGCCGAGTTTTTCGAAAGTGACGTTGGACTTAGGCATGCGAGTGCTCCAGATAATGAAATGCGCGTAGTGCGGCGTTTGCCCCCTCGCCTTTGGGGAGAGGGTTGGGGTGAGGGAAAGCAGACATGCTGAATCCCGAAGATGTGAAAATTTCACGCATGGCTGCTGGCGAGTAATTCAGACATGGAAATGACGCGGTTTTCGATATTGCCGGTCAGGTGTTGGGCGAGCTGTTTGCCGAGGTCGCGGCAACGGCCGAGTTCCTCGTCGGTGGGGATCAGTTTGGCGCGTACGCCTTTGATCGGCACCCGCAGCTTGAGTCCGCGCAAGCGTTCTTCGATCATGTTGATCGCCTCGCCGCTCCAGCCGTAGGAACCGAACGCGGCTCCCAGCTTGTCGCTGACCTTGATGGCGGCCAGCGAAGACAGCAGATCCCAAACCGGCTTCACGGCATCGCCGTTGATGGTGGGCGAGCCGAAAGCGAGGCCGTCGGCTTCCTCGATCAGGTCGATGAAAGGCAGGTCGCCGCCGGCTTGCAGGTCATACAACGACACGCGTACGCCGGAGATGGCCTCGGCACCCTCTGCCACGGCTTGCGCCATGCGCGCCGTGTTGCCATAGGAAGAGATGTAGAACACCAGCAACGATTTGTTGTGCGCGCCGATCTCGTTATGCAACAAGGGAGAAGCCAGCTGGCGATAACGCTGCATGTAGCTGAGCGGTGCTTCGCGCAGGATGGGGCCGTGTGCCGGGGCGATGAGCGCCAGCGGGAGCGGTTCGAGCAGATCCAGTGCCTCCAGTACATGTTCGCGGAACGGACGCATGATGTGCGCGTAGTAGTACTCGAACGAGAAGCGGAAGTCACCGACCTGGTCGTTGAACAAACGCGGATCGCAAAAATGGCAGCCGAACACGTCGCCGCTGAACAGGATGTTCTGCTCCTCGATCAACGTACATTGCGTATCCGGCCAGTGCAGGAAAGGCGTGCTGAAAAAACGCAGAGTGCGCCCTCCCAGTTCGATTGTGTCGCCGGTCTTGACGATGTTGAATTGCAGGTCGGTGCTTTTGATCAGCGCCTTCAGCATCAGTTGTGCTTTGGCCGAGATATACAGCTTGGCTTGCGGTGCGCGCCTCATCAGTTCCGGCAAGGCGCCGCTGTGGTCGGGCTCCAGATGGTTCAGCACGATGGTGCTGATCTCGTCGTAGCGTGCGACTTGTTCCAGTCGCGCAAAGAATTCGTCGGCATGCGATTCCTTGACGGTGTCGATCACCGCTACGCCGTTCGTGCCGTGCACGCAGTAGGAGTTGTAGGTTGTGCCGTTGGCCGTCTTGAGGATGATGTCGAATTCGCGCAAGCCGGGATCGAGCGCGCCTATCCAGTGCGTGCCGGGGGCGATCTCGACGGCATCCGGTATGCGTATCATGTTACTGATTCCGGCGACGGGCAGGGTTTCGCATGATGGTCTTTTGGACATGCTTCAAGATCGCCATTCGGTCGCGCATCGTTCAGGCCGATCCACGTGTTCACCATATCGTCATCGAAGCCGACCCGGAATTCCCCGTCCACTTGCATTAACGGACGCCGAATCAACAGTGGTTCCGCAATCATCATGTCGAGAGCCGTCTGTGCATCCAGCACGGCAGGATCGACTTCACCGGATTTGACGCGCGGCGCACCGGGATTGAACCACTGGACCACTGGCAATGCACCGAAGAACGGGCGCAGGCGTACTGCACTCCATTTCTCGGTGAGCAGGTTCTTCGCCAGCACGGTATGACCCGATGCGGCCAACCACACCTTTTGCTTGGTGTTGTTGCCGCAACCGGGCTTTTCGTAGAAGACGACAGTGGCCATGATCGAGTTTTCTCAGGCCGCAAGTTTCTGCAACGGGATGCCGGTAAGCGAGCCGGGCGGGTTCATCGCTTCGCCGTCCTCGTTGAGGATTGCACCTTCGATCGGACAGATGGTGGCGCATTGCGGATCTTCGAAATCGCCCGCACATTCGGTGCACTTGTCAGGGTCGATCAGGAAAGTCGGCTTCGCTTCGTAGATCGCCTTGCTCGGGCACAGCGGTTCGCAGGCCCAACAGTTGACGCAGGATTCGATGATTTCTAGAGCCATGTTTATCTCCTTTCAACTATGCTGTCTTTAGTCCCTCGCCCGCAAGCGGGAGAGGGGTTGGGGTGAGGGGTGTTGAGACAGAGCGAACACTTTTGGGTATTCACAGACCCTCATCCTCAGTCCTTCTCCCGCTTGCGGGAGAAGGAGGCATGAGAAATTTGTTATGCCACTTTCTGTTGTTCGTTCAATTTGGGTTCCAGCTTGCCCGCCACGCGCATCTCCTCGTACACCTTGAGTACAGCTTCCTCGATGGCTTCCATTGCGTGCTCGCCGTTGGGCTGGATACCCGCGGCTTCCAGCGGCCCCCAGGGTTCGTAGCCGACCTTGCTGCACAGCACGGCTTCGCAACCGGCCAGCACCTTGAGTGTTTTGTCCAGCGCGCTTTCGCCGTCGCCGCAGGTGTCGCCGCCTTCGCAGTAAGGCGTGGTCTTGCGGTGGCCGATGAAACGCACACCTTCCGACGACGCTTCATAGATCAGGAACTCGCTGGCATGGCCGAAGTGTTCGTTGATCACGCCGCCGCCCTTGGTGGCAACTGCCATCAGCACCGGCCGTGTGACTTCTTTCTTCTGGATGCCCTGGATGCTGACCAGCTGCACCTTGCTTTCCTTGGCCAATCGCTTGCTCTCCAGTTCTTCGTTAATGGCAGCATGCACCTCGGCGCGCATTTTCATCGCCTCGGGATAGTTGATCTCCATTTCTTCGATCTTGTCCATGGTGAACTCGGCACCTCTATCCTCGCCCAGCAATCCCACTGCATCGGCACGGCACTGGCGGCAGTGCCGCATCATGTTCATGTCGCCGGAACAGGCATCCTGCAAGGCTTGCAGCTCGTCATGGGTCGGTCCGCGCTGGCCGGTAAGGCCGTAGTAGGTGCCGTGCTCGGCTTCGGAGATCAGCGGCATCACGTTGTGCAGGAAAGCGCCTTTGGCTTTCACGATCTTCGATACTTCAGCGAGATGCTGATCGTTCACGCCGGGGATCATCACCGAATTCACCTTGACCAGGATGCCCTTGGCGACCAGCATCTCCAGTCCCTTTTGTTGCTGCTCGATGAGGATGGCTGCGCCTTCGCGTCCCTTGATGCGCTTGTTCTTCCAGAATATCCACGGATAGATCTGTGCACCCACATCGGGATCGACGCAGTTGATGGTGATGGTCACATGGTCGATGTTGTATTTGGACAATTCGTCCACTTGCGCGGGCAGCGACAGGCCGTTGGTCGATACGCACAGCTTGATGTCCGGTGCCTGCTCGGACAGCATGCGGAACGTCTCGAACGTGCGCTCCGGGTTGGCCAAAGGATCGCCGGGGCCGGCGATACCCAGCACCGTCATTTGTGGAATGGTTGCGGCGACAGCCAAGACTTTCTTTACCGCGTGCACCGGGTGGTGCAACTCGGACACCACGCCAGGGCGCGACTCGTTGGCGCAGTCGTATTTGCGGTTGCAGTAATTGCACTGGATGTTGCAGGCTGGCGCGACCGCCACATGCATGCGCGCAAAGTAGTGATGCGCTTCTTCGGAATAGCAGGGATGGTTGAACACCTTCTGGCGGATATGCTCCGGCAGATGGCCCATCTGGTCGTCGGTCGAGCCGCACGATCCGGCGGAACAGCCTCCTTTGGGGGCTTCGGTTGCTTCGTTATTCAATACGGGTAGTTGCACGATGTGTCCTCCGGTAAGGTCTGGCTGGGTATGAGCAAACTGCGTGCCCGACCGGATAGCTCTCTTAACACATTGTTTTATAACGGCCTCATGTGGCTGTTGCGCACCACTGTTGTAAACGGCACATGACACTCGCGCAGGCTTGTGGCGAAGGCGACAAAAAGTCGGCGCAGCATTGCCGGGGCAGGGTAGTTGAGCGAATTAACGGGTGGCGAGAGCGCATCCATATCCGACTATATGAATCAAGAATCCTTTGCGATCAGCAGGTTGAGCTGTGCATCGATTTTTGGTGTGCCGGCGTTGGCACTGTAATTGCACTCTGTCTATGCAACGCCATTGGCGACTCAAGGAGACGACGCAATGCAACAGCCGGAACTGATTACCCGTGAAGCCGCACTGCGTGTGGCATTGGCGGCACGCTCGTTGCCCAATACCACGTTGCCGCAGTTGATCGATGTGCTGCAAGAAAAGCTGGGCGAAAAATTGGACGCGGATATTTTGCGCACCTTTACTGTCACTGATCTCAAAACAGGATTGGGCAGTCTGGATGGCGAAGAAGATGGCGAGGATATCGGCATCGGCCTGGAAGCGATGAAACTGGCCGTGCGCATCCTGTGGGGCGATGCGGAATCGGATGAGCAACTGCCCGATGTGTTGCCTTACGCCGACGGAGACATGCCCGACTCGGTACGGGTGGCGATCGCCTCCGATATCGGCATGACGCTGAGCGGACATTTCGGTTCGTGTCTGCGCTTCCTGGTGTACCAGGTGTCGGCCACCGACAGTCGTTTGATCGGCATCCGTTCCGCCTTGGAAGCGGACTTTGCCGAAGACAAGAATGCATTCCGCGCACAGATCATCGGCGATTGCCATGTGGTGTATATCGTTTCCGTCGGCGGGCCTGCCGCTGCGAAGATCATTCGCGCCAACATCTATCCGATCAAGCGTCCGGAAGGCGGCACTGCGGAAGAAGTGATTGCCCAGTTTCAGCAGGCGATGTCGAATTCGCCGCCGCCCTGGATGCTCAAGATATTGGGCGTCAGCGCCGAACAACGGCTGAAGAATTACGCGGCCACGGAAGTGCAGGAGTGACGTATGGGCAAGCCCAAGCCGAATCCTTACCTGACAACGAGCGACCTCATCGCCAACGCCATCGGCACGGCCAAAGTGTTCGGCGAAAACCGGCGCATAACCAACCTGGTCGCCAGCAGCATCGGACGACTGATCCTGGAGATGGATGGCAGCGGCGAGGGAGACGAGTTGCTGGCTCATGCATTGAGTTGCATCAATGCGCAGGATGCCGAGCATGTCCCGGCTCTGTATTCGGCACTGAACGCGCTGTCAGTCCTGATCGAATGAAGCGTCATTCCGACTGGTCTTCTCATGCAACGGCGGGACGGGGTGACGCTATCGACACCAAGGGCGGAACATGCTGACCGGAGCCATGCTGGGACTGATGGAAAAGATCGCACTGGACATCATGATCCTGACCGGTGAGATCGGCGAGGAAGAATTCTTTGCGAGCCGCATCACCCGGGCGCAAACGCTGCAACTGCTGCATAGCCTGATAAAGACCGCAGCCAGCTTGCCGGTCGGCACCCGCGAACGCATGCCGCAAATCGACTGGGCGGCGCTGGAGGCATTGAAGATCGCCCTCGCCAAACCGTCGCAACATCCTTTGCGGATATGGGTGGCGATCAGGGAGCTCACACCGATGACCGTGCAGCAACTGAACGGTTACAAGAAAGCGCAGCCGCAGTTGTTCTCCATGGTGCCCTGAGCGGGTGGAACGGCAGATCCGGGTGACGCAACCACCGCAGACCTGCCTGACCACAACTGCCCGAGGAGGATCGTCATGGCTAATCAAATCCTACTTTAGTCCGCGTCAAGAAGATGTGAAAAATCGGCGAATTCCGCGTCGAAGTGGCAAAATGCGGTTCACAGGCTGCCGTTGAAATCAACGCGCCAGATCGGCCGGACGGTATACCGGCAAGAAGGAACCATGCATACATTTACTGCCATCGCGCTCCGCATCTGCCTCCGGCTCGGCCTGTTCGTTCTGGCTGTACCGCTGTTGGCCCATGCAAGCCTCCCCAGCTCATCCAATGTACCCGGCGGCGTTGCGGTCGTCCCGCTCGGCGGCGCCTTGACCGGCACCAACAAGCCTCAAACCTGGCTCGGCAAACAGCCTGTTCTCGTGACATCGGATCACGATCAATGGTACGCGGTGGTGGGTCTGCCGCTGGACATGACCCCGGGTGCGCATGAGCTCAGCGTCAAGATCGGTGACGAAACGAAATTGCAGCCGTTCGTGGTCAATCCAAAGGACTATCCCGAGCAGCATGTCACGCTCAAAGACAAGAGCAAGGTGGAGCTATCTGCCGCCGATCTGGCCCGCGCCGAGCGCGAGATCTCTGCCATCAAGGAGCTTAAGCGCCATTGGCGCCCCGCGCAGGATACCGACCTCGCTTTCATCGTTCCCGCTGAAGGGAAACTGGCGGGGCGCTTCGGCCTGCGCCGTTTTTTCAACGGCGAGCCGCGTTCGCCGCATGCCGGCCTGGATGTCGCGGTTGCGAGCGGCACACCGGTCAAGGCGAGCGCGCAAGGCCAGGTGCTGGCGGTTGGAGATTACTTCTTCAACGGAAAAACGGTTTTTGTCGATCACGGCAATGGGCTGATCACCATGTACTGCCACCTTGAACGGATCGATGTAAAGAACGGCGAGACGGTCAGCAAAGGCCAGCTGCTCGGACTTTCCGGAAAGACAGGACGCGCCACCGGCCCGCATCTGCACTGGAGTGTGGTGCTTAACGGGGCAATGGTCGATCCTGAACTGTTCATTCCGGCAGAACATCTGCAATGATTGTGTTGGCCGACTCGGAAGATGAAATGACGATCGAATGTCTGAAGAGTAACAGGGCGTAACACGATGCGAAGACAAAGAGTCGCGTGCATGGTTTGATTGGTTTCCGTGATAGAAAATGATGATGAAGTTCCCGCCGACAACCATCATGGCTTTAGCGTTTGCCCTGCTCACGGCCGGCTGTGCTATCGAGCCTCCGGCACCGCCCAGCCATTTCACGCTCGCGCACGACGAGTTCTATGCCAGGGTCAAGACCATCGCCATCGCGCCGTTGACTGTTCCTGCGGACCTGGCGAATCCAGAGCCGGTTGCGAAGAAATTCGAGCCGTTGATCGCAGAGATATTGCGCAACGCCGGATACCATGTCGTTCCGTCGAAGGAGTACGCGGCGCTATTCGAACAGGCGCAGAGCAAGCAGGGCGGCTACTTCGATGCATATTCCGGCAAGCTGGACGATGCGAAGTATGACGCGGCGCTGAAGGCCACGCGCGAGGGGCTGGCCGCGAAATTCAACGTTGACGCGGTGCTCTATCCCAGCATCCAGCCGGTGGATGCGCCATGGCATGACCAATGGGCCACCTGGGATGGCGTGACGGAAACAATGCAATCCTTTACCGGCCTGGTCGGAAAAGGTGTAGTGAAATTAGTAACCGAGCCTGCATCGTACCTGCTTGAAGGCCCGCATGAAGAAGGCACTGTCGGGGCATATTCGCTGAAGGTCTCGATTGAGGACATGCCCGGCAACAGGATGTACGCCAACCAGGGCGGGATCCAGGTCTTGAACAAGATTTCGGGAAAGGCGTTTATACCCGTTTCCCGCGAAGAACTCTTCAACGACGACGCGCGCAACGCAAAAGCAGTGAGCATCGCACTCGAGTCGGTGTCGCGGGCAGGGTGCGAAACAGACTTTCAGATGTCGCCCTGCAATGATCCCAGGATAAGCGTCGGCCCGGAGACCGCAAAACACTTCGTGTTCGTGGTCCAGGGCGGCAAGGCATCCGCCTCCAAGGATTGGGAGCGATTCCGCACCGAGTGGGGCAACGCCATCGTTGCCTCCGCGGCCTCTCGCGGTATTGAGGTCAGCGTCAGCGATACCGCTTCGATTTCCCGCCCGGAAACGGCGGTGCTCGTCGTCGTCACCATCAACGACTTTAAATTCATCAGCCAGAAGCGGTACTATTGGGTTGGGGTGATGAGCGGGAGCCCATACATTGATGCGGATGCAGATTTCTACAAACTGCCCGACAAAGCACTCCTCATCAGGAGGCAGTACAAGGCAACGGCGCTGAGCCACGCGGTATGCTCGCAGGACGGGATCTGCGTGTTTCCGCCTATGACCGAAAAACAAATCAAGATCATCTGCGACGCAATCGTCGCAGAGCTGGTGCGGCATTAGCGCGAGATGGTTTTGCGTGCTGAGCGGATAAAACGGGTGGTTTGGAACAGGCGATTTCGGCCGGGGACAGCCGTTAGAAGGCGGGAGATCGTTCAGTAATAGCTACTGTCGGTTCTTGCGCGGCAGCATCAAGCGGCCGAATAACTGCTCCATTGTTTCGAGGCTCTTTTGCTTTTGTTCTGCTATGTACAAGAGCAAAGCGACCAGTTTCATCTGCCCCTCATGACTGCGACCCGATGGATTTTGTTTCTCGTTCATACGGCGAGCATACACTTCGAAAGTTGCCGCTACAAGGTTCGGAGAAATCGTTGTCCGGTAGTCCCGAAAATGAGTTGTCGCTGAAAAAGCAAATAATGTTGGGCAGAAAAAATAATGAGCATGAGCACACCGCGCAAAGCATTCAGTAAAGCCATGGAAAATCTGGCGGATTGTCAATTATCCAGTTCTTTGACCAATGAACAGGCGCTGGCCATAGCGCAGATGCTTTCGGCTTCCGAGCCATGGATGACTCTGAAATTCTCCGCCGCGTCGCTGGCAAACTATTTGACTCGCGATGATGCTTCGCTACGTCGATACATGGTTTCGGTCGATGGCGACCTGGCGGGCGTGATCTGTGTACGAAACCCCTGGCTACGCGGCCCCTATATCGAGTTGTTGGGATTTTTCCCGAACTACAGGGGCCAAGGCATCGGAAAACAGGTATTGGCCTGGGCCGAAGCAGAGGCACGTTGCGAAAGCAAAAACCTGTGGGTCGCGGCCTCATCGTTTAATCAAGCAGCCCTGGACTTTTATCAGCGTCTTGGCTTTTACCCCATCGGCCCGATTCAGGGTTTGGTAACCCCTGAATACGATGAGATATTGCTTCGCAAATGTTTAAAGTGATGTTTCTTGTCGATGATGCTCACGGGTACGTTTGCCCAAGAGGTAAGCGTCGGCAAGCGGCGTACCCGTTGGCCGGAATTCGTTGGACTTTCAATATCTGATCATGCAATCACTGCAACGGAGAGAATCTTGACGCGAAAATATTCGGGTATCGCCACCATTTCAATCGTGTGCAGCCTTTTTTCCGGCTGCACTTCGCAGCAGTTATATGGGACCGGCCAGGAATATCAGCGTAACCAATGCCTACACATAACCGACAAAGTCGAGAGCGACAGATGCTTGGGCAAAATAAACACAAGCTATGACGATTACAAGCGAGAAAAGGATACAGGCACCAGATGATCAAGACCGGCCGCCATCGGTGATCAACGAATCAGGAAGGATTCCATGAAATATCAAATCTCCCGGAAGCCGGACGGTTTGGAAGTCGAGGTGACTCATGAGTGATTGTTGTTCCCAGCCAGGATGCAATAGCGGCCACTCCAACAAACATCGGTGCCCAGTCAACGGGCAAGAATATTCCGCGGTTTCCGTTCGCACAATTGCCCATCACATCCAGGCATCCTGGTGTTGGACCCCAACCGCATCCCGCTATTTCTTCTGCGACGACCCTGATTGTGAAGTCGTGTATTTTGGCGATGACGGTTCAACGATCGTCAAGTCGCAGCTGCGCACGAGTGTTGGCGTGAAAGAGGAGCCCGGTCACGGCTTACTCTGCTATTGCTTCGGTGTCAGCAAGGCAGATTACCGGCTCGATCCGGCAACCAGGGATTTTGTGGTGGCGCAGACCAAAGCCGGACTGTGCTCCTGTGAAACCAGCAACCCATCCGGTCGTTGTTGCTTGAAGGATTTTCCCAGTGCAGGGAATTGAAAGGCTGCAATTGCCGGAGCAACATTCAAAGGTATGAGTGAAGGCCGGCAGGCCAAGTCGGCCTATAAGAGATGATCGCTGTGGTCTTCATGCTTGATGTTTGGCGGACTCCCAAAAGACCCGGGCGCTAAAGCCGGGACACGCAAACAAGTGGTGCGGAATGCCGCCGGTTTGCTGGTTTCTGGTGCGCATTCTCTCGACTCGCGATTTGCGAATCATGCAACCATCTGTTTTGGTATCAAAATAACTTTCGGCACGCAATCTGCTTAAGTAATGGCATGGGTTTATCCGTTGCGCATTACTAAAGGAGAGCGTCATGATAAAAAGCAAGTTGTCTGGCTCGTTTATCCTTGCGGCCATTTCCTGGGGAACGACGATCTGGCGAATGCCGGTCATGTATTTGGGCCCCTTCATGGTCAGTCTGTTCAAATGAGTGTTGCGACTAAAACATTCGGATCCTTGCTGGTCATGGGGTCGGTGCTGGCCTTGCAGGCGGCTTTCGCCGGCACTCCGCAAAATGAAAACATCGAAGTAAAGGTGCAAATCACCGGACAAAATGTGAGTGTTGACCTTAGTCTTGTTGTCCCGGCGACTCGCCGGCAAGTTTGGGCGGTGCTTACTGATTTTGAACACATGTCCAGTTTTGTCTCCAATCTGAAGGAGAGCAAAGTGATCGGTACTTCCGGCCCCGCGCTAAAGATATTTCAGCGCGGCTCGGCGAGCTACGGACTGATCGACTTTTCATTTGAGTCAACACGGGAAATACTGTTGACACCTTACGACAAGATCGAGTCGCACATGATCAGCGGCAGTGTCAGCAAAATGGATGGTACAACGCAACTGGTGGAGGAAGATGGCGGCACCAGGATCATTTATCACACGGATACTATTCCTGGTCGCTGGCTTCCTCCGATAGCCGGGAGGCATTTCATTGAGCATGAGACTCGCGAACAGTTTCAGGAAATTCGCGATGAGATACTAAAGAGGGAATCCTCATCGCTTGCTTTGAATAACTGATTGTCGATCCACACTGGACGGTCATGCCGACCGGCCGCGTTCATTGGTATCGCCGCCAGTGCTTGCACCCCGACAATCAATAAGGAGCAGCACAGCTTTTGAAGTTGCTCCCCGACGCGCTCCGGCACGTCACCGGATCAACATCCGGCGACACAAGTCCCGGCGCTATCGAACTCCATTGTCTTGCCGCTGAGTGGGATATGGACCGGCACCTTGACGGCTTTGACGAAAGTATCGGTCTTGGTTCCCGGCAGCACCTTGCCGCCTTTGGTCGCGACTTCGTTCGCGTGCGATGCGATGACCGAGCCGGGTTTGACCAGTTCGTTGATCACATAGGCCGCCTCGGTCGGTCCCGTGGTGAAGGTATCGCCGATGTTGATGACGGCAAGTTTCGCCCGGTAATGACCGCGTATCACTGTGTCCTGCTCGGCTAGCATGCCGGTATCGCCGGACAGGTAGGCGACCAGCCCGTTGCTGAACTTCAATACATAGCCGGTCGCCTCGCCGACATAACCGGCGATTCCCGCGTCCTTCATGTTCTTGCCCAACTCGCCGCCGATGTAATCGGGGTCCAGGCCGTTGCTGTGCAACGCGGGCACCGTTGCGATCGTGACGCCGCCGAGTTTCACGCTTCCGCCGAAGCGTGAAAGTATCGAATTCTTGGGGTCGCCGCCATTCGCTTTCAGCTTGTTCGCGAAAAAGGGCGGCATCTCGCTACCCGTAACGATCTTGGCGTTCTTGGCCAGGGCGATGTTGACGGTGTTCGAGTTTGGCAACGCCGACACTGAAACATCGGGGACTTCGCAACTGCCCGAGTTGGGGGCCTTGTTGTGCGCGTTTCCAAGATGGTCGCCATGCATGTGGCTGACCAGGATTATATCGATCTTGCCCAATCGGGGATCGTCCGGTCCCGCGACTGTGCGACCCGCATCGTACAGAATGCGCGTACCGTTCGGATCCTCGAATATCAATGCCCTGTCCTGCGGGCAAAACTCACCGTCCTGGCCGCCGAGGGGGGTGACTTTGACGTTGGCTGCCAGCAAGGGGGGCGCGATCAGCGCTATCGTGCAACCGATGACTAAGGTTGAGAACATCGAATTCATTTTCATACATCTGCTCCAGTCGAGTGGCGGAAAATATTCGGGATAAAGATTCAATCAGGCCGTGCCGTCAGCTTCCTTCGGTAGATCGCAGAACCGCTTTCAAGGGAATGACGCCGGTAACCTGAAATAATTTTACGCCTTGTGACAATATGCTTCGACCACATATATGAAATGGTCTTGGCATGCTTGCGCGCGAGCTGGTCGGCGTCGATGTGCGCACCCGTGCAGAGCCGGCGAACTGTGCGGCCCAGACTATCGGGGCATCGAGAGCGAGGCTTTGTCGATCATCGCTCATGACGGAATTTCAGAGTCTTTCGGAATCGGCGTTGCCTTCCGCATCGAAGATCAACAGCGTCGTCTCACCGTCGATGTCGGTGATCTCGGCCGCGCTCAACTTGCCGTTGTCGTGGTAGGTGTAGCGGTGCACGAGTTCGATATCGCCGTAGGCGAGTTTGTCGAATCCGGTGAGTCTCTCCTGCGCGTCGAAATAGCCGCGAAAGAACGTGTTGCGGTTTTCCACTTCGCTGGCCTGCAATTCGTTGACCAGTTTGAACGGCAGTCTGACTCCGGTATAAGTGACAAAGAACCGGGGCGTTCCCCGGTTCTCATTGCTCGTGATGCCCATCCCGCTCAGGCCCGCAGCAGCGCCTTGGCAAGCCGCTCGGAAAGCTGGTCGGCGGTGAACTGCGGTTCGTTGGGAGGATACATCTCGTCTTCGATGAAGTTGAAACCATGCTCCTGTGCCAGCGCGAGCAGTTCGCGCACTTTCTGGCAGGCGATGAGTTTCACTTTCAGTTCGCTGTCCGCCTTGGCCTTGTCGGAGAAGCCTTTGATGTCTTTGATTGCCATGTGTGTCCCGATTATTTTGGAGTAAATGAAACAACGGGAAGCATTTGTCCCGTCATTGTCGGTTGGATTGTCGTTTTTTCAACCTTATGCGTCAGGCAGCAAATTGCATGCCTGAGGTCGAAGTGCAAGATTTGTCATTCCGGCGCAGGCCGGGTTTCAGCGATGAAGTACATCCCGTGGAGCGGACAAAACCAAGATGTTGTCCCACTTACGTGGGAGTTTGTTAATCATCTGGATTCCGGCCTGCGCCGGAATGACGGGCTTGGTTTATATCTGCCGTACTTTGATGTTCAGCGTCTGGATGCGGTACGCGATCTGGCGCGGCGTCATGTCGAGCAGGCGCGCGGCCTTGGCTTGCACCCAGCCTGCCTGTTCCAGCGCGGCGATGACCTTTTCGCGTTCGTCGAGATTGGGGTCGTCGAGATCGAGATCCTGGATCGCCCCCCGGCTCGCCGAGATCTTCTCGTCGATGCCGGTGAGCAGGATGGCGTCGCGGTCTATGGTGTCGCCTTCGGTCATCACCGAGGCGCGTTCCAGGCAGTTCTCCAGTTCGCGTACATTGCCGGGCCAGTCATGGTGCATGAGTATGCGCAGCGCGGCATCGGTCAGGTTGAGCTGTCTGCCCTGTTGCGTGCTGACCTTCTCCACCAGGAAACGCGCGATCTCGGGGATGTCTTCCATGCGGTCGCGCAACGGCGGCAGGTACAGCGGCATGACGTTGAGCCGGTAATACAAGTCTTCGCGGAAACGGCCCTTTTCCACTTCCGCTTCCAGGTCGCGGTGCGTGGCCGCAACCACGCGCACGTCGACCTTGATGGTGCGTGTTCCGCCGACGCGTTCCAGTTCGCCTTCCTGCAGCACGCGCAGCAGCTTCGCCTGGAACGAGGCGGAGATCTCGCCGATCTCATCGAGGAACACCGTGCCGCCTTCCGCCTGCTCGAAGCGCCCCTTGCGTTGCGCCACCGCGCCGGTAAACGCGCCTTTCTCGTGGCCGAACAATTCACTTTCCAGCAGCGTCTCCGGCAGCGCGGCGCAGTTCAGCTTGACGAAACTGCCGCGCGCACGCGGCGAGTTGTAGTGGATGGCATTGGCGATCAATTCCTTGCCGGTGCCGGTCTCGCCGCGGATCAGCACCGTGGTATTCCATTTTGCCACCAGCCGTACTTGCTCGAAGATGCGGCGCATCGGCTGGGTGTGGCCGATGATGTTGTCGAAGCCGTACTGGCCGCGCACGGTGCGGCGCAGCACATCGCGCTCTTCGACGATCTCCTTTTTTTCCTGCGCCACTTCCTGAGACAGGCGCACGCTCTGGCCGATCAGGTTGCCGACCATTTCCAGAAAGTGCTGGTATTCGCCGAGCTGCCTGTTGATGCTGGGGGCGGGTTGCGCCGCCAGCACGCCGATCACTTTCTGGCCGACGCGGATGGGCACGCCGACGAAAGCGCCCCGAGGGTCATAGATACCGAGCCGGCTCAAGAAGCGCGGCTCATCCATGATTGATTCGACCACGATGCTGCTGCCGGTCTTCAGGATGGTTCCGACCACGCCTTCGCCGGGCAGGTAACTCACCTCTTCCGTGACGGCGTCCGAAACGCCATACACGAGCGACACCTGAAGTTCGCCGCTGGCAGCGTCTATGAGACTGACCATGCCGCGCTCCAGCGCTACACCCTCGTGCAGCGCATGCAGCACGCCGTCCAGCGTTTCCTTGAGGTTGAGCGAACGCGACAAGACCTTGCTTACCTGGTACAGCGTGTCCAGTTCCGAACGCAGCAGGTCGACTTCATGTCCGGCCCTTCTTTCAATACGATCATTGGGCATGATTCATTCCCATCGCAAAAGGCAGTTGCACGCGCACGCGGCAACCGGCGTGATATTCCGGGTCGATGTCGATGGTGCCGCCGTGACGGCTCACAACTTCCTGGGCCATGGCCAGGCCGAGACCAAGATGCTGTTTTGCGGCCCCCTTGGTGGTGAAGAAGGGCTGGAATACCTTGAAACGCAAATCATCGGCGATACCCGGTCCGCTATCTTCGACGAACACTTCGACATGATCGGGGCGGGATGTGCAGGCAAGCCGCAATTCACGCTGTCCGCCGCGCCGTTCGTTGACCGCTTCGATGGCGTTCGAGACAAGCTGCTTGAACAGGTTGGTCAGTTGCGCCGGATTCCCGGACACCACCGACGATTCGGTCGAGGGCGCCCACTCCACCACGATGCCCGCACCGAGCAGGCTGGCCGTGGTGAGTTTGAGTACATCCGCCAGTACCTCGTTCAGGTTGACCGGTTGCATCGCTTCCTTGCCCTGGTCCGGGATGCAGGCGCGCAGCGTCTCCAGCACCTCGCGGCTTTTCTGGATCGCTTCTTCAATTGCACCGGCGGCAGGCAGGTCGCTGCCGGTTTCTCGCCGTCTTCCCATCATGTTGGCGGCGGCGCTCAGCATGTTGAGCGGACCTTCCAGCTGGTACACCGCGCCTGCCAGCGTTTCGCGCAAGCCCTGTATGCGTTCCTGTTCCGACAACAATGCACGCAGGCTGTTGATGCGCAGCGCTTCCTGCTGGCGCTTGAGTTCGCTGATGTCCTGGATGGTGAGCAGCAGGTAGTGGCGGCGCTGCGGGTCGTAGAAAGCGTCCGCACCGACATCGTGTTCCTCGAACCACGATATCGCGCAGGAGAACCAGCGTGCCGGGCGGTTTTGGATTTCGATGAAGACTTCGCGCGCGGCGATGTTGCGGTGCTTCTCGTACGCCTTGGTGTATGCCTCGCCCATCTGCGCACGCAATGCGGCAAGCAGTCTCACTGCGGGTTCCTTGCCGAGGTCTCCGATCAGTTTTTTGTATTCCTGGTTGTCCAGCAGCACGCGTTCCTGTTCGTCGAGCAGCACGATGGCAACTTGTGCCGCATCCACCACCGACTCGATCAGCGTCTTCTGGTTCTGCACCTGGCGTTCCAGCCGGTGCACTTCGGTGACGTCGCGGTGCATGCCTAGGTAATGCGTGGTGAGGCCTTCTTCTCCCACCACCGGGGTGATGGTTACGTCCGCCAGATAGCGGTTGCCGTCCTTGCGCTTGTTGACCAGCAGGCCGTTCCACGGACGCTGCCTTTGTATCTGCGCCCACAACGATTCATAGACCAGCTTGGGTGTGACGTGGTACGACAAAATGGATTCGTTGTGCCCGATGACTTCTTGCTGTCCGTAGCCCGTGATGCGCTGGAAAGCGGCGTTCGCGTACAGGATGTTGGCGCGCGCATCGGTGATGGAGATCGCCAGTGCGGCTTGCTCCACCGCCTGCCGGAAAAGATGCGTCGGCACGTTGCTGCCGGCATCCTCTGTGGATGCCTGCGGTTTCGGTTCGTGCGGTGCCTGCTGCCTGGTCATGATGTCCCCAATCAATACGTATGAGACATGTTCAGCAATATCTGTGCCGCCGATTTTCCGTTCCGGCTCGCTGCTGTCAATGGCAGGCGGCTTGTCGTGTTTGCTACATCGGTGCATGCAACGACCCGACAACGACAAAGGTTTTTGCACCTGTCTGGTGCGTTCCGGCACCAAACGCCTGATTTTGTGCGGCTCCCTTTCTGTCGCCTGTTCTGGCACGGCGCTTGCACTAAGGAGCACAGGAGATCGATATGCGCGAATACCTTTTATTGCTGCTCAGCACCGTGCTGGTGAACAACGTGGTGCTGGTGAAATTCCTGGGGCTGTGCCCGTTCATGGGCATCTCAAAGAAGACCGACACCGCCGTCAGCATGGGGCTGGCCACGACCTTCGTGATGACCATGGCGTCGGCATCCTGCTGGATGCTGGAGCACTGGCTGTTGGTGCCGCTGGGCATGGTCTATCTGCGCATCCTGGTTTACATCCTGGTCATCGCGGTTGTGGTGCAATTCACCGAGATGGTGGTACGCAAGACCAATCCTGCGTTATACCAGGTGCTGGGCATCTACCTGCCGCTGATCACGACCAACTGCGCCGTGCTGGGCATTCCGCTGCTGACCACGCAGGAGAAGCTGCCCTTTGTGAACAGTTTGCTGTACGGCTTCGGCTCGGCTGCCGGTTTTACCCTGGTGCTGTTGCTGTTCGCCGGTCTGCGCGAACGACTGGCGCTGGCGCAAGTACCGGGTGCGTTCATCGGCGCGCCGATAGGATTCATCACCGCAAGTTTGCTGGCATTGGCCTTCATGGGCTTCGCGGGACTTGTTTAGAAATGTAGGGTGGGCACGTTGTTGTGCCCACGCGGTTTGCGGAAATTGTTTCCGCGTGGGCACAAGGTCGTGCCCACCCTACCTGAAAATTATCAGGAGATTGAAATGTTCGTCGCTGTCGTCAGCCTGACTATCCTCGGTTCAGCCATGGGACTTTTTCTCGGCTATGCCGCACGCCGTCTCGAGGTTGAAGGCAATCCGCTGATAGAAGAGATACAGGCCATACTGCCCGGTTCGCAGTGCGGCCAATGCGGCTTTCCCGGATGCGCGGGCGCTGCGCAAGCTTTGGCCGACCGTAGTGCACCCATCACGCTGTGCCCGCCCGGCGGCCGTGCCGTGGTGCAGGCGCTGGCATTGAAGCTCGGTGTCGAAGCCAATCTCTCCGACGTAAAAGACAACGTGCAGATGATCGCCGAAGTGAAGGAAGAGATCTGTATCGGCTGCACGCGTTGTTTCAAGGTCTGCCCCACCGACGCGATCATGGGGGCGGCACAACAGATGCATTCGGTATTCCGCGAGGCGTGCACTGCCTGCGGCAAGTGCGAGGAAGTCTGCCCGACCGAGTCGATCAAACTGCAGCCGATTCCGGTGACACTGCACGCCTGGTACTGGCACAAGCCGGTCATTCAACCGATGCAGACAGTTAGCGCGTGAGGAATAAATGAAACTCTTTCGATTACGTGGCGGGGTGCATCCGGAAAGCCGCAAGGAACTGGCGGCGGATCGTGCGATCCGCGTTCTGCCCATGCCGGAGCGCTTGTACGTACCTCTGCTGCAACACGTGGGCGCACCCGCTCAACCCCTGGTCAATGTGGGCGACAAGGTGCTGAAGGGGCAGCTCATTGGCGCCGGCCAGGGTGTCATTTCCGCTCCCGTGCATGCGCCTACTTCCGGGCGCATCCTCGCCATCGGTGACTTTCCCGCGGCACATCCGTCCGGGTTGACTGCGCCGACGATAACGATAGAAGCGGACGGCGAAGACCGCTGGCTTGAGACAGAGATCGTATCCGATCCGTTTGCACTGACACCGGACGAGATCGCTGCACGCGTGGCCGCTGCGGGCATCGTCGGCATGGGCGGTGCGACTTTTCCCTCAGCGGTGAAACTCAACCTCTCGCGCAAGAACCAGGTGCGCACGCTCATCATCAACGGCGGCGAGTGCGAGCCATACATCACTTGCGACGACCGGCTCATGCGCGAACGCGCGGACGGGATCATCGAAGGCGTCCGACTCATCCGCCACGCAGTGGGCGCGGCCGAAATCATGGTCGGCATCGAAGAGAACAAACCGGCGGCACTCGCCGCCATGCAGGCTGCCGCAATGGGCACGGAAGTCCGGGTGATCGCCGTCCCGGCGATGTACCCGATGGGCTGGGACAAGCAAATGATCCGGGCGCTGACCGGACGCGAAGTGCCTGCGGACGGGCGCACTGCCGATATCGGTGTATTGGTACATAACGTCGCGACGGCTTACGCGGTACGCGATGCCGTGCGTTTCGGTCGCCCGCTGGTGTCGCGGCTGGTGACGGTGAGCGGCGGTTCGGTGGTGGAGCCTGGCAATCTGGAAGTGCCGATCGGAACGCTGGTCGAGACATTGTTCCAGTTCTGCGGCGGCTTCGCGGGCAAGCCGGCGCGCCTGGTGCTGGGCGGGCCGATGATGGGAATCGAACTGGCGACGGCCGCCGTGCCCATCGTGAAGGGCAGTAGCGGTGTGCTGGCGCTGACCTCCGGCGAGATCGGCAGTGTCCAGCCGGCCCCGTGCATCCGTTGTTCCAGTTGCGTGCGCGCATGCCCTGTCGGCCTGCTTCCGCTGGACATGGCTGCACATATCCGCGCTGGCGACTCGACCGGCGCCGTGGCGCTGGGCCTGAAGGACTGCATCGCCTGCGGCTGCTGTTCGTTCGTCTGCCCGTCGCATATTCCGCTGGTGCACTACTTCAACTTCGCCAAGGGCGAACTGATAGAGCAGGAACGGGTGAAGCTGAAACAGGAAGCCACCAGGAAACTGGCAGACGCCCGCAACGAACGTATCGCCCGCATCGCCCGCGAGCGTGCCGAAGCGGCGGCGAAACGCAAAGCCGCGCGAGAAGCAAAAGAGCGGGCCGCAAAGGAAGCCGCAGCCAAGGCCGCAACGGAGGTCGCATGAGTCGGAATACCAATATCGAATATTTCGCCAACTCCGTTCGCCCTGAGCTTGATGGAACTACTAGCCATCCGACTAGCCTGTCAAAAAACGCCAGCCAAGTCGTTGGTTATGTCGAAGGGCATTCTGGAGGCCACAGCGGCAGGTTCAGAAAGGGCTTCGACAGGCTCAGCCCGAACGGCATGTATATTGGTCGGGCGGGAGATTCGATATGAACCGCATCGCACATTCCCCGCACGCGCACGCACCGGTCAGCCTCGGCAAAGTGATGGGCACGGTGCTGCTTGCGCTGACGCCGGCCACGCTGTTCGGTTTCTGGCTATACGGCTGGCCCGCGATCAACCTGTGGGCAGTGTCTCTTGTTGCCGCCATCGTCGGCGAAGCTTTTACAGTCAGTCTGCAGGGACGCGCGGTGCGCCCGGTGCTGATGGACGGTTCCGGAATATTGACGGCGTGGCTGTTGGCGATTTCTCTGCCGCCGTTCGCGCCCTGGTGGGTTGCTGCGCTGGGCAGTCTGTTTGCAGTCATCATCAGCAAACAAGTGTTTGGCGGACTGGGGCAGAATCCGTTCAATCCGGCGATGGCGGCGCGCGTGATGCTGCTGATCTCGTTCCCGCTGGAGATGACCACCTGGGTTGCGCCCGCGCCATTGGGTTCGGCACATGCACCCGGTTGGCTGGAAAGTTTGCACATCACCTTCCTGAGTCAGCCGCTGGACGGCATGGCCAGTGCTTCGCTGCTCGGTCATGTGAAGACCGAATTTACGCGCGGCGTCGGACTGGATCAGGCTTTGGCCGGTTACTACACGCCGCTCGATGCGCTGTGGGGTAGCCGTGCCGGCAGTTTGGGCGAGACGGCGGCATTGTTGATACTGCTTGGCGGTTTGTTCCTCATCGCGCGCCGCATCATCACCTGGCATGCGCCTGTTGCGATGCTGCTCGGCGTGGCCGTGCCCGCGCTGGTCTTTAATGCCATCAATGCCAATCATTACGCCGGGCCGATGTATCACTTGCTCTCGGGCGGCCTGATGCTGGGTGCGTTCTTCATCGTCACCGACCCGGTGACTTCGCCCAACACCGCGACCGGGCAATTCATCTTCGGGCTGGGATGCGGGCTGCTGACCTGGATCATCCGCACCTGGGGCGGTTATCCGGAAGGTGTGGCATTCGCCGTGATGCTGATGAACGCGGCGACGCCGCTGATCGATTACTACGTCAAACCGCGCATCTATGGCCGCGACCGCAAGGGCGTGTCGCTGACCGCGAACAAAGGATCCTGAGATGAGCCTCGAACAGATACGCGGAAAATTGTTTTATCAGGGCCTGCTGCTGGGCGCGGTGGCGTTACTGACCAGCGCAGCGTTGGCCCTGGCATCGCATGTCACCGAAGCCGATATCAAGGCAGCGGAAGCGGCGGACCTCAAACAATCGCTGACCCAGGTATTGCCGGGTACTTACGATAACGACCTGTTGAAAGATACCGTCACTTTGCCCGGCAAGGACGGAGACGTTCTGGTGTACCGCGCGCGCCATGAAGGCAAGGTTGAAGCCGTGGTGTATCGCATGATCGGACACGGCTATGCAGGAGCACTGGTGTGCGTGATGGGTGTGTCGCGCGAGGGCAAGATCCTCGGCGTGCGCGTCATCAAGCACGCGGAGACACCGGGCCTGGGCGACAAGATCGATCCCGCCAAGAGCGACTGGATACATTCGTTCGAAGGCAAGTGGCTGGGCGAGCCCGTGGCAGAAAAATGGGCAGTGAAGAAAGACGGCGGCGTGTTTGACCAGTTCGCGGGAGCGACCATCACTCCGCGCGGGGTGGTCAAGGCAGTGAAGCAGGGACTGGAATTCTTCGAACAGAATCGGGCGGCATTGCTTGATGAGGCAGCGGCAGAAGGAGCGGTGAAATGAGCGGAAATTACGGACGCATCGCGCGGGACGGACTATGGGACAACAACATCGTCTTTGCGCAGATACTCGGCATGTGCCCGACCATGGCGGTGACCAGCAGTGCCACCAACGGTCTCGGCATGGGACTGGCGACCACGGCGGTGCTGCTGGCTTCGAATGCGATCATCTCGGCGGTGCGCGACCTGATCAGCCCCGATGTGCGCATCCCGGTGTACATCGTATTGATTGCCACTCTGGTCACGCTGGTCGATGTCAGTCTCAACGCATGGGCGCATGACTTGTACAAAGTGCTCGGCCTGTACATCGCGTTGATCGTGGCGAATTGCGCCGTGCTCGGTCGCGCCGAAGCGTTCGCCGCCAAGGTGGGTGTCGGGGAAGCGGCGATGGATGGCCTGATGATGGGCTTGGGCTTCACCTTTGCGCTGACGCTGATCGGCGGCATACGCGAAGTGTTGGGCGCAGGCACCTTGTTCGCCAATGCACATCTGCTGCTGGGGTCGGCTTTCGCTTTCCTGGAGACGACCGTGATACCCGATTACAAGGGCTACTTGCTGATGATCCTGCCGCCAGGCGGTTTCATGGTGCTGGGATTCCTGCTGGCAGGAAGGCGCGTTCTGGAAAGCCGCTGGGCCGCACGTGCTGCGTCTGCAGCATTGCCGGAAGCGGCTGCAAGTTAGAACAAATCCCGTTCGTCCTGAGCTTGTCGAAGGATGAACGACGCAGCAAGCTACGTATCATTATGTCGCTCACCCTTCGATCTCGCCTTTAGTCCTGAGCGAAGTCGAAGGATCAGGGCGGACGGCTAGATTAGGGAGTACGAACTATGCAAATCGGCGTCGCTTATTCCGAACCCGCACAGCAACTCTGGTTGCGCATCGAGGTGCCTGACGACACGACAGTGCAGGGTGCCATAGAACAATCCGGCATCCTGAAGAAATTCCCGGACGTCGATTTGAGCGCATGCGCGGTCGGTATCTTCGGTAAAATGGCCGACATGGATGCGACACTCAAACCCGGCGACCGGGTCGAGATCTACCGCGCTATCACTGCCGATCCGGCTACCGTTCCTCGTCGCGCTATCGCCGGGGAGGACGACGAAGACTAACGCGACTTATCAAGGAACGAGATGGAATCCTCAGCAGCTCTGGAACTCGCGAAACACACCCTCCTCGTATTTGGCATCATCCTCGGCATCGGCACCTTCTCCGGATTATTGGCGCGTCTGGCGCGGGTGCCAGACGTGGTGGTTTTCCTGCTGGTCGGCATGCTGATCGGTCCTGGTATGCTGGGCTTCGTGGACATCAAGGCGGATTCGACCGTCAACCAGCTCATCCTGATCTTCGGTTCCAGCTACATCCTGTTCGACGGCGGTGCGTCGATCAAGCTCAAGGTATTGAAAGAAGTCTGGATCACCCTGCTGGTGATCGCCACGGTCGGTGTGTTGATCACGGCGTTCATTACAGGTATTGCGGCATATTACCTTCTTGGAGTGCCGTTCATCGTTGCGCTGCTGCTGGGTTCCGCACTGGCTTCCACCGACCCGGCGACGCTGGTGCCGGTGTTCAAACAGATCAGGATCAAGGAGCGCGTCGCGCAGACCGTGATGAGCGAATCCGCTTTCAACGATGCGATGGGGGCGATCGTTACGTTCACCGTGCTCGGCGTGGCGATGGGCTCGGGCGCATTCTCTGCAACTGATGCGCTGGTGGGGCTGCTCAAGCAATCCGTGATCGGCGTCGTCATCGGCGCCGTGCTTGGCTATCTGGCTGCCGTATTGACCTCGCACGAGAAATACAGCTTTCTGCAGGAGTTCGCACCGGCCGTCACCCTGATGGCGGTGATCGGTGCCTACATGGGTGCGGACGGCCTGCAAGCCAGCGGTTTCATGGCGGTGTTCGTGTTCGGCATCATGATGGGCAATGTGGACTCGCTCGGTTTCAAGCGCACCGAAAGCGAAAGCCACCAGCTCGAAGATTTCGTGATGACCACCGCATTCATCATGCGCATGTTCATCTTCATCCTGCTCGGCACTCAGGTCGATTTCGGGCTGATGAACCAATACTTGTGGGCAGGCATCGGCGTGGTGGTGATCTTCATGCTGGTCGCGCGTCCGGTTACCGTGTTCTTGTGTGCATTGCCGGACCGTCGTGCCAAGTGGAGCTTCAAGGAAATGCTGTTCATGTGCTGGACGCGCGAAACCGGCGTGATTCCCGGCGCGCTGGCCGGCATGCTGGTTGGCATGAAAGCGCCCGGCGCGCAGATCATCGCCTCGGTCACTTTCATCGCGATACTGATGACTATCCTGATTCAGGCGACGACCACGAAGTGGCTGGCAAGGAAGCTCGATCTGCTGGTTGAGGACTAAAATTCGTAGGGTGCAATAAGCGGAGCGCATTGCACCAGATGTTTATGCATTCATACTACGTATGCCGACTGACTTTCTTGGCTAAGTTATTTAATGTGATTTATTCACAGCTTCAAGATTGCGATTGAAATCCTTTAATTCTTCTTCGGGAATTTGTGATTTCAGTTTTTTCTGAAGGTTGCGAATTAATTCGTCTCGTTGTTGCTTCCCATCTGCGAATTTACCAACTCCGTCTTCAGTGGCTAGTATCATTTCAGTCAACGTAGTTACTGTGTCTTGAAGCTGTTTTTGCGTAACGGCCAAATCTTTTACTTGCTTTTCTATCGTTACATATGGTGTTGAAACTTTTACATTTGAGTTGTCTTGAATCAAGTCAAGGACAGAAAGAGCAAGAACAGAGGCGAAGGCATAGCCAATAACCTGCCACGATTTCATGCGATATCCAAGTAACGTAAATATTATGGCGGAAATTATCAGGACTGAAGTTATTAGCATTTTTGTACCTTTTCTAATTTGGCCACCTAGGGCACAAAAACGAGTATTGCGCTGAATTTTATCACCAACCTGAACCGCAAACTAATCACCATACCCCAATGCACCCTCTTGACCACCCGCCCAATTCGCCGGGTAAATACTTTGTTCAACCAAACGATGAAACGTTGAATAAGGCCAATCTGCAACGCGTTCGACCACGCCATGCTTCACCGGATTGATGTGCACGTAATCCATATGTGCCTGATAGTCGCGTTCATCCCGAATTAAATGTTCCCAATATCTGCGCTGCCAGATGCCGCGTTCTCCGCGGCGAATGCTTATCGCTGATAGGTTTTCAGTACGAGGCAGCGCTTTTGAAAATCCCATTTTAATCAGTCGCCAACGAGTTGCGAAATCTGCATCGTTTGGTGGTAGCTCGATGACGCAGTGCAGATGTTCAGGCAATACCACCCAACCGTGGATCCTGAAAGGGTGGCGTTGCTGTACTGAGCTGACTACGGATCGTAGCAGTCCGATATGACGGATCAGCAGATCATTGCCTTGCCGTCGCAGCAAGTTGACAGTGAAGAAGTAGGTTCCGCCTGGACACCAGGCGCGACGATAGTCAGCCATGGCAGAAGTATTGCGGAGGAAACCATTCGGCGCAATGCCCGTTGGTTATTGCGCCCTACGGTTGATTAAATGTGTAGGGTGCAATAACCAACGGGCATTGCACCAGACGAATCGTCTACGACTGCTTTTTTAGATGCATCACCAGCGCACTATCCATCATCGCCAGATGCGTATCGAACCACTCCGGCAGTCCTTCTTTCACATAAGCGCGTACCAGCGGCAAGTGGCCGCGCTTGAGGCTGCGGTTGAGTTGCTGCAATTCGCCCAGCACGCGGTGGTGTTCCCCTTCGTGTTCAGGCAGTCCGCGGTATTTCGAGGCACGCATCAGCACGCCTTCAGCCTTGAAGTGCGCAGCGGTGTGATTGACCAGCGCCTGGAACAGTGCCGGAAATTCTGCATTTTCTGCAGCGATAAGCGCGGCAACTTGTTCGATGAATTCACGATGCGTGGAATCCATCTCTTCCATACCCAGTGTATGGCGTTCTTCAACCCATACCGCTTGATGCTTGCTCATGCGGCTGCCAGGCTGCCGTTCCAGCTTTGTGCGGCAGTCAGGAAATCAGCCACGTCGGCATTCACGATCTCGATGCCCATCTTGCCCAGATAGCGTTTCTCCTTGTCGGTCGGGTGCGGAATGAGCGCCCAGCCTGCGGGTTTGTCCGCGCCAAAAATGACATCTGAAAACACCATGCGGTCCGTGTCTCGGTTAAGGCGCATGCCGAGCAACAGGTAGCGTTTGTTCTGGCGCAGGCGCTTGACGAACGACGGGATGGCAAACCCTCCCATCAGTTCGGTGATGTAATCCACGAAGTCGGCATCCGACGCGATGTAGTTCGATTCCGGCAACGGTGTGCCCAGCGGCTTGAACAGGATGGGCAGACTGGTATCCACTGCTTCCTGTTCGATGGCGGTATAGCCCGTTCCGTCGTATTTGAACAGTCGGAAGCGATACTCCTTGCCGGACATGCGCGCGATGCCGACGATCAGCGTGTGCGGTGTGGAGGCGTATTGCTTTTGCAACTGTGTGTCGCGGTTGGCGTCGATGAGGTAGGGCAGTTTCTGCTGCGCCAGCCAGGCATGCAATGCGGAGGTGCTCCATTGCGTATCGCGATAAGTCGCATCGAGGAATTTGTTGACTGCCGAGCGACCGCGTTTCAATTCCACGTTCATCGCGGCACGCGGAAACTCGAACATCAGCTTGGGCGCCATCGGCTGGCCGTTGTTCATGGCGATAATCAGGCTGTCGCTGTCTGCGGGGATGGCTTTTCCCGTGGCCGGATCGATCACGCCGTTCAGCGCGCCGGGGCCAAGATAAGGAACGACACTTCCGTCAGACAGGCCAGTGAAAATGTTTTCAAATGCTGCGCTCATTGGGATGACTCCTTCTTATGAATGATGAGCGAATCATTCGCAATAAACGGGCCAGAGTGCTGCCCTAGCATTGGCGCGGGTTGCAGCGGGGTAGGGGTTGGAGCAAATGCGACAAAGTTGAGAACCGTGTAGCACAAGGGTGCGGGGGTAGGGCGAATGCGGGGCCCGGAAATCCGGGCGGAAATGTCGTGAGCCCAGGGGTTATTTTAAGCCGCAGGCGCCCGCAAACTCTGTATTCGAGGTCAGCGTCCTGCGCGAAGCGAACATTACCGGGTTCTCGGGCGCATGAATCCCAGATAACTGCCGCTCAAGTTTCTGCGACATAGAACTGGATCGAATTCCCGCCGGAATTCTTAGCCTGGTACATTACCCCGTCCGCCCACTTGAGGATGTCGTCCTGGCTGCATTCGTGGTTCACGAAAGTCACCACCCCGATACTGGCTGTGCAGTGATGCTCGACCGTTGATGCGGTCCGCACATCTCGACCGACAGTCAATAAGTATGGTGCAGATAACGAAGCGAGTATTTTCTCCGCGACAAGTTGCGCTCGCGAAATTGCAGCTGTTTTATCCGCGTCCAGTTCGTTCAGAATCACAACGAACTCATCCCCGCCAAAGCGCGCCACGGTATCCATTTCGCGCACGCAACCCTTAAGTCTGGCGGCAGCCTCGATCAGCAACAAGTCGCCTGCCACATGCCCATGCTTGTCGTTCAGCTGCTTGAAGTTGTCCAGATCGAGGAATATGAGGGCTCCATAGGAATTGCTGCGCTTGTTGGCAGCAATGGACTGGGTTAAGCGATCATTAAGCAACCGGCGATTGGGGAGATTGGTGAGCGTGTCGTAGAAGGCAAGTTGACGCACCTGATCTTCCAGCAGTTTGCGCTTGGTGATCTCGCGCGTGATGCCGTGGTAGCCCACGATCTCGCCCTGGGCATTGAGTTCGCGTTTGGAAACAACCTCGCCCCAAAGCACCCGGCCATCTTTGCATCGATGGGGTACCTCAAAAGTCAAATATCCGACAGAAGTCCCCGACTGAACACTGTCCCTGCTTTCGTCGATGATGCTGTTGACTATTGCGACGCCCTCATCGGTGAACATCTCAAACACCGAGTGCCCGACGACATCGTCCGCCTTGAAGCCGCGCAAGTATTCATCGGCCGGACTGATATAGGTGATGCGAAAGTGGCGATCGGTTTTCCAGAGTACATCCTGAGTGTCTTCGGCAAGCAATCGATACATGGATTCGCTGTCACGCAGCGCCTGAGTGCGCTCTGCAACCTGGGCTTCAAGTGCCTTGTTTTTCTCGCGCAGGCCCCTCATCGGGTATATCTCCCCTTCCTGCACCAGGTGGTAAGGAATGGAGATGCCGCTGTGAACGATTTTCCAGTCTGATCCTTCAAGACGGAAGATCAGCACCAGGCGCGCGACCTCGGCCGACAAAACGTGGTCCGGGATGGGCAAATGAATGTGAAAGAAAGCGGTGGCGACCACGACATCGGGGCTGAGGTCTTGCAGGGACAGATCCAGCATCTCGATGCGAATTCGGCCAGATACCTGCGCAAAGTCCTGGAGCGTGATCTTTTCCCAGGTTTGCCGGTCATTGACCAGGAAATCGCCGCCGCCGGTGTAGCCGCTGAAGTTGTCGCTGAAGCGAGTGGTCAGACGGTTATCGCGCCCGGCGTACATCTCAATGTACTCGTCAAAGAGCGAACGAATAAGACGTTCGCGATCAGTATTGGCGTTGGATGCGGTCATTTGGAAAATGAGCAAAGCTATTTGCCGGCCATCTTGAACCTTAATACCAACTTTGGCTAGTCCGGATAGGCCGCGGCTGCAATGCTACAAAACAGCGCATCGCTGCGGTTTCTCGATGGGAAACGGGATTGACGTCATGCTTTGAGCTTGTGCCATGTGCGGCAGAGTCCGTTCTGCATTGGCGCAACGTTCGGGAGTCTCAATAAGCCGCAATACTGACTTCGTACAGTCCGCCAATCACGGTGTACTCGTCCTCGCCCTGCAACATGCCGGGCAGCAATCCTGTGTAACAAAAAACCTTGGAGAGCGGGATGTGGGCCGTAAGCAGGTAGTCGCCGAACTCATCCGCGCGGTCGATATTGGCGGTGAACGAATTCAGGCTGTTGAGAAGCACGACACGGCGCTTGTCGTCCAGGACCGCCAGCGTTTCGTAGTCGTCCACACGGTTCACGCCGCGATACAGGGTCAGGTGAGTTTCCCCCGCGCACCGACGCACGAATTCATATTGGCAATAGGTATAGAGCAGGTCGAACTGCGCTTCCAATGCGTTGGTGCCATATAAGGCAGTGGCGCGCATCTCCAGATAATGGCGATAGGCTTCCCCGGAAAAGTCGCGGACAGGTGCGCCGTGATGACGCGGCAGCAAGCCGAAGCGCGATTCCACCCAACCTTTGAGGGCGGCACCTTCACGCCCGTCCGCATCGAAACTCCAGCCGCGCAGCATGCGCAAATAGTCCGCGTTCTGCCGTTTGAGTGTCGCATCGGAGGTGAAGCCAGCCTGTTCCGGCTCATCGAGATAGAACGCGGCATTCATGTGCAGATTGAAGGCGCGGGCGCGTTCTTCTGCCGTATCGAGTCTATCAAGCAGAGAGAGCAGGCCGTGATGGAGCTGGGCCACGCTGTCCAGTTCCAGTGGAACGGGATAGCGCTGAAAGGTGAGTCCTCCCAGGATGTCGGCGGGCAGGTTGCAGCGGTTGATCGGCAAGCGTGCAGAGCGGGGCAAAACCGGACTCTGGCTTGTAGCTACTCCTACAAAGGCATCTGACTTGTTGTGTTGCACATCCACCAATGCATGTGGGGTTGTTTTGTTTTTCTCTTGCATTTCATGCGCTTGGATGTGTGTGGAGGCGTGGCACGGAGCTTGCGATGTACAGGGTGCGAGCGACAGTTTTCAATCGCAATTTAAATTCTGAAACTCTTAGGAGACTAACATGGCTCTGCGTCAATGCGCAATTTACGGGAAGGGCGGTATCGGCAAATCGACTACCACCCAGAACCTGGTAGCTGCCCTGGCTGAATCGGGCAAGAAAGTAATGATCGTTGGCTGCGATCCCAAGGCGGACTCGACACGTTTGATTCTGCACTCGAAGGCACAAAACTCTGTGATGGAACTGGCTGCTGAAGCCGGTAGCGTCGAGGATCTGGAACTGGAAGACGTGTTGTCGGTTGGTTTCGGCGGCATCAAGTGCGTTGAATCCGGTGGCCCTGAGCCCGGCGTTGGTTGTGCCGGCCGCGGCGTCATCACCGCCATCAACTTCCTCGAAGAAGAAGGCGCGTATGACGAAGCACTCGATTTCGTGTTCTACGACGTGCTGGGTGACGTGGTGTGCGGCGGTTTCGCGATGCCGATTCGCGAGAACAAGGCGCAGGAGATCTACATCGTTTGCTCCGGCGAAATGATGGCGATGTATGCCGCCAACAACATTGCCAAGGGCATCGTGAAGTATGCGAACTCCGGCAGCGTGCGCCTGGCCGGCCTGATCTGCAACAGCCGCAACACCGACCGCGAAGATGAACTCATCATGGCGCTGGCTGGCAAGCTCGGTTCGCAGATGATCCACTTCATTCCGCGCGACAACGCCGTGCAGCACGCAGAGATCCGCCGTATGACCGTGATCGAATACGATCCCAAGCACAAGCAGGCTGACGAGTATCGTCAACTGGCAAAGAAGATCGTGGAGAACAAGAAGTTCGTTATCCCGACCCCGATCACCATGGACGAGCTGGAAGCGTTGCTGATGGAATTCGGCATCATGGAAGCAGAAGACGAATCCATCATCGGCAAGAAGGCGGCTGAGCTGGCTGCGTAAGTTGTAGGTCGGGTTAGCGGTACCACCGCGTAACCCGACAGTCTCAAATGATGTTGGGTTACACCCTGCGGGCTAACCCAACCTACATAACCTCTGACAGACTCCACATATTGGTGGGTCATTTAAGGAGAATGAAATGACTGCATTAACACGCGAAGAAACCGAAGCCCTGATCCAGGAGGTGCTTGAGGTCTATCCGGAGAAAGCAAAGAAAGACCGCGAGAAACACCTGGCGGTCAACGATCAATCCATCGAGCAGTCCAAGAAGTGCATCACCTCGAATCGAAAATCGCTGCCGGGCGTGATGACCATCCGCGGCTGCGCATACGCCGGTTCCAAGGGCGTGGTGTGGGGCCCGATCAAGGACATGATCCATATTTCCCACGGCCCGGTCGGCTGCGGCCAGTATTCCCGCGCCGGTCGCCGTAACTACTACGTCGGCACCACCGGCGTGAACACCTTTGGCACGATGAACTTCACTTCCGACTTTCAGGAAAAGGACATCGTGTTCGGCGGCGACAAGAAGCTGGCCAAACTCATTGGCGAGATCGAACAGTTGTTCCCGCTGAACAAGGGTATCTCCGTGCAATCCGAGTGCCCGATCGGCCTGATCGGCGACGACATCGAAGCCGTTTCCAAGAAAGCGGCGAAAGAGATCGACAAGCCCGTCGTTCCCGTGCGCTGCGAAGGTTTCCGCGGCGTGTCGCAATCGCTGGGCCACCACATCGCCAACGACGCGATCCGCGACTGGGTCCTGCCGCGCCGCGACGGCAAGGCATTCGAAGGCACACCGTACGATGTGGCCGTTATCGGCGACTACAACATCGGCGGCGACGCATGGTCTTCCCGCATCCTGCTGGAAGAGATGGGTCTGCGCGTGGTTGCGCAATGGTCCGGCGATGGCACCATCGCTGAAATGGAAAAGACACCTTACGTCAAGGTCAACCTCATCCACTGCTACCGCTCGATGAACTACATCGCCCGCCACATGGAAGAGAAGTACAGCATCCCCTGGATGGAATACAACTTCTTCGGCCCGACCAAGGTCGCCGAAAGCTTGCGTGCCATCGCTGCGCTGTTCGACGACAAGATCAAGGAAGGTGCCGAGCGCGTCATCGCCAAGTACCAGCCGCTGATGCAAGCCGTGATCGACAAATACAAACCGCGCCTGCAAGGCAAGCGCGTCATGTTGTACGTCGGCGGTCTGCGTCCGCGTCACGTGATCGGCGCCTATGAAGACCTGGGCATGGAAGTGGTCGGTACCGGTTACGAGTTCGGTCACAACGACGACTACGACCGTACCATCAAGGATATGGGCAACGCGACCCTGCTGTACGACGACGTCACCGGCTTCGAGTTCGAGGAGTTCGTCAAACGCGTCAAGCCTGACCTGGTCGGCTCCGGCATCAAGGAAAAATTCATCTTCCAGAAGATGGGCGTTCCCTTCCGCCAGATGCACAGCTGGGATTATTCCGGCCCGTACCACGGCTATGACGGCTTCGCCATCTTCGCCCGCGACATGGACATGACTTTGAACAACCCTTGCTGGAGCAAGATCACAGCACCATGGTTGAACAAGGACGGTTCTTTGGCGGAAAAGAAGGCAGCGTAACAAATACCGGGCGGTGGTAACGCCGCCCACCTATCAATCTGCGCCGGCATCTGCATATGGGCAGTGCGGCTAAGGAGATAAAAATGCAACAAGCTGATGACATCAAACCCTGTTATCCATTGTTCCGTCAGGACGAATACAAGGAATCGATAGGCAACAAGCAAACGCAGTTCGAAGAGCGTCACGACACCGACAAGATCCAGGACACGTTCACCTGGACGACCACGATGGAATATCGCGAACTGAATTTCAAACGCGAAGCGTTGACCGTGAATCCGGCCAAGGCGTGCCAGCCGTTGGGCGCGGTGTTGTGTGCACTGGGGTTCGAGAAGACCATGCCGTATGTGCACGGTTCGCAAGGCTGCGTGGCTTACTTCCGTACGTACTTCAACCGTCATTTTCGCGAGCCTATCTCTTGCGTGTCCGACTCCATGACGGAAGATGCAGCGGTATTCGGTGGCCAGAAGAACATGATCGACGGCCTGGAAAATTGCAAGGCACTGTACAAGCCGGACGTCATCGCCGTGTCCACGACCTGTATGGCCGAAGTCATCGGCGACGACCTGAACGCCTTCATCCGCAACACCAAGAAGGCGGGCAACATACCCGACGACTACCCGGTTCCGTTCGCGCACACCCCGTCGTTCGTGGGCTCACACGTCACCGGCTGGGACAACATGTTCGAAGGCATCATGAGTTATTTCACGCGTAACAGCATGGAAGACAAGGTTCCGGGCAAGAACGGCAAGATCAACATCGTTCCCGGCTTCGAGACCTATCTCGGCAACTACCGCGTCCTGCATCGCATGCTGGACGAGATGGGCGTTGCGCACACCATGCTGAGCGATCCGACCGAAGTGCTGGATACGCCGGCCGACGGTCAGTTCCGCATGTATGCGGGCGGCACGACACAGGACGAGATCAAGGATGCACCGAATGCAACGACGACATTCCTGCTGCAACCGCTGCAACTGGACAAGACCAAGAAGTACGTCGACCAGATCTGGAAGCACGAAGTGCCGAAGTTGAATATTCCGATGGGCCTGGAGTGGACCGACGAATGGTTGATGAAGGTCTCCGAGGTCACCGGCAAGCCGATCCCCGCCTCGCTGGTCAAGGAGCGCGGCCGCTTTGTGGACATGATGACCGACAGCCACACCTGGCTGCACGGCAAGAAGATCAGCCTGTACGGAGACCCCGACTTCACCATCGGCATGACCAAGTTCCTCACCGAACTCGGCATCGAACCCCTGCATGTGCTGTGCAACAACGGCAGCAAGCGCTGGGAAAAGGCTCTGCGCAAAGTGCTGGACGAGACGCCATACGGCAAGAACACCCAGGTGTTCGCGGGTGCGGACCTGTGGCATTTCCGTTCGCTGGTGCTGACCGAGAAGCCTGACTTCATGATAGGCAACAGCTACGGCAAGTTCATCCAGCGCGACACGCTGCACAAGGGCAAGGAGTTCGAAGTTCCGCTGATCCGCATCGGCTTCCCGATCTTCGATCGCCATCACCTGCATCGTGCCACGACACTGGGCTATGAAGGTGCCATGCAAATGCTCACCACGCTGACCAATGCAGTGCTGGAGCGTCTGGACGAAGAGACCCGCGGGATGGGAACCACGGACTACAACCACGACCTGGTCCGCTAAGGCAGGATTTGGGAGCTGGGATTTGGGAATTGGAGTGCGCGAGTAGTTTGGAAACACGCTTCCAAAATCCTAAATCCCAAATCCAAAATCCTGTTTCTAAGGAGTTGCAATGGCAAACATCATGATCCAGGGCAGCAAAGGTGCGTATGTGTTTTACCTGCCCAAGCGCGACCTCGAGGACAACATCGTTTCGATGGAATTCGACACGCCGGAGAAGTGGGGCGGCGAGATCAAGCTTAACAACGGCGGCACGTATTACATCGAGCCGCAGGCTGCGCCGGCCAGGTTGCCGATATCCCTGCGCGCCAAGCGCCTGGATGCAGCTGAATAACTGAAAGGAATTCATCATGGCAATGAAAATCGACGCAACACTGTGCACTTCCTGTGCCGACTGCGAACCGGAATGCCCAACGGCTTCCATCAGCGTGAAGAAGGGGTTGTACATCATCAACGCGAGCGAATGTACCGAATGCGAAGGTGAGTACGACAAACCGCAATGCGTGAAGGTGTGCCCGATCAAGGGTTGCATCACACAAATTGCGGCGTAACAGCTCCCTTCCCCCGCAGGCGGGGGAAGGGTCGGGGATGAGGGTTCGTAGGTATATGCCCAGCTTAATTGCAGTTTGATACCCCTCTGGTGAAACAACTAGCCAATCCACTAGGTCGCCAAAAAACGTCAACCAAGTGGCTGGTTAACCCCAACCCCTCTCCCGCCTGCGGGATAACCAGCGACTTGCCTGCATGCGGGCATAGTCGAATGGCTAGTAGTTTTATCAGAGGGACTTTTAGAGGTACCGATATGACGACCACTGTCATTACCAAAACCGCCGCACTGCGCATCGCGCAAGCCGCACGTGCGCTTGCGGATGTGAACGCGGGCGCCTTTGCAGCCAAGCTGGGCGACAACCTCGGCCTGCCCATCACCGAAGAAAAGCTTGCCAAGGTGACTGTGGCCGACCTCAAGCTCATCCTTTCCGGCGAAGAGACCGTCGAGCCGGACGTGGATAGCGCTTCCATCAAGCTGGCGGTGCGCTACCTGTGGGGAGAGGCCGGCGACGCCGACAACCTGCCGCCCATGGATGCCTATATCGATGGCGAGATGCCCGGCAGCCTGCGCGTGGCCGTCGCCTCGAACACCGAAGAGAATCTCGACGGCCACTTTGGTTCCTGCCCGCGCTTCCTGATCTACCAGGTCGGGCGCAATGACATGCGCCTGATCGATGCGCGCTCGACGCTCATCACCGACGATGCCGAAGACAAGAATGTCGCCCGCGCCCAGCTCATCGGCGACTGCCAGATCGTCTATGTGCAATCCATCGGCGGGCCGGCAGCGGCCAAAGCCGTGCGCGCCAACATCCATCCGGTGAAAGTACCGGATGGCGGCAAAGCCCGCGTCACCTTGCAACGCCTGCAAGCCGTCCTCGATGCGCCTCCGCCCTGGCTGGCCAAGATACTGGGCGTGGAAGCGAAATCGCTGAACAAGTTCAGTTCGGCGGAAGATGACTGAGGTCATACGATGATCGTGCCCGAGACGCTGGAGAAGATCGCGAGCGCCGCTGCCGCGTCAGGCGAACTGGGTGAAGATACATTGCTTGCCCTGAAAGAAACCTGGCCGGATCTGCGCTTCACCTTGTGCAACGACGACGACATGCCGGCGCGCTTGCCTGCTGCCGTGCAGCGCGAAAGGTTCAATCTGTACCTGGTCAGCGGCAGCGAGCATTGCCTCAGCCTGACCGACGATCCATTGCAGGCCATCGGCGTCGTGCTGGCTTGTGTGGATGAGGACTGTTGAGCTATCCAGGAAATATGACGATATCTTATTGGCCCGTTTCACCATTGATAACGCCATATTCGGCTGGCAGCCTGACATAGAGCATCGTTAAGCCTGAGCTTCTGACCATTTCCAGCAGTCGATCCGCCTCATCGTCATTCACGATGAATGCCACTGCCACCGGCAGGTCGCCTGCCAGCTCGAAGAAATGCTCTTCATGAAATATGCCGTGTCGCCCGAAGCCGGATATGGCCTTGAACGCCGAGCCGCCGTGTATGCCAATTTCTTTCGCCTGTTCCAGCAGCCATTCGTAGACCAGCGTGTGTTGATGATTGCGGTTCTCATGCATGTAGAATTCAAGATAGGTGCCTTTCATGGTGTATTTCCTCTGTTCTGTTATCAGTAAGACTGCTTTGAAGGAATCACGCCGCGCACACCGCCACGCGGATTCTCCATATCGTTCTGGTAGCGCGGAATGAGATGCAGATGGACGTGCGGAATGGTTTGGCCAGCTACCTCTCCCACGTTGACGCCGACGTTGTAGCCCGCGGGAGCATGTTTGCCGTCCAGGTAATGTTTCGCCTCATCAAGCAGCGACAGCAGCGCAACTTTCTCTGCCTCGCTGGTGAGAAAGAAGTCAGCAACATGCCGCTTCGGAATGATCAGGAGATGGCCTGGGCTGACCGGGAATTTGTCGGATTTCACATAGGCGAGCTTGTTCCCGAACAGGATGCCGTCAGGAAGACAGAACGGACAGTCTTGCGTACCGTTGTTCATCATGCTGCCCCTTTTGCTTTCAGCAGACTGACCGTCAGCATACCCAGTACCGTCATGACGAGCGAGCCGCCGAGATGGACGGTTGTGTGCGCCAGGGCCCAAAGATACTCGCTTCGGGAAATGAGCGTCACTGCTTCGGCTGAGAAAGTGGAAAAGGTGGTGAGCCCGCCCATGAAACCGGTGATGACGAACAGTCGCACTTCCGGCGGCAGGCCGGCATATTCGGTAAAGAACGCGACCGCCACGCCGACCAGATAGCCGCCGATCAGGTTGGCCGCCAGCGTACCCAGGGGAAGCGTGGGGAGAACCGGATTGAGCAGAATGCCCAGCCACCAGCGCAACCATGCACCCAAAGCCGCGCCGAAACCCACTGCAAGAAAACCATAAACGCCCATGTCATTACTCCGTTCAGATTGGTATCAATCCGGCAGAGCAGGCAGAAAAAATGCCTACCGCCCCGCTGCCGGGTTATCGGTAGGCATCATCAGCCCGGTTGGGCGGTTCGGAGCAGGAACTCCGGGAGGCATGCCATCTCCGGGATGAAAGGTAGCAAGCTTCCTCGATAATGTAAAGGCAGCCAGGCAAGGCATTTTCCCGGATCGGCGTCGTTCAGCTTCAATAACAGGATATAGTTTTGCCTCTTGTCCTTGCCGGAGGTTAATGATCATGTCATGGAAATTGTTTGCGCTGGGTTCGGCTTTCTTTGCGGGATTGACGGCCATATTCGGCAAGCTCGGTGTCGAGGGGATCAATTCCAACCTCGCGACATTCATTCGTACCGTCGTGATTCTGACCATGACGTTTGCGATCGTGAGCTTCCAGGGAGAATGGCGCTTTCCGCAAAGAACCATGGAAATGCGACCTATTGTTTTCCTGGTGCTTTCGGCTATTGCCACAGGGTTGTCGTGGCTCTTCTACTACCGCGCACTCCAGATGGCACCGGCCTCCATGGTCGCGCCGGTGGACAAGCTCAGCGTCGTGTTTGCCATCGTGCTGGGCGTGCTGTTCCTGGGCGAGGCGGTCACACCCAAGCTGATCATCGGCGGGACGCTTGTCGTTGCCGGAACGCTGGTTTTGATATGGCCTTAGTCGGTGGTGAATAAGTTCAAAGGTATCGTACGATTGCCGTAGAATAGTCAGACCCTGGTTGCCTTGTACTGGCTGGATTCGATGATCTCGGAAAAGAAATCCATGAGTTCTGGATCGTGCTTTGCTCCGGTTTCTTGATGCAGGATAGCCATGATTTCCGGATGCGTTCTGGCGTTATGGTATGACCTGGTCACGGCCATTGCGTCGTAACTGTCGGCAATGGAAATGATGCGCGCGCATACCGGAATCTGCGCTCCCGAGAGTTTATCCGGATAACCTTGGCCGTCGTAGTGCTCGTGATGATGGCGGATCAACAGGGCCGCTTGTTGCGAACCCTGAAGCTCGGTTGCAGCCATGATCTTCTCCCCGATTTCGGAGTGCTGCTTCATGGTTTCCCACTCGTCCGCATCAAATTGCGCGGGCTTCAGCAGGATGTGGTCCGGTATCCCGATCTTGCCGATGTCGTGGAACGAGGCAGCGATGTTGAGCGCATTGAGTTCGTTATTGGAGAGGCCGCAATGCACGCCGATCTCACGAGAAAGGCCTTGCACACGTTCGGAATGAAGCCGGGTCAACAGGTCGCGATAACCCAGCGCAACCGACAAGGCTTTGGTGTACATGTACAGCGCGTTGAAAATCGGGTCTTCCAATTCCATGCCGTGCCTCCGAAGAAAAGCCGCTTACAAGTCTGGATTTATAACTGCTTCAATGCAACACCAAGGACATGATGGTTAATGCTGTGCCGAATACGACACTGAGTACGGCATATGGTTCTGTGCAAGCTCGAATACCCTCGCCGGGTCACTTCGCCTCTTGAGCCATGCGCACCCATTCCGTATTGAAGTTGGGCGGAATCGCACCGGCCGTCATTTCAGGACGGCTGCCCATCGGGCACTCACTGCTGTTGATCTGGTTGAACCATTCCCGGAACCTCAACATGCTGACCGGATTCATGACGCATGCCTTCTGGCCGAACGGATGGCCGAGCTGGAACAACAGATGCCCGATCTCGTGAGCCAGATAGGCACCTGCCAATTCTGCCGCGTCTTCCTCGGAATATTGTTCACCGCCGCGCAATAGCCTGGTGGTCTCCGAATTGTCCTGGAAGGGGAATGTGCTGAAGACGATGTAGGAGCCATACTTGCCGGTGCGGCTGTAGGACGTCGTGCCTACCGTGACGCCTCCGCGTATGGCTGAATGGATATCGACGCCGTAGTACTCCGCGCTCGCGATCAGTTGATTGGTCAGTACCAGATCGTACGGCAGGTTCCCGTAACCCAGTGTGTCCCAATAGACCCATTCGTTATAGGGCGAGGCGTCGAGCACGGGCGCACCGTCGGCAGCGTTGAGATGCCGCCATTGCTGCAACCGGTCTAGCATGACGTTCGCCAGCAACTCGGAGAATGACATCAGGTCCTTGGGATGAGCATCCGCGGGCAGATAGGGCGTTGCAAAGGCAAGCGCATCATCCAGTTTGGTTCCGCGTTGCGTGAGTGTCGTATTGATGCCCTCGGCCAGTTTCTGTTTGTCGCCGCTACCCGATTTGAAATCGTATATGGAAGACAGGCGCTCTTTCATGATGGCCGGCGGGATGAGCGCAAACAACTGGTCTATCCCGGTTTCAGGAACATCGGCGAACTCGACATAGACCCCGAACTCCTTCCAGACAGTCAGTTGGGCGGATGCCAATATGATGCGCAGGTGGTCTGGAGAAAATCGGGCAAGGCGCGGGTTGGTGGCATGAACGACGCGGATCCTGACTGTGGAACCCGGTTTGATCGGAGCGATGGTCGATTTTTGCCACTCGTTGACAACATCCCCCTTGCATCCAAGGAGCAGCAAAACTATTCCCATGCTCAGGTACTTAAATAGCAAGATGCCCCTTTCAGTCATGCAGAAATTTGATCCGGCGCCGCACCGATCGCTCTCCCGTTCGGCTTGTGGCAGTTAGAATCCCATGATGATCAGTATCCCGGCCGCGATGGCAACGACAGCCATGATGGTACTCATTCCCGAAAAACTGAAATGAAGAATGTGCGCCAGTCCGTTGACGATGAGCCAGGTTGCCAGCAGCAACACTCCGATGCTTCTTTTCATTGAGAGACTCCTGTTAAATGATAATTTTTTAGTTGATGTCCCGGACCGCGAGTCCGGGAAGTCCAAGGCTACCAATATTTATGGCATTTGTATGCCACTAAAATTTGCAGGGCGGAATAGCGTAGCGTATTTCGCCGGATGATAGTCCATAAAGAATGGCCGCTCTCGCTACCTCGGCAGTTTTGATTCCAATGCGTTTCGAATGAAGGCTTGCCAGGTTTCGTTCGGCACCCAAACCTCGCGCATGGGGAATGCCGCATCCTCTTTGTTGTCTCCCAGGCGCATCCTGCGATAGAGATAGATGAAAGCGGAGACGCGCATGTTCTTGGCGCAATGAACCCAAACCTTGCGTCCCTCGAATGCCTTGAGCGCACCGAAGAACTGGTCCAGCTGACGCAACTCGGGCCGTTCCCAGGCCACGGGGATCTGGACATAGGCGATACCTCGCAGGGTGATGAGCTCGGCTTCGCCGGGCAGCGCATTCGATGAAGTCGGCGGTGCCAGATTGATGACCGCCTCGATCCCGAGCGAGGGCAGACAGGCGATGTCATCTTCGGACAGTTGGCCGGAAGTCCAGAGCCAGTCGAAGACCTGGTGGATATTCTCGGCGTCGGTTGGGGTGCTCATATTTTGCATGGATAATTTGTGGTACTTGGTAGGGTGGAATAGCGTAGTGCATTCCGCCGGATGATCTTCATGCGCTGGCTAACCCCCATACTCGCGCTCAACGCGACAGATTCGAACGCGAAACTGCGCGTACCAGTCCTTGCCTCGGATCTGGGCTTGGCGGTGGTCGAGATTTTCCTTCCAGGCCTTGATTGCTTCCATAGAAGACCAATACGAAACCGTAATGCCGATCTCCTGCCGAGCGCTCTCCATGCCGAGGAAGCCGGGTTGCTTGGCTGCGAGCTCGACCATGTGCCTGGCCATCTCGCCATAACCGTTATCGCCATCGGTGCGGACGGAAGTGAAGATGACGGCGTAGTAGGGCGGCTGAGGGGTTGTGGCGGGTGAGGACATTTACATTCCTTATATCTGCTTGTTACCAATTGTCATGACGCTCGCGGCGCTCTTGCCTGTAGTTGGTTACCTCAAGACGGATGCCGTCGGGGTCGGAGAAGAATGTCGCCCAATAGTCAGGTGCGTATTCAGGGTAGTTCTTCGCTTCGGAAGCGGCAATGCCGGCACCGCGCAGTTGGGTGGATACGGCGACTACATCCTCAACCGAATCCACGCGCAGGCAGAAATGATGCAGTCCCGGCGAGTATGCGTCGTGCGTGGATGACGTCCGCGATGGCCGCAGAACATATCCGAAATGGCGGTTGAAATATTGCACGTGCGGATCGCCATCCAGCGTGAACTTGCTCTTGCGAAACCCAAGCGCCTTCATCAGAACCTTGTCATAGAAGATTTCCGAGCGGTCTATATCCGCAACGGTGATGTAGATGTGGTCTATTCCGGTCACTTCGGGCATATCGTCTGATTGGTAGAACTTGATTAACAGCTGAACTCAGACCGCACCGTACCTGCGCAAGGGCGCACGGTCAATATGCCAAACAGCCTATAACCATCGACTTGGCTGGCGTCTTTTGACAGCAGAGTGGAATGGTTGGTAGTTCCACCAGATACTTTTCACAAGCCTTCATCCAGCTTGTTATCATGGCAACCATTCCAATCAGGAGTTGATGATGCAAATTTCATTGCGCGGCCCTATCTTCATTATTGTCTTTTTGCTGTGCGGGCTCATGAGCTTGCCGGTGCGGGCGGGGGAGGTCAGCGTTGCGGTGGCATCGGATTTCGCAGCACCGATGGAGCGTCTCGTGCCGTTGTTTCAGAAGGACAGCGGGCATACAGTGAAGGTCGGCGTTGCCACCAGCGGCAAATTGTATGCGCAGCTCAAGGGTGGTGTAGTGTTCGATGTGTTCCTTTCCGCAGACGAAGAAACTCCCAAGCGCTTGCTGCAGGAAGGATTGGCAGTTGCCGGCTCGCGTTTTGTTTATGCCACAGGCAGGCTGGTGTTGTGGAGTGCGCAGCCCGATTTCGTGGACGACAAAGGCGCGGTGCTCAACAAGGGCAATTTCAACATGCTGGCAATCGTCAATCCCTGGTATTCGCCATACGGTGTAGCTGCGAAAGAGACGTTGACGAAATTGACGATGTGGAATTCGATACAGGAGAAACTGAGCAAGGGCGAAAACGTCACGCAGACCTATCAATTGGCCGTGACCGAGAAAGCCGATCTGGCTTTCATCCCGATATCTCAGGTCATGCGCGACGGCAAGGTGACTCAGGGTTCATGGTGGCTGGTGCCCTCCGAGCTGCACAAGCCCATCCTGCAAAGCGCGGTGCTGATGTCCGGCGCAAAGGATCAGGCTGCAGCGAAGGCCTTCCTTGCTTTCCTGAAGAGCGAAAAGGCGAGGGCGGTGATGCACGGGTTTGGGTATGAGTTGCCGTGAGGGTCTCAGTCTTCAACAGATCGCAACAATAAATGGACAGCTGCAAATGACAACGGGCACTTCGGTGTCCGTTTTGTTTTATTGATACTGCTCCGGCGTAGCCTCATCCCGATTGGTGGATAAAAGCGTTATAGCCTGAAGGTTGTAACGAACCCGCTAAATTGTTCTAATTGGAACATGGCGGGATGTCTCTGTATGTGCTTCGCGAAATCGGGATAGTTGGTCGGGGTCAAGCTTTGGCGCGGGTTGGGGGCTGTTCGCATCCTTGGTGGCACCTCTTTTGCTTACCATTAATTTGCGCAAGGTTATAACGTGTGAGGACAACATGGCTCAATCGACAGCAGAAAAGAAAACCGGATTCGGAGTCGTCTCCAAACTGAAGATCGCCAAGGGGCGTCGCTGGGACCATCTGGAATTGCTTGAGCGCATCGACGCGACAGGTTCCATTTCGGCGGCGGCAAGCGCCATGGGCATGAGCTACAAGGCTGCCTGGGAAGCGGTGGAAGCGATCAACAATCTTTCCGAGCAGCCGCTGGTGGAACGCAAGACCGGCGGTTCGAAGGGCGGGGGAACGACACTCACCAACTATGGCCGCCGGGTGGCGGGAGCCTACAGGCGCCTTGAGCAGGAGCGCGAACAGGTGCTCAAAAAACTGGCGGAAGTGATGGATGACTTTGATGAGTATTACCATTTGATCAGGAGATTCGACATGAAAACGAGTGCACGCAATCAGTTTCTAGGAAAAATCAAAAGCATCAAGCTAGGAGCAGTCAACTCTGAAGTCGTGATGGACATAGGCGGCGGCGATTCGATCGCTGCAGTGATCACCAACGAGAGCGTGGATCATCTCGGACTGAAAGTCGGCACGGAGGCCTACGCGATGATCAAGGCGCCCTGGGTGATTGTGACCACTTCGGAAGGATTCAAGACCAGCGCGCGCAATGAGTTGCACGGCACGGTGGTGCGCTGCCAGGAAGGAGCGGTGAACGGTGAAGTCATCATAGAGCTGGCAGGAGGCAAGACCGTGGCGGCCATCATAACCAACGACAGCATCAAGTCTCTGGGACTCAAGGAAGGCGTGAAGGCTTGTGCGCTGATCAAGGCTTCGCACGTTATCTTGGCAGTCAATGCTTAAGGGGCAAGGAATGGTATCGAATAAATCCCGTTGGCTGGTTGCACTTGGGGCGTTGCTGTTGGCGACGGTGATCCGGCCGGTCGCGGCAGGCGAAGTCAATGCCGCCGTGGCGGCCAATTTTGCGGTGCCGATGCAGCAGATCGTCGAGCTGTTCCAGAGGGAAAGCGGGCATACGGTGAAGGTCAGCCTCGGTTCCAGCGGCAAATTCTATTCGCAGATCAAACAGGGGGCGCCGTTCGATGTGTTCCTGTCAGCGGACGAGAAGAATCCCAAGCTGCTGGAAGAGGAAGGGCTGACCGTTCCCAACTCGCGTTTCGTCTATGCCTTTGGCAAGCTGGTGCTGTGGAGTGCGCAGCCGGGTTATGTGGATGACAAAGGGGCAGTGCTGGGCAAAGATGGCTACAAAAAGCTGGCTTACGCCGACCCCAAGCTGGCCCCGTACGGTTTGGCCGCAAAAGAGACGCTGGAAGGACTCGGGTTGTGGGATGGCGTGCAGGGCAAACTCGTGACCGGCGAAAGCATCGCGCAGACCTACCAGTTCGCAGCGACGGGAAATGCAGAGATGGCTTTCATCGCGCTATCGCAGATCACCAAGAACGGAAAGGTGAGCGAAGGTTCCTGGTGGCTGGTGCCGGCGAATATGTACAGTCCCATCAGCCAGAGCGCAGCGCTGTTGAGTTCCGCAAAGGACAAGGCAGCGGCGCAGGATTTCCTCAAATTCCTGAGAAGCGAGAAAGCCGTGGCGATCATACGCAGCTTTGGCTATGACTTGCATTGAGGTGAAGTCTTCATGACCGCGTTGGATCCGGACGATCTGCAGGCAGTATGGCTGACGCTCAAGCTGGCGGGGGTCGTCACGCTGTTGCTGTTGTTTGTCGCCACGCCGCTGGCGTGGTGGCTGGCGCACAGCCGCAAGTGGTACAAGGGCGCGGTGGCAGCGCTGGTGGCATTGCCGCTGGTGTTGCCGCCGACGGTACTCGGCTTTTACTTGCTGCTGCTGATGGGGCCGCATGGCATCGTGGGCGAGCTGACCGCAGCTTTGCATATCGGCGCGCTGCCATTCACCTTCACCGGGCTGGTGATCGGTTCGGTGCTGTTCTCGATGCCTTTTGCCGTACAGCCTATCCAGAACGCGTTCGAGGCGATGGGCAAGCGTCCGCTGGAAGTGGCCGCCACCTTGCGTGCGGGCATGTGGGATCGATTCTTCAGCGTGGCCGTGCCGCTGGCGCGTCCCGGCTTCCTCACCGCGATCATCCTCGCCTTCGCGCACACGGTCGGCGAATTCGGTGTGGTGCTGATGCTGGGCGGCAACATCACCGGCGAGACGCGCGTACTCTCGGTTGCCATCTACAATCATGTCGAGGCGATGGAATACGGCGCGGCGCAGTGGCTTGCGGGCGGCATGGTGCTGTTCTCGTTCATCGTGTTGCTGGGCTTGTATCTCACGGGCGGCAAGTCGTGGAGAGCAGCGCCGAGAAAGTCTTCCGTTCGTGGTGAGCTTGTCGAACCATGAACGGAAGATATGCCAATATTTTGCTGTTATCTCGTTCATCCTTCGACAGGCTGATGGAACTACTATTGATCCGGCACTCTTTATCCAAGAATCCGTTCGCATTGAGCTTGTCGAAATGTGAATGGATTCTTGTGCTTCGACAGGCTCAGCACGAACGGCAATTTGGTTCAAAGCGTGCCGGATCAATAGCCATTCGACTTCCACCCCAACACGGTGCGCGAATGCGATGGGTGCGGGAGGGGTGGATGGCGACTGTTCCCGCAATCGGCTGCTACGCAGTGACGTGTCGCAGTCGCTACCCGCAAGCGAGCAAGTCGCTGGTTATCAGGACGAACGACCAATGCGCGGGTTTGCAATGAGCGAGATCCAAGTCCATTTCAAGTTGCAACTGGAGAGTTTCGTCCTGGATGCCGCTTTCAGCGCACCTGCGGTTGGCGTCACCGCCTTGTTCGGCCCCTCCGGTTCCGGCAAGACCACCCTGCTGCGCTGCATCGCCGGATTGGAGCGCGCTACCGGCACGCTGCATGTGAACGGCGATACCTGGCAGGACGAAACGATATTTGAGCCTGTCCACAAACGCCCACTGGGCTATGTGTTCCAGGAGGCCAGCCTGTTTCCGCACCTTTCGGTGCGCGCCAATCTGGAATATGGACTCAGGCGCATTCCTTTGTCTGAACGAAAAGTGCCGCTGGAGCAAGTGGTGGAATGGCTGGGTCTGGAGCGCCTGACTGAACGCGGCGATCCGGCAAGGCTTTCCGGCGGTGAGCGCCAGCGTGTCGCCATCGGTCGTGCGCTGCTCACCAGCCCGCGCATCCTGTTGATGGACGAGCCGCTCTCGGCACTCGACACCAACAGCAAACAGGAAATTCTGCCGTATCTGGAACGCTTGCATCGCGACCTGGAGATACCCGTGCTCTATGTCAGCCACGCCATGGATGAGGTGGCGCGGCTGGCCGACCATCTGGTGCTGCTCGATCAGGGCCGCGTGATTGCCAGCGGGGCGCTAGGCGAAATGCTGGCACGGCTTGATCTGCCCACTGCACATTTCGACGACGCGGGCGCGGTGATCGACGCGGTGGTGGTGCAGCACGATGAAACCTATCACCTGACGCGGATGGATTTTTCCGGCGGCAGCCTGTGGGTGGGGCAAGTGCAGCAGCCATTCGGCAGCAAAGTGCGGGCCCGCGTGCTGGCGCGCGATGTCAGTATCGCCACGCAACAACCGCACGGCTCCAGCATCACCAATATCCTGCACGCGCGCATTGCCGAGATTCGCGACGAAGGGCCGGACAAGGTGATCGTACGCCTGGCGGTCGGCGAGTCGCATGTACTGCTGTCGCGCATCACCCGCCGCTCGCGCGACCTGCTCAAGCTCTCAGCCGGGATGGAGGTGTTCGCCCAGGTCAAGAGCGTGGCGTTGATGGCGTAAGGAACGGGTGAACGGGATATGAGTTATCTGGCATTGACGGACGAGGAACTGGCGCGCTTGCTGCATGACGATGTGCCTTGCGGCGATCTCACTACAGAGACATTGGGAATGGCACAGCAGACGGCGCGTCTGGAATTCCGTGCGCGGCAGGAAATGGTGGTATGCGCCATCGAAGAGGCTGCGCGCCTGTTCACTTTGAGCGGTGCGAAAGCCGATGTGCATGTGCATTCCGGGCAGCATGCAGGCAAAGATGAGCTGTTGCTTGAAGCGCAGGGCAATGCGCAGATTCTGCACCGGGTATGGAAGACGGCACAGGTGCTGGTGGAGTGGGCGAGCGGCATCAGTACGGGCAGCGCCTCCATCGTAGAGGCAGCATCGCCTGTTGCGGTGGCATGCACGCGCAAGAATGTACCGGGCACCAAGGCACTGTCGGTCAAGGCAGTGCGCGCCGGAGGGGCGACCATGCACCGCCTCGGCTTGTCGGAATCGCTGCTTCTGTTTGCCGAACATCGCCTGTATCTCAATGAAGGAGCGGCAGCGACAGTGGCGAGAATCAAGCGCGCCGAGCCGGAAAGAAAACTGGTGGTAGAAGTCGAGAATATCGGGGAGGCAATAATCTGGGCCACAGCCGGTGCAGAGGTGTTGCAGCTGGAAAAATTTTCGCCGGAATCCGTGGCCGAATGCCGCGGCACGCTGGATCGGGCCGGGCTTAAGCCGGTACTCGCGGTGGCAGGCGGCATCCGGGCCGACAACGCGGCGGCCTATGTGCGAGCCGGCGCAGACTTGCTGGTGACCTCCGCACCCTACACCGCCCCGCCCAGGGATGTGCAGGTGCGCTTTTTCAGAATGGCGCCATGATAGTGATCGACTTTGCGCAAGAAAATGACCTGCCCCAACTCGCCGACCTGCTCGCCGAGTTGTTCACGCTGGAAAGCGATTTCCGGCCCGAACGCGACAGGCAGCTGCGCGCCCTGCGCCTGATACTCAACGAACCGGCATCGGGCAGGCTGTTCGTGCTGCGCGTCGACGGCAAGGTGGCGGGCATGGCCAATGCGCTAGTGATCGTCAGCACGGCGGAAGGAGGGCGCGTCCTGTTGCTGGAAGATGTGATCGTGCGCAGCGAGCATCGCGGCGGCGGCCTGGGACGGCAGTTGGTCGAGCATGTGCTGGCTTGGGCACAGGAGCAGGGCATGACGCGCGTCACCCTGCTGGCTGACCACGATAATCACGCCGCACTGGATTTCTACCGCGGGCTGGGTTTCGAACATTCGAACATGCTGGTGTTGCGCAAACCGCTGGCCTGAAACACCTCGTTTTGTAGCAATCGCGACAAAAACTTCCAGTTCTTCTCTTTTTGAATCTACGGCTATCCCCGCCTTATCTGGGTTTGCGGCCTATTTCACCTGCTGGCACAATGGTTGCTCATCTCCATCACAGGTTTATTACGGAGCGACAATTGAAGGTCTTGAACATGCCGGAACGCCATTCTGGGGCATCGCCGCTGGTCGATGTCATGCGCGCCGATTGCTCGGGTTGTCCCCATCGGGTTTTATTGGCGGAAGGTAAATGCGTGCCGGGCGATATCTGCCTGACTGCACAGAGCGGCCGGCAGATCGACCGCTTCCTGCGGCGCAATCCGCAGATTGCACAGGATTATCTGGGCGATGGATTCTGGGAACGTCGTGCCATCGCTGCGCGCTATGCGCCGCTGGAACTGATGCGGCAGATGCCACGCGACGTGGACGAAGTGGTGCGCCGTGTGGTGGCGAGCCGATTGCCGATCGATGAGCTGGACGACTACCTGCACGACACGGACCGCGAAGTGCGCATGACGGTCGCCGAGCGCATTACGCCGGAGCGCCTGACCGCCTTTATCGGGGACGATGATTATCTGGTGCGTTTGCAGGCAGCCAAGCGCCTGCCGCACGGGCAGTTGCGGCGCATGGCGGGCGACGAGGACAGGGAAGTGCGCAAGGAAGTGGCGCGTCGCTTGCCGCCGTTTGCGCTGGGCATGATGGCTAAAGACGAGGATGCGGAAGTGCGGCGTATCGTTGCGGCGCGGATGCTGCCGGCCGATGCGACGAAGATGCTGGCAGACAGCGATTGGGTCGTGCGTCTGGAAGCGGTGCAGCTTGCACCGCTTGAAAACATTGCCGGACTGGTGGACGATGACGAGCCGGATGTGCGCGCTGTCGTGCGCCAGCGATTGAATGATTATTTGCCTGGGGATGACAAATGAGTATCTATACGCTTGACGAAACCACTTTGCACAACCTGGCAGAAGAGATCGAAGCCATCCCGCCGCGACCGCATCACAGCACACTGCTGGAGATCGCCAATCGCATCCGTCCCGGCTGCACCTTTCGTTATGCGCTGAACCGCGGCGGCTGGTATCGTCCCGGCGGAGTCATCGCCGCCGACGGCACCCGCATCGCCGAAAGCCTGGTAACCTGGGCGAAGATCGAACTGGCTGCCTGCAACGGAGATATGGGCGAACTGGTCGAGCGCCATGCAGGCAAAGGATTGCTGGCGACGCGCCATACCGGGCGTACGCATTACTTTGTTGCTGCCTACGGGCCGGCTCCGGCGGATTTCTTGCAGCTTGAAGTGGAAGAGTTGCAGGAGGTACTGGATCGCAAGTTGATCGATACCGACAAGCCTCCCGAAGACCTGCAGGAACTCACCGAGCCTATCGCTCCCGAAGTGCTTGAAGGTGAGGCCGTTGCGGCGCCGCGTTACCGGTTCAGGCGGCTGATCGATATGCAGCAGACCGTTGCCAGAACATCGCCCGCAGGATCGCACCATGCCGGATTGCCGCGCTTGCTTACGGAATGGGCGCACAGCAGTGCCGCCGCACGCGGGCATTTCAGCGACCATTGGATCGTTGCACTGCGCGAACACCAGGATCGCTATCGCAATCCGGTGATCACGGCTTCACTGGTATCGCGCCATGCGCGCGAACTTAAACCGTTCCAGTGGAACATCGATCTTTCCGGAGTGGAGATGAATGCACAGTTGCAGGCTTTCGACCGTGCCGCCGGATACACGTCGGCCTGGTACGCGCACCTGATTGCCGGAACCATCACGCCGCCCAAGGTTGCCTATGCCGTGGCGCGCGATCTTGAAGCCGGGTTCAGTTACCTGCCGGATACAGAAGCGGCGTTGATAAGGAGCTGGGTGGCGGAGCCGTACTCGGTCTAAGCAAAGATATTGCATAGTCCTGTTCGCATACGCGGCCTGCGCAATTTCGGCAGTCTCCGAAGCTCATTCAAGCAGGATTATTGATTGCTTTTTTTCTTGCCCGTCACCCAAACGTAAAACATGGGCAAGTAGAACAGGCTCAAGAAAGTGCCTATCAGCAGGCCCCCGATAGCGGCATCCGCCAACGGTGAAAGCCGCTCCAGTCCGATGGCGCGCTGCATCGCGATCGGCACCATGCCTGCGATGGTGGCCAGTGCGGTCATCAGGATCGGCCGGTAGCGCAGGCGGATTGAACCTTCGGCGGCGGCAAAGGCATCCTGACCCTCGCGCCGTCGTTCCTGAATGAAATCCACCATCAGGATCGAATTCTTGATGATGATCGAGAACAGGAGCACGGTGCCGAGGATAGCCGGCAGTGCCATGGCCTTGCCGAACGCGAGCAGCCCCCAGATCGCGCCGATTGCCGACAGCGGCAAAATCAGGATGGACAGCACGGCCAGACCGACGCTGCGATAAGCCGGCACCAACACACCGAACAGCACCATCATGCCGAGCCCCAGTCCCAGCCCCATCAGTTTGCTCGATTCCTGCGCGCTGGCAAAGTCGCCGAAATCTTCGGCGCTCACGCCGGGAGGCAATACCTTCTGCACAGCAGCCATTGCATTCGTGCTGAGAAAACTGATCGGCACGGTACTGCGGAAGCCATACACGTCCAGGCTGTAGTGAATGCCATCGGTGGAGATTACTGCCGTGGACGGCTGCAACAGCAGATGGGCGACATCGCCCAGAACCGCGCTATGGCCTTCGGACAGGCGGATAGGAAGATTCATGAGCGCTTGGGGCGTTTCACGATAGGGTGCACCGAAATACAAGCGCACCGGGATGCTGCCCATGCTGGGCAGACGGCTGAACGCGGCTATGGGCAGTCCTTTCATTGGCAGTTGCGCGACGATCTGGTCGGGTGTCACGCCCAGGTTGCGCAGCTTGGTATCGTCGAATTGCAGTACGGCTTCCTCGCTGTCGCGATCCCAGGTGGTGGATACCGAAGTGAATCCGGGTATCTTCAGCATGGCTTCGCGCACCTTGTCCGCGGCATCCGGCAGCAATCGCCAATCGTCAGCAGTCAGGCGGATATCCACCGGCGCCTTGATGCTGGACAGGGCGGTGGCGCCGTAGTCATACGCATCGGCTGTCACCACGCCGGGAATCTTGTGCAAGGCCTCGCGCAGTTCCGACTCGATCTGCCAGCTCGTTTCCGTGCGGTGCAGGCGGTCAATGTAGGTCAGCGTATAACTCGCCTCGCCCGGCAACTGTCCGGATCCCAGCGACAGCACGCCCGGTTCCGAACCGTAAACCACATCCCATCGTGTCAGCCGCGCATCCTGGTCGAGCGACTGTTCAAAGGATTTCAGACGCGCATCGGCATCCTGTACGGTGACGTTGCCGCCAAACTTGACATGCACGCGCACGATGCCGGTATCCATCGGCGGCAGCGCTTCACGCCCGATCACAGGCAGCACGGTGCGCGCGCTGAATATCAGCAATGCCAGTGCAGGGAGCAGGAAAATCACGCGCCGCACGGTGCGGCCGCCAAAGGCGAAGTGCAGCAGACCGGTATAAAGCCCCGCACCCGGTCCGACGAAGCGCTGGTAGCCGCGTTCGATGGCCTGTTCCCAGCGTGATTTGGGGGGAAGCCCGTTGCGGTACCAGAACATCGAAATGCGCGGAATCAGCGTGACAGCCAGGAAATACGAAACGAACACCGCAATCAGCACCGGGAAAATCAGATGGCTGAAGACTTGTTGCGGGAAGCCGCCGACAAACATCAGAGGTGCGATGACCACGGCGGTGGCGATGGTTCCAATGAAGACCGGGGAGAGCACCTCCTGTGTCCCGTTGTGGACGGCGGTTTGCACATTCTCGTGCAGCTCTCCCAAATGGCGCTCAATATTCTCCAGCACCACGACCGCATCATCCACCAGCATGCCCAGCGCCAGGATGATGCCGGTCATCACCAGCACATTGAGTTCCTTGCCGGTGAGCCACAATACCGCGAGCGTGAGCAAAAAAACCAGCGGAATGCTGATCAGCGCAGTCACCACCGCGCGCCAGTTGGCGAGAAACAGCAGAATGACCAGCGCCACGAATATCACCGCGTCGCGCAGGGCCTCGATCATGTTGCTGTTCGACATTTCGATCAGCGGCCCCTGGGTATCCGCAACGCTGAAATCGATGTTGGGGAAACGGGCTTGCACATCGGGCAGCACTTTCATTGCGCCGTTGATGGTGCTTTGCACGCTGCCGCCGGGTGCGCGCTGAATGGCGACTGCAATCGCAGAACCTGCCTTGCTATGGAATGCGGAATAGCGTTCCGCCGAAGTCAGGCTGATGCTGGCCACATCGCCCAGGGTCAGGCCGCCGGTCAGGGGCAGTGCGCGCAGCGCGTCCACGCCGTTGCGTTCTCCATAGACCGTCAGCGTCAGCATATGATTCTCGCCCTGCGCGGTGCCCACCGGGTAATCGCGGTCAATGCGGGCGATCAGTCCCTGCAGCGTTGCCGGGTCGATGCGATAGCGCGCCAGTTTGAGCGGGTCGAAGTCCACGCGCACGGCAGGCTGGTATCCACCGAAAATGTCGACGTTGGACACGCTGGGCTGCGTCAGGAACGCCGTGCGTATGTCGTTTTCCGCCAACAGGCGTATTTGATCGAGCGTCAGGCCGCTACCCGGCTTGGGCGTCAGAGCAAGCGTCAGCACCGGGTTGATGAAAGAACCCACGGCGTATTCGCTGGATGCCCCGGCTTCGGGGGGGATTGCTGCCCGCGCCTGTGTCAGTGCATTGCTCACATCGAGCAGCGAGCGGTCGAGTCCCTTGGTGTACTCGAACTCGGCGGTGACGATGGACACTTCGTTCTTGTTGATGCTTTGCACATCGCGCACATCGGCAAGCGTGTAGAGCTGCTGCTCGATCGGGCGGGTGACGCGCTGCGTCACGGTCAGTGCCGAGGCACCGGGCAACTGGGTGATCACGGTGACGGAGGGGCGGTCCACATCGGGGTACATGTTGCGCGGCATGTTGATGTAGCCGATCACGCCGAGCACCGAACCGATCGCCAGGATCACGCCCATCAGCAGGGGGCGTTTATAAAAAAATTCGAACATGGCTCAGTGCACTCCGGAGATGTTGTAAGGCGCACCGCCAGCCAGCCGGTTGAGTACATCCGCACTGGAGCAGGCAACGCGCACGCCGGCCAGGTCGCGGGATCTCGCTACCGCTCCCTCCATCCCGCTGGCAAGCAGCTCGATGCCTTGCACAGTAGCCTTGTCCGTGCCGTTAGCCGGCAGGCGCACGAGCTCTGCGCGACTGCCGTCGTTGTTGATCATGCACTCGCCGGGGATGAATATGCCTTTGCCGGTGAAGTTGACGATGCTCACATCCACCTTGCTGCCCGGCATCAGCCCAGCTACGCGCGCCTCCCAGCGGCGCAGTCCCTGCCCGGTGGCTTCCGGCCATGGATGTACGGCATACATCTTGCCATTCAGCAGCAATCCGCCAACCGCAATTATTTCCGGCGCATCCACCAGCACCCGCTGCGGTCCCAGTGCGACTACGCGCAATAGCGGCTTGCCCGGGGTGGCGATGTCCCCCGGCTGTGCCAGACGCGCGGCAACCACGCCGTCGAAGGGGGCGACCAGGGTGGCATTGCGAAGGTTTTCCCGCGCGACGGTTACACGGGTTTGCGCGGCAGCCACGGCCGCTTCAGCCACTTGCATTTGTTCCAGGGAAACGCCGCCGATCTGGTAAAGTTTTTGCGATCGCTGCAATCGATCCTGTTCTACCAGCAAGGTGCTTTCGGCAGCGGCAAGATCTGTCTTGAGCGAATTCCCCTGGGACTGGTTGCCATCGGACTGGCTCATCTCGATTGTCGCCAGCAAGTCTCCGCGTTTGAAACGGCTTCCTTCAAACAGCGGCATGCGCACGACATAACCGGACAGGCGACTGGACAAAACGCTCTCGTCCACGGCTTCCACATCAGCCACGGCGGGGCGTGTCAGGCGCGTTTCCGCTTCTGCCAGGGTGCGATCCTGAATCACGGTGGCCCAGGCAGAAGGCGGCAATTCGGCCGACAACACCCGGTGTTGATGCCGCATCAGGAACACTCCTGCAGCAATGAGCAGCAATACAATGACCGAAACGGGAATGATTTTTTTCATCTTCATGGTGTAATTTCCAGGGAGTGGATGTATTCGGCGGAGGGAGTGCCGAGCAGGACTTGCATGCCCGACCACGCTGTTGCTGCCTGGGCGCGTGCATCGGCGTATGCATATTGGACGTCAAGCAGATTGCGCTCCTGATACAGGAGTTCGTCCATCGTGCTGGCGCCGAGATGCCATTTTTCGCGCTGGATCGTAACGACCTCCTGCCGATGTTCTACCTCTGCGGCAAGTGCGCTGGCGTTCTCGATGGCAGACTGATAATTCGCTTCCAAGGTGGCAATTTGGGCGGTCGTATCGGCCTGCGCGGCCTGAGCCTGTTGTTCCGCAACCCGTGCACGCTGCGTCGCGGCTGACGCACTCTTCATGCCTACCGGGTCGATGGGAATATTCATATTGATACCAACCGACCATACATTGTGAGGTTGTGTCACCAGGCCCCCACCGTTGAAGTTGGCGTATTGACTGTCGACGCTGAAGGCAGGGTAAAGATTGCGGTGTGCTTTTTGATTGGCTGCATCAGCGGCACTTTCCTGTTCTTTGGCCAATAGCACGGGCAGGCTTGCCTGAGCATCGGTATTCTGCACTGCCGGGACGCCAATATCGGCACTGATCACGGGATTGGTCGCGTTGGCCGAGGCTTTGAGCGCTGCCAGGGCGGCGCGTTGATTACCCGAGAAAATGGCCTGCTGCGCCGCAAGGCGGGCCAAGTCGCTTTGAACCAGGCTCAGGTCAATCTTGGCCGTACGCCCCAGTTTCACTTCCTCCCGTACGCGGTCCGCATACACTTCAAGTTGTTTCTGCTCGGCCTGCAATGCCTGTGACTGCGCTGCCAAAGCCTGCAGGCGCACATAAGCGCCCAAGGTCTGGTGCAGCCGCAACAGGGTTTCCTGTCGCTCAAGCAGCTGCGCCGTCGCCCTGCCTGCTTGAGCCTGTTGACGCTCCGCGGCAATGCTCCCGAACACGTCTACCGGCAAATGATAATTGACGCCGTACTGGGTGATGTCGTTCGACACCGGTACGGGTAAAGGCGTCACTCCCGGCGCAAAGACTCCCACTATCCTGGGCGACTCGTAACGGGTTTGCCCGGCGAACACGCTGGCTTGCCCGAAGTAACGCATGTTCGCCGCAGTCGCATCGTCGCCCGCTGCCTGCGATTGCAGCTCGCGTGCCGAAATTCCCGGGTTGTCGAGTGTCTGTCGCAGCAGATCCGTCAGATCGCTCGCCTGTGCAATGCCAGCCAGACCGATGCCGAGTAATGCGCCCAACGCAGTTTGTTGCCAGTAATATTTCTCCATAATCAACTAGTGTGCCAAGAGGGATTTAATGTGTGGTGTCATGCCTGATTCTTTCCGTGCAATTTGCCGGTCAGTTGCGTGCCCGGCGCGATGGTATTGAATACCGTGCCATATTTCCTGACGTTGTCGTGCAACAGTTCCAGCCGCCGCTCGTTCTCGTCGGTATCCACGATGATCTCATAAGTGATGGACTCCATCTTCGGCGGTACATCCTGCCGCACGCCCTCCACACGCACTTCCACGCCGCGCAGGGAAAATTTCAGTATCGGCGTCACGCGCTCGATGCCCTTGATGATGCAGGCAGACAGCGCCGCCAGCAGCAGTTCGGCCGGATTGAAGGCATCCGCACGGCCGGCGAGATCGGTATCCAGCATGATTTCTGCCGACTTGCATTGCGCCAGGCTGCCGTGCGCGTCGATGCGGGCGGTACTTACATGGAAAGTCATTTTCTGGTTCGAATCGCTCATGACGTCCTCACTTTGCAAAAAGCTGCCACCAGCGCCGGCGGTTGTTGGGCGTTGGCGCATGGGTCTCGATCAGTACGGGCGGAGTCGTACTGAGTATCCAGCCGGGCGGAGAGGGCGCCGCATTGCCGCTGCAGGACGAACCCATGTGGTTCGGATCGTAGACCTTGACCAGCGTCGGATGATCCGCATTGTCGGCATAGACGATCCCGCAATAGTTGTAGTCATGATCCCTGCGCAGCAACGCATCCAGCGCATCGATGCGGCGCGCCAGTTCGTCGCCGCTCAGCGCTACGGTCGGCAGTTCTTCCCCGAGCTGGTAGAAATACCATGTGCCGGATTTGACTCGCGCCCATAACGCGTCGAGCTGCTGCCATTGCAGCATGCCTGCGAATGTGCCCTTCAGTCTCGCATGGAATGCCGCGGGGTCGGCGCCATCCATGGTGTTCACAGCCAGCCCGCGATCTTGTCGCGGCTCGGTACGCCGCCGGCATGCACCACCTTGCCATCCACCACCACGCCCGGCGTGGACATCACGCCGTAGGACATGATGGACTGCAGGTCTTCGACCTTTTCCAGTTCGACCGCCACGCCTTTTGCCTTGGCGGCTTCTTCGATCAGCTTCAGCGTGGTCTTGCAGTTGGCACAGCCGGTGCCGAGGACTTTGATGTTTTTCATATTGCTATCTCTCTTGCATGAAACGCGCCGCCGGATTCCGGGCAGCGCAGTCGGATATTCAAATCTTTTTCTTTAGCCACGCTTCGATATCCTCCGTACGCGGCAATCCGCTGAAGATCATTTTCCCCTCATACAATACCAGCGGCGTTTCTGCATCGGGAATGCCGAGTGCGTCGATATCCTTGCGTATCTCCAGTTCCAGCCGGATACCCGCGCCGCCAGCCGCACAGGACAGGCGCTTTTCCATGCGCAGCAACGGTTCGCCGGTGCCCGCCAGCGTCAACTTGATCACGGGCGCATCATCAGGCGGATTGGCACAAGAGGACATGTTCACACCACCGCGTTGAACACATAGCCGACCAGCATGATACCCACCGCCACCACACCGACAAAGGTGGCGATCAGGCGCGGCTTTAGCACCTTGCGCAGGATGACCATCTCCGGCAGCGACAGCGCGATGACGCTCATCATGAACGCCAGCACCGTGCCCAATGCCCCACCCTTGGCGAGCAGCGCCTCGACGATGGGGATGATACCTGCGGCGTTGCTGTACAACGGCACGCCGATCAATACGGAAAGCGGCACTGACCACCAGGCTTCCTTGCCCATGAAACCCGCCATGAAGTCCGCAGGCACATAACCGTGTATGCCCGCACCGATGGCGATACCGGCCAACACATACAGCCACACCTTGCCGACGATCTCGCGCACGCTGGCGAACCCGGCGTCGATCCGGTCTGCCAGGGTCAGTTCATCCTCGCCAGCTGTCGCCTGTGTATGCGCCATGTTGCGCACCCAGTCTTCTAGGTGATGTTCCATCTTCAGTTTGCCGATGATGAAGCCGGCGACGATCGCGATCGACAGGCCCAGCCCCATGTACAAGGCGGCGATCTTCCACCCGAACAGGCCGAACAGCAGCGCCAGGGCGATCTCGTTGACCATGGGCGCGGAGATCAAAAAGCTGAAGGTCACGCCCAGCGGCACTCCTGCTTGCACGAAGCCGATGAACAGCGGCACGGCAGAACAGGAACAGAACGGGGTGACGATGCCCAGCGTGGCTGCCATGACATTGCCGACGCCTTCATGCCGCCCCGAGAGCAGGACGCGGGTGCGCTCCGGGGTGAAATGGGAATTGATCATGCCCATGACCATCACCACCCCGACCAGCAACAGCAACACCTTGGGTGTGTCGTACAGAAAAAATTGCAGTGAATCATAAAGATGGCTGCCGCGAGCGACGGGCAATGCATCCACCAGCCAATGCGATAAAGGCTCCAGCGTTTTGTAGAGCATGAACCAAAGCACGGCGGCGATCAGCAGGAAGGCACGCGGATTGCGGCGCGGCAGGGGCAGGGTGTGGGCAAGCATTCGTTTAACTCCGGTTCAGTGTGTTCCTGACTGGGGAGACGAATGAACCGGAAAAAGGATGCAGATATTTTTTAGGGTATCCGTAATCTGTAGTTGATTCAGATTTGTGATGAGCATCTCAAATCGACCTGTTGCAGCCGTTCAAATTTACAACTGGTGCGTCCAAAGAGATAAATCTGTGCACTTGGAAATGGTAATTTCACTGTCCTAAGCGTTATGCACTTGGTGTGTGTTGTTTTGAACCACGCCACTTAAACGCCTGCAAGACTCCCTCAAAAATCTGCTGTAAACGTTGCATGGAATCTGGTGATACATCAATTTCCCCATAGTGCCCATCAGACATGGTGGAACCATATCTTGAGCCATTGAGGCAATTCAAAATGAGAGCTCCGCCCGGAGCGTTGATGAGGCTGTTTGAGATTGGCTTGAGGACGAGCGGTTTGTTGCCAACGCCGAGGCCGCGTGCACGATCTTCGAGATGTTGGGCTGTGTTGCGTACACCTCGGAGGTCAGGAAACTCTTCAGCGATTTTCGCATGGAACTTTGCAATTTCCTCCGGTACGTTTTCTTCCTTAGCAAGGACACCAAGAAACTTGTCAAATCCATCGAGCGCGTAGAGAAATGCACGTGCATAGATGAATGGTAGATTGTGTTCGAACTCTCGAGGAACTCCGCCATTCGACCATTTCTCGCGCTTGAAACGAACCTCGGTTTCAAAACGAATCTCTTCCCAATTTTCGGGAGAGCTGAATCCTCCGCGCTCTTGCTCGACAATACGTTGAATTTCAGACCGACGCTGTGAGTCTCGTTCCCACTTCTCTCGGTCTGCAAACGAAGGACGAATAGACTGTGAGTTAACGAATAAATTTAGTGCTGCGTTGGCTTCGAAGAATTGTGACTCAAGCGATCGAAGCCGATTTTGAATCTTCCATTCCCAGTCTTTGTTGTCGTAGTCCAACCACGTTCCAGGAGTGACGATTTCAAAAACAAACATGGAGTTCCCCCTCTTTAAACGTCACTTGGCATTTCCCCGTCCAAGTAACACCGGGGCTAAAGATATCTGGGGCAGGAATCTATCAGGAAAGACCACATTCCGCTAATGGCACAACTGAGGCTTTCATAATCCTAGCAAATCAACACGAATACAAAATTACAGGCTGAATGGTTCTTGACCAAACTCAGCCACAGCTTACGGATACCCTTTTTATCCGGCTGCGGCTGCTAACCGCTTAGCGTGGAACGTGGCCCAGTACCCGTCCTTGTTCGTCGAAACGTACCTGGCAGGCAGTGCTCATGCGGGCGCGCATCCGTTCTCGGGCGCGCAACAGCCGCGATTTGACGGCCGGGAGAGATAATTGCTGTGTGGCTGCGTAGTCTTTTTGCTTCACACCTTCGAGATCGCATTTTTCGATGATGTCGCGGTCTTCCGGTGTGAGTTCCGTCAGCACGCGAGCCACGCAGGCACTGAGTGCCTGGATCGGTTCGCGGGTCGGTTCGGGTTGCGGCAGGTCTTCCGGCAATTCGATGATATCGCGCCCCAGCCGGAACTGATCGACCAGCGCGTTGCGCGCCACCTGAAACAGCCAGGCACGGGAATTTTCGAGCAGGCAGAACTGCTTGCCCTGCTGCATCGCCTTGACGAATACTTCCTGCAACAGGTCGTCGGCCTGATGCGCGTCTTTGGAACGATGCCTGAGGTAATTGCGCAACTCTCCTTCGTACGCAGTCCAGGCGTGCAGCACACAGGGCAGGGAGGTTGTCATGCGCACCTCGGGGCTTGAAATGGCAACATGGGAGGATATATAAGCGTTGTAGTGTTGTGCATGAAGCGTTGCATGTATTTCATTTGGTCGAGGCGTCGAAGCAAGGAACAAGTCCAGGCTATGTTTTTATGCTACCAGTTATCGAGCGTGGGTTCATCCGGGCGTTTTTGGTGTTTTGTTGGTCTTGTCGGGTTTGCTACAAGACATTCCCTGATAAACCCCATTGAAATCAATCTGCTGTCCTTGGCACGGCATTTGCGAATACGAGGGTGTCATTACTCGTGAGTGAATGCCATGCAAGCCAAGGATATCGCCGAACTGCTGAACGAACCGGCGTGCACACATAATACCAAGTCGAAGTCGGGCTGCGCGCGACCCAAGCCGGGTGCGACGGCGGGCGGCTGTTCCTTCGACGGTGCGCAGATCGCCTTGCTGCCGATTGCGGATGTGGCGCATATCGTGCATGGTCCCATCGCCTGTGCGGGCAGTTCCTGGGACAACCGCGGTACGCGCTCGTCCGGCCCGACGCTGTATCGCATCGGCATGACCACCGACCTCACCGAGCAGGATGTCATTATGGGGCGCAGCGAAAAGCGCCTGTTCCATGCCATCAAGCAGGCGGTGGACAGCTATTCGCCCCAAGCGGTTTTCGTTTACAACACCTGCGTGCCCGCGCTGACCGGCGACGACATCGGCGCGGTGTGCAAGGCCGCGGCGGAAAAATGCGGCGTGCCGGTGGTGCCGGTGGATTGTGCCGGTTTCTACGGCACCAAGAATCTGGGCAACCGCATCGCGGGCGATTCCATGTTCAAGTATGTGGTGGGCACCGCCGAACCGTTGCCGGTGCCGCCCGAGGCGCAGCGTCCCGGCATCACCGTGCACGATGTGAACCTGATCGGCGAATACAACATCGCCGGTGAGTTCTGGAACGTGCTGCCGCTGTTCGACGAGCTCGGCCTGCGCATCCTGTGCACCTTGTCCGGCGACGCGCGCTTTCACGATGTGCAGACCATGCATCGTGCCGAAACCAGCATGGTGGTATGCGCGAAGGCGTTGCTCAACGTCGCGCGCAAACTGCAGACCGAATACAAGATTCCATTCTTCGAAGGCAGCTTCTACGGCGTGACCGACACCTCGCAGGCGTTCCGCGATTTCGCGCGGCTGCTCAATGATCCGTCGCTGACCGAACGCACCGAAGCACTGATCGCACGCGAGGAAGCGAAGATCAACGCCGCGCTCGATCCCTGGCGCGAGAAGCTGCGCGGCAAGCGCGTGCTGCTCTATACCGGCGGCGTGAAGTCGTGGTCCATCGTTTCTGCCCTGCAGGACCTGGGCGTGGAAGTGGTCGCCACCGGCACCAACAAATCCACCGAAGAAGACAAGGAACGCATCCGCGAGATCATGGGCGAGAAGACCAAGATGATCACCGACGGCAGCCCCAAGGCACTGCTCGGTGCAGTGAAGGAATACCAGGCCGACATCCTCATCGCGGGCGGCCGCAACATGTACACCGCACTGAAGGCGCGCATTCCTTTTCTCGACATCAATCAGGAACGCGAATTCGGTTACGAAGGGTATAGCGGCATGATCGAACTCGCGCGGCAGCTCGCGCTGACCCTGCAGAGTCCGGTGTGGGAATCGGTACGCAAACCGGCGCCTTGGGCGAAGACTTCGGTACCGGGTGTGGAGTTGGGGGCGTGAACATGAGAACGGATCGTGATTTGATTAATCCGTTCGCACTGAGCTTGTCGAAGTGTGGGCGGATTAAACAATGTTCAGTGATGATGTGCGAAATAATTTTGGCATGTGTAGGGTGGGCACGTTTTTTGTGCCCACGCGTTTCTCGATTGCTGTCCCGCGTGGGCACAGAAGCGTGCCCACCCTACGTCTATTCGTTTTTGCTGGATTCCGGCCTACGCCGGAATGACGGGAGCATGACATGGCCGAGATACTGAAACGCAACAAAGCACTCGCGGTGAATCCGCTCAAGGCCAGCCAGCCGGTCGGTGCGTCGCTCGCCTTCCTCGGCATCAACAAAGCCATCCCGATGATGCACGGTTCGCAGGGCTGCACCGCATTCGGCAAGGTGTATTTCGTGCGCCACTTCCGCGAGCCGGTGCCGTTGCAGACGACTGCGATGGACCAGGTGTCCACGGTGATGAACGCGGACGAGAACGTGCTGCTCGGATTGAAGGCCGTATGCGAGAAAAGCAAACCGGCGCTGATAGGCTTGCCTACAACCGGGCTATCTGAAACACAGGGTACGGACATCAAAAGGCTGGTGAAGGATTTTTACACGGCGAATCCCGAGTTCGCGCATATCCACGTCGTGCCGGTGAATACGCCGGATTTTACCGGGTGTTTGGAGAGTGGATATGCGCTGGCGGTGAAAGCAATAATTGAAACATTGATTCCCACGGTTGCTCCCTCTCCCATCGGGGGAGGGTTGGGGAGGGGGAGTGTCGGCAAGCGCAAGAAACAGGTCAATGTGCTGGCCGGCTCTTTCCTTACTCCAGGCGACATCGAGCACATCAAGGAACTGATCGAGGCGTTCGGCCTGCGCCCATTGGTATTGCCGGACATCGGCGATTCGCTGGACGGGCACCTGACCGAAATGGAGAGCAGTCCGCTGACAGTCGGCGGCACGCCTGTGTTGGATATCTCCAGCATGGGCGAATCCATCGCCACGCTGGTGTTGGGTAATTCCCTGTTCGAAGCGGCCGATTTTCTCAAGACACAAACTGCCGTGCCCGATTATCGTTTCAACAGTTTGATGGGGCTGGATGCAGTGGATGGCTTCGTCGCGGCACTGGCCGGGATCAGCGGCAAGCCCGTGCCGGAGAAGATCGAGCGGCAGCGTGCACAGTTGCAGGATGCGATGGTGGACAGTCATTTCATGCTGGGTTTCGCGCGCGTGGCCGTCGCCGGTGATCCCGATCTGCTTTATGGCTTCTCGAAACTGGTGACAGAGATGGGGTGTGAGGTGGTTGCCGCCGTGGCACCCGCACGCGCCAATAACTTGCAGGAAGTCGCTGCGGCGCAAGTCGCGATAGGCGACCTGGAAGATATGGAGAACGCGGCAAAGAAAAACGGCGCGCAACTCATCATCGGCAATTCGCATGCGGCTGAAAGCGCGCGACGCTTGGGTATTCCGCTGCTGCGTGCCGGTTTTCCTCTATACGACCTGATCGGCGGCTACCAGCGGCTTTGGGTCGGTTATCGCGGCACGCGTCAGGCCCTGTTCGATCTGGCCAACATGGTGGTGGAACACGGGCATCACGAGACGGAACCCTATGTCTCAATTTATTCCCAGCGGACAGGAGAGTGTCGTGCGACACCTGCGACTGGTCACACCCATTGAGGAGGCAGACATGACGGTAAAGATCGCTTTTGCAAGCAGTGATCGCCGTGCGGTCAATCAACACTTCGGCGCAGCCGAAGCGTTTGCGATCTATGAGCTCGATGCGAGCTCGACGCGCATGATCGAAGTGGCAGAGTTCATGGAAACCGCGATGGACGGGCACGAGGGCAAGCTCGCCGCCAAGGTCGAACTGCTGGGCGATTGCGCGGCGGTGTACTGCAACGCAGCAGGCGCTTCGGCCATCCAGCAATTGCTGGCCAAGGGCATCCAGCCGATGCGCGTGGACGAGGGTACGTTGATTGACGAGTTGTTGGCGGGATTGCAAAAGAACCTGGTCAATGATCCGCCAGTATGGCTGGCGAAGCATCTCAAGAAACAGTCGGGTGCCGGGCGCTTTGCCGAAGACGAGGAATGGCAGGAATGATAGAGACGACTGCACGCGTGGTGTCAACAGACAATGGCACGATACTCGTCGAGCCGAGCAACGAGTCCGGTTGCGGCGGTTGCAAGTCGCGCAGTGCGTGCGGCGTGTCCGGGTTGGGGAAATATTTTTCCGGCAACCGCAAGGCGATCGAAGTGCATTGCGATTCAAATGTGCGTGCCGGTGATGAGCTGCAGTTGAGCATGAGCGAGGGCGACATGCTCAAGTCGGGACTGCTGGCATACCTGTTGCCCAGTGTGCTGGCGCTGGTCGGTGCGGGTGTCGGAGCATCTCTGGATATGGGCGACATTGGAGCAGTGCTGGGCGCGGCTTCGGGCGTTGCGGCGGGATTGTTGTTGGGGCGGCTGTCCGGTTGGGTACCGCATATGTACGCGAATCGTAAAGAGTAATCATTCAACCGAAGGAGAAACACCATGAATCAGGCAGTAGAACAGGACCCGTTGTTGACCACCGATTTCATCAAGGAGATGGTCAAGCAGATGCGCGCCATCGACAGCTATGGCACTTACGACGGCTGGCCCGCCGACCGCATCCTGGCGCCTTATATAGTGACCAAGGAACAGCGCCGTTCTATCCCGGTGATCGGCGATCCGGACGAGATCATGCTGTCGCGCATCAAGGCGTTCTACAACGCGGTCTCATCCCTGATCGAAAAAGAATGCGGCCTGATGGCGGTGCCCAGCATCAACATCACGCATGAAGGCTTTGGCCGCGCACTGATTACAGTCGGCAAGCTGGTGGTGATGGACCGCACCCTGCGCGACGTGCACCGCTACGGCTACGAAAGCCTGTCCAAGATGAAGGACGAAGGCGACAAGCTGTTGTCCGTGGCGCTGGAGATCATCGGCAAGTATCCGGAAGTGGCAGGGCTTTGAAGCAGGATTTAGGAATTGGGAACTGGGAATTGGGAGTTGGGAGTTGGGAGTTGGGAGTTGGGAGTTGGGAGTTGGGAATTGGGAACTGGGAACTGGGAACTGGGAATTGGGAATTGGGAATTGGGAAATGGGAAATGTGATCCAATGGCTTTTACCAGATCCCAAATCCAAATTCCAAATTCCTCTCCAAAGGAGCGAACATGACTGAAGAAGAACTGAAAGCACTCGACAAGGAAGTGAAGCGGCTCAAGCGCATCTCCAGCGAATGGGCTTCGCAGTTACACGACCTTGTCGAGGACAAGTTGCCTGCGGGATACGAGCAGATTCCCGGCATCGCGCAATCGACCTACGAGGCTTGCCAGGCGTGGGCAACAGCGAACGCGAAGCTGGCGGCAGCACAGCAAGAAGCACAGGTATAAAGGAAAGTGACATGTCTAACATCACCGGTATCACCCGGGGCGGTACGCCTTACGAACCCACCTTCGTCACCGCGCTCAATGCGGCCAACTGCATCGGCTGCGGCCGCTGTTACAAGGTGTGTCCGCGCAAAGTGTTCGAACTGGTCGAGCGCGGCGAGGATGACGAGAACTACGATGAAGACGAAGACAACAGCATGGTGATGACGCTTGCCAACATGCTGGATTGCATCGGCTGCGGTTCCTGTTCGCGCGTCTGTCCCAAGCAGTGCCATACGCATTCACCTTTGGCGGCAGGAGCTTAGATCATGGCAAAACCGGCAAGACATGTGTTCGTGTGCTCGCAGAACCGGCCTGCCGGTCATCCGCGGGGTTCCTGCGGGCAGAAAGGTTGCAGCGAAGTGGTGGACGAGCTCATGCAGCAATGGCAACAGCGCCAGTGTTTCGCGCAGGTGCTCGTGACACCGAGCGGCTGCATCGGGCCTTGCAGCATGGGGCCGAACATATTGGTCTATCCGGAAGGCGTCATGTACAGCAACGTGACCAAGGCGGATGTGAGCGAGATATTCGACGCGCATCTGCTGGGCGGCAATCCTATAGAACGGCTGAAGGCGCCTGCGGATATATGGTGATGCTGGCTGTCACGCACCAACTTCCTCCCGGATTGGTGGCGTTGGCTGAACGCATTGTTTCTGCGCTGCAGAAAGAAGCAATTAATCATGCTGCGACCGGTGCCGCGCCGAAGATCGAACTTGCTGCAATCCGGTTTACCCGCGTCACCGACCCCGGCAATCAGCTGCCCGGCTACGAAGGGGTGTGGCGAAACTCGCGCAACGACAGATGCGGTACACTGACCATCAACAGCGACAACAGCTTCTATGCCGAGTACGATCTGTTCTGTCCGCATCCGCGCGACCCGCGGTGGTTCGTCGAAATGGTGACGGCATGGGGAAACGAGGAAACGTTGCGCAGCGAGGCGGCATTGATACCGAGAGTGTGAGGGGCTATGAGCAGATTTCAAATGGGTGATATGGTTTTTGCGGCGCATGACCTGTTCAACGAATCATTGGAAGAGACCGGCGAGAGCAGCATCCCCGGTGTCGAACCCGACGCGTTGCTGGCGGCGGCAGGCACGCGCGGTGTGGTGGTCAACGTCGGCCATGCGCAGGAAATGCCCAACGAAGAGATATATCTCGTGCGTTTCGAGATGGATGCGGAAGGAACACTGGCCGAGCCCATCGGTTGCCTGAACGACGAGTTGACCGGACTCAGTTGATATGAGCGATACCCGTGTCGCTACCGTGATCGCATATCACGCGCGTAGCAAGCACGCCCTGGACCGGTACGCCGCCGGCCCCGGTACCCTGGACTGGGAAGCGCAGCCCAAAGCGTTCCGCGATTGGTCCGGAACTGAACAAATCTCACTGCCGCGCGATGTCGTTGTATCCAATATCCCTTGGGGTGAACTTTCGGTTGCGCGCACACCCTTGCCGTTGAATGCCGCCAGTCTGGGATCATTGTTGCGCCTGTGCGTCGGCCTGACGGCCTGGAAAGAATACGGCGGTTCGCGCTGGTCTTTGCGCGCGAATCCTTCATCCGGCAATCTGCATCCCACCGAAACCTGGCTGATCTGCGCGGATGTGGCAGGTCTGGAAGACTGCTTGTATCACTACCAGAATCTGCATCATGCACTGGAACGACGAGCCTGGGGAAGTGCGCCCCTGGCACAGGGCCTATGGCTGGGTTTCAGTTCCATCCATTGGCGCGAGGCGTGGAAATACGGTGAGCGCGCATTCCGTTATTGTCAGCTCGACCTGGGTCATGCACTCGCTGCAGTGAGTTATGCCGCGGCATTGCACGGCTGGCGGCCCCGCCTGTTGAACAAGGATTCGGCGGAGATCGCGCGGTGTCTGGGATTGGACCGCGCTGCCGATTTTGTCGGCGTGGAAGATGAAGAGCCTGAGGTGATCATCGCGCTGGAAGCCGGTGCAGAGGAACTGCCTGGCAACTGGCAACACTGGACAGGCAAACCCGGCCTGCTCGACGCCAGACCTTTATATCAATGGCCGGTGATCGATGAAGTGGCCGAAGCGACCCGCGGTACGCTGCCTGTCGCCGATCCGTTGATCGCTGAGCCGCCTGCTGTTCGCGAAAGCAATGGAGATATCCGGGCTGCTCAGGTCATCCTGAAACGCCGCAGCGCGCAGGCTTTCGACGGCCGGTCGATGATGCCGAATGCCGTGTTCAAGAGAATGCTTTCAGGTTTGTTGCCGGGAGGGTCGCCGGTGTGGAATCTCTGGCCATTCGCGGCGCGCGTGCATCCCGTGTTGCTGGTGCACCGGGTGGAAGGTGTCGCGCCCGGCCTGTACGCGATGCCGCGATCCGATGCTGCCAAGCCCTTGCTGCAGGCAGCCTTTCGTGAGATGTTCTCCTGGCAGCCAGCGGACCCGGAGTTGCCCCTGTTCCAACTGGTCGCCGCGCAAACCGGCAAGACTGCGCGCACCTTGTCCTGTCATCAGGACATCGCCACGCAATGCGCAGTCGCATTCATGCTGGTGGCAGAGTTCGCCGCCCCGGTCGCCGCCGATCCGGCTGCCTACCGCCACCTGCATTGGGAGGCCGGCATGCTGGGACATGTGATCACACTGGAAGCAGAAGCCGCAAGCTGGCGCGGCACGGGCATCGGGTGTTTCTTTGACGATGCCGACCACGAAGTGCTGGGCCTGAAAGACGACCGGTTCCAGGTGATATATCATTATGCAGTCGGGATGGCGCTGGATGATCCGCGCATATCGACTCTACCCGCATATGAATGAATCACAAGGAACACGCATGAATGACAACCGACTCAGGTGCTGGCTGCTGCAGGCAGGATTCAGGGCTTCCGACGTATTGCAAACCGGGGTCAATAAAGCGCTGCCCAATGGCATGACGCCTTTGATGCACGCTGCACGCACGGGAGATATCGAGGCGCTCAAGGCGCTGCTGGTGCGCGGTGCGGATCCCGGGCTGATGAATGCGGACGGCAACGGCGCGTTGTGGTTTGCCTGCTTCGCCAACAGTGAAGCCTGCATTGCCGCGCTCATCGATGCCGGTGCGCCGCTCGACAGCCAGAATGTCAACGGAGCCACCGCGCTGATCTATTGCGCCTCGGCAGGCAAGGCGCCGCTGGTGCGGCAACTGCTGGAGGCGGGTGCAGATCCGGACCTGATGACGCTGGACGATTTCACCGCACTGGAGCTGGCATCCAACCTGGAATGCCTGAGATTGCTCAAGGCGGCGAGGAGTCCGGCGCATGCCTGAGCAACCGTTCAGCGTAAGCGGAATCCAGCATCGCCTGCTGGGCAAGCAGATCGAATTGCAGTTGGCGCAAGGTTTTGTCCTGAAATTCACGCCGGCAGAGGCATCCAGTCTTTCATTCGCGCTGGTCGCCGTGCGTGACGGCATCAGTCCGGAGCGCGAGATCTACATGAGTCCTATCGCGAGCGATGCGGCATTCGTCGGAACGGTGCTGGATCACGGGATGAGCATTGCGATGCCCGTCGGCGCGCTTGAGCTGGACTGGTCTAAGGTCGGATTGCTGGCCGAATCACTTGCGGCAGCGATCGCTTATTGATCTTTCGATAATTAATTACACAAAATTTGTGAACTATCGTCATTCCGGCGAAGGCCGGAATCCAGTCAGAAAACAAACTCCCGCAACGCGGGACAAAAGCTAAAAGCATGTTGAATAAACCGGCTGGATTCCGGCCTTCACCCGCGAGGGGTACACCGTGGTTGTAAGGGGCTGAAGCCCCAACACCACACGCAGCGCCGGAATGACGAGATAACAGGTTTCGTGTGTTGTCGCCAATTATGAAACCTCAATAGTCAGCGCGACGCCACAACATCAGGGCAGATCGACCTGCTTGACGGGGCGGTTCTTCAGGTCGATGAATTTATCCAGCACTGTAAAAAGATCGGTGAATATCTGCTTGCCGCAGGCTTGTTCGAGATAGGCATACTGTTTGTCGATCAGCGGGCCGATCTTGCTCAACAGCCTGGTTCCCTTGCGCGACAGATGCACGATCACGCGCCGCTGGTCACCCGGTATCCCGTCGCGCTCGATCAGCTCGACTTCTTCCATGCGCGACAATATGCCCGCCATGCTGGGGCTCGAGATCTGGCACATGTCGCAAAGCTCTCGCGGTTCCAGCTGTCCGTGTTCATCCAGCGCGCGCAATATCCGCCATTGCTGTTCGGTCACGCCGAAGTGGTTGAGGATGGGCCGAAAATGCGACATCAGGCTGTCCCGCGCTTTCAGCATGCGCTGGGGCAGGTTAGGGTAGGTGATGTGGTGCTTCAAGTTGTTCTCCGTTTCAACGCTTGCATGTCTGGAATTCAATCGATTATTTCGGGCCAATTGTACATGCTGGCTCACTCATACAATGCCTGCCTGCAGGGTCATTCACTTGCGTGGAGCAAAGCGGACAATTTATTTTGGTATAGTTCGCCGACTGTTATCGAAAACAATGTGCTTCTGAAAATTCCATGTTGCGTTCTCTTGGCCGCCCCGACATTCTGACCACGACCCTGGCTGCTGCCGGCATATTGATGGTGACCATGGGCGCGCGCCAATCGCTGGGACTTTTCATCGGGCCGATCGGCACGTCGACCGGGCTGGACATCGCCACCATCAGTCTGGCACTGGCCATCGGGCAGTTCACCTGGGGTGCGATCCAGCCTGTCGCAGGCGCCGTCGCCGATCATTTCGGCGCGCGCGCCGTGCTGATCGGCGGGCTACTCCTTCTCGCTTTGGGCAGTGCCGTCACGCCGTTCGTGCATTCCGGTTTCGGGCTGACCTTTACGCTCGGACTGCTTGCTGCAATAGGCGCGGGCGCGGGCAGCTTCTCGGTGCTGATAGGCGCGGCAGCGCGGCGCCTGCCCATGGAAGCGCAGGGTTCGGCTTCGGGTGTCATCAACGCCGGCGGTTCCTTCGGCCAGTTCGTCTTTGCACCGATCCTGCAAAAACTGATCCAGTCGGTGGGCTGGATGGGCGCGATGTGGACGATGGCGGCGATGACCCTGGCCGCGCTCCCTCTGGTCGGCAAGTTGACCAGGCCGGTGGATAAACCGATCGCTCACACGGATACAGATCACGGAGTGCTGAAGGCGATCGGCAGCGCGATGAAAGATCGCAGTTATCTGCTGCTGCATGCCGGTTTCTTCACCTGCGGTTTTCATATCGCTTTCCTGGTCACGCATTTGCCGGGCGAAGTCCATCTGTGCGGGCTGCCGCCTTCGGTGGCAAGCTGGTCGCTCGCCATCATCGGTCTGGCCAACATATTCGGGAGCCTCTACGCGGGCTGGTGCATTGCACGTTACCGTAGCAAATACATCCTGGCAGCGATGTACGCTTCGCGCGTGCTTCTGATCGGCTTCTACCTGCTGATGCCGCGCACCGAACTGACCTTCTACCTTTTCGCGGCAGGCCTCGGCTTCACCTGGCTGGCGACGGTGCCGCCGACCGCGGCCATCGTCGGAAAGCTGTTCGGCTTCCGCTATCTGGCGACGCTGTTCGGACTCACGCTGTTGACCCACCAGATCGGCGGCTTTTTTGGGGCATACCTGGGCGGGCTTGCGATCAGCCGGTTCGGCGACTTCGGCTGGATGTGGTACGCGGACATGGCGCTCGCCACGTTTGCCGCTATCATCAACCTGCCTATCCGTGAAGCGCCCGTTACCGCAGGGTTATCACCGGCCTGACTGAAAACTCATCTATATCAAGGGGTAAACGGCGGGCATCCGGTTCGCGTTTACCGATACCGGAAAGATCAGGGTTGCCTTTGCTTGCGTAAGCCGGAATACTGGGCGGCCTTTTTGGCCAATAAAACTAAATCTGGGGGCTGAGTAGGCCACCCAAGGGAGAAAATATGAAGCGCTTGACCGGTCATTTGTATTTCTGGGTTCTGCTGGCCATTCTTGCCGGGGGCACGCTGGGCTATTTTGCCCCTGCAGCTGCGGTGACACTTAAACCGCTTGGCGATGGTTTCATCGCCCTGGTCAAGATGCTGATCAGTCCGGTGATCTTCTGCACGGTGGTGCTTGGCATCGCCGGCGCCGGCGACATGAAGAAAGTCGGCCGCGTCGGCGGCAAGGCCTTGCTCTATTTCGAAGTGGTGTCGACGATAGCGCTGGCCATCGGTTTGACGGTGATGAACTTTCTCCGGCCGGGTGACGGCTTCAACGTCGATCCGGCAACGCTCGATGCCAAGGCTGTGGCCAATTATGCCAAGGTAGCCTCCGAGCAGAGTTCGGTGGACTTCATCCTCCACATCATTCCCAAGACATTTACCGACGCCTTCACCGGCTCCGGCGATCTGCTGCAGGTGCTGCTGGTCGCCATCCTGTTCGGTTACGCCATGATGCACATGGGCAAGGCTGGGCAGCAGGTCCACCATTTCATAGAGGAGTGTTCGCACATCTTCTTTGCCATGATGAACACCATCATGAAGGTTGCGCCGTTGGGTGCCGGAGGCGCCATGGCTTTCACGATAGGCAAATACGGCATCGGGGCCCTGAAGCCGCTGGCAGCGCTGATGGGCAGCTTCTACCTGACCTGCCTGCTGTTCATCATCATCGTCCTCGGCACCATAGCCTTGCTGGTCGGGTTCAATATCTTCCGGTTCATCTATTACATCAAGGAAGAACTGCTGACCGTGCTCGGCACCTCGTCCTCCGAGTCGGCGCTGGTACCGTTGATGGGAAAACTGGAGCGACTCGGCTGTTCGAAATCGGTGGTGGGTCTGGTCGTGCCCTCGGGCTATTCGTTCAACCTTGACGGCACCAACATCTACCTCACCATGGCGGCACTGTTTGTCGCCCAGGCGCTCAATATCGACCTGACGCTGACGCAACAATTGTCCATCCTCGGCGTAGCCATGCTGACTTCAAAAGGCGCTTCCGGTGTGACCGGCGCAGGATTCATCACGCTTGCCGCGACGCTGGCTGTCGTGCCCTCGATCCCGGTGGCCGGTCTGGCGTTGATCCTCGGGGTCGACCGTTTCATGTCGGAAGCGCGCGCGCTGACGAATTTCATCGGCAACGGCGTCGCCACGATAGTCGTCTCGAAGTGGGAAAAGGAATTGGACCACGCGGTACTGAAGGATGAGTTAGGCGCTTAGAGTACTGCTTTGCATTCTCCGGCCGACCGGCCGGAGAATGCAACTGCAAAGCCTGCAGGCAGTCCGACTCAGCTCGGTTCCCGATACTCCGCTTCCAGCAACTTGGCCTGCGCCGCGGCCAGGCGTGCGATCGGCACGCGCGGGCCGGAGCAGGAGACGTAGTTGAGTCCGACGTGATGGCAGAAGCGGATGGAGCCGGGATGTCCGCCGTGTTCGCCGCAGATGCCGACTTTCAGATCCGGGTTGGTCTCGCGGCCTCTGGTGACCGCCATCTTCATCAGTTGTCCCACACCCTTGATGTCCAGCACCTCGAACGGGTTGTCTTCCAGAATGCCCGTCTCGTTGTAGGCGGGAAGGAATTTGTTCTCTGCATCCTCGCGGCTGAACGAGAAGGTCGCCTGGGTCAAGTCGTTGGTGCCGAACGAGAAGAATTCCGCGGTTTCCGCCATGCGCCCGGCACGCACGCAGGCACGCACCACTTCCAGCATGGAGCCGAACTTGAATTGCACGTTGATGCCGTGGGTCGCGTTCACTTCGGCATGGATGCGCTGGACGTAACTGTGGATGCGCTTGAGTTCTTCCACGGTCGCCACCTGCGGGACCATGATCTCGGGATAGATCTCGACCCCTTCCTTTGCACACAGCGCGGCCGCTTCGAGCACCGCACGGATCTGCATCGAATAGATCTCGGGATAGGTGATGCCCAGGCGCACGCCGCGGTGGCCCAGCATGGGGTTGACCTCGGCCAGCGCCCGGACTTTCTTCAGGATCACTTCTTTCTTGCTGATCACATCTTCTTCCAGATGCGACTCCTTGAAGTCGTTCAGTCCGCCCATGAGTTTGGTCAGTCCGTCGGCATATTGCTGGTACAGCTTGGGATTGAGCAGCTTGAGCGTATCCGGCAACTCCTCCAGGCCCTTGATGGTGTCGCGCAACTGGTGCAGGTGCGCGATCTCCAGTTCGAGCTGCGCGGCAGTGGGCAGGAATTCGTGCATCGGCGGGTCGAGCAGGCGCACCGTGACGGGCAGGCCCTTCATCGCCTTGAAGATGCCCTTGAAGTCGGCGCGCTGTATCGGCAGCAGGCGGTCGAGTGCAGCCTGGCGCGCTTCAGTCGTTTCGGCCAGGATCATCTCCTGCACAATGGGCAATCTGTCGGTGCTGTTGAACATGCGCTCGGTGCGGCACAGGCCGATGCCCATCGCGCCGAACTCGCGTGCGCGCTGCGCATCGCCCGGCGTGTCCGCGTTCGCCATCACCTTGAGCCGGGATATCTCGTCCGCCCAGGACAGCAGCGTGGCCAGTTCCTCGGAGAACTCCGCTTCCACCGTGGGCACTTCGCCCGCATACACATGGCCGGTGCCGCCGTTGATGGTGATGACATCGCCTTCCTGAAGGACGGTGTCGCCGATCTGTGCACTGCGCAGCACATCGTTGATGACGATCTGCTCGCAACCGGAGACGCAGGGCTTGCCCATGCCGCGTGCCACCACCGCCGCGTGCGAAGTCTTGCCGCCGCGGCTGGTCAATATGCCCTGCGCCTGGAAGAAGCCGTGGATGTCCTCGGGCTTGGTTTCCTCGCGCACCAGGATGATTTTCTCGCCGGCACGGCCGCGTGTTTCGGCGGTGTCGGCATCGAACACGATCTTGCCGGAAGCGGCGCCGGGCGAGGCGGGCAGACCCTGTGCCAGCGACTTGCCGTGGAAGTTCGGCGCCAGTTGCGGCACCAGCAACTGCTCCAGTATCGCCGGTTCGATGCGCAACAGCGCGCGTTCCTTGGTGATCAGTCCCTCGTTGAACAATTCCACCGACGTGCGCACCATGGCGCGCGCGTTCATCTTGCCGTTGCGCGTCTGCAGGCAATACAGGATGCCTTTCTCGATCGTGAACTCGAAATCCTGGACTTCGTGGTAATGCGATTCCAGCCGGTTATGCAACGTGATCAGCTGGCGGTAGATCTCCGGCATTTCCTTTTCCATCTCGGCGATGGCCTTGGGTGTGCGTATGCCCGCCACCACGTCCTCGCCCTGCGCATTGGTCAGGTACTCACCGTAGATCACGTTCTCGCCGGTGCCGGGATTGCGCGTGAAGCCCACGCCCGTGCCGGAGTCGTTGCCCATGTTGCCGAACACCATGGTGCAGATATTCACTGCGGTGCCGTTGGCCTGGTCCTTCGTGATCTTGAATTGCTTGCGGTAATCCACCGCGCGCTTGCCCATCCATGAACCGAACACGGCACCCACGGCGATCTCCAGTTGCTCGTACGGGTCTTGCGGGAAGGGTTTGCCTGTATGGCGTTCCACGATGGCGAGGAATTCCTTCGCCAATTCCTTGAGATGGTCGACATTCAGGTCCAGGTCCTGCGGCGCGCCGTATTTGCGCTTGATCGCGGCCATGCTCTGGTCGAAATGTTCGTCGCTGATGTCGAGCGCGATCTTGCCGAACAGCTGGATGAAGCGGCGATAGGTATCGTAGGCGAAACGCTCGTTGCCGGTCTGCTTGATCAGTCCCTTGAGCGAGACTTCATTGAGGCCGAGATTGAGGATGGTATCCATCATGCCGGGCATGGACATCGACGAACCGGAACGCACCGAGACGAGCAGGGGGTTCTTGTCGCTGCCGAAGCCCTTGCCGGTCTTCTTTTCCAGCGCCTGCATGTGCGTCTTGACGGAGTCCATCAATCCCGCGGGCAACTGGTTCTTTTCCAGATAGGCATTGCAGGCATCGGTGGTGATGGTGAAACCGGGCGGGACGTTCAAACCGATCTGCGTCATCTCGCACAGGTTCGCGCCCTTGCCGCCGAGCAGCATCTTGTTCTTGCCATCACCCTTTTCAAAATCGTAAATGTATTGATTGCTGCCGGTCATGGTGAATCTCCCTCACAGTGCATGCGTAAAAGAAACCAAAGTACTTCGAGTGAACTATAGCGGTCGTGGAAGCCGAGTTTATTGCTGGCATATTGTGACAGCTCGCACGGGAGTGCATTGACGCATATCAGGGTCAATAATTAAAGGGGGGAGACTTGAAAAAAATGGAATTGCAGGCCGGGAGCGTCTTAAGGCGGCAACCCGAAATCCGGCGAAATCTGTTTCAACCAGGCATCCAGCCGTGCATCGCTGAGTGCCTTCTGGTTTTCCTGATCCAGTACCAATCCGACGAACTGGCCGTCGACAAGGGCCTTGGACGCAATGAAATCATAGTCATCTGCAGGCCAGGCGCCGACCATCTTTGCGCCGCGGGCAGTGAAAAACTCATACAGTATGCCCATTGCATCCACAAACTCTTCAGGGTATTTGTCCTGATCGCCAAGCCCGTATAGTGCAATGGTCTTACCACTGAAATCCACGTCCTTGAGTTGCGGCAGAAACTCCTCCCAGCCGCCGCCCATGCAATCGGTGGAAAGACCGGGCAATTGCCCGCCACCCAGCGTGGAAGTTCCGAAGATGAGATGGGTATAGCCGGCCACCAATTCGGCACTGGCCTTGTTGACGTTGAGCGCTTCGGCCATGGTGTCGTCGTCATAGCGTTTCTTGATCAACTTCGCGATGCGCCGGGTGTTGCCGGTGCTGCTGGCGAAGAACAGTCCGATGCGTGACATTGATACTCCTTGTTAAAGCTGCCGATTGTCATGAATGCAACAATCGGCAGGTGATGCGACAGAACGACATTTAAGAGCTTGTCATTCCATCCCTTCGGCAAGCTCAGGGCAGGCTGACCTTCGGTCAAGCCGGAATCCAGTTCATAAATAGGCTGGACACCGGCCTCCGCCGGTTTGACGAAATTGACGTGGCGGGATTAAACCGGACCGCGCCCCGCGCGCTTCAGTTCAACTGTCCGGGTCAACGCTTCGTCGAACGACACCTTGTCACCCTTGGGCTTGTAGTCGGTCAGCGCCTTGTAAACCGTGACGATCTTCCCGGTAGCGGACTGGCCCTTGAAGTCGCCCTTGTCCAGCGCCGCGATGTCGATCAGCTCGTTCCAGATCAGCCCTTCCTGCATGCCGATGGCGGCGATGCTCAGGCCGCCAGCCTCGATCACCAGCGGCTTGTTGATGTTCACCACGAACAGGATGACGCGCACGTCCGGCGCGAAATCGGCCTGGTAGTAGGCCAGCACCTTGGGCAGCAACGCGAGCTCGTCCAGGCTGCCGACGTAGAGTTTGATCTTGTCCTTTTCCGCCAGCACGATGGTGTTCTTGATGGTGGCCGTAGGCGGCTTGCGGTGGCCGAGTGCGTCGCCTACCTCGCCCAGTGCGAGCACCAGATCGCCGCGGTAAGCCGCATAACCGGCTTCGGCTTCCTTGAAGTTCATGTTGAACAGCAAACCTTTTTGTTCATAAGTGTCAAATAGCATGGCGTACCTTGTCGTAAAAGAATGTTGGAGCCTTGTGTTCAGCAATATCCGTACCAATGTTGAGGGTGCTTTTCAGTTACTATTTGAGCCGTTAATCCAGACCTGTTATGCAACAACGATGAGCAAAGCTTTTACACGCGACACTGATGACGAAGACGACGATGAGCTGGCGCCGTTGCCGGCGATTCCGGCCGGCACCAAGAACTACATCACCCCGGCGGGCTATCGTCGCCTGAAAGAGGAATACATGCAGCTACTGGATGTGGAGCGTCCGGCGCTGGTCCAGACCGTCGCCTGGGCGGCTTCCAACGGTGACCGCTCGGAGAACGGGGACTATATATACGGCAAGAAGCGGTTGCGCGAAATCGACCGGCGTTTGCACTTCCTTGCCAAGCGACTGGAGAATTCCGAAGTGATCGACCCGGCGCAGCGCCAGGGTTGCGAACAGGTTTTTTTCGGTGCGACGGTGACGGTATGCCACGGCGATGGCACGGAACGTACTTATAGCATCGTCGGCATCGACGAGGCGGACGTGGGCAGCGGGCGCATCAGCTGGGTATCGCCGCTGGCCCGCACGCTGCTCAAGGCGCGCGCGGATGACGCTGTGATGTTGCAGCTTCCTGACGGCGTCGAAGAACTGGTGGTGGTTGAAGTCGTCTACCGGAGCATTGAGCTGTAAATATTGAAGGCCCGCAGAACAATGAAATTGGCGTTGCTGATTTTGTTAAGGAAACGCAGATCAATCCTCCGTTCGCCCTGATAACCAGCGACTAGGCGGCTTTGCCGCCTAGTCGAATGGCTAGTAGTTTCACCAGCTCGTCGAAGGGACATCACGACCGGAGAATTTGATCTGCATTTCCTTAATGCTTACCAACTTCACTGAGAATACCTGCTGAATGCGAATCGGAACTAATGAAATATTCGTGCATGATTAGCGGAATAGATGAAAGAGTCCTCCGCATTCGACGGGCGATTTTCGGCCTGGTTTGAGCCAGTCGAAAATAAGCATTCGCAGCAAGATATCTGTCGTTTGCGAAGTTCCTCAGCCAACGGCAGATATTGCAGAGGAAGCCAGAAAATACAGCATATCTCACCATATGAGTGTCGCCTACAAAGGAGCCTGAGCGTGCAAAAGACAATTGAGATATTAGGCAAGAAAGTACTGGTAGAGTGGAGCGCGTCTGCCGATAAAAAGCTGCAAAGCCTTTCCGAACCACTGGTGGTTGAGATGGAGCTATATTTTAGTTGTCTGATCAGAAAGTCAGTCAGATTCGGCAGTAACGCACATTCAGTAAATTCCACCTTGGCTGCTCCGCGATTATTGATCGGATTTCGTCCGGTGATGACAAAGAGTTGCCGTCTCAGCGATGTCGAAGGAGAGCCACCGTTGGAAGATTTTCCTATAGTCAGGCCGGAAGCATTTGTGCCGAAACGACTCTTAATCGATTATCGTGGTGGAAAATGGAAAGGCGAATTTTTCCTGGAAAACCAAAAAAAGTAAAATTCATAATCGGTTGGTATGAAAGATGAAGGTGTAATAATTTTTGTGTCTACGAAACTTAACGAGCGGCAGCTAGTAGGTGAACAACAGACATTATCTTGTTCAACAATGAATGGGTAGAATCGGCCATGAACGGTCCATCGCGTAGATCCACTTTGGCGAAGGCAATTTCGCAATTCGAGCTACTGCAACGTGCCATTTCCGGACGGTCACGCGCAACACGGGTAGCTAGCAATCTTCGGACTTTGCCGACGTTCAACTGTCCTACGTACTCTAATCCACCGATGCAGATACGCAATAATCTTTTTCGTCTATTCATGGTGTATCTGCGCAAAACGACCGAATGAAATGCTGAAAGAAAAGCCCCGAAATTCGGGGCTTATTAATTCCCGACGCATACATTGTTGCAAACTTAACCAACGCCAGTTTTATACACCATTACGATGCCGTATCTTGATTCGCCTACTAGTTCTTATCATGCGGTTGGTCGCCGAAAAACAACAAGCTTGGCTGTCATCACCTGCACGACCTCACTTGCTTGATTGTGAGTCTTATTGCGGATGGTCACGATGCCACGTTCTGGCCGCGAACGGGAAGCCGATACCTGTAGCACTTCACTTTCAACACTCAGAACATCGCCGGGACGTGTCGGAATGGGCCAACTGATTTCGCAACCGGCTCCAATAACGCCGCCAGCAAAGCGTGCGCTGCTGGTCACAATTAACCGCATGGTGATCGCAGCGGTATGCCATCCGCTGGCGGCAAGTCCGCCAAACAAACTATCGCGGGCTGCTTGCTCGTCAAGGTGAAAGGGCTGCGGATCGAACTGGCTGGCAAAAGCTTTGATTTGCGCCTCGTCCACGGCGTAGCTGGCGCTGCCGAATTTTTGTCCGACTTGTATATCGTCCAGATAAAGCAGCTCGCAATCAGTTTTTTCCGTCATGCAAATGTCCTCTGAATTGTTGAACCTGGTACCAGGCTTATTTGTGCGCAGCCAAGCCAATACGTGCCTTGATATTGGTACGGGCTGCATCAAGGATCCGTTCCGAGGTCTCGTCATCCGATACGGCGCGAGCAATCGCAATCGCCCCGACCATCTCGGCAAGCACCGAAGCTGCCAGCGCGTCCGGCTGAGGTTGTTTCATTTCTTTCAATGCACCGGCGATCAAATCGGTTTGAACTTGGATGTCCGCATCGAAGCGTTTACGCACGGCGACAGGCATCCGCGCGAGATCGCCAATAAGCGCAGCCATCGGGCAACCTTTATCCCTCCGGTTGCGATGCAGGGTGCTGAGGTACATATCAATGTAGGCCGACAGACCTTCGGAGGGACCGGCATCTTCCAGGGCGTTTCGCAAAGCCTCATTGCGTTCGTTGAATATGTGCGAGATAGCTTCACGAACCAAGTCGTCCTTTGATTTGAAATGGGCGTAGAAACCACCATGGGTGAGCCCGACTTTGGCCATCAATTCCGCAACGCTGATTTTGTCCGGCCCGAACTCGCGGACTACCTCAGCGGCTTTGCGCACAACTTTCTCCCGGGTTTGCTGCCTATGTTCGGCGTCGTAACGCATGACATCCTCCACAATAAATGACCATCATCATATCATCCACCCCTCACTCAATGAGAGTCGGCAACGGACGGTGTGGTGCTGCCGGGAACCGGTTTTGCAAACGGCACCATCAGGAGCGCCGCAATGAACATCCAGCACATCACCCGGAATACATCGTCAAAGGCGATCGTGAGCGCCTGTTGACTGACGGTGCGACCAAGCATGCTCTGGGCCTGCAATAACGCTTGCGCAGGGTCAGATGTATAGGCGGACAGACGCTGCGACATGCCGGTGACCGCGTCGTTGAACGCTTGGGTGGTATGACCGAGCGCTTCACCGAATCGCGCCATGGCGATGCGTGCATTGTCCTGTAGCCATGTATTTACGACGGCGATCCCGATTGCACCGCCGAGGTTACGCATCAGATTGAACAAGCCGGAGGCATAGCGCAGTTCCGTCCCCTCGAACCCGGTCAGAGCCATGCCAACGCTCGGCACAATGCACAGCATGATCGACAATCCGCGCACGACCTGAGGAATCAGGAATTCTGCGAAGCCCCACTGCGGAGTCATTGCGGAAGTCAGCCATAGGCTGAAGGCGAACAGCGGTAATCCGACGCCAATAACGAAGCGGCGGTCAACTCTCTCGGAGAGACGAGCCGCGATGATTGTGCTGACGATTTGCGCCAATCCAACGACAAACACTGTCATGCCGATCTGCAGGCTGTTGTAGCCACGCACCTGCCCCAAATAAACCGGAATCAGATAGATCGAGCCAAACAGGCCGAACCCGATCACCAGATTGAACAGGCATGCAAAGACAAAGCTCGGTCGACGGAAGGGTGTGAGCTTGACGATAGGTGAATTTGAGAAAAACGAGCGTTCCAGAAACAGCACAAATGCGACTAAAGATAACCAGGCACTGATCGCGATGCTGCTGTCCCCGAACCAGTCGAGTCTCGGCCCTTCTTCCAGCACGTATTCGAGGCCGCCCAAAAATACGGCCATGGCGACAAGGTGCAACCAGTCGATGCGAAAAAACATGGCAGGATTGGCCCGATCTATGCGCAGCAACGCGATCGCCAATGCCGTGACCGCAATACCCGGTACCACATTGATAAAGAAGATCCAGCGCCAATTAATGTACTCGGTGATGAGTCCACCGACCGTGGGACCGAGCGTTGGCGCGAGCACCGAGACCATGCCGAGGATGGCGGGAATCAGGGCGCGCTGCTTACCTGTAAACAGGGTAAAGCCGACAGCAAAGACCGTCGGAATCATCGCACCACCGGTAAAACCCTGGATTGCACGAAACACCGTCATCGAACTCATATTCCACGCCAGTCCGCACGCAATGCTGGAGAGCGTAAAAAGACCGGCCGATGCCGCAAACAGCCAGCGTGTCGACATTGCCTGCGCCAGAAATGCTGAGAAGGGAATCATCACGAGTTCCGCCATCAGATAGGCAGTTTGTACCCAACTGATTTCATTCGGCCCAGCCGACAAACCCGCCTGCACATCGTTGAGTGAGGCTGCTACTACCTGGATGTCGAGCAGCGCCAGGAACATGCCAAAGGCCATGACGCCAAAGATCAGGAATTTGCGTCCGTTTGGCATGGAGGCTGGATCGACGATGTCATCTTGAGGTGTCTTTATTGCATTCATGTGATGCACCAATTCATTATCTTGCCATTTATATGTCACTAATAATACTACCAGTCCAATTAATAAGTCACTTGCAATTATATTATTGCCGTAATATTATGAACGTAATTTAATAAATTGCCACTCACAAGCATGGCTTGAACTTGAAAACAGTAAACGAGGGTATGAAGATGAATATAAGCACCGCACCTGACCGACAGACCCCCGAAGTTGTCAGACTTCACCCGGGCGAAGAAACCCTAAAGTCAGAGAAGCGTTTTGCACTTCCAACGAGGCGCACGCTGATCGTCGGTGCAATTGCGCTTGCAGTTGCGCTCGGTGGCGCACTCTACATAGTAGCGCCGGCTTCGACACAAACCACCGACGACGCCTATGTAAGCGCAGATGCGACGGTCGTTGCTCCAAAGGTACGCGGTTTAATTGCGCAGGTGCTGGTTCAGGATAATCAAGTGGTGCACGCCGGCGACTTGATGGTGCGCATCGATCCGGAAGAATTTGATGCACGTGTTTCCACGGCAAACGCCGAACTGGCCGACGCCATGGCTGGCGTTGCTTCCTCAAAAGCTGCACTGGTCAGCTTGAAATCGGAAGAGCAATTGGCCTCCGCAAGCGTACGTGCGGCAGAAAGCTCCATCGATGCCGCGAAGGCCCAAGCCGAGCGAGCGATCGCGGATAGCAGGCGCTATGAAAAGCTCGCCGCCAAGGGTTTCGTCGCCGTAAGTGTTGCTGATACTTACCGCACGGCAGCAATTACGGCGGAACACGACGTTACGCGAGTCTCCGCGCTGCATGACGTCTCGCTAGATTTGGAAGCTGTCACGAGGGCGAAGCGCGCGACGCTTGAAGCGGCACTACAAAAGGCCGAAGCAACAGTGGAACGAGCCAGCGCCGCACTCGACCTTACGCAACAGGACCAGCGCCATGCGATGGTCGTTGCACCTATCGATGGCGTCGTTGGCAACCGTCAGGTACAAGAGGGCGACTATGTGCAGCCGGGCACTCGCTTGCTGACGTTGGTGCCCCTGCACAAGTGTTACGTCACCGCAAACTTCAAGGAAACACAGACTGGTCGCATACAGGCAGGCCAGCTAGCACGCATCGAAGTCGATGCTCTTCCCGGACACGAATTTCTCGGTACCGTCGATAGCCTGGCGCCTGGTTCTGGCTCGCGTTTCGCTCTCCTGCCCTTCGAACCGGGAACCGGCAACTTCACCAAGATTGTCCAGCGCGTAGCGGTGCGCGTCAGGTTTGATCCAAATCAGCCCGATCTCGATCAGTTGCGACCCGGCCTATCTGCGACCGTCAAGGTCGCGCTCAAAAACTAAATCGGAGAATTGAAATGAAATTTCAGGGTGAAATTGAATACACCATAACAAAACACTCTCCCGAACATGTATTGGCGGAAATGCCGGTACGGCCGGGCATCCTCAATCCAGATGGTGTTGTAAATCCCGGTGCAATGCTGTGGTTTGCCGACGCGTGCGCGACAGTACTCGCGTATGAAAGAGGCGAACTCTTTCCCGGTACTGCGGGAATTTTGACGGGCATCGGCGTCAACGCCGATATCGTCGGTAACCAGAACAACGGCGTATTGAGGGCTTTATCCAGGTTCGTCAAATATGGCAGCGAACTGAGCACCGTGCACACGATCATCACCGGGGCCGGGGATCAACTCATCGCAGAAGTTACAACCAAATACATCGTAGCAAAGTAGTTAGACGCATTTTTATTCAAATTTTTAGAAAGGAACTGCCATGTCAGAATCTAAAGTAGTTGTCATTACTGGAGTGTCATCGGGAATTGGGCGCGCAACAGCCAAAAAGTTTGCCGAGCGCGGCTACCAAGTGTTCGGTACGGTACGCAATACTTCCAAAGCCACTCCGTTGCCGGGTGTGCAATTCGTCGAGATGGACGTCCAGGATGATGCGTCCGTACAACGTGGAATCCAATTTGTTATTGATCGCGCCAAACGCATTGACGTGCTCGTCAACAATGCGGGTGTGGCTACGGTTGGCGCAGCAGAGGAAACGTCGATTGACGAGGTCAAATGGATGTTCGAGACCAATGTGTTTGGCATCCTGCGCACCAGCAAAGCGGTACTTCCACACATGCGTGCGCAACGTTCCGGCAGAATCGTCAATGTAAGTTCTGTGCTGGGTTTCCTTCCCGCCCCCTACATGGGGCTCTATTCTGCTGCCAAGCACGCAGTTGAGGGAATGTCCGAGACGCTGGATCACGAAGTACGTCAGTTTGGAATTCGTGTGTCGCTCGTTGAACCCAGCTTCACCAAGACCGGCCTCGACACTAATTCGCCCCAAGCAGCCAACAAAATCCCGGCATATGACACCGAACGCAATCTTGTATCGAGCACTGTCGCCAAGAGCGTTGGAAATGCGCCCGAACCGGACGGTGTTGCAAACACGATCGTTAGCGCAGCCCTCGGCCCTTGGCGCATGCGTCATACCCCGAAAGGCCAGGCATCGCTATTGAGCAAGCTGCGTCGCTTCTTGCCAGCGGGACCGGTAGACCAAAGCCTCAGGAAGTCGTTTGGGCTCAGATAAATCCCCCAATTCTCGATTATATATACACGAACGATCACAACATGAACCTCAACGACAACAACATTCTCCTCACCTGAGGAGCATCCGGAATCGGCTCTCCTGCGCAACCTATGCATATTAAGTAAGGCCACGCATTATTGGGGAGTCGCCATATCTCGTTTGGGTTACCTAGGGACGGGCAAAGAAATGAAGAGCGAGTGTCTCGAGCTGTGTGTACTTCGGACGCTCATGTAAGCAAACGCAAACAGGGTAAAATCGGCCAGTAGGCGACATTCAGGTACGTCCGCTTTGCGGCAGTTGATCTGACAAAATGCGCTTCGGCTGTGTCCCAATAGCGGACATTAATACCTGCCGCGCAGTACTGTGAGTATGTGGACAGGAATAATTGGTCGGTTTATGCGAAGTTAAATGGGGTAGTGCAATGTCCAACGTTGAGATAATTCAATTTATTATCGATGGAGTGATCATACTGTTCCTCGGTTACGTGGCATTTCTGAAGTCGTACTTTCAAGAAAAGGGGAAGAATCTCGCTACAAAGGAAGACATTGAAGAGATTACTTCTAGTGTGGAGGCAATCAAATCTTCCTTCCAATATTCCCTTCAAACGAAACTGAGTTGGCGGGCCGAGGAGCACGACGCATTGGTTGACTACTACTCGAAGTTTGGTGCGTGGATATCTACAATTATGGGCGTCAATTTGGCAGGTATCACTTACGAGAATGCGGAGCGCCTGGCTGAAATTACATCTGTTCTAGACGATCTCGAGCGACAACTGAATGCCGCTGGTAGTCGTTTGGAGTTGTTTGTCTCAAATAATGACATCCTCCTGCAAAAAGGCCCACTAATAATCCGAACTCTCGGTCTTCAACACCATGCTCAAAATGTGACATTGGAATTCGAGGGGGTGTTTCTTGAGATCGAGCAGATGAAACTTAATACGCCTATAGACAAACAAATCGAACTTTACATTCAATTTCTCGACAAGCAGAAGACAATATATAAAAAGTTCAAGGATCAGCAGCTGTCGGATTATCAAGAACTACTGCCGCTGGTTGTAGCGCATAGGAACACAATCTCCGCCCACCTCAGAAAATTGATAGGCGAGTGAAGCTTTAGGATGGAGGTGCGGCTACTTAGCACAGCAATGAAGCGGACTCGTTGAACGTCCTACGTCGGGAATCTGTGATGTCCGCTCTGGGCACGGTGCGGAAATTGGCCTGCGGCTGCTTAGGGGAAGCGAATTCACAAAGCTGACTGGCTGAAACGGATTACGAAGCGACCTTTGCATTTCACTAAAACACTTATCGACGACGTCCGCTTCTGACGAAACAACGGACATCACTGCAGACTGAATAAACAAACATTTCAGGAACCTGCTGGTGTCTCTTTAGGCCGAGAAATGCGCCTTCATTGAAATTTACTTGACGGTCCGCTTCTTCGAAGGATGAAGGTCGTCATCCACGGCTACGGGCCAGCGGCCATTCATGTTCTCAAACAACTGGCCGGTGCAGTGGAGATTGCAGCTCTCATGTGAACGGCCATTCCAGCTTGGCGAGAAAGTTTTTCCTTTTTCGAGAGCCTGCAAATATTTTGTATCGATCTATCTCCCGGCAAGTCGGGATCGGCTTGATCACGACAAGATCAATTCAGCCCCTTGCCGCCAGCTTGACCGGCGCTGCCGTAAACGAGGCCGTCGGCGGCTGGATATCCGCGAAATCCAGCGCGATCCATTCTGTCGCAACGGAGAGAAAGACCTTGCGGGCAAAACTCTGTTGCGCCGCGTGATTCTGGAAGACCTCGATGGCTGACTGGCTGGACAGGGTGACTGACCAGCAGTAGTGGTACTTGCCGTCAGGTTGCAGGGCCTGCCCGATGCGGATGTTGCGCACGCCGGGGATAGCCAGCATGGCTGCCTTGCCCTCGCGCATGATGGAAGCGATCTCGATGTCGGATGTTTCATTGGCAGTTTTGTAGAGGACGATGTGCTCCACTTCCTGCCACGGGCGGCACTGCGCCAGCACTTCCGCCGCCCGTCCACCGCTGCCCCAGATGCGGATGCAGCGTTCGGTCTCTTCGCTTACGGCTTCGCGTACGCCGGTCATCAGCGTGCTGTAGCTGTCGCCTGTATTGGCTGCCGCGTTCTCCCTGATCCGCCGGCCAGCGACATCGGCCAGGCCGGTGTAGTAATTGATCTTGGCTATGCCGTGAGAAATGAGCCGCCTGAACTGCTCATCGCTGAGACCCGTGCCGCCATGTATCACCAGGGGCACATCGACTGCCTCGCGTATCTTGTCCAGCCGGTTGTAATCGAGTTTCGGCGTTCCCTTCATTCTTCCGTGCACCGTGCCGACCGAAACTGCCAGGCAATCCACGCCCGTACGCTCCACGAATGCCTTGGCCTCGACCGCGGATGTGTATGCAAGCTCACCCGGATGTTCCTCTGCGCTTTCTCCCTCCACGCCGGGCACATAGCCCATTTCGCCTTCCACCGTAATGCCGCAGGCATGGGCCATGGCAACGATGTCGCGGGTTTGCCGCAGATTCTCCGAGAACGGCAGCATGGAAGTATCCACCATCACCGCATTGCAGCCGGCCGCAATGGCATGCACGGCAGATGCCAGACTGGTGCCATGGTCGAAGTTGATCGCCACCGGCACGGCTGCCCGCCGCGCCACCGCAACCACGGACGGCACGAACAGGTCGAAATCATGGCTGGAAAAATGCGAGGCGATCAGGTTCAGCACCACCGGCGCCCGGCTGTCTTCGGCAGCCTGCATCACGCCCTCCAGAAAATCCTGGTTGGCCACGCCAAACGCACCCACCGCATAATTGTGGCGGTGGGCGTGATTGACGATATCGGCAAGATGAACGAGGGGCATGGCGGCGTCCTTATTTCTTGGCGTTCAGTTTAGCCAGTGCTTCGTCCGCGGACAGGTCGTAACGCGCGCGTTCCTTTTTCGCCGCGGCTTCCAGCGCGGTATCGATGGCGGGAAACTTCAGCGCGAGGATGCGTGCGGCCAGCATGGCCGCATTTTTCGCGCCATCCACTGCAACTGTGGCGACCGGGACGCCCGGCGGCATCTGCACCGTGGACAGCAAAGCATCGAGTCCGGACACGACGCCGCCGGAAAGCGGCAGGCCGATCACCGGCAGGCGGGTGTGGCCTGCGATCACGCCGGCCAGGTGGGCGGCCATGCCCGCGCAACCGATCAGCACCTGCACGTCTTCCTTGTGCGCACGCTGGATATAGGCCAATACCTTGTCCGGCGTGCGGTGGGCGGAAGCCACCACGATCTCGCTGGCGATGCCGAGTTCGGTCAGGGTGTCGCGCACCTTGACCACGGTGGGCAGGTCATTGGGGCTGCCCGTGAGGATGCCGACCAGGATCTTCCCTGCCGGTTTGCCGGAAGTAGTCTTCGCTGATGCTGTTTTCGTCATTCGTGTTCTCCTGTGTATCGATCAAAACATGGATAATTATTGCCGACTGCCATTCCAAGGGGTGTTCATGGAAATCACCTGCTACCGCAATCCCGAGATCGCCCGCGAGCCGCGATCCCTGCCTGCCGCAACCTATAACCTGGCGCATACGCTGCTGTCGCGCACGAGTTCAGGCTGCCTGTTCATCCCGATCCGCGCCATGCAATACCTGGCGATACTGGATGCGGAAGAACTCGTATTCCTCGACGGCGAACGCAAGTGCTGGATCGACATCGCCTGGCGCAACTTCCGTCCGCAGCAGCGCAATTCGCTGGACGATCCGGTTGCCTATGAAGCGGTCTACTATCAACCCTCGGCAGCCGGACTCAGGGCACGCCTGCAGGCAGAGCTGCCGCGCGCACTGAACGAACTTGCCGCCAAGGGGCGCTTCGACGGGGTCGCGCGAGTCATCAAATTCGCTGCTCCCCAACACGGCTGATCGTCGCTGCTGCTATTCGTCCTCGCCCAGCTCCGCATCCCATCCCCGGTCTCGTGCGGTGGTGATGGCTGCCGCATAAAGCCTGGTATGGCGTTCGCGCAAGTCGTCCGGCAAACGGCTGGGCAGATGCGCATAGGGCTCCCAGGCGGCGTACACTTTTTCGTACAGGTTCTGCATGCGTGCCGAATCCCAGCCCGCGCAGGTTTCCGTCTCCGGCAGGATGCCGAATACCCAGGCATCGCGCACGAGTCGTCCCAGATGGGTCAAGCCTGCATTGGTGTCCTGGTCGATCCCGATATATGTCTGTAGTGTCATCTCGTCAGTCCTGCGTAAAGCATTGGCAACTTTTGGTTTCGGCCGCTGCGCTTAACTTCGCCTTGCGAAGTTAGCCTGCACCGAAAGCTGTCTCTCCGAAATCCGGGAATCATCATGGATCGATCCTTTGTCATCTGGTTAAGCCGGCATAGAGAGCCGGCAGCTTTTCAGGCAAACGTTCCACATGGTCCACGACCATGTAGTTCCTTGCCCCGAATATCCGCGAGACGTATTGATCCGCTCTCGGGTCGAGTGACATGCAGAAAGTCGTCACGCCCGAACGCGCCATTTCCTCCACGGCTTTCTTTGTGTCGTAACGCAGATACTGCGGATCGCGCACATCGACGTCAGCCGGTTCGCCATCGGTGATCACCAGCAACAGTTTCTTTGCCGATTTCTGCAGCTTCAGGTAATGCCCGGCATGGCGGATGGCCGCGCCCATGCGCGTGGACAGCTGGCCACTCATGCCCGCCAAGCGCGACTTCGGCACTTCATTATAGGGCTGGTCGAAATCCTTGAAGCGCGCATATTCGACATTGTGGCGCCCGTCGGAGCAGAAGCCGTGGATCGCGAACGGGTCGCCGATCTTGTGGATGGCGTCCGCCAGCAGCACGGTGGCCTGTCGCTGCAGATCCAGCACGCTGTAATCCTGCCCGCTGACCTTGTCGTTGGTGGACTCCGACAGGTCCAGCAACACCATCACCGAAATGTCGCGCACCTTGCGTACCGAGCGCATCATGATGCGCGGATCGGGCTGCTGCCCCATGCGGATATCGATCATGGCGCGGATCGCCGCATTGATGTCCAGCTCGTCGCCGTCCTCCAGCTTGCGTATGCGCGTCACGCCTTGCGGCTGCAGGGCATCGAGCAGGAACTTCAGTCGGCCGATGGTGCGTTTGTGCTGTGCGGCGATGTCGTCGATCAGCTGCAGGTCGCCCGCCTTGGGCCGCTTCTCCAGCACCGTGGCCCAGGCCGGACGTTCGAGCTGGATCTGGTAGTCCCACTCGGCATAGTGGTAGGGTTCGGAGACCGGCTCTTTTCCCTCCAGTTCGTTGTACGACTTGCCCATGTCCTCGTAGGGGAAGAGTTCGGTGCCGAGCACCCAGATCTCTTCCGCATCGTCGCCTGCGGTCTCGACATCGAGTTCGTTGGCGAATTCCATCAGGCTAACGTGCTTGCGCACCTGCTTCGGCGCTTCATAGCCGGCCGCCATCGCCTTGTCGAAATCGAACTCCTCGAATTCCCAGAAGTAGCGGTTGTCGTCGCGGTAGGGCGCAGTCAGCACATCGCTGCGCGGGTTGAAGGCGATGCGCTTGCCGCGGAACTCGTGCGCCAGTTGCACACCGATGTCCCAGGATATCTGGTTGCTGTCGAGGCGATTCGCGGCCTGCCTGAACAGAACGCGTCCCTGCGCGATCCACGGGTCGCGGTCCTGAAAGTTCTCGTCCAGCAGGGCGCGCGCCAGGCGGTTGAGATAATCCCCGGCCGAATCGCCCCGGTCCGCTTCAATGGAGTGCAACTGCACCCACAGCTTCTTGAGGCCGGGGAACCGGTTCGCTGCCAGCGTTTCCACTCGGGCGTCCTCGATCACGCTGATCACCGCCATCTGCCATGGATTGAGCGCCTCGGCCGAGATCGGTTCGCGCGTGTAAACGAGATGCGCCGCGCTGTGCGTCGCCGCGGCACGGTAAAGCTCCAGCCCCGGCAGCTTGTGCTCACCGATGGTGTAATCGTCATACGCGTCCGGCAGGTGGATGAAGTAACCCTCCACATTGGGACGATAGCCCTCGCGCGACTCGAAATCCCCGGAGGTCGGCTTCATGAAGAAATCCCTGGCCCAGAGTGCGCGCAGATACATATTGATACGACGCTGCACATCGATGAAGAGCGTGCCCTTGCGTTCCTTCTGCAGCATCGCCAGCGATTCCTTCGACTGCAGGCTGAAGTAGTTGGCCTGCTCGGGATAGTTGGTGCGGTGCGCATGCGCGCCCCACAATGCCCAGCGGCGCAGGCCGCCCAGGGTGAGCTGGCTGAAAAGTTTTTCCAGATTCTCCAGCATCGGGCGCACGCCGCGCGGCGCCTGTGCCAGCAGCGTGGAGAGGAACTGCAGGTAAGCGCGGAACAGCGCTTCATCGCCGAGGCGGTTGGCCGCCGTGGGCGCCGTGCTGAGCACCAGTTCGATCACGGCGCCCGAGGTCTTGGAGGCCAGTGCCAGTGCGATCTGCACCAGGTCCGGCACGGCATCTTCGCCGATCTCCTTCGCCACCAGCGGCGCATGGTCGATCCAGGTGGCGACCAGTTCATCTCCCTTGCCGAGACTCTTCAGCGCTGCGGCGCCTTTCAGGTAATTGTCCAGGCCGCGTGCACTGAACACTTTGGCTGCATCCGGCCAGGCGGCGCGCAGGCTTTCCTGCAGCTCCGGCGAGAGCGTGTCGAGCAGTTCCTGATAGTCTCCAAGATTGATCGCCATGGTTATTCCGTCACCAAAGACATTAAGTAATACAGGTTCGATTGGCCGCCGTGCGGCCTGATGCGTCGCGCATGATCAAAAGAACGTGGTCACCGCCGCGTCCAGCGCATCGCGCATGTCCGGGTCGTCGGTGATCGGCCTTACCAGTGCCACGCGGCAAGCCTTGACCGGATCGACACCCGTTGCGATCAGGCTGCCCGCGTAAACCAGCATGCGTGTCGAGATACCCTCGTCGAGACCGTGTCCCTTGAGGTTGCGCGCGCGTTCGGCGATCGACACCAGCTTGCCGGCCGTTTCCGCATTGACACCGGTTTCATGCACGACGATCTCGGTTTCGACGGCGTGTTCGGGATAGTTGAAGTCGAGGCCGCCGAAGCGCTGCTTGGTGGATTGCTTCAGATCCTTCATCAGGCTCTGGTAGCCTGGGTTGTAGGAGATCACCAGCTGGAAATCGGGGTGCGCGTGCACTAGCTCACCTTTCTTTTCCAGCGGCAGCACGCGGCGGTTGTCGGTGAGCGGGTGGATGACCACGGTGGTGTCCTGGCGCGCTTCCACCACTTCATCCAGATAGCAGATCGCGCCATGGCGCGCCGCGATGGCGAGCGGGCCATCCTGCCAGCGCGTGCCGCTGGCGTCGAGCAGAAAGCGTCCCACCAGGTCGGAAGCGGTCATGTCCTCGTTGCAGGCCACGGTGATCAGCGGCCTGCCCAGCTTCCAGGCCATATGCTCCACGAAGCGGGTCTTGCCGCAACCGGTGGGGCCTTTCAGCATCATCGGCATGCGCACGGTGTAGGCGGCCTCGAACAGTTCCACCTCGTCCGAAACGGCGCGGTAATAGGGTTCCTTTTCGATACGGTACTGCTGGATGATGTCGCTCATTCTTGTCTCCGTCTATCGTTCAACACAAAGGCAGAAGCGGCCGCTCTTGCAGACGCTTGTGTCAGTACGCGAAACATTCCTGGTCGCGGTAAAAAAACCCTGCCGCCCGAACCGGCGCGGCAGGAGTGAACTGCATCAAACCGTCTTGCCGCGGAAGATCACCATGGCCGCGCCCTGGGACTGGTTGAAGTTGTTGTAGCCGATCAGGCGCACGTGGTTGTTGGGGTTGGCCTTGTGACAGGCTTCCGCTTCGGCCAGCACCTTGGCCACGTCGGTCTCGCCGAACATCGGCAGCTTCCACATGTACCAGTAGGAGTCCATCAGGTATTCCGGCTCGATATGCTCGATGGCGGGATTCCATCCTTTGGAAACCAGGTACTCCACCTGCTTCTTGATCTGGTCGGCGGTCATTGCCGGCAGGTAGGAGAATGTCTCGAACTTGCGGCTGGCAGGGTCGGACAAACGTGATTTGTAATCCATTACTTCGCTCATGATTCCATCCTTTTGTAGCTTGAGTCAGGCATGGCCGTGACCCAACGTTGTGTGAATTGCCGGGTACCGCTTTCGCGCTACCCGACCTGCATTTTTTACTTGTGGGCCACGTCCAGCTTGTCGACGGTGTCGAACTCGAACTTGATCTCTTTCCATGTTTCCATGGCGATCTTCAGTTCCGGGCTGGATTTGGCGGCTTCGGTCAGGATGGACTTGCCTTCCTTCTCGATGGCCACACCCTGGTTGCGGGCTGCCACGCAGGCTTCCAGCGCGACGCGGTTGGCGGCCGCGCCGGCAGCGTTGCCCCAAGGGTGGCCCAGCGTACCGCCGCCGAACTGCAGCACGGAGTCATCGCCGAAGATGTTCACCAGCGCAGGCATGTGCCATACGTGGATACCGCCGGAGGCAACCGGCAAGACGCCGGGCATGGAGCCCCAGTCCTGGTCGAAGAATATGCCGCGGCTGCGGTCTTCCTTGATGAACTCGTCGCGCATGATGTCGATCCAGCCCAGCGTTGCTTCGCGGTCGCCTTCCAGCTTGCCGACCACAGTACCGGAGTGCAGGTGGTCGCCGCCGGACAGGCGCAGGACCTTGGTCAGCACGCGGAAGTGGATACCGTGGTGCGGGTTGCGGTCCAGCACGGCGTGCATGGCGCGGTGGATGTGCAGCAGCATGCCGTTGTTGCGGCACCAGTTGGCCAGGCCGGTATTGGCCGTCAGGCCGCCGGTCAGGTAGTCGTGCATGATGATCGGTGCGCCGATCTCTTTGGCGAACTCGGCGCGCTTGTACATCTCTTCCGGTGTCGGCGCGGTCACGTTCAGGTAGTGGCCCTTGCGCTCGCCGGTCTCGCGCTCGGCTTTCAGCGTGGCTTCGTGCACGAATTCGAAACGGTCGCGCCAGCGCATGAACGGCTGGCTGTTGACGTTCTCGTCGTCCTTGGTGAAGTCCAGGCCGCCGCGCAGGCACTCGTACACGGCACGGCCGTAGTTCTTCGCGGACAGGCCCAGCTTGGGCTTGATGGTGCAGCCCAGCAGCGGCCGGCCGTACTTGTTCATCTTGTCGCGCTCGACCTGGATACCCTGGGGTGGGCCGCCGCAAGTCTTGACGTAGGCGATAGGGAAGCGCACGTCTTCCAGACGCAGGGCGCGCAGCGCCTTGAAGCCGAACACGTTGCCGACCAGCGAGGTCAGCACGTTGACGACGGAACCTTCTTCGAACAGGTCGATCGGATAGGCAACGAAAGCATAGAAACAGGTATCATCTCCGGGCACGTCTTCGATGCGATAGGCGCGGCCCTTGTAATAATCCAGGTCGGTCAGCAGGTCGGTCCACACCGTGGTCCAGGTGCCAGTGGATGATTCGGCCGCGACCGCAGCAGCGACTTCTTCACGATCCACGCCGGGCTGAGGGGTGATCTTGAAGCAGGCGAGAATGTCGGTATCCAGCGGGGTGTATTCCGGCGTCCAGTAAGTTTGCCGGTATTCTTTGACTCCGGCGTTATAGGTCTTGACTGCCATTGCAATCTCCTTCTTTCAGGTTGAACAGATATCCTCCGCTATGGAAGACTGATGGCTCCGAAGAGCGTGCCGCCACTGTAGACAAGATCAACCATAAATAATAATTGTAATTTTCGATGTAAACGATAGACTTATATCTATGGTTTATTGAGTAGAAAAACATGATGAAAAACGCGACATTGCGGCAGCTCAAGGTGTTCGAATCCGTTGCGCGCAATCTCAGCTACACCCGTGCCGCCGAAGAGCTATACCTGACCCAGCCGACAGTATCGATACAGATCAAGCAGTTAACCGATATCGTCGGGCTGCCCCTGCTGGAACAGATCGGCAAGCGGATCTACCTGACTGACTCGGGGCGCGAGCTGCTCAAGGTATGCCGCGAGATCTTCGAGGGGCTGTCCCGCTTCGAGATGCTGGTCTCGGACATGAAGGGGGTGAAGGCGGGCAAGCTGCGGCTGGCCGTCATCACCACCGCCAAATATTTTGTGCCGCGCCTGCTGGGCCTGTTCTGCCAGCGCTTTCCCGGCATCGATGTGTCGCTCAAGGTGACCAATCGCGAGCGGGTGTTGCAGCGCATGGCCGACAACCAGGACGACATCTATGTGCTTGGCACGCCCCCCGAGGATATGGACATAGAAGTAGAACCCTTCCTGGAAAACCCGCTGGTCGTGCTGGCGCCCGGCAACCATCCGCTGGCTGCAGAAAAGAATATCTCGCTGCAGCGCCTGGCGGACGAGCCCTTTCTGATACGCGAACCTGGATCCGGTATCCGTCTGGCCACCGAGCAGTTCTTTGCCGAACGCGGGCTGAAACTGAAAGTCCGCATGGAGCTCGGCAGCAACGAAGCCATCAAGCAGGCGGTGGTGGGCGGACTCGGCATTGCCGTGCTATCGGCCCATACGCTCACACTGGACCACAACAGCGAGGAACTGGCCATTCTCGACGTGCAGGGCTTTCCCATACAGCGCCACTGGTATCTGGCTTACCCCAAAGACAAGCAATTGTCGGTGGTCGCTCTGGCCTTCCTGGAATTCCTGCACAAGGAGAGCAAACTGATCGGCGAGAAATATCTGCAGGGCATCCCGGGTTTCCCGTCGCAGAGAAACTGAAGATACCTCGATTTTGCCTGTCGTCCCCATCCTGCGGGTCGACCTTTTTTTTGCGGCTTTTTTTCACAACACGACAATATTTCGATCCGTGATCCGTCTTCACGGGCATGGATACGACATTGACTGCGAATGCGCTGATGGCCGAACGGGACAAACGCATCACCGAAACGATCTCGCAAGAGCGCGGGCGGCTGCGGAATTTCATCCGGCGGCGCGTGCCGGACGCGAACGAGGCAGAGGACATCCTGCAGGACGTGTTCTTCGAGTATGTCGAGGCTTATCGGCTGCCCGAGCCGATAGAGCAGGTGGGTGCGTGGCTGTTCCGCGTGGCACGCAATCGCATCATCGACCGTTTTCGCAAGAAGCGCGAGGTGGCGTTGCCGGAAATGTCAGGCGAGGAAGAAGACGGACATTGGCTGGAAGAAGTGCTGCCGTCGGCGGATGGCGGGCCGGAAGCGGCCTATGCGAGGCGGGTGCTGCTGGACGAGCTGTATGCGGCGCTTGAGGAGTTGCCCAGGGAACAGCGCGACGTATTCATCGCCCATGAACTGGACGGGCGCAGTTTCAAGGAATTGGCAGCCGAAAAAAACGTGGCGGTGAACACGCTGCTGGCACGCAAGCGATATGCGGTGCTGCATATGCGGGCGCGGCTGCAAACGATCTACGACGAGTTTGATTTGTAGGGTGGGCACGTTTTTGGGTGCCCACGCTGTAATCCCGGACCGCTCCGCGTGGGCATCCAAAGCGTGCCCACCCTGCGAACGGCCATGACGAATTGGATATTCAAGGAGAGATGAAATGAACTGCAAAGCAAAGTGCTGGAAGATAGGTTTATTGGTGGTGGCAGGTCTCGCGGCGCTGGGCTGGGTCGTGATGGCACTGTGGAACTGGCTGTTGCCGACCTTGTTCTTCGGCGTCCGGGAGATCGATTATGTGCAGGCCATGGGTGTGCTGCTGCTGAGCAAGATATTGTTCGGCGGATTTCGCGGGCACTGCGGCGGGCATCGCAAATGGCATCAGCACCGCCTCGAAAGCATGACGCCGGAAGAGCGCGAGAAATTCCAGAATGGGATGCGCGGCTGGTGCGGCAAAGGCAAACAGGAAGACACTGCGGCCAGGGAATGACATGACCAGGCGCATCCTGTTGCTGGGGGCGACCGGACGTACCGGACGCCACGTCCTTGAGTATGCCTTGTCGCAAGGCATCGAAGTGGCCGCGCTGGTACGCAGTGCGGCGGCGATCGCCGTGCAGTCGGACAAGCTCACGGTGGTCGAAGGTTCGCCGATGAATGCAGACGATGTCAGGAAAGCCATCGCGGGCTGCGATGCGGTGGTCAGTGCGCTGAACAACAACCGCACGTCGGATAATCCGTGGGCCAGGCGGCTCAGCCCGTCGCTGTTCATGACGCAGTCGATACGCACTTGTCTGGCGGCGATGAAAGAGCTGGGCATGCGCCGCATCGTGGTGCTGAGTTCGGTCGGGGTGAACGACTCGTTCGACGATGCAGTATTCTTCATGCGCTGGCTGATCCGCAATACCAACCTGCAATACACCTTTCAGGATCACGATGCGCAGGAGTCCGAGTTGCGCAGGTCCGGCATGGACTGGACGGCAGTGCGTGCGGCTCTCCTGAATAACGGCAAGAAACTCAAGACACTGGTCGCCAGCTATTACAACGAGCCGAAGCCGGCGCTGATGATCTCGCGTCTGCACACGGCGCGTTACATGATCGATTGCCTGGAAGATCAGGCCACATTCCGCAAGGCGCCGACGATATCCGAGCGGTAAACGCTAGTGAGCCTAGTGAACCGATGCCTGCGGAATCGGGGAAAAGCGGTTTCGCCGCAATAACTAACTGCGCATCCTGCGCTTGAGGAAACGCATCAAGCTTCCCAGCGCAGGCACTTTTTCGTAAAGCTCTTCCGCGGTGTCCCAATAGTCGCGGTGGTAGTGCACCCTGTGATCTGCTCCGAAACGCAGGTGGGATGAACCATGGATATGCTGTTCGACATGCGCGCTGTCATTTGACCGAAACGAGAAATCCCACACGATAAAAGCATCGTCACCCTGCAGGATGCTGCTCGTCACCGCGAATTTCGGCTTACCTACCTGTTTGAACATGTGTTCGAAGATGCCGATGATGGCAGCGTGCCCGCGTACTTCGTTGAAAGGGTCCTTGAAATACGCATCGGTGGTATACAGCGCGGTCAGCGAGCGGACATCCTCCTGCGACAGGTTTTCGAAGACATGGATGAAGTGTGCGAGAAAAGCCTGATGGGTCATAGTCCGGTTACCTTGTGGATCAGCCAGAAATACCAGCGGTAGGGCAGCAGCCGGAGCAGGCGTAGCCAGTTGGTGAAGCGCTTGGGAAAGTGGATATGGAACTCGCCGCGCTCGATGCCGCGCACCAGTTCCTGCGCTGCGGTCGTGGCCGAGATCAGCGCGGGCATGGCGAAGTCGTTTCCGGCGGTGAGCGGTGTGGCGACGAAGCCGGGATTGATCAGATACACGCCGATGCCGCGCGGGCGGAGGTCGAGGTAAAGCGATTCGCACAGGTTGATAAGCGCAGCCTTGGTCGGTCCGTAGATCAGCGCCTGCGGCAGGCCGCTCAGGCCGGCAACCGACGCGACGATGCCGATCCCGCCCCGACCCTGTCCGATCAGGACGGGAAGCACGGCATCCAGGCAGTTCAACGTACCTCGCAGGTTGGTATCCACGATCCTGTTTGCCACGGCAAGATCGAAATCGTCGGCGCGCATCTTGTTGTAGGTGCCGGCGACCACCAGAACCAGATCGATGCCGCCCCAACGTTCCAGTATCCGGTCGCGTGCCGCGGTCAAATCCTCGTGACGGGTGATATCGAGCGGCAGTATCAGTGCGCAATTATCATTGGAAGCGATCGCCTGCAAGCCATTCCGGTTGCGTGCCGACAGTGCCACCTTTGCGCCGCGCTCAAGCAGCAGGCGGGCGGTCTCCGCACCGATACCGCTGGAAGCGCCGATGATCCAGACGCGATGACGATGCCAGTGCTTTATCCCGGGATTCATGGCCGTTTGCTGAATGACAATGTGACCTCGCCCAGCTTGAAGCCGAACTTGCTCATCTCGGCACGGTTCAGCATGACCTTGTCGTCCATCAGGAACATCCAGTCCTCGAAGTTCACGTTGTAGACCTTTTCGCCCACCGGCAACGCCAGCACATACTTCCAGCGCAGTGCGTTGCCCGCGGTGATGCCGATGGCTTCACCGACCACATCGGCCGCGGTGCCGATGTATTGTCCGTTGGTATTTTTCCTGATGGTCCATATGCGTTTTTGTGTGGTTCCGTCGGAGTAGGTGAAATCTTCATCCAGCGTGCCGGTGTCGTCCTTCCAGTTGCACTGGATGACGACCTTGAAGCGTTTGACGACTTTTCCGCTGCGGTCCTGGAACATGCCCCAGGCGTCGACGGTGCCGTTGAAATATTGCTTCAGATCCAGCGCCGGTTTTTCTTGTGCATACTGCGCGACATCGGTGGTGCTGCAGGCGGTCAGCATGCAAAGGCCGGCGAGGGGGAAGAGGTGCGTGTACCAGGTCATGGCGATTCTCCAGAATGGTTAGAGGTTGTTAAGCGGCGAGCGCCACAGCAGCGCGGCGGCGCCTGCTTTCAATACGCAGGGCAGCAGTGCATAAGCGACAGCGAGAGCGTGCAAACCCTGAACTTCAGTGGTGCCGGGCAGGTAGCCGAGTTGCTCCAGCAGCGGCAGCGAGATACCTGCCGCCAGCGCAAGATTCATTTTTGTCGCCCAGCTCCAGAGCCCGAAATACGCGCCTTCGTGCGAACCGATATGACCGGCTTTCCCGATCACCGCGGCGAGCAGGGCAGGGGGCAGCGCAAGGTCGGCACCGAGCGAGAATCCGGAGAAGAGGCAGATCAGGGCAAAACCTGTCCCGGCACTGGGCGCAAGGGTATAAGCCCAGACAAAGACGGCGATGGACAGGCACATCGAGACCAGCCATGCCCGCTGCTCGCCGTGACGCTTTGCCAGGGCTACCCACAGCGGCATGGAGAGTGCTGCCGCGATGAAGTACAGCACCAGAAACAGTCCCGCGTATTGCGGCAAGCCCAGGCGGTCATTCGCGAAGAACAGGAATAGCGTGGCGGGGATCGCGGCAGCGATGCCGTTCAGCATGAAAACGGCAAACAGCCAGCGGAAGCGTGAATTGCGAAACGGAGCGAACGAACCGTGCGATTGTGTCTGGCCGGGCGGCGTATCTTTCGGCCGGGGGGCGTGACGCAGTAACAAGATCGCCGTGGCGAGCAGGCTTGCGATGAACACGAGCGTGAGCCAGCCGAGGTCGGCGAAACCGGGCAGTGCAGCCGCGATGATGACGCCGACCAAACCGCAGGCCTCGCGCACTGCAGTCAGACGAGAACGCTGCGCGCGCGCCTGGGTGAGCGTTGCGCCCCAGCTTTGGTAAGCGATGGTGGCGAGGCTGAAACCGAGATAGGCCACCATCAGGCTGAGCAGAAACCAGACGAAGGGCTGGAAGGCAGAGTCCTGAGGCGGGTGGAACAGGGCGATGAATCCGCATACCAGCAGCGGCAGCGACAACAGGATGAAACGCCGATAACCGCCGGCTTCGCGTTGCCTGTCTATCCACAGGCCTATGGCGGGATCGATGAAAGCATCGAGGATGCGCGCGATGACCAAGGCGGCACCGATGAGCGTGAGCGACAGCCCGAAACGTGCGGCGTAGTACTGGGGCACGTAGACGTAGATCGGCAATGCCACCAAAGCCAGCGGCAGGCCGAACAGGCCATAGGACAATAATGCCGGCCAGGAAAGTGTCTTCATGGCTTCGTGGCCAGCAACTGGCTGCGCAACTTCGCGGCGCTGGTCCGGGGATCGAGCCAGATCGCGAAGAATGCGCGGGCGAACTCGGGGTCGTTTATCTCGCCGAGCAGCTTGCTGTCCAGGTAGAAACGCGCACCTTGCGATGGCAGGTAGACGCCGCTGATGTGCGTGCCGGCATGCACATCCGGGAACAGTGACTTCATCTTTCCCAGCCAGACAACCCGCTGCCCGGCTGTGCCGAAGCCGAGCTGGCTGATCTCGCTGATACTGGATTGCGCGATGCGATCGCCGTAAAGGTCGCGGGCATAACCGAGGTCGAGAACGAATTTGGCTGAAGTGAGCGCATCGGCTTTGTGTTCGTTTCCTTCCACCCATAACGCGGCGTCGTATATCTTCAGCCCGAACCAGCGAAAGCTGCCCTGGCCTGACAGGCGTGCATCGGTCAATTCATTCTGTACATAAGAAGGAGCGGCATCGCTGGCGGCATAAGCCGGCAGCACGCACAGCATCAGCCAGAACAGGACGGCCAGCTTGCGACAGCCGACGGTGCGCGGTGTGTTCATGCTTTTTCAAGAGTGAACTGCATCACGTTGATGTTGTCGGCGCGGAATCCAGCTTCGCAATAGGCCAGATAGAACTCCCAGGTGCGCAGGAAACGGTCGTCGAAACCCTGCGCGCGGACATCGGTCAATTTCTGTCTGAAGGCGTCGCGCCATTCGGCCAGCGTGCGGGCGTAATCCCGCCCGAACGCGAATTCATCCACCACGCGCAGTCCCTGCCTTTCGGCCTGTGCCCGGAACACGGCGGGTGAGGGCAACATGCCGCCCGGGAAGATGTATTGCTGGATGAAGTCGCTGCCGGTGCGGTAACGTTCGAACAGTTCGTCGGCGATGACGATGGTCTGGATGCAGGCGCGTCCCCCGGGTTTCAGGTTTCTGGAGATGCACTCGAAATAGGTCGGCCAGTAGGCTTCGCCGACCGCTTCGAACATCTCGATGGAGGCGATGGCGTCGTATCGTTCGTCGCTGTCCCTGTAGTCCATCAGCAACAGGTCGGCCTGTTCCGCCAGCCCCGCATCCGCCAGGCGTTGTTGTGCGAATTGCAGCTGCTCGGCAGACAGGGTGATTCCCCGCACCTGTACCCCGCCTTCCCTGGTGGCGATCTCGGCGAAACCGCCCCAGCCGCAGCCGATCTCCAGGATGCGTGCGCCGGGGGAGACAGCGAGCTGGCTCAGGATGCGGCGATACTTGGCGACCTGCCCATCCTGCAGGCTATCGGCAGGTCCGTTGCCGAACAGTGCGCTGGAATAGGTCATCGACGGGTCCAGCCACAAGCGGTAGAAATCGTTGCCGATGTCATAGTGGGCATGGATGTTCTTGCGGCTGCCGGTGCGACTGTTGCGGTTGAGCAGATGGCGTATGCGATACACCATCTTGCTCCACCATTTACCGTAGATGAGCGACTCCAGCGACTGGCGGTTTCGCGTGAACAGCTCGATGAGTCCGGCCAGATTGTCGGTGGTCCAGCTGCCGTCGATGAAGGTTTCGGCAAAGCCGATGTCGCCGGAGTTGAGGACGGCATCGCACAGCGACCAATCTTGCAAACGCAAAGTCACCGGATAGGAATTGTCGCCAAAGTGAGAAATCTGCCCGTCGGGCAGCTCCAGATGCAATGCGCCGTGCTTCAGCCTGGAGAGCAATTGCAGGATGAAGCGGGCACGCGCAGGAATGCGGGACGTGTCCAGTTCGCCTGAAGTCGCGCGCCTCTCTGGCAAGCCTGCGGTGATGGATTGGATGTTCATTTGCTGAGTTCCTTTAACGGTAGCGAAGGTTTTCGGTAGAACGGCACGTGCTTGAGCCAAAGCTTCAGCGCTTGCCAATGGATGCGGGCGATGACCATGAAAGTCATCAACGGGAAGCGCGCCAGCGCATGGACGATGGTGCGGTCGTTCAATGGGCGCGAAGAGCCGGTGATGCTGGTCAGCAACAGCGGGCCGGTGTCGTCGTGGTAATCGATGCTGGCCAGCGTGATCTCGCCGGACATGCGACGGTTGCGCTTGAACTGGAAGCGGTAGCTGCCTTCGACCTGGCAGAACGGCGACACATGGAATACTTTGCGCGCGGTCAATATCTCGCCATCCGCGATGGCGGCATGCTGATGGAGCAGATAGCAATGGCGTTCGCCGAAGGTATTGCTTACTTCGCACAACACGGCGCGCAACGCGCCGTCGCGGCGGTGACAGAACCAGAACGACACCGGATTGAACACGTAACCCAATACGCGCGGGAAGGTCTGCAGCCACATCTCGCCGTCGGCATCGTCTATCCCTTCCTGCTTGAGGATGTCGTCTATCCATTGCAGCGGCGGACGCAGGCCGTCGCCATGGTCGCGGTCGTGGAACGACAGCAGATTGAAACGGTTGCGCGAGAGCAACGAGGTCGGCATGGCGCAGCCTTCCATGCTGCGCAAAGGCAGGCGCAGGAAGAACACACCGTAGTTGAAACTGTTGCGCGCCGGTCTCAGGCGGCTATGGTGGACGTTGCCGAAACAGAGTTGCGGGCTATTCATGATGTGCCCAGGAGGTCAGCCTGTTGATCTCGTAGGCCACCGCAAGACCCGATTTCAGGCCATCCTCATGGAAGCCGTAACCGGTCCAGGCACCGGCGAACCAGGTGTTCTGCCGGCCCTGTATCTTGTGCAGGCTTTGTTGGGAATGGATGGCTGCCTTATCGAACACCGGGTGTGCGTACTCGAAGGCGGCGATCACTTTGGAGGGATCGGGTTCGTCGACGGGATTCAGGGAAACGATCACAGGCTCGCTGAACGGCAGCGGCTGCAGCTTGTTGATCAGGTAATGCACACAGACCCGCGGCTCGCTGCCGCTCTGGCTCTGGTAGTTCCAGGCCGACCAGGTGGCCTGGTTCCCGGGCAGGCACGATGCATCCGTGTGCAGAACGGCGCGGTTGGGCTGATAGGACACGGCAGAGAGCAGTTCGCGCTCGATGGGCGTTATATCTTTCAGCAATTGCAGCGACTGATCGCTGTGTCCAGCCAATACGACATGGTCGAACAGTTCGCTGCCGCTCGCGCTGTCGATGCGTATCTGCAATGTGTCGTCTACCTGGATGCGGTTGACTGCGTGTACCGGATCGTTAAGGCGTTTGTCCGGGATGCCGAGCAGCAATTTGTCCACGTAATGCCGTGCACCGCCTTTGACGGTATGCCACTGTGGCCGGTCGCTCACCTGCAGAAGCCCGTGGTTGTGGCAGAAGTGAACGAAAGTTGAAAGCGGGAATGCCAGCATCTGCGCTGTTGGGCAAGACCAGATGCAGCCGGCCATGGGCAGAAGATACCACTCCCGGAATTCTGTGCTGTAGCCGTGGCGGTCCAGATATTCACCCAGCGAAATCTCGGGCATCTGTTGCCGTCCGGTTACCAGCGCCGTGGTCTCTTTGTTGAAGCGCAGAATGTCCCGCAGCATGCGGATGAAACGCGGATTGAACAGGTTGCGGCGCTGCGCGAATACGGTATTCAGGTTGCTGCCGGACCATTCCAGATCGCGATGGCGGAGCGGAAGTTTCACCGAGAACGACATGTCCGTGGCAACCGTTTCGACGTCCAGCTCGGCGAACAGTTTGACCAGATTGGGGTAGGTCTTGTGGTTGAACACCAGAAAACCGGTGTCGACACCGTGACTGACGCCTTCGAGGGTGACGTCGACCGTGTGCGTATGTCCGCCGAAATAGTCGTTCGCCTCGTACAGGGTCACCGCATTGCCCGCTTGGGCCAGACGATAGGCGCAGACGAGGCCGGAAATGCCCGAGCCGACAATGGCTATTCTCTTGGAAATAACTGGTGATCTCATAAAAACGTCCTAGACAAAATTGATAATATGGTGCGAGAATAGACCAATTGCGCGATTAATGTCAAATATGTCTAGGACAAAATAAATGAGTGAAGAGATAAATCTGTTCAATATCGGGGTGGTGGAGCGGGAAACCGGGATAGGCAAGGACACGTTGCGAGTGTGGGAGAAGCGTTACGGATTCCCGCTTCCGGTGCGTGATCAGCACGAGGATCGCCTTTATCCGGCAGAGCAGGTCGACCAGTTGAGGCTGATAAAACGTTTGCTGGACATCGGGATGCGCCCGGCCAAGGTGGTTGGTCTGTCGTACCCGGAACTCAATGCTTTGCTGACCGAAACGCCCGGTGACGAGCCGACCTATTCCGCGGAATTGCTTGAATTTGTCGAGCTGATCAAGGCGCATCAGGGAGGGGAACTGAAATTGGCCCTGAATCTGGCCTTGTTGCGACAAGGCATGGGCGATTTTTTGTCCAAGACAATCCACCCGCTCAATCAACTGGTGGGCGATGCCTGGTTGCGCGGTGAAATTCGCGTGTTTGAGGAACATCTGTATAGCGAACAGATCATCAGTGTCCTGCGCACGGCGATCACGACGATCCGGAATCCCAGAGGCACTCCGCGCGTGTTGCTGACCACTTTGCCCGGCGAGGAACACAGTCTGGGCTTGCTGATGGCTGAGGCGACCCTGAGTCTGAGCGGAGCGCATTGCACGATGCTCGGCGTGCAGACCCCGATTAGCGAGATCGTGCTGGCCGTGCAGGCGCATCAGGCCGATGTACTGACATTGTCTTTCAGTAGCGCCATGACGGCCGCACAGGTGAAGTCCGGCGCGGAGCAGGTGCGCAAAGCGTTACCCGGGACTGTGTCCTTGTGGATAGGCGGTGGGGGGGTGCAGAAGCAGCGCAATGTCGAACCGGGGATACAGGTGATGGGCCCCCTGTCCGATCTGGCCGACGCCGTACTCTCCTGGCGTGCTGCCGTCTCGAATAATGGCTGAGCCGCGCTTTTCAAGATCGTTGTGCTGGTTCCGGCGCGACCTGCGCCTGGAGGACCAGGCGGCGCTGTCCCGGGCTCTGGAACAGAGCGGGCAGGTCTATTGTGCATTCGTATTTGATACGGACATCCTGGACGCGCTTCCCGGCAGGCAGGACAGGCGCGTGGAATTCATCTGGCATTGCGTCGATGAATTACGCATGAAGCTGGAGCAGCTTGGCGGGGCATTGCACGTGCTGCACGGCAAGGCGGAAATGCTTGTTTCCGGCCTGGCAAAGCAACTTGGCGTCGAGGCGGTATTCTGCAATCGCGATTATGAGCCGAACGCATGCAGGCGCGATCAGGCAGTCGCTGCGCAATTGCAACTGATGGGGATCGACCTGCACAGCAGCAAAGACCAGGTCATTTTCGAGAGAGCGGAGATACTCAACGGCGCAGGTTCGCCTTATGCCGTGTTCACGCCCTACAAGAATGCATGGCTCAAGCGTTTGTCGGAAGCGGATTATCGCGGACAGGACACGCACCGCTTATCGAAGCGTCTGGCGAGGCAGGCGCCCCTTGCGATGCCGAAGCTGATTGACCTTGGCTTCCAGGCCACCGACCTCCTGCGTACGCATCGATTCCTGGGCATGACGGGAGCTGCGAGCCTGTTCGACGATTTCGTGCAACGCATCGACCGCTATCGGGAGACCCGCGATTTCCCCGCTATCAAAGGCGGATCGTATTTGTCGCCGCACCTGCGTTTCGGCACGATCTCGGTACGCCGTCTGGTCCGATTCTGCCATGAACGGCGAGGCGAGCCGGGGGTGGATACCTACCTGTCCGAATTGGTCTGGCGCGAGTTCTACCAGATGCTGCTATCCCATTTTCCAGGCTTGGCCGAAGGGCGCAGTTACAAACCTGTCTTCGAAAACCTGGATTTCACCAACGACAGCGACCGGTTTGAAAAATGGAAGCAGGGGCAAACCGGTTATCCGCTGATCGACGCCGGGATGCGCCAGCTCAACCAGACCGGTTTCATGCATAACCGCCTGCGCATGCTCGCGGCATCGTTCCTGGTCAAGGACCTTGACGTGGATTGGCGCCGGGGCGAGCGCCACTTTGCCGAACTGTTGCTCGATTTCGATCTGGCCTCCAACAACGGCGGCTGGCAGTGGGCGGCTTCTACCGGTTGCGATGCCCAGCCCTGGTTCCGCATCTTCAACCCGGTCACGCAGTCGCAGAAATTCGATCCGCATGGAAAATTCATCCGCCGTTATGTGCCCGAGCTGAGTCACGTTCCGGACGAGCTCGTCCACGCCCCGTGGCGCATGAATATCCAGCAACAGCAAATCCATCGATGTCGCGTCGGCACGGACTATCCCGCGCCCCTGGTTGAACATGCAGCGGCACGGGTCACAGCCCTGCAACGCTATTCTGCAATGCGCCCCGTTAATCCATCCATTAAGCGCCAATAGGAGAAGTGAGTATGAACAAGTTGGTCCAGTTGGTTTACATCAGTCGCTCGAATCTGCCGGAGATGGGCAGGAACGACATCATCGCGCCCCAGGTGGCGCAAATCCTGAGCAAGTCGCGTCGCAATAATCGCAACAAACATATCGTCGGTGCGCTGTATTACGGCAACGGCTTTTTTTACCAGTGCCTGGAAGGGGAAGAGAAAGACTTGCTGGCGCTGTACGAGACATTGAAGGCCGATCCGCGGCATACCGATTTGCTGATCGTCTCGTTCAGGCCGATCGACCGGAAAAGCTTTGGCGAATGGGAGATGAAGTATGTGCCTGCCGAAAAAGATATCAACCGGATGTTGAGTGGATTTGGCATGTCGAAATTCGATCCTTACCGCTTCGATGAGCGGATGAACAAGCAGATGCTGCAATTATTGCTCAGGGGATCGGAACTGGCTCAGGAAGAGATCGCCTCGGGCGATGAGGCCATGCCGGCGCAAAAGTGCGCTTGCCGCGAGTGGAAGCTCGCGACCCTCGCACTTGCTTTATTGCTTTGTGCCGGTTTGATACGTCAGGTCCTGCTTTAACAGGCCGCCGTTACCGGATGGTAGCCTCGCGAAAGATTCGAAACATGTGATGCATTCCAGCCTGCCCTAAGGCAATACTGCAAGATTCCCGCAAGGCAGGTCTTGATCAAGGCCTGCCATTCAAGGCTTCCGTCAACCTTCATGAAGATAGACAAATCCAGCGCATGCCGTTAGGGTGTGGTCTGCGATCTGAGATGTCAGATCAGGCCTTGATTGCCAAATAATAAGCTTGCGCAAATGGTTACCAGATTAGCTGTTCCCGCGTTCCGTAAAGATCACTTGTTGTTCCTGTTGGCTTGCCTGCTGGCCATGCTTGCCGGATCAGTGTACGCGCAACCGTTGCTGCTCACGGAGTTGCCGTCTGGCTCGCTGGGCAGATGGACCGAGCTGTATGTTGAAGAAGGACATGCGCTGGATCTGGCTGAAGCGCAAACGCTGCTGCACGAGGGCAAGTTCCGCCGTGGCGACCAGCCGATACTGTCGCAAGGTATCGGCAGCAAACCGCAATGGCTGCACCTCGCACTCATCAACCCCGCTGTCGCTCCCATTTCCCTGAAGCTGTCCGTTGGCACGACCTGGACGGACCGTATCGACGCCTACCTGGTGCATGACGGTCAGCCGACGGTCAGTTGGCTGACCGGTGACGAGCTTCCGCGAGCCCCGGGGCTTACCCAGGGGATAGGTTACGTCCTGTCTCCCGGTTTTGCTCCCGGCCGGAGCGATCTGTTCCTGCGCGTGGATTCGACCGACCCGTTGATCTTCCCCATAGAATTGCTGACAGAAGAGCAAGCCAAAGAGCAGCAGCAACTGGTGCACTACAGTTACGGCTTCATATTCGGTTTCATGATGGCGCTCGCCGCCTACAACGCGACACTGTTCTTCGGGTTGCGCAAACGCAGCCACCTGTACTACTCGGTGTATCTGGTCAGCCTGATCGTGCTGATCGTCTGTTATACCGGACATGGCTTTGCCTGGTTGTGGCCGGACCGGCCGCAAGTGCAACGCTATGCGATCCTGATCGCGATGGTGATCTACGGCTGCTGCGGATTGCTGTTCGCCAGCCGTTTCCTCGCCCTCAGGGAACATGCTCCGCGCGCTCTGCGCTTCGTCCAGTTGTTCGCTGCTACGGGACTGGCGGCCATTGCGATCAGCATCCTGCTCGACAGCCAGTTCGCCGCCGCGCTGGTCGCATTCAATTTTGCCGCACTGTTCAGCCTTTCGATGGTCTTGCTCGGCCTGCTCACCATACGGAACAGCCAGCCGTCCGGCCGCTACTTCCTCATCGCGGCCATTTTTGGCATGCTCGGCGCCGGCAGTACGACGCTGGCCGTATGGGGCGAGATATCGTTCAACACGGTCACTTATCACGCGCTCGAATTCGGCACGGTGATCGAGGCGACCTTGTTTGCGCTGGCGCTGTCATACCGTTTCAACGAGATGAGCGGCAGCCTCGCCAAGATCAACGCGTTGAACGATCAATTATCCGAAGAAGTGGCCGAACGCAAAAAGATGGAAGAGCAGATACGGCAACTGGCTTTCCATGATTCCCTCACCGAGCTGCCCAATCGCCGCCTGCTACTGGATCGGCTGGAACAGGCCATTGCGGTGAGTCAGCGAAAGAATAGCTACGCCGCGCTGATCTTCCTCGACCTGGACAACTTCAAGCCGCTTAACGATATGCATGGGCATGTGGCCGGTGACCTGTTGCTCATGGAAGTCGCGAGAAGACTGCAAAGCTGCGTGCGGGAAACCGATACCGTCGCGCGTTTTGGTGGCGACGAATTCGTGGTGATGCTGGGTGACCTGGGGGAAGACAAATCCGGATCGCTCACCCAGGCTCGCATCGTGGCGGAGAAGATCCTTGCCGCCGTCTCCGGCCCCTATCGACTCTCGCTGGCACAAGAAGGGCAAACGGCATCCGATATCGAGCATTACTGCACGGCCAGCATCGGTGTGGTCGTGTTCACCGACCACATGGGCAGCCCGGATGACCTCATCAGGTGGGCGGACGGTGCGATGTACCAGGCCAAAATTGCCGGGCGCAATGCGATCCGTTTTTTTGAATCACGGGATTGAGTGACGGTGGTCAGCCTGTCGTTTTGAACTTCCTCGGAAAATTGCCCTTCCGTAAGGTGCGTCTGCACAAGACATTGATTTCTATCATCCCTGCAATATTTCTATCTGTGATTCGTCTTCACAGCTAGCTACAACACGGCGCTGACGATCTTCGATCCTTGGGTAAGGTCATGAATATAAAAGGAGCAAAGCCTGCAATATAAATTAATTCAGTCGATTGACTTAATCGGGCGACTGAATTACCGTGTGACGTCATAAACATGATTCCGAGAAAAGCGATGACCGCCAAGGCCAAGAAAGAGACCCGCTGCCTGTTCCTTCAAGCCGCACAGCGCCTGCTAGGCCATCAACCGAGTACGCAGGAAGAGACACGCTGGCGCCTGCTGCAGGCTGCCGCCGAAGTGTTCGCCGAGGTCGGTTACCACGCCGCGACCACGCGCGAGATATGCAAACGGGCCGAGGTCAATCTGGCCTCGATCCATTATTACTTCGGTGACAAGGCGGAACTGTACCGCGAGGTGTTCCGCCTGCCTTTCCTGAACGAATGCAATACGTTCGCCACGCTGGATGTCGCGCAAGTCCCGCTGGAGGAAGCGCTACGGTCTTTCTATGGCTGGCTTTTTCCGCCGAACCTCGATGAAGACCCGATGCGGCAGCTCTTCATGCGGCTGCATGCGCGCGAAGACGCCGAGCCCAGCGGCGTGCTGGGCGATGCCATGGTGCAGGCGTTCCGCCCGAATCACGAAAAGATGCAGGCTTTGCTGTGCCGCGAGTTCGCGTTGGGTAAACCCGATGCAGATGTGGACAGATTGACTTTCGCAGTCATCGGACTGGCGACCTTCTATTTCCACAACCGCATGGCGCTCGATTATTTTGCGCCGACCCTGATTAGCGGGCAGAAGGCCCGGGAGACGATGACGGGACGACTGGTTGGATACGCCGTCGCGTTGATCGAGGCAGAACGCAAACGCCGCGCGACCGCAACAGGCACGAACACGTAAACCGGCCTGTCCCCGGCTGTACGGACACTGACATCGATTTGAGAGGAAGACCCGGAATGAACATGCACATCAAACGCAAACCCCTGATCATCGGTATCGCTTTGCTGGCTTTGGTATTGGCGTCCGGCGGCGCGTGGGTGGCCGGCACCGGTGCCGCCAAGGCCGAACCGACTGCACCTGCCGAAAGCCGTCCGGCGCTGACGGTGCGGACGACCGTGCTGCACCAGGACAAATGGGGACGCACGCTGTCGGCCAACGGCAGCATCCTGCCGTGGCAGGAAGCCATCATCAGCGCCCAAGTGCAGGGGGTGCGCCTTGCTGAGGTGAAGGTCAGCATCGGCGACCATGTGAAGCAGGGCGATGTGCTGGTGACGCTGGATAATTTTGCACGCCTCGGCGACGACCCGGCGGCAACACATTCCGCGCAGGGCCGCATCGTCGCGCCCTATGACGGCGTCATTTCTGCTGCCAGCGCCAATTCCGGTTCCATGTCCCAGCCCGGGGCCGAACTGTTCCGGCTGATCCGCAACGGACGCCTGGAGTGGCGCGCCGAGCTGACCGCGGAAGAGTTGATGCTGTTGCGCAAGGGAATGACGGCTGAAGTGGCCGTGGGCGAAGGGCGCGTCATCAAGGGCGCGGTCCGCGCCATTTCCCCTGCGGTGAATCTGCAGACGCGCTACGGCTATGCGCTGGTCACCCTGCCGGACAGCGCGGGGGTCATTGCCGGACTTTTTGCGCATGGCACCTTCGATATCGGCAACGGCAAGCGGACCTTGCTGTCCTTGCCGCAGTCGGCCGTCCTGCAGCGCGGCAGCATGACTTTCGTACTCGTGGTAGGGTCGGACAACCACGTGCACGAGCGCGAGGTGAAAGTCGGGCAGCGCAACGGCGACCGCATCGAGATCAAACAGGGACTCAAGCCGGATGAGCCGGTTGTCGAAAGCGGCGGCGCGTTCCTGACCGAGGGTGATGTCGTCCAAGTGGTGAAAGGTCAGGCATGAACGTTTCATCCTGGTCGATACGCAACCCGATTCCGGCGGTGCTTGGCTTCATCATGCTCACGTTCCTGGGCGTGATGGCGTTCAAGGCCATGAAGATACAGCTGTTCCCAGACATCGATCTGCCGACGATCACCGTGACGGCCTCGATGCCGGGTGCGTCGCCGGACCAGATGGAAGCCGAAGTGGCACGCAAGATCGAGAACGCGCTCGCCAGCGCCCAGGGCCTGAAACACCTGTACACCCATGTCACGGACGGAACCGCCATCGTGTCCGCCGAATTCAGGCTGGAACGCGATACACGCGTGGCGCTGGAAGACGTGCGATCGACGGTCACGCGCATCCGCAGCGACTTGCCGAAGGAGATGCTCGATCCGGTCATCACCAAGGTGGAGCTGAGCGGCAAGCCGATCGTGACCTATACCATCGCCGACCCGGAGATGAGCGAGGAGGAACTGTCCTGGTTCGTCGACAACAACATCACCAAGCTGCTGCTGGGCGTAAAAGGCGTCGGCGCGGTGAATCGCGTCGGCGGTGTGACACGCCAGGTTCGCGTCGAACTCGATCCGGCCAAGTTGCTGGCGTTGAACATCACCGCCACCGAGGTTTCGACCCAACTGAGCAAGATACAACAGGAAGCGCCGGGCGGGCGCACCGATCTCGGCGGCATGGAGCAATCCGTGCGTACCGTGGCGACGGTGCAGACAGCCGAGCAGCTGGCACAGATGGAGATCAGCATACGCGACGGCCGGCGCGTGCGGCTCGACCAGGTGGCCGATGTCAGCGACTCCATCGCCGAACGGCGTTCGGCCGCGCTGCATGACGGCAGGGAAGTGGTCGGCTTCGAGATCGTCCGTTCGCTCGGTGCGAGCGATGTCGAAGTCGGAAACGGTGTAGCGAAGGCGCTCGCGACCCTGAAGCAGACGCACCCGCAGGTCACCGTGGAACGCGTATTCAATACGGTCGACCAGGTGTACGAGACCTACAGGGGGTCGATGGAGATGATCTTCGAGGGTGCGCTGCTGGCGGTGATCGTGGTGGTCTTCTTCCTGCGCAACACGCGCGCCACCATCGTGGCGGCGACGGCCCTGCCGCTGGCGGTCATCCCCACCTTCGCGGTCATGTATGTGTTCGGTTTCACCATCAACCTGGTGACGTTGCTGGCATTGTCGCTGGTGGTCGGTGTGTTGGTGGACGATGCCATCGTCGAGATCGAGAACATCATGCGCCACCTGGAGATGGGCAAGACACCCTACCAGGCGGCGATGGAAGCGGCCGACGAGATCGGCATGGCGGTGATCGCGACGACCTTCACGCTGGTGGCGGTATTCCTGCCGACCGCGTTCATGAGCGGCATACCGGGCAAGTTTTTTGTGCAGTTCGGCTGGACGGCGGCCGTGGCGGTGCTGTTCTCGCTGGTCGTGGCGCGCTTGCTGACGCCGATGATGTCGGCCTATTTCCTGCGCCCGCGCGAGCTGCATGCGACGCCGAAGTGGCTAGAGATCTACCTCAAATGGGCGCAGTGGTGTCTGGGGAACCGCTTGAAGACGCTGGCCATGACGGCGGTGTTCTTTGTCGGTTCGTTCGTGCTGGCCGGCACTCTGCCGACGGCTTTCCAGCCCAAGGACAACTTGTCGCAGACCCAGGTGACGCTGACGCTGCCGCCGGGGACCAGGTTCGACCAGACCTACGCGCTGGCAGAGCAGGCGCGCCATATCATCATCAAGAACCCGAATGTGACGCTGGTCTATACCGCCATCGGCGCCGGCTCGACAGGGGGGAACGTGTTCGAGCCGAGCGGGGCGTCCGATGTGCGCAAGGCCACGCTGTCCATCCAGTTGAAACCCAGGGAAGAACGGAAATTGCGCAAGCAGCAGATCGAGGATCAGTTGCGCGAGGCGTTGATGGTGCTGCCCGGCGTGAGGTTCAAGGTCGGGCTGGGCTCCTCTTCGGACAAATACCAGCTCGTGCTGACCAGCGAGAACAGCGAATTGTTGAGCCAGTATGCGCTGAAGGTCGGACAGGAACTGCGCACGATCCAGGGCATCGGCAATGTGGTTTCGAATTCCAGCGTGCTGCGCCCGGAGCTTGTCGTGCGCCCGGACTTTGCCCGTGCAGCCGATCTGGGTGTGACTTCCAGCCAGATCGCCGAGACCCTGCGCGTGGCCACCAACGGCGATTACGACCAGTCGCTGGCGAAACTCAATCTGCCCGACCGGCAGCTGCCCATCGTGGTGAAGCTGCGCGACGATGCGCGTCAGGATATCCAACTGCTGTCGCACCTGGTGGTGCAGGGTTCGCGCGGGTCCGTGCTGCTCGGCAACGTGGCGACGTTGAGCATGGAAAGCGGTCCTGCCGAGATCGACCGCTACGACCGTCAGCGCAACATCTCCTTCGAGATCGAACTGGCCGGGCAGCCGCTGGGCAAGGTGCAGGCAGCGGTGCTGGCGCTGCCTTCCATCAGGAGCATGCCCGCCGGGGTGGAACTGGCGCCCGTCGGCGATGCGGAAATGATGCAGGAACTGTTCGCCAGTTTCGGCCTGGCGATGTTCACCGGCGTGATGTGCATCTATATCGTTCTGGTGCTGCTGTTCAAGGATTTCATGCAGCCGGCCACGATATTGTGCGCGCTGATACTGTCGATTCCCGGTGCGTTCCTGGCCTTGTTCCTGACGCACACTGCGATCTCGATGCCGTCGATGATCGGCATCATCATGCTGATGGGGATCGCCACCAAGAATTCCATCCTGCTCGTGGAATACGCTATCGTCTCGCGGCGCGAACGCGGCATGAACCGGAGCGAAGCCTTGCTGGATGCCTGCAAGAAGCGCGCACGCCCCATCGTGATGACGACCATGGCGATGGGTGCCGGCATGATGCCGGTAGCGCTCGACCTCGGCATGGGCGACGGCAGTTTCCGCTCGCCGATGGCGATCGTGGTGATCGGCGGCCTGATCACCTCGACTTTCCTGAGCCTGCTGGTGATTCCGGTGGTGTTCACCTATGTGGATGATCTGATCGAATGGATGCGCTCCATGGTCAAAAGATTCAGCATGGCACGTGCTTCACAATAGTCGTTTGGCCTAACCCGAAGATTGGAGCACCGATTGAAATATTCCAAAGTAACGTTGAGCGTACTGCTGGCGCTGGGGATGCAGTCCCCGGCACAGGCTGTCGATCTGGTCGAGATCTACCATGCGGCGCAAAGCCAGGACGCGGTGTTCGCCTCTGCCCGCGCCGTGCAGCAGGCGGGAGAGGAAAAATTGACGCAAGGGCGTTCCTTGCTGCTGCCCAGCGTCACTTTCAATGCGAACACGACCAGCAATGATGTGACGACCAACTATGGCACGGCATCGCCGATTTTTGTAAGCGGCAACATGCGATACAACACCCACGGCTACGGCGTCATTCTGGTGCAGCCGCTGTTCCGCGAACAGAACTGGGCGGCGTATAACCAGTCCGAGTTGCAGGTGGCGATATCGGAAGCGCAGTTCAAGCTTGCCGAGCAGGACGTCATTCTGCGCAGCGCACAAACGTATTTCGATGTACTCATCGCCCAGGATACGGTTCAGCTGACCGCGGCGCAGAAAACCGCCATCGCGGAGCAGCTCGATCAGGCGAAACGCAACTTCGAGGTGGGTTCGGCCACTGTCACGGACACTTATGAAGCGCAGGCGCGTTACGACCTGATCGTTGCCCAGGAGCTGGCTGCCGGCAGCAACCTTGAGATCAAGCGCCGCACCCTGCAGAAATTGATCAACGCCGATGTCAACGAACTGAACGCGTTGAGTGGCGCATTCAAGCTTGAGGCACCCGATCCCGCCGATATACAGAAGTGGGTGGCCGATTCGCAGCACGGAAACTTCCAGATCGTCCAGGCTGAGGCGGCCTATCAATTGGCGGAACAGGAGGTGGCGCGCAGTCGCGGAGGAAACCTGCCCACGGTCGACCTGGTGGCGAGCTACGGTTCGAGTATCGCGACCGGGGGTGTGTTTGGAGCGACCGATACCCGCAGCACCGCCATCGGCGTGCAACTCAACATCCCGCTTTTTCAGGGGGGAGCCATACAATCCAGGTGGCGCGAGGCCGAGTCGAATCGCGAAAGAGCCCGACAGGACCTGGAAAACACGCGCCGCAACACGGAGTTGCAGACCCGCCAGGCGTATCTGGGCGTGGTCAGCGGTATCGCCCAGGTACAGGCGTTGCAACAGGCATTGAAGTCCAGCGAAAGCCTGCTGGATGCCAGCAGGCTGGGGCAGGAAGTAGGCGTGCGCACGAATCTGGACGTGCTGAATGCGCAGCAACAACTCTTTTCGACAAAGCGTGACTTATACCAGGCCCAATACGGCTATCTGGTCAGCCAGCTGCGCTTGAAAGCCGCGACAGGCAACCTGGCCGAAGCGGATCTCGCTCGCGTCAACCAGTCACTTCACTAGACACAGTACGCCGACGTCCGAGCATGGCCTCGAACTCGTGCGGCGGGAGCGGATGCGAGAAGAAATGGCCCTGCCCGTAATCGCATCCTGCGGCGGCAAGCAGATGGCGCTGTGACGCCGTCTCGATCCCTTCTGCAATCACCTTCAGGCCGAGCTTGTGCGCCATCACGATGATGGCCTCGCATAAAGCCATGTCGTCCGAGGTGGCAGACAGGTTGCGCACGAAGCTGCGGTCGATCTTGATGTAGTCGATGTCGAATTTCTTGAGATAGGACAGCGATGAATAACCCGTGCCGAAATCGTCCAGCGCGACCTGGATACCTGCATCGCGCAAGTCGAGCAGCTTTGCCTGGACGGCGTCTGTCGCGTCCAGCAGCAGTCCCTCGGTGATCTCGATCGAGATGCATTCCCCGGGCAAGCCCAGTTGCTGCAGATGGGGCAGCCATTCCTGGAAATAGTGGTCGTCGTTGCGGAACTGGACCGGTGATTTGTTCACGCTGATCTGGAATTCCGGATGATGCGTCGAGCGCAGACGCCGCACCTGGACGGCGGCTTCCCTGAACACCCAGTCTCCGATCTCGACGATCATGCCGGATTCTTCCGCCAGCATGACGAACTCTGCCGGGTTGATCAAACCGCGCGTGGGGTGTTGCCAGCGTATGAGTGCCTCGGCTTTGTGGATGCTGCCGCTGGCCATTTCGACGATGGGATGGTAATGCAGGCGGAACTGGTTGCCGGAGAGCGCACCGCGCAGATCGTTGATCAGGTGCATGCGATTCAATGCGGCTTCCTGCAGGCTGTGGGTGAAATAGCTGTAACGGTTGCGTCCCGCGCTCTTGGAGGCGTACATGGCCTGATCCGCGTTGCTCATCAGTATTTCCAGATTGGCCGCGTCATCGGGATAAAACGTGATGCCGATACTGGCTGAGACATATGCCTTGTCTTCGCCTATCTTGAATGGGGCGACCAGCGTGTCTATGATGGCCTGCGCGATACGCTCGATGCAGGTCGCGTCGCCCAGTTCGGACAGGATGACGGTGAATTCGTCCCCGCCCAGCCGCGCGACCGTGTCCGATTCGCGCACGCATCCGGCAATGCGTTGCGCAGCTTCAGCCAGCAGGATATCGCCCTTGTCGTGTCCCAGGGTGTCGTTGACCTCCTTGAATTTGTCCAGGTCGATGAACATCAGTGCCAGCGGCGATCCGTCGCGGTTGGACTTCTTGATCTCATGCTCGAGCCGGTCCTGGAACATGCGGCGATTGGGCAGTGCGGTGAGCGGATCGAAGTTGGCCTGCTTCCAGATCGTTTCTTCCGAACGTTTTTTCTCGGTGATGTCCTGGCTCACGCCGGTCAGCTTGAGTTTGAACCCCTGTTCATCGTTCAGCGATTTAAAACGGATCCTCATCCAGCGTATGCTGCCGTCTGCACTCAGTGTGCGTACCTCGGTTTCGACCACAAAATCGGCTTCCCTGGAATCGAGCTCCAGCTGGATATGGTCGCTGATGCGGTGTGCATCCTCCGGATGGACGAAGCGTCTGGCGAAATCCTCGTAGGAAAGGCGATATCCGCCGACTTCCTGGGCGGTGGTCGAGTGCAGCGAAAAATACTGGTCGTTGAAGGTGAACTCGCTGGTGAGCACGTTGTATTCCCAGTATCCCAGGCTGGATATCTTTGCCGCCAACGCAAGCTCGTCATGGGTCTTGGCCAATTCCGCCGTTCGCTTCCCGACTTCCTTTTCCAGTCTGTCCTGGTGGCGGAGCAGGCTCTCGTCGCGTTCCTGGATCTCGCTCAGCATGTGATTGAACGCCATGATCAGTTCGCCGATCTCGTCGTTCGTGTGTTGCGGTACGCGCAGCTCGTAGGTCTTTTCGCTGGCGATCGTGCGCGCCGTATCGGCGACATTCCGGATCGGTTGTGAAATGACGCTCTGCAAACGGGTCGCCAGGATGTAGATCAGCAGCAGCGACAGGGCGGCTACAACGAGCCCTGTTTCCAGGTCGACCAGATGGTTGTGCCATATCTCGGTGAAATCGGCGTGCAACAGTATGTATCCGACCCGTTCCCCGCCGCGTGTGATGGGACGGTACAGGTCGGCATTCCTCGACCAGAGTTCGGAACGTGTTTGCTGGGTATCGACCTGATAGTCGGCAGGAACCGGCTTGACCACGCCATGGCGGTTCCACGCAGCGAGTGCGTTGCCGTTGGCATCCAGCAACCATGCCGAGTCGATCTCGCGATGGCCTTGCAGGGATTCGAGCATGCGCCTGGCTTCGTTACGGTCGTCGAACACCAGTGCGGCCTGGGCATTCTCGGCCATGATTTCGGAAATGCCGGAAAGCTGTTGCAGAGATTCTCGCTGGCTGCTGCGCAGGGAGCTCGCGAACAGCGCGGAAAAACCGAGCAGCAGACAGATCGTGCTGCTCAGCATGATCAGGAAAACGAGCTTTTTGCTCAGGGACCAATCGGACAAGTTCGGGAAGATATCCATAACCATCATTTTCCGAAGATATTGGCAACCAGATTCTGTTTCCGGCTGGAAAGTCGCTGTCCCGCCATTCGGGTCGACTCGAGATTGATATCGAACTGTACCTTATTTTTTACGGTCAACCTGTCCGATTCCTCCCGGCGGGCATGTTCCACTTCGGCCTGAACGGTTCCCCCTTGGTCGATTCGTTATATTTACCACCTTACTTATTGATTTTTATGTATTAAATCATAACGCGCTTGAGCCGCACAGCATCTTACGTACCTTTTCGTTCCATCACGGCCGCGAAGAAGCCGTCAGTGTTGTGCAGTTGCGGCGTAAGCTGCAGATAGTCGCCCATCGCCAGTTCGATGTGCTGTTGCCGCAGCACGTCGCCCGCGGGTAGCAGGGCGAAGTCGGGATGCGTTGCGAGGAATGCCTGCACAACGCCCTGGTTTTCCTCGTGCAATATACTGCAAGTGGCATAGACCAGGCGCCCGCCCTGTTTCAGCAGGCGTGCGGCGGAATCCAGGATCGCCGCTTGTTTCACATTCAGCTCGGCCACACTTTGCGGCGATTGGCGGAACTTCAGATCCGGATTGCGGCGCAATGTGCCCAAACCGCTGCACGGCGCATCCACCAGTACGCGGTCGATCTTGCCAGCCAGGCGTTTCACCTTGCTGTCGTTCTCGTGCGCGATAAGCTGGGGTTGCACATTGGACAGACCGGAACGCTTCAGGCGCGGCTTCAGGTTGGTGAGGCGTTTCTCGGAAACGTCCCAGGCATACAGGCGCCCCTGCGAGTTCATCATGGCGCCGAGCATCAGCGTCTTGCCGCCTGCGCCGGCACAAAAATCTACCACCATGTCGTTGCGCTTCGGGGCCAGCAACAACCCCAGCATCTGGCTGCCTTCATCCTGCACCTCGAATTTGCCGGTCAGGAACAGCGCGTGTTTGTTCAACGCCGGTTTGTATTTGAGGCGGATACCCATGGGCGAGTAGGGCGTGGCCTGTGCATCCAGACCGTCAGCCTGCAGGGCTTGCAGCACTTCGTCGCGCCCGGCGAGCAGGGTGTTCACGCGCAGATCGAGCGGGGCCGGCTGCTGCATGGAGCGTCCCAGTTCGAGGATCTCGGCGTCGCTGTGTTGCGCGCGCAGCTTGTCGACGATCCATTCCGGCAACTCGGCCTGGATGGAAAGCGGCAGATCGTTCGCGTTGATGCTCTTTACGCTGCCCAGCCAATCCGCTTCTTTCGCCTTGAGCAGCGGCTCCAGTTCGCGCAGGTTGTACCCGCCGAATTTGACCCAGTAGGCCAGGGTCATGCGCCGTGCCGTGGCCTGCCCTTTGTCGAGTGTGCAGCCGTATTCGAGCAGCAGGCGGTGGCGCAATACCCCGAACAGGGTTTCGGCCACCAGCGAGCGCTCGTTGGAGCCGATGCGTTCGGCCTGGAAGAAATGGCGCAACACGGCATCTGCCGGATGTTCCATTTTCAGGGCATGGCGTAACGCCTGCATGACCAGGTCGAGGCGGTATTCAGTTAACAACATCTTTTCTCACTCCTTCTTCTTCCGACACGCGGATGTCGGTGATGACAGCCTCGCCGGAAACTTCGCCGTTCTTTTCTGTAAATCGCAATTTTACCGGGAACAAACGGTATTCACGCGCCAGCCAGATATCCAGGCCTTCTTCGTTGGCAGCATGCATCTTGTGCAGATGCACGGTCAGCAGTTTTCCGAGCGGTGTGGCGATCGTTTCGTCGACGCCAACCTCGAATTGATAATGTTCGATCTTTTTGCCGTTGCCGACGGAGACGGCGGCGATCTCCGTATGGGCCAGCGGGGGGAACTGGTACATGACGCTCAGGATATCCTGGGTTTCCGGCGGCAGCGCCACTTCAAGGCCGTTCGAGAAGCGCGCGCGCTGTGAGGAGTGGTCGAATTCCACCGCATTGCGTTGCTTGCCGATCCTTTCCTTGCGCTCTTCCGAGTACAGATCCGGCTGCAGGCCGTCCTTGCCGTAGCGGCCGCTGCTGTATTGGTCGAGTTCGTAGCTTTTGAACAGTTTTGCGATGCCGGCGGTCGAGGTCGTGGCTTGTAACACATAACGGCCGTCGTCGATGTCCAGCGTTTGTATCGATTCGCCGACACGGAAGCTGCTGGTTCCCTTGTTGATGGCAAACGTGAGGCGGGCGTGCATGGGTAACGGCGGCCGGTCGGTCGGCTTGTCGGCGTCAGCGGAGAGTGTCGCGGCTTCGACGGGAGCACTGGCAACAGCGGGTTCGCTCGCCGCAACGGGTGTGGCTGCCGGAGTGATCGCTTGCGGCGGCGGTTCGGGCTGGGGTTCGGGCGCCGGAGCCGGCTCGATCTTCTGCGCCGCGGGTCTGGTCTTGTGTTTCGGTTTTGATTTGGCAGGGGCGGAAGGCAGTGCCTCAAGCTTGGCGGTCAGCTGCGGTAACGAGGGTTTGAAATTCGGCAGCCGGATGTCCGGTCCCCACAGCACCAGGCTGTGCAACAGCAAGGAGACGGCGATGGCAAACGCGACGCGGCGCGGCGCGGTGTCCAGCTTGAAGTTCACTGCGTGATGCTCAGCGCGGTGAGGACTTGGGTCAGTTGATCGCCGTTATCCTCGGTCAATATGATCTTGCAGGGAAAGTTGCCGTCCTTGACCGACAGCCAGACCTCTGTCTTCCACGCAGTCGCTTCCGCCGGGGTGTTTAAATAAAGTGTTTCCAGGGTACCCGTCGGGATGGTCAGCATCTGCGCCGGGTGTATCAGGTAATGGCGCGTGTCGATCTTGCTGCCGTTGGTGATATGCATCGTCAATTCTTTGTGTTGCTGCAGCAGCGGGATATAACGGAACTGGTACAACACGCTCAAGCGGTCCTGTGTATCGGGAAGCAGGGGTTCGCTGCGCTGGCCTTGACGGTCGCTAAGCTCCAGATTGGCCTTTTTCCAGTCGAAGGTTGCTGCGGTGTTCCTGACGGTTTCCTTCGATCGCTTATAGGTATAGGTATGCGGGCGCAGGCCATGCGCGGTCACTTCGCCTTCGCTGGCTACAGCGATCGTTTCCGGCTTGAGGACGGCGAGCAGGCCGATCGGCTTGGTGACACTTTCGATGCGGTAACGGTTGCCCGTACGAATGAATTTCTCGGTAACCAGGGCGATCTTGACACCCCGGGTGGTCACTTCGTAAGAGGCTTCGATTTGCCGCACGACCGGGGCGGCGAACAGCGCGGGGGCGATGCAACATAACAACAGAGCGGCTAATGCGCGCATGGCTTATTCCAACCCCGGAAAGATGAGTGCTGCGCCCGGTTGCTCCAGGCGGTCGCCGGAGACACGGCCTTCATTATTCAACCAAACCTGGCCGCGGCACAGCCAGCGTATGGCTTGCGCATAGATGCGGTGTTCCTCGTGCAGAACGCGTTCAGACAGGGTTTGCGGGGTATCACTCCGCATGACCGGTACTGCCGCCTGGATGATGATGGGGCCATGATCGAGAGTGGGCGTGACAAAGTGTACCGTGCAGCCGTGGATCTTGATGCCGTCTGACAGAGCGCGCTCATGTGTGTCGATGCCGGGATAAGCCGGCAACAATGAAGGATGGATATTGATCAGCTTGCCGCGGTAGCGTTCGACGAAATGGTCGGTGAGGATGCGCATGAAACCCGCCAGTGCAATCACATCGGGCGCATGGCGGTCGATCGCTGCCGCCAGTGCGGCATCGAAGGATGCGCGATCCGCATGATCCCGGTGAGGTACAACATCGGTCGGGATGCCGCGCGCCCTGGCGATCTCCAGCCCTTGCGCATCGGCGCGGTTGCTGATCACCCCCGCGATGCGGCAGGGCAGGTTCGCCTCCAGCAGTGCCTGCATGTTGCTGCCACGGCCAGAGATGAGGATGACGATATTTTTCACAGCTTAGCGGACTTGGGTCTGGTGCTCGTCGCCGTTGCGTGCGCGGATGATGCCGATGCGCGATACCGTTTCACCGGCCGATTGCAGATGCCCGATCGCGGCATTCGCATCCTGCGCGCCGACCACCACCACCATGCCGATACCGCAGTTGAAGGTGCGGAACATTTCCTGCGCTTCGACGTTGCCGCCTTCGCGCAGCCAGTGGAATAGTTTGGGCATCTGCCAGGTTGCGGAGTCGATGTCGGCGACCACGTTGGCGGGCAGTACGCGCGGCACGTTCTCGGTGATGCCGCCGCCGGTGATGTGCGCCATGCCTTTCACGGTGAGCTGCTGCATCAGCGACAGCAACGGTTTTACGTAAAGACGAGTCGGCGCCATGATGCAGTCCGCCAGTGTGCGTTCGCCGTCGAATTTGGCGTTCAGGTCGGGTTTGCTGCGCTCGATGATCTTGCGCACCAGCGAATAGCCGTTGGAGTGCGCGCCGTTGGAAGCCAGGCCCAGCACCACGTCGCCGGCCTTGATGTGCTCACCGGTGATGATCTTGCTCTTTTCCACCACGCCGACGGCGAAGCCGGCCAGGTCGTATTCGCCCACCGGGTACATGCCGGGCATCTCGGCGGTCTCGCCGCCGATCAGCGCGCAGCCGGAATCTTCGCAGCCTTTGGCGATGCCCTTGATGACCTCGGTGGCCGCCGGCACATCCAGCTTGCCGCAGGCGAAGTAGTCGAGGAAGAACAGCGGTTCGGCGCCTTGTACCAGGATATCGTTCACGCTCATGGCAACCAGGTCGATACCCACGGTGTCGTGGCGGTTCAGTTCGAACGCCAATTTAAGTTTGGTGCCGACGCCGTCGGTGCCGGATACCAGCACCGGCTCCTTGAATTTCTTGGAGATCTCGACCAGGCCGCCGAAACCGCCGATACCGGAGAGGACTTCCGGGCGCATGGTGCGCTTGGCAAAAGGTTTGATGTTCTCGACCAACTGGTCGCCCGCGTCGATGTCGACCCCGGCGTCGCGGTAGGAAAGGCTGTTGGTGGGCTGGCTCAAGTTGAGTTCTCGCTTTCTTAAAGGTAAAGTGCGGCACGTTTTCAAGCCGTGAATTTTACCCGAAATGACCCCGTCCCGCTTTGCTGCCTTGCAATGCCAAGCCCTCTCTGCCGTTCCGTGCCGTGCGCAAGGACACTGTCGGACGAAAGAGCTGCACAACAAGCCATGACGCAATTGTTACTGGGCATCGCCCCCGAATGGATACCCACACTGGACAATTTTGTGTCCGGGCGCAATGTCGAACTGCTTTCCGTGTTGCGCCGGGCGCCGGCAGCGGAGCAGGGCGAGCGCGGCCTGTATATATGGGGAGAAACCGGCAGCGGCAAGAGCCACCTGTTGCAGGCGGTGGTTGAACAGGCACGGGCATCGGGGCTGACGGCGCTTTATGCCCGCGGTGAAGTGCCGGATGCCGCCCAGGTAGTCGCTATAGACGATGTTGAAAGGCTGGATGAGGGGAGGCAAATCGATTTGTTCGCTCTCTATAACCGGGTGCGCGAAAGCGGCGGCATGCTGGTCGCAAGCGGCATGCAAGCGCCCGCGTTCCTGTCCTTGCGCGACGATTTGCGCACCCGCCTTGGCTGGGGTCTGGTGTATCAGGTTCATGCGCTGAGCGATACCGAAAAGGCGCAAGCCCTGCAGCAACATGCCCGGGCACGCGGTTTCGAATTGCCGAACGAAGTGACGAGCTATTTGTTGCGCCACGGGCGGCGCGATCTGCCTGCCTTGCTGGCGACACTGGATGCACTGGACGAACATTGCCTGCGCCTGAAGCGTGCTGCTTCCGTTCCGTTGCTGAAGGAAGTGATGCGCGGCGACCCGCCTGTGTAGCAACTCCGTTACAAATCTGAGAGAATCGGCCTCGGGGAGTAGGTTAACTTATTAGAACCGACATGATTTTTGAATTTAACTTGGGAGTGATTGAATGAAAAAGCAAATCTTGTTTGCGGCAGTGATGGCAGCGATCTCGGCACCGGCTTTTGCGGGCGCCGATGTCGAGGCCCATGTGTCCACTTTGGGCCTGGGCTTGGGGATGGGTTTTCAGGCGACCGACACCATCGTGGCGAGAATCGGTTTCAACGAATTCAACAAGAATTTCAGCACGTCCTCCGGCACGTTGAACTATGACGGGAAACTCAAGCTTTCCAGTCTGGATGCGCTGCTGGACTGGCATTTGTTCGGCGGGGCGACTCACCTGACCGCCGGTATCATGTCCAACAACAACAAGTTCAACCTGACCGCCACGCCTAGTGGTGGATTTTATATGATCAACGGCACCCAATATTCCGCTTCGCAAGTAGGAACTTTGAATGGCGATGTATCGTTCAATAGCGTTGCTCCTTACTTGGGTTTTGGCTGGAACAGCCAGCCGAAGAACAAGGGGCTGGAGTTCAAGTCCGACATCGGCATCATGTTCCAGGGTTCACCCAAGGCGACATTGAGCTATACCGGTACGCAAACCTCAGCGATCAGCAGCCAGGTGGCGGCCGAGCAGGCCAACCTGAACGACAAGCTGAAGAACTACAAGTACTACCCGGTGATCTCATTCGGCATCGGTTACGCATTCTAAATCCATCAAGCAGGCTGTTCGGAAGCCAGGCCGTGTAGTGTTCAGGCCTGGCTTCCTGTTTTGGGAGAGTGGCAGTGAATCTGGCTTTATTCGATCTGGACAATACCCTGTTGAGCGGCGACAGCGATTTCGAGTGGTCGCAGTTCCTGGTCGAGCAGGGCGTGCTTGAGCGCGAACTGTTCGAGGCGAAGAACCTCGCGTTCTACGAGCAATACAAGGCGGGCACGCTGAATATCACGGAATTCCTCGATTTCCAGCTCAAGCCGTTGTCGCACCATGCGCGCAAGGTGCTGGATGGTTGGCACGAGGAGTTCATGCGTTGCAAGGTGCGTCCCATGATGGGGCAGGCAGCACGCGATCTGGTGTCCAGGCATCAATCGACTGGCGATGTGTGCGTGATTGTCACTGCCACCAACAGTTTCGTGACCGGGCCCATCGCGCGGGAATTCGGCGTGGAGTACCTGATCGCCACCGACCCCGAACAGATAAACGGCGAGTTCACCGGACGCGTCGCCGGCGTGCCGAGTTTTCGCGAGGGGAAAGTGGTGCGCATGGAGAGTTGGCTGGCAGAGCGCGGCTGGAACTGGGGCAGCTTCGATCAGTCGTGGTTCTATAGCGATTCCCTGAACGACCTGCCCTTGCTTTCCAGGGTGAAACAGCCGGTTGCCGTCGATCCCGATGCGACCTTGCGCGCTCACGCCGAAAAACAAGGCTGGGCGGTCATCTCGCTGCGTTGAAAGGCTGCCGGGAGGCGGCGGTGTATAATCAAGCCTGATGTCCATAGAATCGCCGCCCCCGCGGCGATTTCAACTTTTACTGACGATGATAAAACGACTGATTAGACGGGTATTCGGCAAAGCTGCTCCCGTAACTGTAGTGGGCGCTGCGCACGTGATCCCTTTTGGGGAACACAAGGTGGGCAGCGACGGCATAAGCTACGGCGCAAAGCGGGTGACAGACGGGCTGCAGGCGGCGGGCTTTCAGGCTTTTGTGGTCGGCGGTGCGGTGCGCGACCTGTTGCTGAACCGCCAACCCAAGGATTTCGACGTGGCCACAGACGCGACCCCTGAAGAAGTGAAGCGCGTGTTCCGCCGCGCGCGCATCATCGGGCGGCGTTTCCGGCTGGTGCATGTGATGTTCGGGGAGGAAACGGTGGAAGTCTCCACCTTCCGCCGCGCCATTGAGGCTGAGGATGCGGAAACCGACGAGCATGGGCGCATCCTGCGTGACAACGAGTTCGGCGACCAGGAACAGGATGCTGCACGGCGCGACTTCACCGCCAATGCGCTGTTCTACGATCCCGCCACGCAGGAGATATTCGACTACCACCACGGCTACGAAGATATCCGCGCCAACACCTTGCGCATGATCGGCGACCCGGAAGTGCGCTACCGCGAAGACCCGGTGCGCATGTTGCGTGCGGTTCGGCTCTCCGCCAAGCTGGGCATGAAGCTGGATCCGGCCACTGCCGCGCCTATCTTCAAAATGAAGGAGTTGTTGAGCAACGTGCCGGAAGCACGTCTGTTCGACGAGATGCTCAAGCTGTTGCTGTCCGGCCAGGCGTTGCCTTGCGTGAAGAAACTGCGCGCCATGGACCTGCATCACGGCATGTTGCCGATGCTGGATGTGATCCTGGAACAGCCGATGGGCGAGAAGTTCGTCATGCTGGCGTTGCAGAACACCGACCAGCGCATCGCTGAAGAAAAACCCGTTTCGCCGGCATTCCTGTTCGCAGCCCTGTTGTGGCATGAGGTGCTGGCGGCATGGAAAATCCGGCAAGAAGCGGGTGAGCGTCCGATTGCAGCGATGCATGCGGCGATGGACGACGTATTGGATCGGCAGCGGGCGCAACTCGCCATCCCCCGCCGCTACGACACGGTGATGAAGGAGCTGTGGCTGCTACAGCCGCGCTTCGAGCAGCGCGGCGGGCAGCGTCCGATACGCTTGCTGGCGTTGCCGCGCTTCCGTGCCGCTTATGATTTCCTGCTGTTGCGTTGCCAGAGCGGCGAGGTGGAAGAGGAGCTGGGTACGTGGTGGGAAGAGTTCCAGCATGCCGGTGACGAGCGCCGGGCCGAGATGTTGCTGCCGGATACCGGCGGGCCCAAGAAACGCCGCCGTCGCACAAAGAAGCCCGGTGCAGCCGCCCAATCCGAACTGCCGATTGAGTGATGGAGCACCTCCAACACGTTACTGGTGGAACTGTCAGCCATTCGACTAGGCGCGCCGGCAGCGCTCACCAAGTCGCTGGTTACGACGAAGTCGGCCGTTTGGGGGAGGAGGCGCCATGCGGCCATTCCCGCACAGAAGGGCTCCGCCCCACCGCGTCGTGGCTGCACACCGCGTTCATCGGGCTGGGCAGCAATCTGGCCGATCCGGTCGCGCAGGTTTCGCGTGCACTGGATGCGCTGGATCATTTGGCGCAGTCGCGGGTCGCGCGGCGCTCTTCGCTGTATCGCAGCGCACCGGTGGGTTATCTGGCACAGCCGGATTTCATCAATGCCGTTGCGCAGCTGGAGACCGGGCTATCCCCCCGCGCCCTGCTGGATGCGCTATTGGCGCTGGAGCTTGAACAGGGGCGCACACGGGAATTTTGCAACGCGCCGCGCACTCTGGATCTGGATATATTGCTTTACGACGACCTGATCCATCACGAGCATGGCTTGACCATCCCGCATCCGCAGATGCACCTGCGCGCCTTCGTGTTGCAACCTTTGCTGGAGATCGCGCCGGAAAGCGACATTCCGGGTGTCGGGACAGCAGCGGCCGCGGCACGGCAATGCAAGGATCAGCAACTGGAACGATTGGTTTAGCCACGGAGATGTCAGGGCGGCAAGTCGCACTTGTGGTCATGATTTGAAGGATTCTTGAAGAATGCCCCTGGAAAAATATCGATACATTGTGGTGGAAGGGCCCATCGGAGTGGGCAAGACCAGCCTTGCCCAGCGTCTCGCAGACTATGCGGAGGTGCAGCCCTTGCTGGAAAAGCCGCAGGAAAACCCGTTTTTGGCGAACTTCTATCAGGATCCGGTGCGTTATGCGCTGCCTACGCAGCTGTTCTTCCTGTTTCAGCGCATCAACGAAGCGCGCGACCTGGCACAGATGGACTTGTTCCGCAGTCGCACCGTCTCCGATTACCTGTTCGAAAAGGACGAGTTGTTCGCGCGCCTGACCCTGAGCGACGACGAATACAAGCTGTACCAATCCATATACCAGGGGCTGTCGCCGCAGGCGCCCACGCCCGATCTGGTGATCTACCTGCAGGCGCCCACCTACACCTTGTCCGAGCGCGTGCGGCGGCGCGGGAATCGCTACGAGCGGACCCTTCAGGACGATTATCTGACGCGCCTGGCCAACAGTTACGGCGAGTTCTTTCACCAGTACGACGAAGCGCCGCTACTGGTGGTGAATAGCGAACACCTGAATTTTGTGGATAATGACGACGACTTCAATCTGTTGCTGGATCGCATATCCAGGATGCGCGGACGCCGCGAATATTTCAACGTAGGTGCATGATGCGAAAGACCCTCACGACATTGCAGACCATGCGTAACAAGGGCGAGAAGATCGCCATGCTGACTTGTTACGATGCCAGTTTTGCCACACTGCTCGAATCGCAGGGGGTGGATGTGCTGCTGGTAGGCGATTCTCTCGGCATGGTATTGCAGGGCCACGAGACGACCCTGCCGGTCACCATCGAGGACATGGTCTACCACACCGAGTGCGTGGTGCGCGGGTCGGAGCAGGCATTCATCATCGCCGATATGCCTTTCGGTACTTCGCAAGCCAGCCCGCGCGAAACATTCGCGTATGCGGCACAACTGATGGCGGCCGGAGCACAGATGGTCAAGATCGAAGGCGGTACGGAGATGGTCGAGACTGTGCATTTCCTGACTTCGCGCGGCATCCCAGTATGCAGCCATCTCGGCCTTACCCCGCAATCGGTGCACCAGCTGGGCGGCTACAAGGTGCAGGGCAAGGGCGATGTTGCCGCGCAAAAAATGCTGCAGGATGCACTGGCCCTGCAGCAGGCGGGCGCGGGCATGGTGTTGATGGAAGCCATCCCCGCAGCGCTGGCGGCGGAAGTCACCGCGCAACTCGGCGTTCCCACCATCGGCATCGGCGCGGGCGCGGCTTGTTCCGGACAGGTGCTGGTGGTGTACGACATACTGGGCATCTATCCCGGCAAGAAGGCGCGCTTCGTCAAGGATTACATGCAGGGTGCGACTTCCATCGCGCAGGCGGTTACGAACTACGTTGCCGAAGTGAAGTCGGGTGCGTTTCCCGCTGCGGAAAACAGCTTCTGATGCAGCTCGTTCATTCCGTATCCGAACTTCGCGCAAGACTGGCGGGCGAGCAATCGGTCGCCTTTGTGCCTACCATGGGCAATCTGCATGAGGGGCATATCGAACTGGTGCGCATTGCACGGGAGCGTGGCAGCTGCGTCGTTGTCAGCATCTTCGTCAACCCGATACAGTTCGGCCCCAACGAAGACTTCGACAAATACCCGCGCACGCTGGATGCAGACTGCGCGAAGCTGCAGGGGCTGGCTGATGTCGTGTTTGCGCCGGCAGTCGAGGAGATGTATCCCGAAAAACAAACGATCTTTGTCGAGCCACCGCCCATTTCCAGGGAATTATGCGGCGAGTTCCGTCCGGGACATTTTCAGGGCGTGGCGACGGTCGTGCTGAAGCTGTTCAATCTGGTGCAACCACAGGTTGCCATCTTCGGCAAGAAGGACTATCAGCAGCTTACCGTTATCCGACAAATGGTTATTCAATTCAACCTCCCCATCGAAATCGTTGGCGCGGAGACATCGCGCGCAGCGGACGGGCTGGCGCTTTCATCACGCAACCAGTATCTGTCAGATGTCGAGCGAACCGAAGCTGTATTACTGAGTCAAACGTTGCGTGGGATGGGAACAGCGCTGGCGGGTGGGGAAGCTGACTATGCAGTGCTGGAGCAGGGTGCAAGTGCGGCGCTTGCCAAGCGCGGCTGGCAAGTGGAGTATGTTGCGGTACGCAAGCAAGCCGATCTGGGCGTTCCGGGAATGGATGAACGTAAACTGGTGATATTGGCGGCTGCGCGTTTGGGCAAGACCCGTTTGATCGATAATCTGGAAGTTTGTCTTTAACGTCCGGAAGTTTATAATGCGCGCCCCGAACGTGGGCAGAGTTGAGAGTTGCTTTTCTCGTTTGTTGTTTCTCCCGCCTGCGGGAGATAGTCAGAGAGAGGGCTATGGAGGAAATGACCATGCAGCGAACCATGTTACAGGCAAAATTGCACCGCGTACGCGTGACGCAGTCCGAACTGCATTACGAGGGTTCTTGCGCCATCGACGATGACTTGCTGGATGCCGCCGGTATCAAGGAATATCAGGCGATCGACATCTACAACGTCACCAACGGCGAACGCTTCAGCACTTATGCCATCCGTGCGGAGCGCGGTTCGCGCACCATCTCGGTGAACGGCGCGGCAGCACACAAGGCCAATGTCGGGGATATTCTGATCATCGCCACGTTCTCCATCTACTCCGAACTGGAATTGCAGAAATATCATCCCGTACTCGTGTACGTGGATGAGAAGAACGGCATTATCGGAAAACGCGACAAGATACCCGTCCAGGCAGCCCAGGCGGTAGCCTGAATGAAAAAGCCCCGCTTCGGCGGGGCTTTTGTTTGGGCGGCGTTTCGATAGCCTTAATCAGTGACTTGGCAGCTTGCTGCCTTAGCCGGATGGTTAGTGGCTTCTTCAGATGCGTTTTGCCAGCTCCGCGGCCTTGCCGATGTAGGTTTCCGGACTCAGTGCCTGCAGGCGTTGCTTCTCGCCAGCCGGGATGTCCAGTGTCTGGATGAAGGCGCCAATGCTTTCACGGTTGATTCCACCCTTGCCACGCGTGAGTTCCTTCAGCTTGTCATAGGCGTTCTCGATGTTGTAACGGCGCATCACGGTCTGGATCGGTTCCGCCAGCACTTCCCAGCTGTTGTTCAGGTCTTCCGCCAGGCGTTGCGGATTGGCTTCCAGCTTGTTCAGTCCCTTCAGGCAGGATTCGTAGGCCAGCAGGGTGTAGCCCAGCGCCACGCCCATGTTGCGCAACACGGTTGAGTCGGTGAGGTCGCGCTGCCAGCGCGAGACCGGCAGCTTTTCGGAGAGGTGCTTCAGCAGGGCATTGGCGAGGCCGAGGTTGCCTTCCGCGTTCTCGAAGTCGATCGGGTTGACCTTGTGCGGCATGGTGGAAGAGCCGACTTCGCCTGCCACCACCTTTTGTTTGAAATACCCCAGCGAGATGTAGCCCCAGATATCGCGGTTCAGGTCGATCAGGATGGTATTGGCGCGGGCATAGGCGTCATACAGTTCGGCCATGCAATCGTGCGGTTCGATCTGGATGGTGTAGGGATTGAAGGTCAGTCCGCGCGCCTCGACAAAACGCTGGGCGAAGCCTTCCCAATCCACGTCGGGGTAGGCGGACAGATGCGCGTTGTAGTTGCCCACCGCACCGTTGATCTTGCCCAGAATCTCGACCGCGGCGATACGCGCTTGGGCGCGGCGCAGGCGGTGCACGACGTTGGCCATCTCCTTGCCCAGGGTGCTGGGGGTGGCCGTCTGGCCGTGGGTACGGCACAGCATGGGCAGGTCGGCATGCTCGTGGGCGAGATGTTGCAGGCGCTCGATCAATACTTGCAGTGTGGGCAACATCACTTCGCTGCGCGAGTGGTTGAGCATCAGTGCATGGCTCAGGTTGTTGATGTCCTCCGAGGTGCAGGCAAAATGGATGAATTCCAGCGCCTTGGCCGTTTCCGGAATGGCAGCCAGCTTGTCGCGTAGCCAGTATTCGATGGCTTTCACGTCATGGTTGGTGCGGCGCTCGATGGTCTTGATCTGTTCCGCATCGGCTTCGGAGAATTGTGCGGCGAGCTGCACGAGGTGCGCGATCGCGGCGGGGGAGAGCGGCGGGAGTTCCTTGATGCCGGCTTCATTGCTGAGTGCCTTGAACCACTCGATCTCGATCAGTACGCGGTAACGGATCAGGCCGTATTCGCTGAAAAAGCCGCGCAGGCTTTCAACTTTGCCGTGGTAACGCCCGTCCAGGGGGGAAAGTGCAGTGAGTGCCGAAAGAGTCATGATGGTTTTGCTGGGAGAAAAGTTTCAGGCGCGCATTTTACGTGAAAGCGTGCCAACGGGCACGGCATGTCTTAACCTCGGGAAGGGAGCTTGCTGTGCCCGTTGCCCCCTTTCCAACTTTGAAGGAACTACTGGTGAAACAACTAGCCATCTGACTAAGGCAGCAAGCTGCCAAGTCATTGGTTATAGCTATTCGACTAAGCCCGCGAGCAGGCAAGTCGCTGGTTATCCCCCGCGCGCGGGAGAAAGGGCGAACGAGACAGGCAATAGTCAATTCCCGCGCAGAGTCAGGCCTGGGTTTGATTCAAGTACAGAGTGCGCGTCGGGAAGGCGATCTCGGCACCATGTTTGGCGATGATGCCCGATACGTTGAGCAGCACCTCCTGTTTGATTGCGTGGAATTGCGCCAGATTGGTGGTCTTGCAGAAAGCCTGAATGATGAAATTGAGCGAGGAGTCGGCGAACTGATCGAAGGCGACGAATGTATCCTGCCCGGGATCGAGCTGCGGGTGGTTGCTCAGCATGGATTTTACTTCATCGACGATGGAACTCATTTTGTCCAGATCGTCGTAACGCAGGCCGATGGTTTCGCGGATGCGGCGGTGCGACATCCTCGACGGGTTTTCCACCACGTTGGCAGTGAACAAGGCGTTGGGCACGTAGATCAGCGTCATGTTGGTCGAGCGGATGCGGGTCTGGCGCCAGCCGATATGCTCCACCTTGCCTTCGATCTGTTTGTCCGGCGATCGTACCGTCTCGCCCACATTGAAAGGGCGATCCAGATGGATCATCAGGCCGCCGAAGAAATTCGCCAGCAGATCCTTGGCGGCGAAACCGACCGCGATACCGCCCATGCCGCCGAAAGCCAGCAAGCCGGAGATGCTGAACCCGAGTGTCTGCATCACTGCCAGCACGGTGACCGCGACGACGACGATGCGCGAGACTTTGCTCAAAGCATCCACCGTGGAGCGGTCCACTTCCTGCCCCTTCAGGGCGCCTGCTGCTATCACGTTGTTTGCCAGCTCGCGGATCAGTTTGAACAGGAACCATGCGGAGCAGATCACGACGCCGATGTCGCGCGCGGGAGCCACGTATTCAAGCAGCTGTTCTCCGGTCTGGCGGTGGATCAGGTGCAGCGCAAAGGAAATGCCGGCCAGCCAGATCAGAACGGGCAGCGGTCGGCGCGCCGCGGCGATCAGCGAATCGTCCCAGACGTTTTCGGTGCGTGCCGCGATGACGTCGGCGTGCTGCAATGCACGCCGGGCGATGAAGTGTGCAGCGACGGTGGCGGCGAGCACCAGCAGCAAACGGATGATTTCGGGGCTCAGATTGACAGGCATAAAGTCACCTTGGAGTTCATTTGATGATACCGCCACCCAGACAGATTTCACCGTCATACACCACAACGGATTGCCCGGGCGTTACCGCCCATTGGGCTTCTTCAAAGGCGAAGTGCGTTGTATCGGCTGCGCCAAGCGCGATACGGCAGGCTGCATCTTGCTGGCGGTAGCGTGTCTTGGCGGCGTAACCACGTGAGGCATCCGGAGCATGGCCGCTGATCCAGTGCATATCCAGCGCGTCCAGTTGCGGGTTGAGCAGCAAAGGGTGGTCGTGCCCCTGTACCACGATCAGGCGGTTGTTTGGCATGTCCTTGCCCGCGACGAACCACGGCTCACCCGTCGTTTCGCGCGAACCACCGATGCCCAGTCCCTGGCGCTGGCCGATGGTGTAGAACGATAAACCCATGTGCTGGCCGACCACTCTATTCTCGGGGGTCACCATATCGCCGGGTTTGGTCGGCAGGTAACGGTTAAGGAATTCGCGGAACGGGCGTTCGCCGATGAAGCAGATACCCGTGCTGTCCTTCTTGGCATGGTTGGCGAGATTGTGTTCGCGGGCGATGTCGCGCACTTGGGACTTGAGCAATTGTCCCAGCGGGAACATGGCTTTGCACAGCTGTTGCTGGTTGAGCCTGTGCAAAAAGTAACTCTGGTCTTTGCTTCCGTCTTTGGCTTTCAACAACTGGAACGATCCGTCCGCTTCGCGCACTTGCGCGTAATGCCCGGTGGCGATGGCATCCGCTCCCAGACGGATGGCGTGATCCAGGAAAGCCTTGAACTTGATCTCCGAGTTGCACAGGATGTCCGGGTTTGGCGTGCGCCCAGCCTCGTACTCGCGCAGGAAATAGCTGAACACGCGATCCTTGTATTCCTTGGCGAAATTCACCGCCTCGATGGGGATGCCGATCGTATCGGCGACTGCCACGGCGTCGATCAAGTCCTGGCGCGAAGAACAATATTCGCTGTCGTCATCGTCTTCCCAGTTCTTCATGAACAGGCCGATGACCTCGTAACCCTGTTGTTTCAGCAGGAGTGCGGTGACGGAAGAGTCCACGCCGCCGGACATGCCGACGACGACACAGGATTTATGATTGCTTTTCACGTTTGCCTCCTCGCCCGCTTGCGGGGCGAAGGCGGGGTTTCGGGAAGCATGCTTCCCGCCGACGAAGCCGGACGGGGGGCATCCCCGTCCGTGGGGCGCGGAGCGGCATTGAGGAGAGGGCTTGCCCTTTACTCATAATGAGTGATGAGTTCCAGCGGGTAACGTTTGCCAGCCAGATAGTCTTCCACGCAACGCAGGATCAATGGGCTTCGGTGGCGTTGCTGCGTGGCACGGATCTCCTCCGGCGTCATCCATACGGCGCGCACGATGCCTTTATCCAGAGAGCGTTCGGGATGATGGGCCAGGATGCGTCCTCCAAAGGCAAAGCGCAGGTAGGTGATATCGGAAGCGGTCGAATGCCAGCGATAGACCCCGATCAGGTATTGCGGCTCGAATTCATAGGCAGATTCTTCCAGGACTTCGCGACTGGCACCAGCCGAGAGGGTTTCGTTCGGCTCCCAGTGTCCTGCGGGTTGGTTGAACAGCAGGCCTTGCGGGGTATGTTCTTCCACCAGCAAGAACTTGCCATCCTGTTCAAGGACGGCGGCAACGGTGGCGTGAGGTTTCCAGATCATGGCGGGATTTTAAACGAAATAAAAAAAGGCAGGGTCGCCCCTGCCTTTTTTAGGTGAAGCGCTATTACTTGGCAGCTGCTTCAGCCTTTGCTTTCTTGGACTTCTTTGCTTTCTTTGCTTTCTTTGCTTTCTTTGCTGGCTTGGCTTCGTCTTTAGCGGCAGCAGGAGCAGCGGCAGCAGCAGGAGCGGCAGCAGGAGCGGCAGCATCAGCAGCAACAGCAGAGAAGGAAACCAGGGCGAATACAGCAGCGATCAGAGTGGACATCAGTTTCATTTGAGGCTCCATGAGTAGTTGATAAACGTTTATGACACTACTTGTGTCGGAACCTATAACGCGGCGACTTATTGTCGCGTTGACACGAATATCGAAATTTGGTGCCGGGGGGGGGAATCGAACCCCCACGCCCTTTCAGGCACCGGATTTTGAGTCCGGCACGTCTACCAGTTCCATCACCCCGGCTAGGGAAGGGCGCGAATTATCCATGAAACGCCAGTCCCCATCAACTACAATGCGCGCTTTTCTTCCATCTTCCCCTTGGTTTTCATGCGTACCGACGATTTTGACTTCATTTTGCCCGAGCGCCTGATCGCGCAGCATCCGCCTGCGCAGCGGGGGGCGAGCCGTTTATTGCAGGTAGGAAAGGCGGGGCTGAAAGACAGCCAGTTCGCCGACTTGCACGGGCTGGTACGCGAACATGATCTGCTGGTTTTGAACGATACGCGAGTGTTGAAGGCGCGTTTATTTGGCGAAAAAGAGAGCGGCGGCAAGGTCGAGGTGCTGGTCGAGCGGGTGCTGGATGAGCATAACGTCCTGGCGCAGGTACGGGTCAGCAAGACGCCCAAACCGGGTAGTCTCCTGCTGTTGGGAGGCAAGCTGCGGGTGCGGGTACTGGGGCGCGAGGGTGAGTTTTTCCATTTGCGCTTCGAGGATGCGGAAGCGGTGACGACTTTGCTGGAACGGCACGGGCATTTGCCCTTGCCGCCTTATATTACCCATGCCGCCGGGGCGGAGGATGAAACGCGTTACCAGACTGTGTTTGCCCGCGAACCGGGCGCGGTAGCCGCACCCACGGCCGGTTTGCATTTCGGCGAGACCATGCTGCAAGCATTGCGTGATAAGAGAGTGGGTATTGCCTACGTGACCTTGCATGTCGGCGCGGGCACGTTCAAGCCGGTACGTGCCGAAAACATCGAAGAGCATGTCATGCACAGCGAGCGCTATACCATCCCGCAGGCCACGGTGGAGGCCATTAAACAGGCAAACGCCAAAGGCGGGCGGGTGATTGCGGTGGGAACCACCAGCCTGCGCGCACTGGAAAGTGCGGCGGCGGGCGGCGAATTGGTTGCCGGCTCGGCCGAGACCAGCATCTTTATCACCCCCGGCTACCGCTTCAGGGTGGTTGATGTGCTGCTGACCAACTTTCACCTGCCGCGTTCCACACTGCTGATGCTGGTGTGTGCCTTTGGCGGAATGGATAAGATGCTGGCCGCGTATCGCCATGCGGTGGAACAGGAATATCGCTTTTTCAGTTACGGCGATGCGATGTTGATCGAGAGAGAACAATGAAATTCACCCTACACAACACTTCCGGTGCGGCACGGCGCGGCACGCTGGAGCTGGCACACGGCAAGCTGGAAACACCCGCCTTCATGCCGGTCGGTACTTACGGCACGGTCAAGGCGATGTCTCCGCTGGAACTGAAAGACATGGGGGCGCAGATCGTGCTCGGTAATACCTTTCATCTATGGCTGCGTCCGGGGCTGGAAGTGATCGCGGCGCACGGCGGCCTGCATCGTTTCATGGGATGGGACGGCCCTATCCTGACCGATTCGGGCGGATTCCAGGTGTTCAGCCTCGGTCCGTTGCGCAAGATCACCGGCGGCGGCGTGGAATTCCGCTCACCGGTGAACGGAGATAAATGTTTCCTGTCGCCGGAAGAGTCCATGCGCATCCAGAAGGTGCTGAATTCCGACATCGTGATGATCTTCGACGAATGCACGCCGTATCCGGCGGATGAGCAGGTGGCGGGCGTGTCCATGCGCCTCAGCCTGAGCTGGGCGGAGCGCAGCAAAAAGGCGCATGAAGGTAACTCCAACGCACTGTTCGGAATTGTGCAGGGCGGGATGCACGAACATCTGCGCGATGAATCTCTGGCGGGCCTGGTCGGCATCGGTTTCGACGGTTTTGCCATTGGCGGCTTGTCGGTAGGCGAGCCGAAAGAGGATATGTTGCGCATCCTCAAACACACCGCGCCGCAACTGCCACAGGACAAGCCACGCTACCTGATGGGCGTGGGCACGCCGGAAGACCTGGTCGAGGCGGTCGGCAACGGTATCGACATGTTCGATTGCGTGATGCCGACGCGCAATGCGCGCAACGGGCATCTGTTCACGCGTTTCGGCGACGTGCGCATCAAGAACGCGCAATACCGCATGGATATGCGTCCGCTGGATGCACAGTGTACGTGCTACACCTGCCGCCACTTTACCCGCGCCTATCTGCATCATTTGCACCGCCTGAACGAGATACTCGGCGCGCGCCTCAATTCCATACACAACCTGCATTACTACCAGGAGCTGATGCGCGATATCCGCGCCGCCATCGAAGCCGGGCGTTATGCCGAGTTCCAGGCCTCGTTCCGGCTGGCACGCGCCGGTTCATGAGGGGCGGTGCGCAGCAAAACAGTCATGCCTTCCATGATAGAATGCCCGCCTTTGATTTTTGAACCTTAATTTTGACAGGAGTGATTATGATTTCCATCAGCGAATTGTTCATCGGCAATGCCTACGCGGACGGTGTGGCGGCCGGCCCGCAAGGCAGCGATATCATGCAGTTTCTGCCCTTGATCGGCCTGGTGGCCGTATTCTATTTCCTCATCCTGCGTCCGCAACAAAAACGCGCCAAAGAGCAGAAGGCCATGATAGAGGCTCTGCAAAAGGGCGATGAAGTCGCCACCCTGGGAGGCATACTCGGGAAAGTGACCAAAGTCACCGAAGACAATATTGCCATCGAGATCGCCGACAACGTCGTTGTCCAGGTGCAAAAGGCCGCGGTTCAGAACGTCCTGCCCAAGGGCACGATCAAGTCGCTCTGAAACCCTGAAATCCATCTAATCACGCTGCAAAGCAAGGTGTCGCAATGAACCGCTATCCGCTGTGGAAAAATCTGCTGGTACTAGCCGCGCTGGTGCTGGGTTTTATATATACCCTGCCCAATTTTTACGGCGAAGCGCCCGCTGTACAGGTGTTGCCCCTGCGTTCCAACCTGAAGGCGGATGCGGCGTTGCTGGCGCGTGTGGAAGATGTACTGAAGGCTGCGCAATTGAACCCGGACGCCATGTCGCTGGATGCCACCAGCGTCAAGGCACGCTTTAATGATACCGACACCCAGATCAAGGCGAAAGATGTGCTGCACGCGCAACTGGGAGACGACTACATGGTGGCGCTCAATCTGCTGGCGCGTTCGCCGCAGTGGCTGACCAGCATGAATGCGTTGCCCATGTATCTGGGGCTGGACTTGCGCGGAGGGGTGCATTTCCTGCTGCAGATCGATATGAAGGGTGCGCTGGATAAATCCCTGGAGTCGGATTCGAGCGATATACGCAGCTCTTTGCGCGAGGCGAATATCCCCTATTCCGGCGTGAGCCGCGACGACAGCATGATCACTACCAGGTTCCGCGATGCCGACTCGCGAAGCAAAGGCGAGGCGGAGCTCAAGCAGCGTTTCAGCGGCCTGGAGTTCAGCACGCGGGAGGAAGGCAGTGAATTTCTGCTGCAAGCCCATCTCAAGCAGCAAGAGCAGATACGCATACAGGAATCGGCCGTACAGCAGAATCTGATCACGTTGCGCAACCGCGTGAATGAACTGGGTGTGGCCGAGCCGGTGATCCAGCAGCAAGGTGCCGACCGCATCGTGGTGCAGCTGCCCGGGGTACAGGATACCGCGCGCGCCAAGGATATTCTGGGGCGTACCGCCACATTGGAAGTGCGTTTGGTGGACGACGAGCACCATTATGCCGAGGGCGGGATCATTCCATTCGGTACCGAGGTCTTCAAGGATCGCGACGGCACTCCGCTGCTGGTGAAGAAGTCCGTCATCCTGACCGGCGAGCGAATCAACGACGCGCAACCCGGTTTCGACAGCCGGAATAACGAGCCGGCGGTGCACATCAACCTGGATGCGATCGGCGCGCGCAAGTTCAAGGAAGCGACGCGCGAAAACGTCGGCAAGCGCATGGCCATCATCCTGTTCGAAAAGGGCAAGGGTGAGATCGTCACTGCGCCGGTGATACGCGAAGAAATCGGCGGCGGGCGAGTGCAGATCAGCGGCAAGATGAACACCGAGGAGGCCAAGGATACGTCGCTGCTGTTGCGCGCCGGCGCCCTGGCTGCGCCGATGGAGATCGTCGAAGAGCGTACCGTCGGCCCCAGCCTCGGTGCGGACAATATCAAGCGCGGTTTCGATTCCACCAAGATCGGCTTCGTGGCCATCTCTGTTTTCATGGTCATCTATTACCTGATGTTCGGCGGTGTTTCCGTGCTGGCGCTGGGTGCCAACCTGCTGTTGCTGGTGGCGCTGCTGTCCATGCTGCAAGCAACGCTCACCTTACCCGGTATGGCGGGTATCGCACTGACGCTGGGTATGGCGATCGACTCCAACGTGCTGATCAACGAACGTATCCGCGAGGAACTGCGCAACGGCGTGCCGCCGCAGACGGCGATACACGAGGGATACGAGCATGCCTTCGCCACCATCCTGGACTCCAACATCACTGCGCTGATCGTGGGCGTGGCGCTGTTCATGTTCGGTTCCGGGCCGGTCAAGGGTTTTGCAGTGGTGCTGTGTCTGGGCATCCTGACATCGATCTTCAGCGCGGTGCTGGTCTCGCGTTTGCTGGTTAATCTGATCTACGGACGCAAAGCGCGCCTGAACAAGGTCGCGATAGGCTAGTCCGCTCACCTGGCGAGACGCACAAGGGAATAAGACATGGAACTCTTCAGAATCAAAAAAGACATCCCGTTCATGAGCTATGGTCGTTACACCACGACCATCTCGCTGGTGACCTTCCTGTTTGCTGTGTTCTTCCTTGCCACCAAGGGACTGAACTTCGGCGTGGATTTCACCGGTGGTACGGTGCTGGAGGTGCACTATGCGCAATCGGCCGATCTGGACAAGGTGCGCGGCCAACTCGGCAGCATCGGTCTGAACGATGCGCAGGTTCAGAACTTCGGTTCCAGCAAGGATGTGTTGATCCAGATTCCGCTCAAGCAAAACAAGGCGGGCTCCAAACTTTCCGAGCAGGTGATGGAAACATTGCATCAACAGGAGGCAAGCGCCGAGTTGCGCCGTGTCGAATTCGTCGGGCCACAAGTGGGCAAGGACCTGGTCGAGAACGGCTCGATGGCGCTGTTGCTGGTCTCATTGGGCATCGTCGGTTATCTTTGGCTGCGCTTTGAGTGGAAGTTCGGCTTGGCGGCGATCATCGCCAACTTGCACGACGTGGTCATCATCCTCGGCTTCTTTGCGTTCTTCCAGTGGGAGTTCTCGCTTTCCGTGCTGGCCGCGGTGCTGGCGGTGCTGGGTTATTCGGTCAACGAGTCAGTGGTGGTGTTCGACCGGATACGCGAGAATTTCCGCAAGATGCGCAAGACCGAAGTCAACGTGATCATCGACAACGCAATCACCCGTACCATGTCCCGCACCGTGATCACCCACGCCTGTACGCAGATGATGGTCACTTCGATGCTGTTCCTGGGGGGCGAGACGCTGCATTATTTCGCACTGGCGTTGACGATCGGCATTCTTTTCAGTATCTATTCTTCTGTGCTGGTCGCCAGCCCGTTGCTGATGATGTTCGGCGTGTCGCGTGAAGACTTCATCAAGCCGGAAAAAGCTGAAGTCGAAGAAGTGTTGCCCTGACCGTGAGCATGATCCTGCTCGATATCGTCCTGCATCTGGACGCGCATCTGCTGGCAATGGTGCATGACTATGGCATGTGGGTCTATGCCATCCTGTTCGCCATCATCTTTGCCGAGACCGGCCTGGTCGTTGCCCCGTTCCTGCCGGGCGATTCGTTGTTGTTCGTCACCGGGGCATTGTGCGGTATGGGTTCGCTGGAACTGCAGGTGTTGATGCCGCTTTTGATGCTGGCGGCTTTCAGCGGAGACAACACCAACTACTGGATCGGTCGGCACTTCGGCATCAAACTGTTCAGACACGACTCGCGCTTTTTCAAACGCGAGCATCTGGAAAAGACCCAGGCTTTCTATGCGAAGCACGGCGGCAAGACCATCATCTTTGCGCGATTTCTTCCCGTAGTCCGCACTTTCGCGCCATTCGTGGCGGGTATCGGCAGCATGAGCTATCGCCTGTTCCTGATGTTCAGTGCATTAGGCAGTATTGCCTGGATCGGCAGCCTGACGCTGTCCGGTTACTTCTTCGGCAACATCCCCGTCATCAAGAACAACCTTACCTTGATGATCATCTGCATCGTCTTCATCTCGTTTATTCCGGCACTGCGCGAATATATTCGCCATCGCAGACAAGCTAAGTAAAGAGCCTCATTTCAGAGAATAAGTGCCTGAAGAGGGCAATGTTCGTATCCCGATAAGTCTTTCAGGATGCCAATCCTGAATCGCCCACTCCAGGATCGTTCCCGCACTGCGTTCGGCCAGCGTCGGTGGCGGTTGCTGCTGCAGGAAATTTAACACTCTCAGCAACGTCGAAACCGGATGTGTCTCATCCACCGGAGCGGCGAGTGTCTGCTTGCTCAACTTCTCCCCAGACTGGTTCACGGCGACAGGTAAGTGCAGGTGTTGCGGAATATGCAGACCAAGCAAATGCTGCAGGTATATCTGGCGCGGAGTGGAATCAAGCAAATCTGAACCGCGCACGATATGCGTGATGCCTTGAAATGCATCGTCAACTACCACTGCAAGCTGGTAAGCAAACAGACCATCCGCCCGCTTCACCACGAAATCGCCGATCTCGCTTTCAAGACGTTGTGTGATGCGCCCCTGAAGCGCGTCGTCGAATTCGACGGGATTATTGTTCGTCCGCACCCGCCAAGCCCGTTCTTCGCGCCCGGCCGGAATGCCATTGCGGCAAGTGCCGGGATAGACCGGTCCCTCAATACCGCTCAAAGCCGAGTCCGCGATCTCTTTGCGCGTGCAACAGCATGGATACGCTGCACCGCTGGACTGCAACTTGCGTAGCGCGTCTTCATAGGCAGCCGTGCGCAAGCTCTGGTGGAGGACGGGTTCGTCGCTATTCAGACCGAACGCATCCAGAGTGCGCAGGATGTTCTCCGCTGCACCCGGCACGCAACGCGGCGTGTCAAGGTCTTCCATGCGTACCAGCCAAGTGCCGCCGTGAGATTTTGCGTCGAGATAACTGCCGACTGCCGCAACGAGAGAGCCGAAGTGGAGGGGGCCGGTGGGGGAGGGGGCGAAGCGCCCCCGGTAGCCGGAATCAGGCCGGGACAGGTTCTTCCTCAAATTCCAGCACCACCTTGCCGTCTTTCACATCTACCGTGACCTTGCCGCCGTTCGCCAGCTTGCCGAACAGCAGTTCGTCTGCCAGCGCGGAGCGGATGGTGTCCTGGATCAGGCGCGCCATCGGGCGTGCACCCATCAGCGGATCGAAGCCGTGCTCGGCGAGGTGATCCTTGAGTGCATCGGTGAACAGGGGGTCCACTTTTTTCTCGTGCAGTTGCTCTTCCAGTTGCATCAGGAATTTGTCCACCACGCGCAGAATGACCTCTTTCGACAGCGAGGCGAAAGAGACGATGGCATCCAGACGGTTGCGGAATTCCGGCGTGAACATCTTTTTGATGTCGACCAGCTCGTCACCGACAGAAGAAACCTTGGTGAAGCCCATCTGCGTCTTGTTCAAGGCCTCTGCACCTGCATTGGTGGTCATGATGATGACCACGTTGCGGAAGTCGGCTTTGCGCCCGTTATTGTCGGTGAGCGTGCCGTGATCCATCACCTGCAGCAGGATGTTGAAGATGTCAGGGTGTGCTTTCTCGATCTCGTCCAGCAACAGCACGCAATGCGGCTGTTTGGTGATCGCCTCGGTCAGCAGTCCGCCCTGGTCGAAACCCACATAGCCGGGCGGCGCGCCGATCAGGCGCGACACGGCATGGCGTTCCATGTACTCGGACATGTCGAAGCGGTGCAGCGGCATGCCCATGCTGTAGGCAAGCTGGCGAGCCACTTCGGTCTTGCCGACGCCGGTTGGGCCGGAGAACAGAAAGCTGCCGATAGGCTTTTGCGGGTTGCCGAGACCGCTGCGCGACATCTTGATCGCGCGTGCCAGCGCGTCGATAGCCTTGTCCTGGCCGAACACGGTGGCCTTCAGGTCGCGGTCCAGGTTCTTCAGTGCGTTGCGGTCGTCATGCGACACGGTACGCGTCGGGATGCGGGCGATCTTGGCAATGATCTCTTCGATCTCGTGCTTGCCGACGATCTTTTTTTGCCTGGATTTTGGCAGGATGCGTTGCGCCGCCCCGGCTTCGTCCAGCACGTCGATGGCCTTGTCAGGCAGATGGCGGTCATTGATGTAACGCGCAGAAAGTTCGGCGGCGCTGGTGATCGCGGCTGCGCTGAACTTGATGCTGTGGTGATCCTCAAAGCGCGATTTCAGCCCCTTCAGGATCTCGATAGTCTGCTCGACCGAAGGCTCGGACACATCGATCTTCTGGAAACGGCGTGAAAGCGCGGAATCCTTTTCAAAGATGCCACGGTATTCCTGATAGGTGGTCGCACCGATGCATTTCAATTGACCGCTGGAAAGCGCGGGCTTTAGCAGATTGGAAGCATCCATGGTGCCGCCGGAGGCCGCCCCGGCTCCGATCAGGGTGTGGATCTCGTCGATGAACAGCACTGCGTTCGGTGCGTCCTTGAGTTCTTTCAATACGGCTTTCAGGCGCTGCTCGAAATCGCCGCGATATTTGGTCCCGGCGAGCAACGATCCCATGTCCAATGAATAGACATGCGCGTTTTTCAGAATATCCGGCACCTCGCCTTCAACGATGTTGCGTGCCAGTCCTTCGGCGATGGCGGTCTTTCCGACACCCGCTTCGCCCACCAGCAACGGATTGTTCTTGCGGCGGCGGCACAAGGTCTGGATCACTCGCTCCAGCTCAATGTCGCGTCCGATGAGCGGATCGACCTTGCCTGCCAAGGCGTGTGCATTCAGATCAAGTGTATAGTTTTTGAGTGCACTGTCGCTGCCGTTTTCCTGCTCTGCATCCGATTCATTCGCGGTTTTCTGCGTGGAGGGCTGGATTTCGGCAGTCTTGTTGATACCGTGCGCGATGTAATTCACCACGTCGAGGCGGGTGACCGCGCGCTGGTTGAGGAAATACACCGCGTGAGACTCTTTTTCACCGAACAGTGCAACCAGGATGTTCGCACCGGTCACTTCTTTCTTGTTGGTTGACTGCACATGCAGGATGGCGCGCTGGATCACGCGCTGGAAGCCGACAGTGGGTTGGGTGTCTACTTCGCCGATGCCGGGAACTACCGGCGTATGGGTTTCGATATGTTGCACCAGCACGGCGCGCAACTCTTCGATGTCCGCACCGCAGGCACGCAACACATGTGCAGCGGAAGGGTTATCCAGCATCGCTAGCAACAGGTGCTCGACGGTGATGAATTCGTGCCGTTTCTGGCGGGCTTCAACGAATGCCAGATGCAGGCTGACTTCCAGTTCTTGCGCGATCATTTAATTTTCCTCCGTCCGGCATCGTAAAGGATGCCCGTGTTGCGTTGCAAACGCCGATACCTGAGAAACCTTCGTCTCGGCGATGTCTCTGGGATACACGCCACATACGGCGGAACCCTCATTATGTATTTGGAGCATGACTTGCGTCGCGCGTTCCTGGCCCATCGAAAAAAAAGTCTTTAAAACCTCAATAACAAACTCCATGGTGGTGAAATCATCGTTTATCAGAATCACCTTGTAGAGCTTGGGTGGCTTGGTTTTGCTGCGCTCCAACAGGTTTACGTTTTCTTGCTTGGTTGCCATTGTTTGCTATTCTCACCCGGTTCACACCTGCATATTTGACGATTAACGCGGGTTTTTCAAGTCAATTCGCTAATAAATTGTATTTTGCCCTTGACGTTGTAAGTTCAAGTGGGGTAAAAAGCGTTCGGGTGTTTGAATCAAAGTATCTGCTAGTGCTGGTTTTGCCATGTGCGGTCCCATTTGCGATCTTGGAATTCAAACAATTTGACGGGATTCCACCCGTTGTTTTTTGTAAGGAAGTTAAGCATGGCAAACGGTACTGTTAAATGGTTCAACGACGCAAAGGGTTTTGGTTTCATTACTCCCGATGATGGCAGCGAAGATTTGTTCGCGCATTTCTCCGCGATCAACATGAGCGGCTTCAAGTCACTCAAGGAAGGTCAGAAAGTGACTTTCGAAGTTGTTCAAGGACCAAAGGGCAAGCAAGCCTCCAACATTCAAGCGGGTTAATCCCTGGTTTGAGTTGTAAAAAAGCCCGCCACGAAAGTGGCGGGCTTTTTTATCACATCAATTCGATCTGGCGGAACATTGCAGTTCTTTATGGAAAACACGGCATTGCTGTGCCGGAGTAGAAAATGAGTCGGATTTTGTTGTTCAACAAGCCGTATGGAGTGATCTGCCAATTCAGTCGCGACGGCCTGCATCCGACACTGGCGGATTACATTACAGCTCCGGGTTTTTATCCCGCAGGTCGTTTGGATACCGACAGCGAGGGGCTGTTGTTGCTCACTGACGATGGCAAGCTGCAACATCGCATCACCGATCCAGGTCACAAACTGCCCAAGACTTATTGGGTACAAGTGGAGGGCGTTCCGGACGAGGTGGCTCTGAAGCGCTTGCGAGGCGGTGTTCAGCTCAAGGATGGACTGACTCTTCCGGCAGAAGCAAGGCTGATGGATGAGCCTGCCGGTCTGTGGCCACGCGACCCGCCGGTTCGCTTCCGCAAAGACATCCCCACCGGCTGGCTGCAACTCACTATACGCGAAGGCAAGAACCGCCAGATTCGACGCATGACGGCCGCAGTCGGCTTCCCAACTTTGCGCTTGATACGGCATGCGATCGGGGAGTGGTCACTTGACGGGATTGCTCCGGGAAATTGGTCTGGCAAAGGCATATAACATTGTTTATCGAATGGATTTGAGTTGTCTGCCTGTCGTCAGCTGTTGTCATTCCATCGCCAAAATTCCATTAAGCCATCTGTCTTGCCCTTTGCGGGCAGGCAATTTCAGCATTGGCACAGCTGTTGCATTACTAAACATTCAACGTTTCCGGTTATACGGGAGCGAGCGAATGGAGGATGCATGAAACCGATTTGGCTTGGGATTATTTTTATTCTTGTGTACGGCTTGTTTTCCATGAAAAGTTACGCAGCTGAGGAACTGTCGGCTGGGAACGCCATTTTTGCGGGGAGCGGGCACTTTTAGCGTTCACCCTGCACGGATACATAGATGAACAGGATGCTCATCCTGGTTAATGCATATTCCGGACATATCCGATGCACATGGAGCGGAGGGCAGGCGTATGGCATGCATTGGTATCGTTGAGGTGTTGCTGCGATAAACCAGCTTCTTCCTATGCGGGGGCACGGGGTATAATGCGCGCCTTTCAAATGCAGGAGCAGGACATGCCCATCTATGAATATCGTTGCAGCAGCTGTGGCGCACAAAAAGATGTGATGCAGAAGATCAGCGACGCACCGTTGACCAAATGCCCGGAATGCGGCCAGGAAGCCTTTTCCAAGCAGATCAGCGCGGCGGGTTTTCAGCTCAAAGGTAGCGGTTACTACGCCACCGACTTCAAGAACAAGCCTGCCGCCCAGTGCGAGCCGTCGGCCTGCTCGGCCTGTCCGGCTGCAGGCACGCACTCGTGAAGAAATACCTGCTGACAGGTTTGCTCGTCTGGGTGCCGCTGGGCATCACCCTGTGGGTCTTGAACCTCATCATCAGCACTCTGGATCTGACTTTGACCCTGTTGCCGAGGCATTGGCATCCGGATGAATTGCTGGGCATCCATATTCCCGGCTTGGGCGTCATTCTGACGGTAGTCGTCGTGCTGGCTACCGGCCTGCTCGTTCGCAACGTATTCGGTCAGCGTCTATTGACCTATTGGGATGGCCTGTTGCGCCGTATCCCTTTCGTCAACGCCATCTACAACAGCGTCAAGCAAGTCAGCGATACGCTGCTGTCGGAGAGCGGCAGCGCTTTCGGCAAAGTATTGCTGGTGCGCTACCCGCATCCCCAAGCATGGTCATTGGCATTCCAGACCAGCGTGCCCGGGGAAGTGACGCGCGTCCTGGCAGGTGACGAGTACGTCGGCGTATTCGTGCCGACCACGCCCAGTCCCGTGAACGGTTTCTATTTCTACGTCAAGAAATCGGAGACTGTCGAGCTGGACATCAACGTGGATGCGGCATTCAAGGCCATCATCTCGATGGGGGTGGTGACCACGCCTGAAGCGGCGGCCCAACTGGCCAAACCTAATTAAGCAATCCTATTTGTTTTTTCGATCCATTTGAACTGAATTATCTATGCGAACTCATTACTGCGGGCAACTCAATGTTTCCAACCTCGGCCAGACCGTCACCTTATGCGGCTGGGCACATCGCCGCCGCGACCACGGCGGTGTAATCTTTATCGACCTGCGCGACCGCGAAGGCTTGGCGCAAGTGGTGTGCGACCCGGATCGCGCCGACATGTTCAAGATTGCTGAATCGGTGCGCAACGAATACGTGCTGAAAGTGACCGGCCGCGTGCGCCGTCGCCCGGAAGGCACCGAGAACAAGAATATCCCCAGCGGCGAGATCGAGCTGCTGTGCCATGAAATCGAAGTGCTTAACGTCGCGGTCACGCCGCCGTTCCAGCTGGACGACGAGAACCTGTCCGAAAACGTGCGCCTGACCCATCGCGTGATCGACCTGCGCAGGCCACAGATGCAGAAGAACATGATGCTGCGTTACCAGACCGCACGCGCGTTCCGCCGCTACCTGGACGACAAGGGTTTCATCGACATCGAAACACCGATGCTGACCAAGTCCACACCCGAAGGCGCCCGCGATTACCTCGTGCCGTCGCGTGTGCACGCCGGCGAGTTCTTTGCGCTGCCGCAGTCGCCTCAATTGTTCAAACAGATGCTGATGGTGGCCGGCTTCGACCGTTACTACCAGATCACCAAATGTTTCCGCGACGAAGACTTGCGCGCCGACCGCCAGCCCGAATTCACGCAGGTGGATATCGAGACATCCTTCCTGACCGAAGAGCAGATCATGGAATTGATGGAAGAGATGATCCGCACCGTGTTCAAGGAAGTGCTGAACGTGGCCCTGCCAAACCCGTTCCCGCGCATGACCTATGCGGAAGCGATGGCGCGTTTCGGCTCCGACAAGCCGGATCTGCGCGTGACGCTGGAGATCACCGAAGTGACCGATGCGGTCAAGGATGTTGCCTTCAAGGTGTTCGCCGGCGTGGCAAATTCGGAGAATGGCCGCGTGGCTGCTTTGCGAGTGCCGAACGGCGGTACGTTCACACGCGGCGAGATCGACGAATACACAAAATTTGTCGGCATATACGGTGCCAAGGGTCTGGCTTACATCAAGGTCAACGACGTTACGCAACTGAACGAGACCGGCCTGCAATCGCCGATCGTGAAGAACCTGAACGAAGCCGCGCTGAAGACCATCATCGAGCGCACGGGTGCGCAGAATGGCGATATCATTTTCTTCGGTGCGGACAAAGCCAAGATCACTAACGATGCCCTCGGCGCGTTGCGCAGCAAGATCGGCCACGAGAAGGGCTATACCAACGGCAAGGCTTGGGAGCCGCTGTGGGTTGTGGATTTCCCGATGTTCGAGTACGACGACGAAGCCAAGCGCTGGAACGCCTGTCACCATCCGTTCACCGCACCCAAGGACGAACATCTTTCGATGCTGGAAAGCGATCCGGGCAAGTGCCTGGCCAAAGCCTATGACCTCGCCCTGAACGGTTCCGAGATCGGCGGCGGCTCGGTGCGTATCCACAAGGAGGCGGTGCAAAGCCAGGTATTCCGCGCACTCAATATCGGTGCGGAGGAAGCGCAACTCAAGTTCGGTTTCCTGCTGGATGCATTGCAATACGGCGCACCGCCTCACGGCGGCTTGGCCTTCGGCCTGGATCGCATCGTCACCATGATGACCGGTTCCGAATCCATCCGCGACGTGATCGCCTTCCCCAAGACGCAGCGCGCGCAATGTCTGCTGACCCAGGCACCGTCCCCCGTGGATGAGAAACAGCTACGCGAGCTGCACATCCGTTTGCGCCAGCCGGCTGCGACCGAGACGCCCAAGGAATAAGGATGCGGCGCGTCACTCGAGCGCAGTGGTGGCTGCTGATCGGCTTGCTGCTGTGCTTGCCGTTCGCCCAGGCGCGCAGCCATCACTCGCATGATGCCGTCCCCAACTTAACCGTCCCGGTTGCAGAATTGCCGCCGGAAGCGCGGGCGACCCTGCAACTCATCGAACGGGGTGGTCCATTCCCTTATTCGCGCGACGGCGTCGTGTTCGGCAACTACGAACGCGTGCTGCCGCAGCAGCAACGAGGTTATTACCACGAATACACCGTGAAAACACCGGGCGCGCGCAATCGGGGTGCACGGCGCATCGTGTGCGGCATCGTACCCGCAAGGGATAGGCCGATGGGTTCACCCGTAAAGGGTACGCCGCCAGACACTCGCCCTCCGGGCGGTCTTGGCGCAGCCCCGCTGCAGCGCAGCGACCCATTCGCACTGCCGGAGTGCTATTACTCCGACGATCATTACCGTTCTTTCCGTCGTATCAGGGAGTGAGCATGAACGATTTGTGCAAGCGGCTGCAGAACGTGAGCGAGGCTGGGGTATATCGCCTCAATTGTTCACTGGAAGCTTTGCGCGCCGGCGCGACGGAAGGCGGATTCGTCGTGTTTGACGCGGATATCGCGAACGCCAGCGGCAAAGGCGAGGTACTGGCGGAGCTGGCGCGCGCGATAGCGGCGCCAGACTGGTTCGGGCACAACTGGGATGCGTTGGCCGATGCATTGGGCGATCTTTCCTGGCGCCCCGCATCCGGATATGTATTGTTGCTGCGCGGAGATCCGTCAGGCGAGGCGGTGCTGGATGACATCCTCGACGCCACCATATCGTTCTGGAAGCTGCAGGGCAAAGCGTTCTGGGTGTTCATTGCATAATGCCTGCATATAAACAACCCATCTCGGTGCTGATCGTCGTCCATACTTCGGCACTCGACGTGCTGCTGCTGGAACGTGCCGACTTTCCGGGTTATTGGCAATCGGTGACCGGCAGCCGCGATGACCAGGAGTCCTTGCGCGAGACCGCAGTACGCGAAGTGAAAGAAGAAACCGGCTTGGACGCTGCACACTATGTGCTCACCGACTGGCAGGAGCAGAACGTGTACGAGATCTATCCCAAGTGGGCGCATCGCTATGCTCCCGGCACTACGCATAACACCGAGCATGTGTTCGGCCTGCAACTACCGCAACAAGTCGCAGTCCAACTTTCGCCGCGCGAACACCTGAACTACCAGTGGTTGCCCTGGGACATTGCGGCGGACAAGGTTTTTTCGCCGAGCAACCGCGCGGCGATCCTGCAACTACCGGAACGTATCCAACATGGCTGAAAACATCATTTCCATCGCCTACGATCATCCCGATGCCGCGCAGACCGGTTGCAGCACGGCGCATGCATGGGCGAAAAAGCCGCGTGAACCGGATGCGGCCGAAAAGGCCGAGTTGATCGCACGCATCAAACGCATGCTGAAGGAACAGGATGCCGTGCTGGTGTCGCATTACTATGTAAATTCGGACCTGCAGGATCTGGCGGAGCAGACGGGCGGGATCGTTTCAGACTCCCTGGATATGGCCAACTTCGGCCACCAGCATCCGGCTAAAACGATTGTCGTTGCGGGCGTGCGCTTCATGGGCGAGACCGCGAAGATCCTGAATCCGGAGAAGCGCGTGCTGATGCCCGATCTCGAAGCGGAATGTTCGCTGGACCTGGGATGCCCTGCCGACGAGTTTGCCGCCTTCTGCGATGCCCATCCCGACCGCACCGTGGTGGTTTATGCCAACACGAGCGCAGCGGTCAAGGCTCGTGCCGACTGGATGGTGACGAGCTCGATTGCAATGCCGGTGGTCAAGCATCTCAAGGAACAGGGCAAGAATATATTGTGGGCGCCGGATCGCCACCTCGGGAACTACGTGCAGGAACAGACCGGGGCGGACATGCTGTTGTGGCAAGGCTCGTGCATCGTGCACGACGAATACAAGGCGAAAGAGCTCTCGGAGCTGAAGATGCGGCATCCGCAGGCCAAAGTACTGGTGCATCCGGAGTCGCCGCGTGCCGTGGTCATGCTGGCGGATGTGGTCGGCTCCACCACGCAGCTGATCAAGGCGGCACAGAGTTCCGGCGCCAGGGAGTTCATCGTGGCCACCGACAACGGCATCCTGCACAAGATGCGTACCCTGTGCCCCGATAAAACTTTCCTCGAAGCGCCCACCGCCGGGGTCGGCGCAAACTGCACCAGTTGCAGCCACTGCCCCTGGATGGCGATGAACGGCTTGATCAATCTGGCGGAAGTGCTGGAGCGCGGCAACAACGAGATCCACGTCGACCCCGCCATCATTCCGCGTGCGGTGTTGCCGATCCGGCGCATGCTGGATTTTGCCAAGCTGATCAAACTCCCGACCAGCGGGATCGGCAACGCCTGACAGTACCGGGCGTGAGGTTGGCGCACGTTCAAACGCTGATTGGGTAGAATGGCATGCCATGACCACCCTCAAGATCGCCACCTACAACATCCATAAAGGTTTCTCGCAGTTCAATCGCCGTGTGGTGCTGCACGAATTGCGCGAACGATTGCGCGAACTGGATGCCGACATCCTGTTCTTGCAGGAGGTGCAGGGCGAGCATACGGGCCATGTGCAGCGCCATGCCGATTATCCTTCCGGTCCCCAGCACGTGTTTCTTGCCGATGAATTCTGGGCGCACCATGCTTACGGCATGAATGCGGTGTACGACGAAGGACATCATGGCAACGCCATTCTCAGCCGTTTCCCCATCGTGCAGACATTCAACAAGGATGTCTCCGCGCACCGTTTCGAGAGCCGCGGCCTGTTGCATTGCGAGGTGGACATGGATGGTGTGCGGGTGCATTGCCTGTGCGCCCACTTCGGTTTGTTCGCCAAGGGGAAGCGCGTGCAGACGCGCGCTCTGGTCGAATATGTCCTGAACGAGATCCCTGCCGGAGCCCCGCTGCTCATCGCCGGCGACTTCAATGATTGGCGCAACCAACTGAGCCTCACGCTGGCGCACGAAATTGGCGTGCAAGACGTGTTTGATCGGCAGGAAGGCAAGCCCGCACGCAGCTTTCCTTCGAGAGTCCCTTTATTCCGGCTGGACCGCATCTATGTGCGCGGTTTCAAGGTGCAAAGTTGCGATGTGCACATCGGCGGTAAATGGCTGCGGCTATCCGACCACGCCGCGCTTTCCGCGCAACTGGAAAGACAATGAATCGTATCCACCGGGTATCGGATAACGAACTGACGCTGTTGCAGAACGGGGTGGCATTTTTCCCTCAGCTATGCGCCGATATCGATATCGCAAAACATTCCGTCTATCTGGAAAGTTATATCTTTGCCTCCGATGAGGTCGGGCATAAGGTCGGACTGGCGCTGCAGCACGCTGCAGAGCGCGGCGTGGCGGTGCGGGTATTGCTGGACGGCTTCGGTTCCGCCGAGTTGCCGGCGTCGTTTCTGGACAATTTGCGCAAGTCGGGAGTGGAAGTGCAATGGTTCAGGCGCGAGATTTCACCTTTTACCCTGCGCCGCAGCCGGATGCGGCGGCTGCGGCGCATGCACCGCAAGCTCGCGGTGATGGACGGGAAGGTGGCTTTCGTTGGCGGCATCAACATTATCCACGATATCCCGGCGAAACTGGATTTCGATGCCCCGCGTATGGATTACGCGGTGAGAATAAATGGCGAGCTCGCGGGTGAAGTGCAGGCAGTGATGCAACGCCTGTGGGAGATGGTGTCATGGGCCGCGTTCAGCAAGCGCGTCAAGGAGGAGGGGTGGCGCCTGTATCGGGTCAAACAGCGTCCGGATTCCAAAGTGCAGCTGGTATTGCGCGACAATGTGCGGCATCGGCGCGACATCGAGCGTGCTTACCTGAAAGCCATTACGGGCTCAAAAAACGAGGTCGTCATTGCCAATGCCTACTTCCTTCCGGGTCGCCTTTTTTTGCGGTCGCTGATCCACGCGGCGCGGCGGGGAGTGCGTGTGGTAGTGGTGGTCCAGGGCAAAGTGGAATACCGCTTGCAGCATTACGCAACGCTTGCCTTGTACGGGCGATTGCTTGATGCGGGCGTGGAGATTTACGAATATCACGCCAGTTATTTGCATGCCAAAGTCGCGGTCGTCGACGGCGAGTGGGCGACGGTGGGTTCTTTCAATATCGATCCGTTCAGCCTGTTGCTGGCGCGCGAGGCGAACCTGGCCGTTGATGACGCGGGTTTTGCGGGAGATTTGCGCTGCAGTCTTATGGATTCCGTCAAGCGCGACGGACGGCGCGTGAGCCTTGTCCGTTCCAACCTCGCCACGCGTTTGTTGTCGTATATGAGCTACGGATTGATACGCTTCATCATCGGCGTACTGGGCCTCTCCAAGAGGCACTGATGGAATTGCCGAAGTATCCAGCCGGTCGGCAGCAGTCAGGCGGCTGGGCATAGCGCCTCGAATTGACACTGCCCTGTACGGCGCGGAGAATCCGGACAAGAATCGTTGCATACCTAACTAACGCTTGCATACCACACAGGAAAAGCGATGAGAAGCAAAGCGACACCGCAACATCGAAATGCGGGCATGCACAAGGAGGCGATCGAGGACTCCCTCGTCGATCACCTGATCTACACCAGCAGCAAATACCACACCGATGCCACCACATTCGACTGGTTCCAGATCACGGCGCTGACCGTGCGCGACCGCCTGGTCGAGCGCTGGATGGAGACCATGCAACGTTATTACGAGCAGGACGTCAAACGCACTTATTACCTGTCGCTTGAATTCCTGATGGGGCGCACACTCGGCAACGCAATGCTCAACCTGGGGATCGAAGAGCAATGCAAGGCGGCACTCTACGAATTGGGGCTGGAGTTCGAGGCGATCTCCGAGATCGAGACCGACGCCGCACTGGGCAACGGCGGACTCGGGCGCCTGGCCGCATGCTTCCTCGATTCCATGGCCACGCTTGATCTGCCTTGCTACGGCTACGGCATACGCTATGAATACGGCATGTTTCGCCAGAGCATCGAGAACGGCATACAGATGGAACACCCGGACAACTGGCTGCGTTACGGCAATCCTTGGGAATTTCCGCGTCCGGAACTGCTGTACCCGGTCAAATTCCACGGCTGCGTGGTGGAGTACAAGCATGAAAACGGTCTGTTGCGGCATCACTGGGTCGATACCGACGATGTGATGGCGATGGCCTATGACACTCCGGTTCCGGGGTATGGCGGCAAGACAGTCAACAACATGCGGTTATGGGCGGCGAAATCCTCGCGAGATTTCGACTTGCGCTATTTCAACCAGGGAAACTACATTCAGGCCGTCGCCGACAAGAACGAGTCGGAGAATCTGTCCAAGGTACTGTATCCGAACGACTCCAATGAGATGGGGCGCGGACTTCGGTTGAAGCAGCAATATTTCTTCGTCAGCGCTTCACTGCAGGACATGCTGTTCCGCTTCAAGAAGAATCACGACAGATGGGATCAACTGCCGGAAAAACTGGCGGTGCAACTGAACGATACGCACCCGTCCATCGCCATCGCCGAGTTGATGCGCCTGATGGTCGATGTCCACCACCAGACCTGGGACCAAGCATGGAGCCTGACCACCCGCATCTTTTCCTATACCAACCACACGCTGATGCCCGAGGCGCTGGAGACCTGGCCGGTGGCGATGATCGAGAACCTGTTGCCGCGGCACATGCAGATCATCTACGAGATCAACCACCGTTTTTTGCTGCAGGTGATGCACCAGTTTCCCGGCGATGGCGAATTGCTGCAACGCTTGTCCATCATCGACGAACGCAATGGCCGCCATGTACGGATGTCCCATCTCGCCATCATCGGCAGCCATACGGTGAACGGGGTCGCCGCACTGCACACCGAACTGATGAAACGCACCATCTTTGCCGATTTCGAACGCGTTTCTCCGGGCAAGATCATCAACATCACCAACGGCGTCACGCCGCGCCGCTGGCTCAACCAGGCCAATCCGGGTCTGGCCGGGCTGATCACCGAACGGATCGGGAACGGATGGCTGACCGATCTCGACCAATTGAAAAGATTGCGCGAGTATGCGGATGAGGCCCGGTTCCAGCAGCAGTTCCGTGCGGTCAAACTCGCGAACAAGGAACGCCTGGCGGGGCTGATAAGCAAGAGGCTCGGTATCGAGGTCGATCCCGCTTCGCTGTTCGACATCCATATCAAGCGCATCCACGAGTACAAGCGGCAGATGCTCAACGTGTTGCATGTCATCACCCTGTACAACCGGATCCGTAGCGGCGTCCATTCCGATTTTGTGCCGCGTACCGTGATCTTCGCGGGCAAGGCGGCACCCGGATACGCGATGGCCAAACTCATCATCCGGCTCATCAACGATGTCGCGGACATCGTGAATAACGACCAGCAAGTGGGCGGCAAACTCAAGCTGGTGTTCATACCGAACTATGATGTATCGAATGCCGAGCAAATCGTGCCGGCTGCCGATCTTTCCGAACAGATATCCACTGCCGGTACCGAAGCTTCGGGCACGGGCAACATGAAGCTGTCGCTGAACGGGGCGCTCACCATCGGCACGCTGGACGGCGCCAACATCGAGATACGCGACGAGGCAGGTACGGACAATTTCTTCCTGTTCGGCCTGACCACCGATGAGATCGAAACGCTGCACCGGCAGGGTTATGATCCGATGGGCTATTACAACGGCAATGCGGAGTTGAAGCAGGCACTGGGCATGATCGCGTCCGGTTATTTCTGTCCGGACGATGCCGGGCGATATCAGGATATCGTCGATGAACTGCTCGGGCGCGACCGTTTCCTCGTGCTTGCGGACTACGCTTCCTATGTCGCCTGCCAGGACAAGGTGAGAGAGTTGTTCCGTGACCAGAACGAGTGGACGAGGCGTGCCATCCTCAACGTTGCCGCGATGGGAAAATTTTCCAGCGACCGCACCATACGCGAATATGCAGAACGCATCTGGCATGTCGCTCCGATAGAACCGACAGGAAAGATCGATATTCCATGAGCAGCGCGGTCGCAGGCGACATCGGGGGAACCAAGACGCGACTCGCGATCGTCCGGGTCGTCGGTACGCGGGTGAATATCGAGCGCGAGATCATCTATCCCAGTCGCGACTTCGCCACCTTTGAAACGCTGCTGGCAGATTTCCTGGCAGGCACGCAAGTCCCTGCCCATGCGGCATTCGGCATAGCCGGCCCGGTGAAGGGCAGGGCTGTACGCACCACCAATCTACCCTGGTACATCGACGCCGATGTATTGCAGCAGCGCTTCGGTTTCCGGGTCTGTACCTTGCTTAACGACCTGGAATCCATAGCCTGCGGACTCCCTGCGCTGGGAGATGAAGACCTCTCGACCTTGCAGCAAGGCGACGCGGATGCACTTGGCAACACTGCCATCATTGCGGCAGGAACAGGACTGGGTGAGGCGGGTCTTTATTGGGACGGGCGACGACACCATCCCTACGCCACGGAGGGGGGACATACCAGTTTCTCTCCGCAAGATGAGCTTGAAATCGATCTGTTGCGCTATTTGCAGCGTCTGTACGGGCATGTCAGTTGGGAGCGCATCGTCTCCGGCATGGGAGTGGTCGATCTGCATGAATTCTTGCGCGCGTACCGCAAATCTGTCGTACCGCTGTGGTTGTCCGATGAAATGCGGGCGGGTGCGGCGGCCGCGATTTCCCGGGCTGCCTCGGCTGGCAGTGACGACATCTGTATCGAGACGATGGATCGTTTCGTGCAATTTTACGGCGCAGAGGCAGGCAATCTCGCGCTGAAGACGATGAGCCGGGGTGGAATGTACGTGGCAGGAGGCATCGCGCCCAGGATATTGCCGATGTTGCAGCGCGGCACGTTCATTAAGGCATTCCTGGGCAAAGGGCGTATGCGCCATGTGTTGGAAGCCATGCCGGTGCGGGTCGTTCTGAACGAGCGGGCCGCACTGTATGGCCCGGCGCTCCGTGCCACGCGCCCGGAATGATGCACGGTAGGGGTGCATCGGGCGACATTTTGGAGCGTTCTTGTTCCATTGCCTTTCCTGCTGAAACGGAATAATCCTTTTTGAATCAACACGAATCCGGATTGGCATGGCGCTTGCTGATAAGTGGATGAGGGCGGCTTTGAGGCTCCACTCACCGCTTTCATGTATCTCCTCCTGTATTTGGGCATCCTCGCGGATGCCCATTTTTTTGGGGCTTGTGCGGCAGGCTATAATGCCTGCCGTCATTTAATGTAATACCCAGATGAAACATTACTCGAGCACTTCTTCCTCACAATCCAGCACCGATTGGCGTGTCATCCGCAGCTTGCTGCCCTATCTGCTGGAGTTCAAAGTCCGTCTGGTTGCAGTGATCGTGCTTTTGGTGCTGGCCAAGGTTGCCAACGTGGCGGTGCCGCTGGTGCTCAAGGCGATCGTGGATGCGATGGGAAAACCGCAGGCAATGCTCGCCATACCGGTTTTTCTGGTTGTGGGCTACGGCTTGTTGCGCCTGTTCAGCACGCTTTTCGGCGAGTTGCGAGATGCTCTTTTTGCCAAAGTCACGCAGCGCGCCATCCGTCGTGTGGCATTGCAGGTTTTCGAACATCTGCACAGTCTGAGCCTGCGCTTTCATCTGGAGAGGCAGACCGGCGGAGTGTCGCGCGACATCGAACGCGGTACGCGCGGCATCAGTTTCCTGCTTACCTTCCTGCTGTTCAATATCCTGCCGACCCTGCTTGAGATCGGTATGGTGGCGGCGGTCCTGTTCGTCAAATACAACCCGTGGTTCGCCATCATCACCTTCGCCACGCTGGTGCTCTACGTCGCTTTCACATTGGTGATCACGGAATGGCGCATGGTATTCCGGCGCACCATGAACGACATGGACTCGAAAGCCAACACGCGCGCCATCGACAGTCTGATCAATTACGAGACGGTCAAATATTTCGGCAATGAACGTTACGAGGTCGAGCGTTACGACGAACAGATGCAGCGCTGGGAAGTCTCTGCGGTGCGCAACCAGACTTCGCTGGCAACGCTCAACGCCGGGCAGAGCATCATCATCGCCATCGGCGTGACTCTGCTCATGCTGCTGGCGGCGGACGGGGTCGTGAAGGGCAACATGACCATCGGCGACCTGGTTCTGGTCAACGTGTACATGTTGCAGCTCTACATGCCGCTGCATTTCCTGGGCTTCGTCTACCGCGAGATCAAGAACGCCCTGGCCGATATGGAGAAGATGTTCCGTCTGCTGGACGTGAATCGCGAGGTGCAGGATGGGCAACATGCGCTGCCGCTCAAACTTAACGGTGCGTCGGTTCGCTTCGACAGTGTCAATTTCTCGTACGAACCAGCGCGCGAGATATTGCACGATGTCAGCTTCGATATCCCCAGCGGGCATACCGTGGCGGTCGTGGGGGCGAGCGGGGCGGGCAAATCCACCCTGTCGCGCCTGCTGTTCCGTTTCTACGATGTGAATGCGGGGGGCATTTCGATAGACGGACAGGATATCCGCAACGTTACGCAGACCAGTCTGCGTGCGGCTATCGGCATCGTGCCTCAGGATACCGTGCTGTTCAACGATACCATCTATTACAACATCGCCTATGGACGCCCTTCTGCCACTCGCGAAGAAGTGATCTCGGCGGCACAATCGGCGCATATCCATACTTTTATCGCATCCCTGCCGCAGGGTTACGACTCCATGGTGGGCGAACGCGGCCTGAAGCTTTCCGGCGGCGAGAAGCAGCGGGTCGCCATCGCCCGCGCCATCCTGAAAAATCCGGCGATACTCATCTTTGACGAAGCGACGTCGGCACTGGATTCCAAGTCCGAAAAAGCCATACAGGACGAGCTGCGCAACATTGCGCAGAACCGTACCACGCTGGTGATTGCCCACCGTCTGTCGACTATCGTTGACGCTCATCAGATTCTTGTGATGGACAAAGGTTGCATCATCGAGCGCGGAACACATCGTAACTTGCTGGAAATAAAGGGAAGTTATGCGCAGATGTGGTCTTTGCAACAGCAGGAAGAACGTTAACTATCTTGTGACAGTCATTGAATCATATTGTTTTTTTAAGGTATCCTCCGGACCGTAGTCGAGAACCAAAGGGGAATCATGCGTAAGAAGATCATCATGCTGGCTTTGCTCGGACATGTGCTGCTGGCACATGCCACCGACAATGAAGTCGTTGACACCACGATAGTGCGCGACGACCAGTCAGCCAGCGCAGCATACAGCCGGATGCCGGCTCCGAGGCTGCAGTCCGCTATCGCCATGATCTACGACGAGCAGGATCAGCGCCCGATCTATTCCAAGAATGCCGAAAATGTCGTTCCCATCGCGTCCATCACCAAGTTGATGACGGCGATGGTGATCCTTGATGCAAAACTGCCGATGGACGAGCCGATCAGCATCAGCGCCGAAGACCGGGATCATTTGAAAGGGACGCGGTCACGCATGCGCAACGGCATGACGTTGACCCGCGACGAACTGATCAAGCTGGCATTGATGGCTTCCGAGAACCGTGCAGCGGCTGCGCTGGCGCGCACCTACCCGGGAGGGACCCCGGTGATGCTGGCGATGATGAACGCCAAGGCGCGCGAATTGGGAATGAATTCGACCCATTTCTTCGACCCGACCGGCTTGACCAGCACCAACGTTTCGACCGCGCAGGATCTGGTCAAAATGGTGATGGCGGCGCAGGGCTATCCGGATATCCAGCGCTACACCACGACGGGTTCCCATATTGTGCAAGTGGACGAGCGCCGTACGCTGCGTTTCAGCAATACCAATCCCCTGGTGAGGAACTCCCAATGGGAGATCGGTATCAGCAAGACCGGCTACATCAGCGAAGCCGGGCGTTGCCTGGTCATGCAGGCCAGGATCACCAACCGTCCGGTGGTTATCGTGCTGCTGGATTCCTGGGGCAAGCGCACCCGTGTGGGTGATGCCGTCCGCATCAAGCATTGGATGGAGACCGCTGTTTCCGGCAATGTGCGGCGTGCGAGTTACCGCAGATATAACCAGTGACCAGTCCGGCGTATGCCGGCTTGAAATAGAAAATGCCCTGCCAGGAACCTGGCGGGGCATTTTCCATTCCCGACATTGGAAAATATGGCCGGCAACCTAAGCTCATATGACCGCCCACAGCAAAGCATCCTCCCCGGGCTGACCGAGTTCAAAGCTTTGTCAGAACAATGTCACGCATTTGTCGCGGTTGGCATATGCCATGCTCCAGGCGCTTATTGTCAGAATCCACGCGATGACTTTGGCAATAAGCGAACTGATCACCAGCCAATCCAATTGCAGGGTCACTGTAAACGCAGTGATGTTGAAGGCGATGATCATGTAAATGATTACCAGTGGCAGCTTGAGTCAATGTTGCCCACTGCGAAAGTGCCGCGATCTTTGAGGTTCTTTCCAGAGTGATTCGAACTTGTCGCGTCAAAAGTGTTGGAGTGTGAGCGGCCGATCGAAGCCGAATCTATCCTGCTTGCTGAAAAATTGGCGAACGTCTCGTGCCGGGCCAGCGCAACCGGTGCTTAAGTATCACTTGTCCAGCCACTGCCGGCAGAACGCTCTCGTGTCGCCCAGCCATTCCTGGAAATCTCCGGCAAATCCGTCGATGTCTGCAAGAAACTCCTGTTCGCCATTCGCCAGCGGATTGGGTTGCCGCGCTCGACGCGACATGCGGGTCAATACGTCGGCGATGCCATCGATTTGCGCGTAGCTCGCCAGCCAATCCTCGTCCGCCATCAGCGTCAATGCGCGATGCGAGGAAACGGGAAGGTCGTTCATCCTGTCTTTGATCAATCGATAGACCCCTGCGCAATACTCGTCCAGTGGCCGGTTGTGTATGGCGCTCCAGTTTCGCGCGAGCAGATGATCGTAGAACACATCGACGAGTACGCCTGCATAGCGCCGGCGATCTGCCGAGACGCGTGAACGGCTGCGGCAAAAGGCCGGATTCGACTCCGCGTAGCTGTCGATCGCGCGATGCAACGCGACGCCTTTTGCCAGGTCATCCGGCAATGCTCCGGGCAAGGGGCCTTTGATCCAGTCCCCGATGACGCCTCCCACGACCAAGGCGGGCGTGTCGCCTGCAAGCAGGGCATGCGCCAGGAAATTCAATTCGATCTGTCCGCGGCTTTGCGATGCGCCCAGTGCTGCGCGATGACGCCGCCCGCCGCGAGTTGCAGGGGGTGATAGATCATGATGGGCATGAGGATGAGGCCCAGCGCTGGATTGGCGCCGAATATCAGGTGGGCCATCGGCACACCGGAAGCCATGCTCTTCTTGGAACCGCAGAAGACGCTGGCGATGCGGTCCTCGGTGGTCAACCCGAGCAGATGCGACAGCGCACGCGTCAGCAGGAGCACCAGCAAGAACAGCGCGCCGGTGCCGACGATGGTTTCCAGCAGCGCGACGGAGCCATAACGGGACCAGATGCCCTGCTGCACCGAGTCGCTGAAAGAAGTGTAGACCAGCACCAGGATGGTCAGGCGGTCTGCGATCTGGATACGGCTTCTGTTGCGGCCGGCCCAGTCACCCAGCAACGGGCGTGCGAGCTGTCCCAGCACCAGGGGCAGCACCAGCCACAGCAGCAGGTCGACGATCACCGGCCCGACCGCGAAATCGGCACCGCTGTGGCCCAGTATCCATGCCATCCACAGCGGGGTCAGCACCACGCCGATGAGGCTGGAAAGCGTGGCATTGAACACCGCCGCGGGTACGTTACCGCGGGCCGCCACGGTGAGCGCCACGGAAGAAGAGACAGTGGACGGCAGGGCGCACAGGTAAAAAAATCCGTCCTGCAGGTCCACCGACATCCAGCCGCCGGTGAGTTTGATCAGCCCCCACCCGAGCAGCGGGAAGATCAGGAAAGTGCTGGCCTGGATCAGGAGATGCACCTGCCAGCGCAGCGCCCCGTCCCGCAGCGCCAGGAGGCTCAGCCCGAGCCCGTTGAGGAAGAATATCAGGGCGATGCCTGCCTTGTTGAGCAGTTCCGGATGCAGGAAGCCGCCGTGGGCACCGGGGGCGGGCCACAAAAAGGCCAGACCCACGGCCGTCAGCATGCCTTTGAGGAACCAGTCGAACTTGAATTTCATGCCGTAGGTCTTTTCCCGGAATCGATATTGGGCATCACCATGCAGCCACGCTGCCGTCGCTGCGCGGATCTTCGCCGCCCTCGATCCAGCCTTGGGGATGCAGCACCAGCGCGCCGGCATGGCCCATACGCTCGTCGAAGTCCGCCACCACTTCCACGGGATGCCCCAGCTTGCGCAGTGCATCAACGATGGCTGGCGGGTAACGCGATTCCAGTTTCAGCGACGTGCTCTGTTCCGCCCAGGTTCGGCCCAGCAGCCAGCGCGGCGCCGCCACGGCAGAGCGCACGTTGTGGCCGCCCCATACGTAGCGAGAGAACACTGCCGCCTGGGTTTGCGGCTGGCCTTCGCCGCCCATGGTGCCGTAGACCAGCAGGCGCCCGTCGTCCAGCGCGGCCATGGCCGGATTGAGTGTGTGGAACGGCTTGCGCCCCGGTTCCAGGCTGCGCAAGCGTCCGGGCCTCAGGTCGAAGGAACAGCCGCGGTTCTGCCACCAGATGCCGCTGCCCGGCAGCACCACACCGCTGCCGAATTCGAAATAGATGCTCTGGATCATGCTCACTGCCCGTCCCCCGGCGTCCACCACACCCATCCAGGTGGTGTCGCCATCGGAGACGGGGGCCGGCCACGGGCTGGCGTGTTGCAGAGGTATGGCTGCAGCCGCGGCATCCAGCGTCTTGTCACTTAACAGCGCGGAAGGATCGACTTTCATGTGTGCCGGGTCGGTCACGTGCTTGTCGCGCAACAGGAAGGCCTGCTTGGTGGCTTCCACCAGCGCATGGATGCCTTCCGCGTTGTCGGGGTTCCAGCTGCTATGGCGGATGCGGTCGTAGATGCCAAGGATCAGCAGCGAAGCCAGCCCCTGGGTCGGCGGTGCCATGTTGTACACAGTGGCATCGGACAGGCGCAGTTGCAGCGGTGGTCTGATCCTGGCCTGATGGCTGGCCAGGTCGGCGGCGGTGACAGGGCTGCCGATGGCGGCCAGGTCAGCCCCGATCTGCCGGGCCAGTTCCCCGCGATAGAAATCTTCAGCTCCCGCCCGGGCCAGCTGTTCCAGCGTGTTCGCCAGGGCCGGGAAGCGGTGGCACTGGCCGTATGCAGGGACTTGCCCCTGATTCAGGAAAGCCGTGGCAAATCCGGGCTGGGCGATGAGATCGGGCAATTTGGCGCGGGTGCCTTCCTCCTGGCCGCGGGTAACGGGAAAGCCTTTCCGTGCGTAGCGGATCGCGCTTTCCAGCAGGCGCGCGAACGGCAGGCGACCGCCCCAGCGCGTGCGGCTGTAGTCATAGGCGGCGCCCCAGCCGGAGACGGTGCCGGCAACGGTATTGGCGGCCAGGGGGCCGCGCCATGGAATGCTGTCCAGCCCGCTGTATAGCTCCCGGGTGGCTTTTGCGCCGGCCGCGCCGCAGGCGTCGATGGAGTCCATGGCCTGTCCCGGTGCGTGCAGCAGCCAGAAGCCGTCGCCGCCGATGCCGGTCATGTGCGGATAGACGACCGCCAGGGTGGAAGCGACGGCGATGGTGGCTTCGATGGCGTTACCGCCTTCGCGCAGGATATCGAGACCGGCCTGGGATGCCAGGGAATGGGGCGCGACGACAGCACCGCGGTTGCCGAGGATGGGATTCATGATGTACAGCATCTCCGTTTCATTTGTATGTCCTGCTGTCGGAAGCCGCGCTCGCCCATACCGGTGCAGCCAGGGTAGTGGCGCTGCGGGCCGACAGCAGGTGGGTTCTCATTGCCCGGTAAGTGGTGATCGCGTCGTGCGACAGGATCGCTTCCACGATTATAGAATGTTCCTCGAAAGATTCACCCATACGTTCAACGTTGCGAAACTGGGTGCGGCGGAAAGGGCAGATGCGGTGCCGCAATTTCATGGCAAGGTCGATCAGCACCGGATTATGGCAGCCCTGGATGATGGTGGTGTGCAGTTCCAGGTTCAACGCATCGTAAAGGTTCATGTCGCCGGCCTGCATGGCGGCACGCCCCCGGGCATGCAGTTCCCGCAGCTGGGCCCGGTCGGCCTCGGTCATGCGCAGTGCGGCGTGGCGTGCGCAGGCTGCCTCCAGTTCTCCGATGGCCTCGAACATCTGGTCCAGCTTCTCGGGAGTCATGGTTGCGACCACGGAACCGCGGTTGGGCCGGTACTCCACCAGACCCATGATGGACAGTTGCTTCAGGGCTTCGCGCACCGGCGTGCGCGAGACGTTGAAACGATCGGCCAGGCTCGTTTCATCCAGGCGGGTACTCGGGGCGAAATTGCCCAGCACGATCTCTTCGGCGATCTTGCGGCAAACCTCGTTCGCCAGGCCACCCCGGCTGCGGGCAGTCTCCAGTTCTTCGCCGGAATTCATGCAGCCTCCGTGAACGGCAGGATGGGATGAAAGCAGGCCAGGGATTCGTTCCCGGTGCCGAGGACAGGCGGAACCTCTTGGCGGCACCGGTCGCCGGCATAGGCACAGCGGGGCGCGAAACTGCAGCCCGGCGGCAGGTGGGCCAGGTTTGGCGGCGAGCCGGGGATGGCCACCAGGGCCTTGCCGCGATTCTCCATTCCCACGCTGGAGGCCAGCAGGCCGGCGGTATAAGGATGCCGCGGCCGGCGCACGATATCGGCCACCGGCCCTTGTTCGACGATGCGGCCGGCATACATGACGGCGATTCGGTCCGCCACTTCCACGGCGGCACCGATGTCGTGGGTGACGAAGATCACCGACATGCCGGTCTCCTTCTGCAACTCGCGTAGCAGCAGCAGGATCTGTATCTGCACCGATGCGTCCAGCGCGGTGGTCGGTTCGTCCGCCAGCAGCAGTTTCGGCTTGCAGGCCAGGGCGAGGGCGATCATGGCCCGCTGTCGCATGCCGCCGGAAAGCTCGCCGGGATAGGCGTCGAAGCGCTGTTTCGCCTGCGGGATCTGCACCCTGTCGAGCATCTGCAATGCCTGCAGACGGGCGGCGTTTTCGTCTACGGCTTCGTGGACGCGTATGGCCTCGGTGATCTGCCTTCCAATGGTGTAGACCGGGTCGAAGGCCAGTCCCGGTTCCTGGAACACCATCGAGACCGTGCCGCCCCGGTACAGCTCCAGCTCGCGCCCCTTGAGCGCCAGCACATCCTTGCCGTCGATCCGGATGTGCCCGCTGATGCGTGTGTTGCGCTCCGGGTACAGGCGCAACAGGGTGCGCAAGGTGACGCTCTTGCCGGACCCGGACTCGCCCAGCAGCCCGAGCACTTCGCCTTCCCCGAGTTCGAAGCTGACCCGGTTGAGCGCGCTCGCGTTGCGATGGCCGTGGAACTGCACGCTGAGATCCTGCACGGAAACCAGTGGGGCGTTCATACCGTGTTCTCCTGTTTTGCTCCCGGATGGCCGGACAGTCTGTCGTTCATGTGGCAGGCCACACTGTGGGCGACGTTTTCGCCCACTGCCGCAAGGATCGGCGCCTGCGCCGCGCAGACCGCATGTGCATGGGGACAGCGGTCGCGGAAGCGGCATCCGCCCGGCGGATCGATCGGATTGGGCGGGTCGCCGTTGAGGGGCGACACTTCGGTACGGTGATCGGGGTCCATGGAAGGCACGGCGGACAGCAAGGCGCGGGTATAGGGATGGGCAGCGTGGCCGTAGATATCTTCTACTGGTCCGGTCTCTACCACTTCGCCCAGGTACATCACCATCACATGGTCGCTCAGGTAATGCACCACATGCAGGTCGTGCGAGATGAACAGGTAAGTGAGCTGCCGTTCGGCCTTCAGCTCCTGCAGCAGATTCAGTACCTGCGCCTGCACCGATTTGTCCAGCGCGGCCACCGCTTCGTCGAGTATCACCATCCTCGGATCAAAAGCCAGCGCCCGCGCGATGTTGACCCGCTGCCGCTGCCCGCCCGAAAGCTCATGGGGATAGCGGCTGCCGAATTGATCTGGCTCCAGGCCGACACGGAAGAGCAGGTCCCGCGTCAGGCGGCCGGCCTCCGTGGCCGTAACGCCGTGGATACGGGGGCCGTAGGCGATGGTCTCGGAGATGCTGAGCCGCGGATTGAGAGAGGCATACGAATCCTGGAACACCATCTGCAAGTTGCGGCGGAATTCCTTGAGCTCGATGCCGCCCAGCTCCGCCACGCCTTCGCCGTCGAAGATCATGCTGCCGTCGTCCGGCGCCATCAGGTGGGCGATGAGTCGGGCCGTCGTCGATTTGCCGCAGCCGGACTCGCCGACGATGCCCAGCGTCTTGCCCTTGGGCACGGAAAAACTCACGCCGTCCACGGCATGCACGAATCTGCGCTTGCGATCGAGCAGGCCGCCGCGCACGGGGAAATATTTTTTCAGGTCGCGCACGATCAGCAGCGGCTGGGAGGGGCCGCCGCGGTCCTGGCTATGGGTTGGAGCGCGGGTATTCATCGACGGATATCCATGGCTGAACGCACGCTGTCTGCCAGCAGATTGAATGCGATCGAGGTGATAAAGATCAGGGCGCCGGGTAAAGCCGCCACCCACGGGTTGGTATAGATGGCCGAGCGCAGCGTGTTGAGCATGAGCCCCCATTCCGGTTCCGGCGGTTTGACGCCGAGGCCGAGGAAGGATAGTCCCGAGGCCAGAATCATGCTGACGCTGAGCAGGCCCGTGGCATAGACGAACACCGGCCCCAGCACGTTGCCCAGCACATGGACGCGGATGATGGAAAATGCGCCGGCGCCGCTCATGCGGGCTGCCTCGATGTAGTCCAGTTTGCGCACCTGGGTCGTGACGCTTTCCGCCACCCGCACCACCTGGGGGATGAAGATCAGGCTCAGCGCGATCAGGCTGTTGCTCATGCCGGGACCGAGCGCGCCGGAGATGGCCACCGCCAGGAGCACAGAGGGGAAGGCATAGAACACGTCCAGCACGCGCATGATGGCCATGTTCACTGTGCCGCCGACATAACCCGCGAACAGGCCGATCGCGGTGCCGATGACGAATGCCGCCAGCACCGGGACCACGCCCATCAGCAGGGAGATGCGCCCGCCGTACATCAGGCGGGAGACCATGTCGCGGCCCAGTTCGTCGGTACCCAGCAGGTGGCCCTCGCTGCCCAAGGGCAGCAGTCGGTGCAGCATGCTGCCCTTGTAGGCGTCATCCGGTGCCAGCCACGGCGCGAACACGGCGGAAAGGATGATCAGCAGCAGGATGGCAGAGATGAACAAGGCCATCGGGTCCCGGCGCAACTGGTGCCACACCATGGCCCAGTAGCTGCGGCTGGGTGTCGCCGCCACGGCGTGTACGGGTATGACAAGAGAAACAGGCATATTGAAATTCCTTTCAGCCTCGTCCCATGCGGGGATCGATCAGGGGTTGCAGGATGTCCACCACCAGGTTCAGGACCACGAAGAACATGCACAGCACCAGCAGGGTTCCCTGCAGCAAGGGGATGTCCCGCTGGAAGATGGCGGTGTTCAGCAGGTAGCCGGTGCCCGGCCAGGCGAAGACGGTCTCCACCAGGATCGAGCCGCCCATCAGGTAGCCGATCTGCAGGCCGGCCACGGCCAGCACGGTGGGGGCGGTGTTCTTGGCGATATGGCGGAAGACGGCGCGGCCGGACAGTCCCCTGGCCCGCAGGGCCACCACGAATTCCTGTTCCAGCATGTCGGCCACCAGCGCGCGCACGGTGCGGGTGATGATGCCCATCGGAATGACCGACAGGGTGAGTGCCGGCAACACCAGATAACGCAGATGCGCGACATCCCACAGCCATGCGCCGGATCCGTCGGGACCTTCGCCCATGGCCGGGAACCAGCCCAGCCAGATGGAGAAGACGATGGTCAGCACCAGGCCCAGCCAGTAATGGGGAATGCTGACGCCGATCACGGAAACCGCCGTGGCAGCCCGGTCTATCCAGGTGCCGCGGTGGTAACCGGCCAGTGCGCCGAGGATGCAGCCCGCCAGCACGCCGGCGAAGGCCGCAAAGCCCGCGAGCAAGAGCGTGTTCCCGACGGCGCTCATGACTTCTCCGGCGACCGCGCGACCCGTAGCGATGGAAGTGCCCAGGTCTCCCTGCACAGCCCGCAACAGCCACAGGCCGTACTGGACGGGAACGGGCCGGTCCAGGCCGTAGGCACTCTTCAATGCCTGGATCACGTCTGCCGGTGCATCGGCCGGGGCGATGGCGTTGAGGGGATCGCCGGGAGCAAGATAGACCAGTATGAAGGACACCACCGTCACGCTCAGGGCGATGGGGATGGCGTACAGCACACGTTTGAAGATATAGGTAAGCATGGGGCGCTCTGTTGAATCGGTCCGAATCGAGTGAAGGCGATGGCGGTTGCCACGACCTTCACCCGCTCCGGCGCGACGGTTTACATACGGAGAGTCGTCAGGTCCTGAAACCAGTGCTGGGCCTGGACGAATTCCTTGACCTTAGGCGAGAGGGCGTGCGGATTCACGTCATGGACGACCCACAACATCAGCGCATCGTCCACCATGATCTCGTGGACCTTGGACAGCAGACCATCCTGAGTCTTGGTGTTGAAGGTGGTGCGGATCTTGTCCACCAGCGCGTCGACTTTGGGATTGTTGTAGCCTCCCCAGTTCACGCCATTGGGCGCCACGTAACGGCTGTCCACGAAGCGGGTGATGCCGTAGAACGGGTCGGCGGTGACGTAACCCAGATTGATGGCGGTGATTCCCTTGCCGGCGTTCATGTCTGCGGCCGCCCCGCTACGCCAGTGCAGGTAGAGATTCTCCAGTTCGACCACTTCGAAGCTCACCTGGATGTTGATCTCGGCCAGACTCTGCTGGATGAACTCGTTCATGGGCAGGGAGAGCATCTGTCCGGTGCCGCCCTGGGCGATGATCACCTTTGCCACCAGCGGGTGTTCCTTGGTATAGCCGGCTTGGGCCATCAGCGCACGTGCAGCGGCGAGGTCATAGTGGATCTTGAAAGCGGGCTTGCCGAACCAGGGACTGGTGACGTCCATCTGCCCGACGGCAGGCGTTGCCAGGCCATTCATCAATTTGACGACGGCGTCGCGGTCGATGGCCAGATTGGCTGCCTTCCTCACGCGGATATCGGTCCAGGGCGAGCCGGGCAGCGTGGAGAAGTGATAGGGCCACACGTGCGGGGTCACGTTCTGCACCAGCTTGAAGCCTGCGCTCTTGAGTTGCGGCACGACATCGGGCGGCGGGGTCTCGATGAGATCCACCTGGCCGTTAAGCAAGGCGTTGACCCGGGTCATCGCGTCCGGGATCGGTACGAGCACGATGCGGTCGGTCTTGGCCAGGCGCTTCTTGTCCCAGTAGTCGTTGTTCTTCACCAGGTCGGCCCGTTCTCTGGGTACCAGCTTGTCCAGCTTGAATGGACCGGTACCGGACGGGTGCATGGCTACCTGGCTCCAGTCCTTGCCCATCTTTTCCCATTGCGCCGGGCTGGAGATCAGGAACCAAGGCAGCTGGTATGGGAACAAGGCATCCACTTCCTTGGTGGTGATTTCCACGGCGTAGTCATTCACCTTGCGATAGGAAGCGATGGAAGGGATGCGGGGACGTACTTGCGCGCTTTGCTTGGCGTCGAACTGGGGCGATTTGTCGGCCAGTACCTTGTCCAGGTTCCAGATCACCGCATCGGCATTGAATTCCGAACCGTCATGGAATTTCACACCCTTGCGCAGGGTGAACAGCCACTTCTTGTTGTCCTTGGGATCCACCTTCCAGCCGGTGGCGAGACCGGGAACCAGTTTGCCCGGACGGTCGCTGATGTTGGCCTCCCAGGCGATCAACGGATCGTAGAGGGTATGGCCGGTGAATTGATAGGCGCCGGCGCCGCGATCCGGCTGGCCGGTAGTGAGGGGGATATCCGCCATCGAGATTCCGTAGCGGGCGACAGTCTCTGCATGCAGGCCGCCGTTGAGGGAAAAAGCCAACGGCAATACTGCCAGCCATTTGGCCAAGTGCTTGCTGATAGGTTTCATGAACATCTCCAGAGTGAGGGGAACGCACTTCGGGAGATTGCATGTAACGTGCCAGCGATCTGGTTCTTGAAATTGTATTTTGTAAGCGCTTGTTAATCAGTAACGAAGCGGTCAGATGTTTATGCGCGCGTGTTTCAATTTAAGGCCGTACGGAAGGACGGCTTTAGAATCTTGCATGCAAACGCCCTGTTTTCGGGCGTCAACACAAGACATTGTGTCCAGGATGGGGCGCTACAGATCAGCGGTTTCGGTTTGCGCGTACCCGCGGGAATAATGGGACGCCAGTTCCAACATTACCGGTCCGGGTGGTAATCGTCTGCCGCATACAACTGCCATCCGCCATTCCCGTCGAGTTCCAGCACCTGCGAGTGATATTTCAGGATGGACAGGCGGTGGCCGACGCTGACCAGCGTTGTCGCGCTGCCCGCCAATTCCCGATATAGCCTGTCCTCGTTGGCGGTATCCAGCGCACTGGTTGCTTCATCGAGGATGGCGTACCGCGGTGCCGCGAGCAGCACGCGCGCAAAAGCGATGCGCTGTTGCTCGCCCACCGACAGCACTTTTGCCCAGTCCAGTTCGGCATCAAGGCCGCCAAGCCGGGCGGCGATATCCGGAAGGTTCACCCGTTCCAGCAAGTGCAGGAGTTCTTCATCGGCTATTTCCAAATCCTGCTTCGGATACAAGAGTTGGCTGCGCAGGCTGCCCAGCAACATATAGGGGCGTTGTGGCAGAAACAACATCTCTCCGGCATCCGGCCGGGTGATATGACCGCGGCCGCAGCACCACAGGCCGGCAATGGCGCGCAACAATGAGCTTTTCCCGCAACCGCTGTCGCCCACGATCATCAACCCTTGTCCCGGATCGACCGTCAGCGAAAGTTCCCTGATCAGGGTCCGCTCAAATGCGGGTGTCTGCAATGTGAGGTTTTCGATGGCAAGCCGGGAATCCTGTACAAAATGAATATCATCGCCGGGCTTGGGGGAACCTCCGGAATTGTCGGCGAGGAATCTGGCGAAACTGTCGAGACGGCCTATTCCCGCGGCAAAACGGCTCAAGCTTTCGAAGTTGTCGACGATCACCGTCAGCGCGCTCAATATCGCCGCAAAAGCACCGGCCGCCTGGATCGCCCGTCCGACTTCCAGTTCCCCCGAGAGCACCCGTCCGGCAATGATCGCACTGGGCAAGATGATGGTCATGAAACTATAGGCATACTGGAACAGATTCAGGTTCAGTTGGGCCCGGATGAGCTTGCTGTAATTGCTGAAGACCTCGTTGAAGTTCCGGCCGACCTGCCGTGACTCCTGCGCTTCTCCGCGGTAGAAGGCGATCGCTTCGGCATTCTCGCGTATGCGCACCAGGCTGAAGCGAAAATTGGCCTCGCGCTTGAGCTGGAAGAAGTTGAGCCCGATCAGAACCTTGCCATACACCAGCAGCGTGACTCCGGTACCGACGATTGCATATACGATCAGGAAGAACACCAGCTCTCTGGAGATCGACCAGAGTACGCCGCTGAAAGCCATGAGATCCAGCAGTGCGCCGACCAGTACCAGCAAAAAATAGAGGGATCTCTGGGTGAAAGTGTTGATGTCTTCGGCTATGCGCTGGTCGGGGTTGTCTATCTCGGTGCCGGCATTGAGTTTGTAATAGGCACGATGGCTGAAATAGTTGCCGAGAAAATGCATGGTCAGCCAGCGTCGCCAGTTAACGCCGAGCTTGTCCCGCACATAATAGTAAAACGCATAGATGGGTACGGCAGCGACCAGGATGACAAGGCATTCCTTGATGGCAGTCCAGAACCTTACGGTATCCTTTGCCGCGAGCGCCGAGGTGAATTCCCCTGTCAACTGGTTGAACAGCACCGCGAATCCCGTCTGCCCAAGCAGCAGCAATACCAGCAGGAGCAGTAGCCCCCTGGCCTGCCATTTTTCCTCCCGGAACCAGTAGGGGGCAGCTATCGCATTGAAGCGCCGCCACAGGTGGCGATCAAAAAGAATCATGGGCGGCTTGATCTGCTTGCGTGTTTGTCCGACCGATCCGGGGCAATTCGCCTTTCGGTAACCCGGCAACGCCGATGTCGTCGTATAAATTGTGGATCATTGCGACACGGATTGACCATGGTCGGATTTGAGTTCGGCATTTTTTCCCGGTCCATCCGGCGTTCCTGGCAGCAAGTCGTCGTTTGCAACACTTAAGACCACCAAAATACAGAGTCTCTGTAGCTTAAAATGGCAAGTCTTTTATCAAGCGCTTAATTAATGCGTTGGCACTGTCTTCCAGCATCGACTTCGGATATTTCTGGCAATACGCATCCGTCCAATCCACGATCGATATTTTGTCCGAGTTCTTTATAAAGTCCCGACCGAGCATATCGCCATACGTGGCATTAGCTCCTGATAAATAGCCATTGAGCCAGATTGCGTAGGACTCCACATCGGCAGGCTGGCTTCGTTTGTCCTGCCACTGCTTGCACGAGACCGATCCCAGGACGGTATTTGCGTGTGCATTGCCGTGCATCGAGCCGAAAGCCAGGATCGCCATCAGTATGTAAAAAGTACCTTTCATGGATTATCTCCGCATTTTTTCAAACACGTCATTCAACGGCGCGGCGGACGCAGTGCGATGACGACGACTGCAACCAGTACGGCGAGAATGATCAATTCAATAAACATTTAAGTACCCGGTAATAAGCAGCAAGCACATTTTAGTTCGGCCTCTATGCTAGCACGAATGCCATATGCGGATTTATTGCCCGCAACGGTTGCGACTGGTTTAACATTTCTATAATATTGGAAATGTAGAATCTTGCAAGAGGTGAAGATGAAGATCGGATTGGCGGTAGAGGCATTGGCGGCATTGGCACAGGAGTCGCGTTTGTCGATCTTCCGTTTGCTCGTGCAGGCAGGGAAAGAAGGTGTGGCGGCCGGAGCCTTGGGAGAAAAACTGGGCATTCCGCCGGCAACGCTCTCGTTCCACCTGAAGACGTTGACGCATGCCCGGCTGATCAAGTCCCGCACCGAAGGGCGCTTTGTGATCTACAGCGCCAACTTCGCCGAGATGGACAAGCTGATCGCCTACCTCACCGAACATTGCTGCGCAGGCGACGCGACGCAGTGCGCCCCGATCAACAAATGTTGAAACGTGAAAAAGGAAGAAGACATGAGTGAAAAGCAATACAACGTGCTGGTGCTGTGCACCGGCAATTCGGCGCGCAGCATTCTGGGCGAAGTGCTGTTCAACCACCTGGGCAGAGGCAGGTTCAAGGCCTACAGCGCGGGCAGCAAGCCCGCCGGGAAAGTCAATCCGGGCGCATTGGAACTGCTGCAGCAGCAGGGCTACGGCACCGAGGGGCTGCGCAGCAAAAGCTGGGACGAGTTCGCCGCACCCGGTGCGCCGGAGTTCGATTTCATCTTCACCGTGTGCGACAACGCTGCGGGCGAGGCCTGTCCGGTGTGGCTCGGACATCCGGCGACGGCACACTGGGGCATCCCCGACCCGGCGCATGTCGAGGGCGATGACGCCAGGCGCACGGCATTCAGAAAGGCATACGAGCAATTGGCGCGCCGCATCCAGTTGTTCATGAGTCTGCCGATCGACAAACTGGACAAGCTGGTGCTCAAAGAAAAACTCGCCGAGATCGGGCGCATCAAGGATTGACACCATGAGCATCTTCGAACGCTACCTGACCGTCTGGGTCTTCCTGTGCATCATCGTCGGCGTGATTTTGGGCCAGACGATTCCCGCACCGTTTCACTGGCTGGGCGGCCTCGAGGTCGCCAAAGTCAATCTGCCGGTCGGCCTGCTGATCTGGGTGATGATCATTCCTATGTTGTTGCGCATCGATTTCGGCGCGCTGCACGAGGTGCGCAAACACTGGCGCGGCATCGGCGTCACGCTTTTCATCAACTGGGCGGTCAAACCGTTCTCGATGGCGCTGCTGGGCTGGCTGTTCATCCGCCATCTGTTCGCGCCGTATCTGCCGGCGGAACAGCTCGACAGCTACATCGCCGGACTGGTGCTGCTGGCCGCCGCTCCCTGCACCGCGATGGTGTTCGTGTGGAGCCGCCTGGTGAACGGCGAGCCGTTGTTCACGCTGAGCCAGGTCGCGCTCAACGACACCATCATGGTGTTCGCCTTCGCCCCGCTGGTGGCGTTGTTGCTGGGCCTGTCGGCCATCGTCGTGCCGTGGGATACGTTGCTGGTGTCGGTCGTGCTCTACATCGTGCTGCCGGTAATGCTGGCGCAGGTATGGCGCAAGCTGCTACTGGCGCGTGGCGAAGAGGCATTGCAGCGCACGCTGGATGCGCTCGGTCCCGTTTCCATATCCGCATTGCTGTTGACACTGGTGCTGCTGTTCGCTTTCCAGGGCAAGGCCATCGTCGAGCAGCCGCTCGTCATCCTGATGCTGGCCGTGCCCATCACCATCCAGGTGTACTTTACTTCCGGCTTCGCATACTGGCTCAACCGGCGTTTCGGCGAGGAACACTGCGTGGCCGGACCGTCTGCGCTGATCGGCGCGTCCAATTTCTTCGAACTGGCGGTGGCTGCGGCGATCAGCCTGTTCGGTTTCGAATCGGGCGCGGCGCTCGCCACCGTGGTCGGCGTATTGATCGAAGTGCCGGTGATGTTGTCGGTGGTGTATCTGGTGAAGCGCAGTGCGGGCTGGTATCAGGCAGGCATGCAGCGCTAACTTTCTTCAGCGAGGCAGCGCATGACTTGATGCCAGCCTGCCTCGGCATCGCTTCCGGCCTTTTCGAATGCGGCCTGCAATTGTTTCATCTGGGTGCCGGTTAGCTGTGCTTCCAGCTTGCTCCCGTTCGCGGTGAGCGACAGCTGGCGCACACGGCGGTCATGCTCTGCGGTATCCATCGCGATCAAATTCATCTCGATCAGCTGGCGCAGCGGCGCATTGAGTGCCTGTTTGCTGACGTCGAGCAGGGCGAGCAGCGTGTTGACCGAGATCTGCGGGTTGCGCCCGACGAAGTAGAGGATGCGGTGATGCACGCGCCCAAGGCCGCGCTGGTCGAGGATGCGGTCGGGCGGGTTGGTGAACGCGCGGTAGGCGAAATAGAACTGTTCGATCGCAAGGCGTAGCGCGTCTTCGCGCGGCATGGCGGAGAGGGTATCGGCGCTGGGAAATTGGTCAACCATATTGACATGATAGGCGAGTGCTCGTTAGACTGTCTATAGGTCAAGCTTATTGACATTAATGGATGGCTCGTTATGAACGCTTCGCTTTTTCAGGGGGAACCCCGCTTTTCATCCCGCACGCGGGATCTGCATGCATCGCCGATACGCGAGATTCTGTCGGTGGTGGATCGTCCCGGCATGATCTCGTTCGCAGGCGGACTGCCTGCCATGGAGAGCTTCCCCCGATTCGATCTGGATGCGATGCCGCAGGCTATGTTGCAATACGGCCCCAGCGAAGGCGAATGGGAGTTGCGCCAGCGCGTCGCGGATGATCTGAATGCGCGGGGTTTGCGTTGCAGTGCCGAGCAGGTGCTGATCCTGTCGGGTTCGCAGCAGGGAATCGACCTGGTCGCAAAGTTGTTCATCGATCCCGGCACGCCGGTCGCGGTTGAGTCGCCGACCTATCTGGCGGCGTTGCAGGTGTTCCGGTTTTTCGGTGCGAGCTTCCTGGCGTTCGATGTGGATGCGCTGGATGCGCAGACGTGGCTTCGGGACAAGCCTGCATGCGCCTATGCCATCCCCACTTTCCAGAATCCCAGCGGGCGGTGCCTTGATGCGAGTCAGCGTGATGGATTGGCTGCGGCTTGCGATGCGGCACTGGTTCCGTTATTCGAGGACGATCCGTACCGTGACCTGGTGTACGACCCCTGTGAACGCACGCCGGTTTGCGCGCGTCTCGAACGTGCGTCGTGGATATACCAAGGGTCGTTTTCCAAAAGCCTGGCGCCGGGTTTGCGCCTCGGCTATCTGGCCGCTTCGCCGCAGTTGCTGCCGTTCCTCACGCGGCTCAAGCAGGCCGCCGATTTGCACAGCAACCGTGTCAGCCAATGGCTGGTGCTGCAACAGCTGAACGATCCGGCCTGTGAACAGCGTTTGCAAGAACTGGCACGACGCTATCGCGAGCGCCGCGACGCCTTTGAGGCCGCATTGCGCCGCCATTTCGGAGACCTAGCCAGCTGGCAAGTGCCGCCCGGTGGCCTGTTCTTCTGGCTGACGCTCAATCGCTGCATCGATACGCGCCGACTTTTGCCCTTGGCGATTGCGGAAGGCGTGGCCTTTATGCCGGGAGAGCCTTTCTTTCCCTTCGCTGTGGAAAGCAGCGGCCAATTGCGCCTCAACTTCAGTCATGCCAGCGAAGAGCAAGCCGATGCGGGATTGGCCAAGCTCGCGGCGCTGGTGCGCAACTTTGAGTGATGGGTTGCAGTGGGCAATCTGAATTAAAATGAACCATGGAAATAAAACTTTACGGCACCGCCTTCTGTCACCTGTGCGAGCAGGCAGAAGCTGTCTTGCGTGAGATCGGTATCGAGGCTGAACACATCGACATTGCGGACGACGACGAACTGATGGAGAAGTACGGCATACGCATTCCTGTGTTGAAACGCGCGGATACGGGTACTGAGCTGGGGTGGCCGTTCGACGCAGTGGCCGTTTCCCGTTTTTTGGCGTTATAGCAAAACCAAAATACGGTTATAACGTGACCTGAGGGTTAGTCTTCACGCAAGCTTGTGCTGACGTGTTACAGCAGAACCAAGTTGTCCCTGTGTATCAGCTCCGGTTCGTCGACGTAACCGAGAATGCTCTCGATCTCTCCACTGGCTTTGCCGGCGATGCTGCGGGCTTCGTCGGCGTTGTAGTTGGTCAGGCCGCGCGCGATGTCTTTGCCGTTCTCATCAAGGATCGCAACGACGGCGCCGCGCTGAAATTCTCCGCTGATCTGTGTGACACCTATAGACAACAGACTTTTGCCGTCGACACGCAGGGCTTTTACCGCACCTGCATCCAGCGAGATTCTTCCGCTGACCTGCAGATGGTCTGCCAGCCATTGCTTGCGGGCATCCAAAGAGAGTGCGGCGGCAGTCAACAGTGTGCCGATGGATTCGCCTTGCAGCAGCCGCGGCAACACGTCGCGTTCGTGGCCGGAGGCGATGACGGTGTGTGCCCCGCTACGGGCCGCTCGTTTGGCGGCGAGCACCTTGGTGATCATGCCGCCGCGCCCGATGTGGCTGCCTGCGCCGCCGGCCATCGCTTCGAGTGTGGCATCTCCCGCCAGCGCCACGCTGATGAGCGTGGCGCTGGTGTCTTTGCGCGGATCGGCAGTATAAAGGCCGTCCTGGTCGGTGAGGATGACCAGCGCATCGGCTTCGATCAGGTTTGCGACCAGCGCGCCCAGCGTGTCGTTGTCGCCGAATTTGATCTCGTCGGTGACCACGGTGTCGTTCTCGTTGATGATGGGGATGACGCCGAGCTTGAGCAGGGTACGCAGGGTAGAGCGTGCATTGAGGTAGCGTTCGCGGTCCGCAAGGTCGGCGTGGGTCAGCAGCACTTGTGCGGCGTTCAACTGGTGCCGGCGGAAGCAGCTTTCATAGGCCTGTACCAGCCCCATCTGGCCCACTGCCGCCGCTGCCTGCAACTCGTGCACAGCGCTGGGACGCTGCTTCCACCCCAGCCGCTGCATGCCTTCGGCAATCGCGCCGGAAGACACCAGCACCACTTCGCAGCCTTGCGTGCGCAAGGTGGCGATCTGTTGTGCCCAATTGCCAAGGGCATCCATGTCCAAACCGGTACCCTGATTGGTGACGAGACTGCTGCCGACTTTGACGACGATGCGTTTGGAATGGGTCAGAACGGTTTTCATGCTAAGGGGTCGTGAATATCGATCTCGGTCTCTTGCGCACTTTCAGTGACGGCATCCTGCTCTTGCGCGGCTATCTGGTTAATGTGTTCCATGATGGCGTAAGTCAATTCCTTGCAACCCTCGCCGTTGATGGCGGAGATGGCAAAGTAACGTGTGTCGTCGCCGAAGGCTTTGAGGAATGCCGCCACTTTTTCTGCGCGCTCATCTTCCTGCAGCAGATCCAGCTTGTTCAATACCAGCCAGCGCGGCTTGTTATACAAGGCTTCGTCGTATTTCTTCAACTCGTTCAGGATGGCATGCGCCTCATGTACCGGATCGACGCCCTCGTACATCGGTGCGATGTCGACCAGATGCAGCAACAGGCGCGTGCGGGCCAGATGGCGCAGGAACTGGTGTCCCAGTCCGGCACCTTCGGCCGCGCCTTCGATTAAACCGGGTATATCGGCAATGACGAAGCTCTTTTCTTCCGAGACGCGCACGACACCCAGATTGGGGTGCAGCGTGGTGAACGGGTAGTCGGCCACCTTGGGGCGTGCGGCGGATACGGAGCGGATAAAGGTCGATTTGCCCGCGTTCGGCATGCCAAGCAAGCCGACATCGGCCAGCACCTTCAATTCCAGCTGCAATTCGCGGCGTTCGCCTTCTTCGCCCGGTGTGCACTGGCGCGGCGTGCGGTTGGTGCTGGATTTGAAATGCAGGTTGCCCAGGCCGCCTGCACCACCCTTGGCGAGCTGGATCTTCTCTCCGTCATGAGTGAGGTCGGCGATGATCTGGCCGCTGTTGATGTCTGTGATGACCGTACCCACCGGCATGCGCAGGATGACATCGTCCGCGCCTTTGCCGTAACAATCCGCGCCACGGCCGGATTCGCCGTTCTTGGCCCGGTGCATGCGCGCAAAGCGGTAATCCACGAGTGTGTTGATGTTGCGGTCGGCGATGGCGATCACACTGCCGCCGCGTCCGCCGTCGCCGCCGTCCGGCCCGCCCTTTTCGATGTATTTTTCGTGACGAAAGCTGGCCGCGCCGTTACCGCCGTTGCCTGCGATGACTTCTATTTTTGATTCGTCGATGAATTTCATAATGTTGTAGGCCGGGTTAGCGCAGCGTAACCCGACAACTTCCGATATTTGATGAAATGTCGGGTTACGCTGCGCTAACCCGACCTACGGTGTTCCGAAAATAAAAAAGCCCTACCTCGCGATAGGGCTCATTTTAACCGCTTGAATGCTTAAGCAGAGACGATGCTGACTGTCTTGCGTTTCATTGCGCCCTTGACTGCAAACACCACTTTTCCGGTGATCTTGGCGAACAGGGTGTGATCCTTGCCCATGCCGACGTTGTCGCCCGCATGCACTTGCGTTCCGCGTTGACGCACGATGATGCTGCCCGCGCTGATCAGCTCGCCGCCGTAGCTCTTGACACCCAGACGTTTCGAGTGTGAGTCGCGGCCGTTACTGGTACTACCCCCGCCTTTTTTCGATGCCATGTTCTAGCTCCTTCGGAATTAAGCCGAGATGCCGTCGATGCGGATCTCAGTAAAGTTTTGACGATGTCCTTGATGTTTCTGGTAGTGCTTACGGCGACGCATCTTGAAGATGGTCACTTTGTCGTGGCGGCCGTTGGCGATGATAGTCGCCTTGACGGTAGCACCGCTAAGCAGAGGCTGTCCAACGAAGATCTTGTCGCCATTGCCAACCATCAGCACTTTGTCCAATACGATCGCGCCGCCGACGTCGCCGTCTATGGATTCGATCTTCAGAGTTTCACCTTCGACAACGCGATATTGCTTGCCACCGGTTTTGATTACTGCGTACATAACGACCTCGCTTGATGCGGTTTTTAGTTACGGCATAACCTGAAGGTTAGCCTCCACTGAAATGTGGATTTTCAGAGCCGCGCATTATACATAAACATACCCAACCGTCAAAACCCTTTTTTAAGGGCCTTAACGCTTCATCGAGTCGAAAAACTCGGCGTTGTTCTTGGTTGCCTTTACCTTGTCCAGCAGGAATTCCATCGCTTCCAGCTCGTCCATGGGGTAGAGCAGCTTGCGCAATACCCAGATACGCTGCAGCAAGTCCTGCTTGATCAGCAATTCTTCCTTGCGCGTGCCGGAACGGTTCACGTTGATGGCCGGGTAGATGCGTTTTTCGGCCATACGGCGATCCAGGTGGATCTCCATGTTGCCGGTACCCTTGAATTCTTCGTAGATCACGTCGTCCATGCGGCTGCCGGTGTCCACCAGCGCCGTGGCGATGATGGTCAGCGATCCGCCTTCCTCGATATTGCGTGCCGCTCCGAAGAAGCGCTTGGGGCGCTGCAAGGCGTTGGCATCCACACCGCCGGTCAATACCTTGCCGGAAGAGGGGATCACGGTGTTGTAAGCGCGCGCCAAGCGGGTGATGGAGTCGAGCAGGATGACCACATCCTTTTTGTGCTCAACCAGGCGCTTCGCCTTTTCCAGTACCATTTCGGCGACTTGGACGTGGCGCGTGGCCGGTTCGTCGAAGGTCGAGGCAACCACTTCGCCGCGCACGGTGCGGCTCATTTCGGTCACTTCCTCGGGGCGCTCGTCGATCAGCAGCACGATCAGCGTGGCATCCGGATTGTTGGCCGAGATGGAGTGGGCGATATGTTGCAGCATCACCGTCTTGCCGGACTTGGGCGAAGCGACCAGCAGGCCGCGCTGGCCTTTGCCGATGGGCGCGACGATGTCGATGATGCGTCCGGTGATGTTTTCCTCGGCACGGATGTCGCGCTCCAGCGTCATGTGTACGGTGGGGAACAGCGGCGTCAGGTTTTCGAACAGGATCTTGTTTTTGGCGTTCTCGGGCGGTTCGCCGTTGACTTTATCCACCTTGACCAAGGCCACATAGCGCTCGCCCTCTTTCGGGGTGCGGATCTCGCCCTCGATCGAATCGCCGGTATGCAGGTTGAAACGGCGCACTTGGCTCGGGCTGACGTAGATGTCATCCGGCCCAGCCAGATAGGACGTGTCCGGGGAGCGCAGGAAACCGAAACCGTCCGGCAGTACTTCCAGCGTGCCTTCGCCGAAGATGCTTTCGCCTTTCTTCGCCTGATTCTTCAGCAGGGCGAAGATCAGGTCCTGCTTGCGCATGCGGTTGGCATTGTCGATTTGGTTGGTGGTGGCCATTTCCACCAGTTCGGTGATGTGTTTGGTCTTTAGGTCGGATAAGTGCATATGTGGATGAGGCGCGATGGCGCTAGGTTGTGAAGAGTTGCCAGGGATGTGTTGTTACAGGGTTTGCGGGAAATTCCGCGCCGAACTGCCGTGAGTGTCTTTTAATTTATTTTAAGTTATAAATTTTATATTGGGTTTCAGGACGAAACAGAGCAGTTACGGGCGGCAGACTAAAGGGTTCAGATGTGGCTGTCAATGAAAGCAGTAAGTTGCGACTTGGATAAGGCGCCGACTTTGGTCGCTTCGATGTTGCCGTTCTTGAACAACATCAGCGTCGGGATGCCGCGAACGCCGTATTTCTGCGGGGTTTGCTGGTTTTCGTCCACGTTCAACTTGGCGACGTTCAGGCGCCCGGCATATTCCTTGGAGACTTCATCCAGGATCGGGGCGATCATGCGGCAGGGACCGCACCACTCTGCCCAGTAGTCTACCAATACGGGTAGCGGCGATTGCAGCACCTCTGCGGTAAAAGTGGCATCGGTGACATAACGGATATGTTCGCTCATGTTTGGTTCTCGCTTTGGTTTAGATATTTGAATTGGGTACGGTCTTCTGCCGCCTGGAAGTGCAACTGGACTGGGCGGCATCCTAACCAAAAAAATCCGGGTTGGGAAGGGCTTCGGTGCGCGCTTTCTAACCCATTGATGGGGATGGTTTTAGTCGTGGTTGCCGATCATGTGAAAGCCTGCCATGGAAAGAGCCTTAAGGTATATGGTTGAAAGTGAGCTGACATCACGGCGTGAAAGTCACGATTACGCGCAGTCCGTTACCGTCTGTATTTCGCGCAAGTTGCAGGGATGCAGAGTGAATTTCAGCGATGCGCTTGACGATCGATAACCCCAGCCCGCTGCCGCTGGCACTCGTGCCTAACGGGCGATAAAAGCGTTCAGCTACTTTGTCCAATTCCGTTTCCGGGATTCCGGGGCCATTGTCGCTTACCGAAAGACGTATCCGCCCCTGTTCTTGTGCGATTTCCACCCGGACCGATGTTTCTGGCGGGGTATGGCGGACAGCATTGTCGATCAGATTGCGCAACAATATGCGCAGCAACAAGGGATTGCCGCGTACTGTCGCTTCCTTGCCTTCCGTCAACTCGAGTCGCACGTTCTGGCCCAGTGCGGTCGGCGCGATCGCCGCAATCGCTTCAGCGGCAATTGCCCTGAGTCGGCACGGCTCGGTTACTTTGTCGTCGAGCGTGTCGATGCGTGCAAGGGTCAGTAACTGATCGATCAGGTGAGCGGCACGGTCGCAACCGAGGATCGCGTTGTCGAGCGCGCGAATGCGTTCGGCTTCGGTGGAGGCCGCGCGCGCGACTTGTGCCTGCGCCTTGATGCCTGCCACAGGCGTACGCAGTTCATGTGCGGCATCTGCAGTGAAGCGGCGCTCCTTTTGCAATGAAGCGTCGATGCGGACGAACAGCTTGTTGAGGCGGTCAATTAACGGCGCCACTTCGCGCGGTGCCGTTCCCATATCCATCGGGCCGAGGTTATCCGGTTGACGCTGTGCCACTTCGCTGGTCAGCCTGACCAGCGGACGCAGGCTGCGCGTCACAGACAGCCACAGCAGAATCGCCAGCAACGGAAGCGAGAACAATAGCGGCTTCAGCAAATTGCTGGCAATGGCGCCTGAAAGTTCGTCGCGCTCCTTGGTAAGCTCGGCCACATGGATCAGATTTTCGCCGGAGTCGTCCCACGTGCTGAAGACCCGCCAGCGCTGGCCGTTGATCATTTTGTCGCTGAAACCGCTCCTGATATCGGATAACGGTTCTTCCGGCGCATTCGCGGAGTGCAGGCGCAGCACGCGCCCTCCGGCCCAGACCTGAAATGCAACTCTGCGGGCATATCTGTTCAGCAATGGCGCGTGTTCGGTTTCGACTTCGTCGAAATCATGTGTCTGGACGACAATCAGTGCGGCGGACTGTGCGAGGTGCGCATCCAGTATTTCGCCGAACTCCTCGCGTGCATCGAAATAGGTGAACGCAGCCGCGGCGATCCAGACGACGAGGACAGTCGCCAGTGCCAGCACCAGCAGTCTTTGCTTTAACGAGCCCCGTCCGCGCATTTCAAGCATTTTTGCCTTCGGGTATCAAATAGCCCACGCCGCGGATGGTCTCGATCAATTCCGGAAACAGCTTGCGCCGCAAATGGTGGATATACACCTCAACCGCATTGCTCTCGACTTCCTCGCCCCAGGCATAGAGCTGCTCTTCGATCTGGGTACGCGACAGCACTCTGCCTGCATTGAGCATCAGGGCATGCAGTACCGCGAATTCCTTGGCCGGAAGATCGATTGCCTGATCGCGATAAATTACACGGTGTGCCGCGGGTTCAAGTTCCACTCCGGCGAACTGTAACGCGGGTGCCGGCTTGCCGCTGGCACGCCGGATCAACGCACGCAGGCGTGCCGAGAGTTCACCCATGTCGAACGGTTTGACCAGATAGTCATCCGCACCGGCGTCCAAGCCCTTGATGCGGTCATCAACCGTATCCATTGCAGTCAGGATCAGCACCGGGATGGGGGTCTTGCGACCACGCAGGCGGTGCAGCACTTCCAGGCCGGACATGCGCGGGAGTCCCAAATCCAGAATTGCCGCAGCGTAAGGCTCGGTGCTGAGTGCCTGGTCGGCCGACACGCCGTCCTTCATCCAGTCCACGGCATAGCCGGACTGTTTCAATCCAGCCTGGATCGCATCGCCCAGCAAGGTATCGTCTTCGATCACCAGTACGCGCATATATTCCCCGGTCAACTAGCTGCAAGCCTTAGTCGTCAGCATGTGGATGTTCAGCCTGTGTCACATTCACGTTTTGCGGTGTCGGGCCGGTTGCGGGATAGCCCAGCCAGAATGCCACGACCGACGCAAGCATTATGACACCCAGCCATGCATGAGCGCGACGGATACCTGCGTTCGGCAAGCCCCGTTTCAAGCCGGTTATCATGGACCGGACCAGATTCTCGCGATGCATTACGCTGCTCAACACGACGCCGGCGACATGCAATGCCACAACCGTCAACATGGCATAAGCCGCCATCTCGTGCAATTCTTCCAGTACATCTCCGCCGATATCCTGGAACACAATCACACCGGCTAAACCGGTCAGCAGCCCCAAGGCCAACAGTGCAAAGACTGCCACACTGCCTGCCGGGTTGTGCCCCAAATAATGGGCGGGTTTGGCTTTAAGCAGAGAGGCCACATATGCGGCGATCTCGCCGGGTTTGAACAGGAAAGAGCGGAAGCGGGCATAGCGCGAACCGGCAAACCCCCAAACCAGCCTGAATGCGATCAGCCCAAGCAAGGTATAACCCAGCATCACATGAATATCGCGGTAGCGTTCCGACTCCGCAGTCAGGAAGGCGCCAGCAAAAGAAACGGCCAGCAGCCAGTGAAAGATCCGCGTAGGTATATCCCATATCAAGATACGTTGACTCATGTTGGTCTTCCTTTATTTGGGGATTCTGATGTTGCGTTCGCTGTAATTGCCGCTTTCGGCCTGGGTATGGCAGGCCGCGCAATTGGCAGCGCTTTTTACCTTTGGGTTGTTCCAGGCACGCGCCGGCACCTCGTCATGCTCACGCTGGAACCAGCGGGTTTCGGTGATGCGTAACAACGGCTTGCCGGTTGCTTTATATTTTTCGCGACCTGCATTTCTTTCCAGGAAGGCTCCAATCTCGCTGGCGACAGCGGGGTCCAAGCTGGCATCGCTGCCGAAGTGTTTGTCCAGACCGGACATTACGGAGTGCCATGATTCGGCTGGAAGCAAGCGCGGCGGAAAAGCCACGTGGCAGGCGCCGCATTCGGCTTGCCACTGGGCGTTTTTTGCGAGGGGTGCGCGTTCATCATCGTCGTCATCTTCGGCATGAGCGATCGATATCATTACGACCATCAGCAGAACGACAACGCCGAAAATTCGAAAAAGGTATTGAGAATCGAGCAGCATGGCGATCTCCTTAGTTTGTTATGGTGAGCAGATAGGCCAGTACGTCGCCTTTTTCCTGCGGTGTACAGACGCGACCCAGCACGTCGTTGCAGTTGCGCTTGAACCATTTTTCCACTTTTGCGGAATCGGTGAAACGTTCCGGATTCGTGGCAGGGGCGAGGGGTTTGATGATCTTTGAGGTCTTGGCATGCTTGCCTGACGCACCCGGATTTTCCGTATGGCATGAAGAGCAACTCAACTCATTGCCGTGCGTCTGTTTGAAAAAACGTTCACCGCGCTCGGCCGAAAATCCCTGAAAAGCCGTATTGGAAGATTTTGCCTCGGTTTTTAGGGCAGTCAACACATCGCCCGGCGTTTGCGCTGCAGCAGACAGCGACGTCAATCCCGCGACAGCAACAAACACCAGTACAAGTACATGAAATATGCGAATCATTTTCGATCTCCTTGGTTGCATTACGAGGAATGCAGGATAGGAGTGCAAGCTTAAATATTGCTTAAGCGTGAATTCGGGAATGAAAAGCGGTTTCGAGTAACGCTGGCGATGCGGCTGCAGCTTTACATGCGCCAGAAATGCAGCGTCGAACGATGCAGGTCATCGACGGTGACGCTTTCCTGTGGCGGGTGGTCGGGCACGGCGAAGGTGTTGCTGATGAACAGGCTGCCCGGACGCATCTCCTGTCTGGCCTTTTTCCACAGTGCGTCCATCGGCACGGGCGAGAGATAGGCGAACACCACGTCATATTGCGACAGGTCGCAATCCCACAGGCTGCCCCGATGTACCGAGCAGTTATGGCAGCCGCGCAATCTGATTCGCAGCCAGCTCCACAGGAAGGGCAATGGTGCAGCCTCAACGCCATGATAGCGCCCATGCGGGTGGGTATGGGCGAGATGCGTCAACACGCCGCCGATACCGGATCCGAGATCAATGAAGGTAAACGGTTGTTCTGCGGGCAGCTTGCTCTCCAATGCCCGCCATACCTTGTTGCTGGACAAATAAAGCGGTACCTGCGTGCGGAAGGTGCTCCAGTACACCGCCAGCATGACGAGGAAAGCGGCAAGAAAGAAGCCGGGCGGCATGTCGAGTGCCAGCATCAGTACCAGCGCAGGGACGAAGGCAAACTGGATGAACAGCCACCAGCGTGCCATGCCTGCGATGTGGCTGAGCACGGCCGCCAGTACGCCGCAGAGCAGGGCGGCGACCAACGGTGCGGGATGTAGCGAGGACAGGCGCAAAGTCATGGCGACGAGCATGACTGCCATCAATTGCAGCAACAGTGCGATGATCGAGGGAGGGAGCTTCCTCAACAGCGTGGTCACGCACGCACCAAGCCGGCTTCGACCTCATCCCGTTTGGCTTTGCCCGCCAGGCGCTCCACCAGTGTCAGCGCAAAATCCATGGCGGTACCGGGGCCGCGCGAAGTGATGAACTTGCCGTCCTCGACTACGGCTTGCACCTGACGCAGCACTTTCGGGAACGCGTCGAGCGAACCGGGGAAACTGGTCGCGCGCTTGCCGTCAAGCAATCCCGCCGTTGCCAGAACCGAAGGCGCAGCGCAGACGGCGCAGACAAAAAGATCGTCTGCCGCCATGCGTTGCACCAGCTTGATGATGCGCGTGTCGGCCTTGAGGTTGTTGGTGCCGGGCTGGCCGCCGGGCAGGACCACCATGTCGAAACGGCGCTTGAGCGCTTCATCCAGCGAGGTATCCGGAATCAGCATGGTGCCGCGGCTGCCGCGTATCGGTTGCCCGTCCAGGCTGGCGCTCACGGCTTCGATACCGGCGCGACGCAAGATGTCGAGAACGGTAACGGCTTCCAGTTCTTCGCTGCCGTTCGCCAAAGGAACGAGTACGGTTTTCATGTCAGTAGGCCCCTGCAATGCGTACGCCGATTAAACCCCTGCCAACGTCAGGAAGCAAGGCTACCTTGCCGGAACGCAAGTCGCTGTTATAGGAAACCACGCTCTTGCCGACCAGTGTGCCGATCATCGCACCCGCGACAACGTCCGACGCGAAGTGTGCCTGATGATAGATGCGGGCGAGGCCGACCAGTCCGGCGATGGAATACGATGTGAAGGTCACCCAAGTCTCATCGTAATGGTCGGAGATGACCGAGGCGAGCGCAAACGCTTCCGTGGCGTGGCCGGAAGGAAAAGAAGAGTTGATATCGCTGAGCGGCTTGAAATCGGATGCGCCTGCGTTGTCGCGCGGGCGGCTACGTCCGGCAACCAGTTTGAGGGCAGGAGTGACGATTCCGCTGGCGATCAGGCTGGCGGCGAATGCATCCTGCGCAACCTGCATCGAGGTCTTGTCATCGGCGAGCGCACCAACCAGATAGAAACCGCCCACGACACCCACCGCATATGGCTTACCGAAGCGTTCCACCTGGGTGAGGAATGAATTGTCGCCGGAATGGCGGCGCATCTCATCGCTCAGAGGGCGGTCGATGATCAGCGCCGTTCCGACCACGGCAAGCGATGCCCATCCGGCTGAGTGCCAATCCGTTTCATCCCAGCGAGTCGGTGCGGTGACGACGTGCTTTACGTCATCGAACATTATTTCAGGGTAGGAGAGTTCGTCCGCGCTGGCCCCGGGTATCGAACACAAGGCCAGCAATGCGAAGAGAAAGGAGTGCGGAGTGCGCTTCAATCGCGGAAATTCTGGTACTGCAAGGGAAAGTCGGTGATGGTCTTCTTGACAAAGGCGATGGCATCCTGCAAGTCGTCCCGGTTCTTGCCCGTGACGCGCACGGTGTCGCCCTGGATGCTGGCTTGTACCTTCAACTTGCTGTCTTTGATGTGTTTGACGATCTTCTTCGCCAGTTCGATTTCGACACCCACCTTGACTGTGCAGCTGCGTTTAACTTTGTTGCCGCTGACCTTCTCGATCTTGTCGCTGATGTCCAGGCATTTGATATCCACACCGCGCTTGGTCAGCCTGCCGTTGAGGATGTCCTGCACCTGGTTCATCTGGAATTCATTGTCGGCATGAACGGTGAGCACCAGCTCCGCCTGTTCGACCCGTGCGTCGGAACCCTTGAAATCGAAGCGCGTGCCGACTTCCTTGTTGGTCTGCTCTACCGCATTCTTGACTTCGGTCTTGTCTACTTCTGAAACGATGTCGAAAGATGGCATGGTGTGCTCTCTGTAAAATAATCCGTCGTTTATGCAGGGTGCAACAAGCGTAGTGCATTGCACCGGATGCGTTGCATATGGCGCAATGCCTGTTGGTTATTGCGCCCTGCGTTCTTGGGGTTATAAATCAGCCGAAGCTGCAAACGTAGTGGACCGCGTCGGCGCCGGTATGAATATCGAAGCTGCCGTTGGCGGCAACCTTGAAACTGCTGCCTTCGGCGCAGGTCTTGAAGCCGGATTCCCCGGCAATCTTAACCTGGCAGGTGCCACCGCAGATTTCCATCAGTTCCGGTGTGCCGACATTGAAAGTGAGCTTGCTGTTGGGCAGGACCACGCCGACGGTCTTGCGCGAGCCGTCGGGGAAGAACACCGAGTGCGATACGCACTTGCCGTCGAAGAAGACATTGGCTTTTTTGCCGACGCTGACGTTATCGATTTTGTCTGACATGCAGGGATTTCCTTTTTGATTGTTTGATTATTTCGGGGGTTCGCTGGCTTTTACGCCTTTTTGGTAATTGGCATACACATACACAGGAATGCCGAGGTCACCCAGGTGTTTTTCGATTATCAGCTTCACATCATCCCAATTCAGACCACCCACGCCACAGGCCAGACGAGGCAAAGCGAGGCTGCCGACTTTTTCTTTCTGCACAAAATTGCGCAGGGCATGCAAGCTGTGGTTGATGTGATGTAACGTCGCATTGCCGGGTTTGCTGCCGTGAGCGTAAGCGGCATCCTGTGTGAACAGATTGACCAGGTAGCGCCCGTCGGCGCTCATCCATGTCCACAGCTCACCTGATTTTGGATGCTGGGTCTGGCAGTAGTGGCGGAAATCCTTGTACATGGCCGGCATGCGTTCGCGCAACTGTAGCGCGAGACCCTGATGAAAATCGTCATTCGGCGCCACGCCCTGGACGATGGCTTTGGCGCCGCTGAAAAGAATGTCACCGCTCAGTTCGTGAAGCATGCCGCCTCCATAATGCGCGAAGATTATTTCCGGTTCTTCAGGTTCGCCGCGATGCGCAAACGCAGTGCGTTCAGCTTGATGAAACCGCCCGCGTCCTTCTGGTCGTAGGCGCCCTTGTCGTCCTCGAAGGTGGCGATGGTCGGATCGAACAGCGAATCGGTCTTGGAATCGCGGCCGACGACGATCACATTGCCCTTGTACAGCTTGACGCGCACCCAGCCGTTGACGCAGGTCTGGGTGTGGTCGATGAGCGTCTGCAGCGCCTTGCGTTCCGGGCTCCACCAGTAGCCGTTGTAGATCATGCTGGCGTAGCGTGGCATCAGGTCGTCCTTCAGGTGTGCCACTTCGCGATCCAGCGTGATGGACTCGATGGCGCGGTGCGCCTTGAGCATGATGGTACCGCCTGGTGTTTCGTAACATCCGCGCGATTTCATACCGACGTAACGATTTTCCACCAAGTCCAGGCGGCCGATGCCGTGCTTGCCGCCCAGTTCGTTCAGTTTGGTCAACACTTGAGCCGGCGACAACTTGCTACCGTTCAGCGCCACGATGTCGCCGTTGGCGAATTCGAGATCCAGGTATTCTGCCTTGTCCGGTGCATTTTCCGGAGAAACGGTCCAGCGCCACATGCTTTCTTCTGCCTCTGCGGCCGGGTCTTCCAAATGACGGCCTTCAAAGCTGATGTGCAGCAGGTTGGCATCCATGGAGTAGGGCGAGCCGCCGTTCTTGTGCTTCATGTCGATGGGAATGCCGTGCTTTTCGGCGTAGGCCAGCAGTTTCTCCCGCGACAACAGGTCCCACTCGCGCCAGGGCGCAATGATCTTGATGCCGGGCTTCAGCGCGTAGGCACCCAGCTCGAAGCGCACCTGGTCGTTGCCCTTGCCGGTCGCGCCGTGAGAGATGGCATCTGCACCCGTCTTGTTGACGATATCGATCAAACGTTTGGCGATCAGCGGGCGCGCGATGGAGGTGCCGAGCAGGTATTCGCCCTCGTACACGGTATTGGCGCGAAACATCGGGAACACGAAATCGCGCACGAATTCTTCGCGCAGGTCGTCGATGAAGATGTTTTCCGGCTTGATGCCAAATTGCAGTGCCTTCTGGCGCGCGGGCTCCAGTTCTTCGCCTTGGCCGAGGTCGGCGGTGAAGGTGACGACTTCGCATTTGTAAGTATCCTGCAGCCACTTCAGGATCACCGAGGTGTCGAGTCCGCCGGAGTAGGCCAGGACGGCTTTTTTGATGTCAGACATGTTTATCAATCCAGTTAATCAATCATTAGTTCAAAAGAAACGACAAATCCGATTATGACCATCAGTGCAATGGCCACCAGAAAAATGATATCGGCAAGCTGCTCCAGCTTTTCCGCCCGGCCTGGATGGCGAATGGAAAAATAGGACAGCATGGCGCTTGCCAGGAAAAGCAGGCTGTCGAAGGCCAGCAACTCGTCGACATGCCTGCTGATGCTGTGCTTCGGGATGAGTTGCGACACGCTGATGACCGTCATGCAGACCCCGATCATGGTGGCCGAAGACGGCAGGATGTGGTCGGCCAGCCTGCTTTTCTGACCGTGATCGGAAGTCACTTTTGTCGAGGAGCTGTCGCTCATGCCGATACTTTTCCCAGCAACAGGTATTCCATCAGTGCCTTCTGTGCGTGCAAACGGTTCTCCGCCTCGTCCCACACGACGGATTGCGTGCCGTCGATGACTTCCGCCGAGACTTCTTCGCCGCGATGTGCCGGCAGACAGTGCATGAAGATGGCATCTTTCGCTGCGACGCGCATCATGTCGCCATCGACTTGCCAATCGGCGAAGTCTTTCATGCGCTCGTCGTTCTCTGCCTCGAAGCCCATGGAGGTCCACACGTCGGTAGTCACCAGGTCGGCGCCGCGAGCGGCTTCCATTGGGTCGGTGAACTCTTCGTAATGGTCTTCTCCGAACAGGCCGGCGCGCTCCGGCTCCACTTCATAGCCGGGCGGGGTGGAGACATGCACGTTGAAATCCAGGATCTCGGCCGCTTGCAGCCAGGTGTTGCACATATTGTTGGAATCGCCGATCCAGGCCACGGTTTTGCCGCTGATGCTGCCGCGATGCTCGACGTAGGTGTAGATGTCGGCCAGCACCTGGCAGGGATGGTATTCGTTGGTCAGGCCATTGATGACAGGGACGCGGGAATGTGCAGCAAAGCGTTCGATGATGCTTTGCTCGAAAGTGCGGATCATCACGATGTCGCTCATGCGAGAAATGACTTGCCCTGCATCCTCCACCGGTTCGCCGCGGCCCAGTTGGGAGTCCCTGGTATTAAGGTAGATGGCGGAGCCGCCGAGTTGTTGCATGCCCGCCTCGAACGACAGGCGCGTGCGCGTGCTGGCCTTCTCGAAAATCATCACCAGCGTGCGGTCGGTCAGAGGCCAGTACTTTTCATAGCGCTTGAAGCGCTCCTTGATGATGCGTGTGCGCTCAAACAGGTATTCCAGTTCGTCGCGGCTCAGGTCCTTGAATTGCAGGAAATGTTTGATGGTTTTGCCGCTCATGTTCACTCCTGCGCCAGAAATTCCACTACCAGCGGGCACAGTATATCCAGCAACTGTTGCGCGTCGGTTTCAGAAAAAATCAGCGCCGGCAACAGACGGATCACATTGTCGGCGGTGACATTGACGAGCAGTCCGTTTTCCCGCGCGCTGGCAACGATCTCTCCGCACGGCTTGTCGAGTTCTATGCCGAGCATCAGGCCTTGTCCGCGCACGGCAACGATGCCTTTTATGCCACTTAATCTGGTTTCTAACTGTTGCTTGAGCCAGGTGCCCAGTTTGGCTGCATGGTCGAGCAGCTCGTCCTGCTCCATGATGTTCAGCGTGGTCAGCGCGGCGGTCGAAGCCAGCGGATTGCCGCCGAAAGTCGAACCGTGATTGCCCGGTTTGAATGTGCCCGTGGCTCTGCCGGCAGCCAAACAGGCGCCCACGGGTACACCGGAGCCCAGGCCTTTGGCCAGGGTCATCACGTCCGGCATGATGCCCGTGTGCTGGAACGCGAACCATTTGCCTGTCCTGCCGAGACCGCATTGCACTTCGTCCAGCATCAGCAGCCATTCGTGCTCGTCGCAGATCTTGCGCAAGCCTTGCAGATAGCTGATGTCCGGGGTGCGGATGCCGCCTTCGCCCTGAATCGGTTCGACCAGCACGGCAACGATGTTGGGGGTGTGCGCAGCGACCTGCCGGATGGCGTCGAGGTCGTCGTAGGGGACGCGCACGAATCCTTTGACCAGAGGCTCAAAACCCGCCTGCACCTTGCGGTTGCCGGTGGCGGAAAGGGTGGCCAGCGTCCGGCCATGAAAAGCCTTTTCCATCACAATGATGGTCGGCGTGTCGATGCTGCGCTGGTTGCCGTACAGCCGCGCCAGCTTGATGGCAGCTTCGTTTGCCTCGCAGCCGGAGTTGCACATGAACACTTCCTGCATGCCGGAGAGTTCGCACAACTTGTCCGCGATCAGTTCCTGTTCACGGACCTGGTACAGGTTGGAGGTATGGATCAGCTTCCCGATCTGTGCCGTAAGCGCGGCAGTGAAGCGCGGATGCGCATGCCCCAAAGTGTTGACCGCGATACCGGACAGGGCATCCAGGTAGCGCTTGCCATTGACGTCCCATAGCCACACCCCATCTCCGTGGGTGAAGGTGACATTCTGTCTCGCGTAGGTGTTCATCAAATGTGACATGGCAAGCTTCCCGGTCTTGTTGTATCTCTGATGTTCGAACTATAAACAAAAAAGGCCGACAACATCGTCGGCCTTTTGTCGCAGACTGGTCGTCTGCAATAAATCAGGCCATCGCCTTGATAGCAGCGGACAAGCGGCTCTTATGTCGGGCAGCCTTGTTCTTGTGGACGATCTTCTTGTCGGCGATAGAATCTACCACACTGGTGGATTCGCTGAACACGGCCTGTGCAGCAGCCTTGTCGCCGGCTTCGATCGCCTTGGTGACCTTCTTGATCGCGGTGCGCAGCTCGGAACGCAGGCTGGCATTGTGCTGGCCTTGCTTGACTGCTTGTCTTGCACGTTTTCTAGCTTGTGCGCTATTTGCCATGACTACTACTCCTTGAGAATTCGGCTTTTCAGAAAGGGGCGCATTCTAGAGGCTCAATCAAGGTTTGGCAAATCCTTTTTGCTGGGTGTGTTCCCGGGCCTGGTCGTCTGGCCGGAAGCCAGGGAACAACTCGGCAGGGTGTTCGCCCGGGAGGGGAGGGCGCAGGTTCAAGCTCAGACCTTGCCAGGGTTCAGATCACCTTGAGCAGCGAAGCGCTCAGTTCTTCGGCACGGCGCCGGCCTTCACCCGTTTCGACGATGGCGTTGTACCAGGGAATGAAGCTTTTGCGTAGCTCCTCATGGGTACTGGCTGCAGAAGCCGCCTTGACGATTGAAAGATGGGCCCACTGGCCGCAGAATGTATAGAGCGTGTTCAGGATGAAGTGTCTGGCCATTTCCATCTCCTTGGGGTCCGGTGTGTCCGGAATTTTACGGAAGATGAATTCCTTCGGCGCGCTTTCGTCAGCCGTGGAAGCCGGTGCGGCTGCTTCCGGCTGCCTGATTGGCCCGATGTGCCCGCTTTCCTCAAGCAATCCAAGCGTTTGATCAAGATCGTCTGCCAGTGCCAATTCGCGAAGCTCATCGACAGAGCGTTTCCCGTCAACCAGGATCAGAATTCGCCTTACCCGAAGCGACATGTCGCTGGTGCGTTTCCCGATCTCTTCAACTCCCTTTTGTGTCTTGACAAATATCCTGCTCATTTTTCGTTTCCTCCCAAAAGTGCCGCCGCTGTCTTTGTTTTAATTGCTTAAGTGGAATCTGTTGCGCGTTAGAAAAACTGTTGTTCAAGTGGCTGCATGAGACGGCACCACCGCCGGATACAGGCGACTCGCTATCCCCGTTTCAATCTTGATGTGTAGCCAATATGAAGGGCAGGCTGGAAACACGTGAATAATTCAGGGAAATACCGGTTGATCCTGCTCCCCAGTGTAAAGGTGAATGCTTACAACATGCTGACTTAATCCCAAGGTTCAACAAGCTCGCCAAGGATGGAGGGCCTAAATCGGCTTTTCCGTCAGATGGTTCGGTGAGGCAATAGGGCGATGCTACAATTGCGGCCATTTTAATCTTCCGGAAATTCAAATTGTCAGACAGGAATGACCGCTCTCCCGACCTGGTCGAATTCGTCATTCAACAGGCGACTGAAGAAATATCTTCATGACTCGATGAATCTGCTTAAAGCCCTTGCTGCAGTCAGCAGTCTCACCCTGGTATCGCGCATCCTGGCTTTCGTGCGCGATGTATTGATCGCGCGCATTTTCGGTGCGGGCATGGTCAACGACGCGTACATCATCGCTACCAGGTTGCCCAATCTGTTGCGGCGCCTGTTTGCAGAAGGTGCGTTTTCGCAGGCCTTTGTGCCGATCTTCGGCGAATACAATAAACGGCGCGGGCACGATGAGACCAAGTTGCTGGTGGATCATGTGACGACCATGCTGGCACTGGTCCTGTTTGTGGTCACGCTGACAGGCATCGTCGCGGCGCCTCTCATCGTATATTTCACCGCGCCGGGATTCAGCAAGGATGTCGAGAAATTCAACCTGACCGTCCAGATGCTGCGGATCACTTCGCCCTATATCTTTTTCATTTCGCTGGTATCGGTGGCGGCGGGAATGCTCAACACCTACAACAAATTCTGGGTGCCGGCCTTTGCCCCCATTTTGTTGAATGTATGTCTGATCGGCGGCGCTTTGTGGCTGGCCCCGCTTTTCGACCAGCCGATTATAGGTTTGGCTTGGGCCTGGCTCATTGCGGGCTTCGTGCAACTGGCTTTCCAGATTCCTTTCCTTAAGAAAATAGGCCTTCTGCCCAGTATCCGCCTGAATCTGAAAGATGAAGGAATGTGGCGTGTCATCAAGCAGATGGGACCGGCGGTCTTCGGCGTTTCCATCGGGCAGGTCAGCCTCATTATCAACACCATCTTCGCTTCGCTCCTGATGGTGGGCAGCGTGTCCTGGCTGTATTACGCGGATCGCCTGATGGAATTTCCCTCGGGCCTGCTGGGTGCGGCGCTCGGCTCCATCCTCTTGCCTTCGCTGTCCAAGCACTACGCCGACAACAGCGCTACAGAATATTCAAAACTGCTGGATTGGGGTTTACGCCTGGTCTTTATGCTTACGCTGCCTGCTGCGCTGGCGCTCGGCGTGATTGCGGTGCCATTGCTGGCGACCTTTTTCCAGCATGGCGCGTTTGTTGCCAACGACGTGCTGATGACGCGTAATGCATTGGTGGGTTACAGCATCGGGCTCATCGGACTCATTGCGGTGAAAGTCCTTGCTCCCGGTTTCTACGCGCGGCAAGACATCAGGACGCCGGTCAAGATAGGGATCGCTACTCTGCTGGCCACGCAACTGATGAACTTGCTGTTCGTATTCGGGATGCACCTGCAACACGCAGGATTGGCGCTCGCTATCGGTCTTGGTGCCTGTTTCAATTCACTTATCCTGTTCTATTTCTTGCGCAAACGCGGCATATACCGGCCCGAGCCGGGATGGGGGAAGTTCTTTGCCAAACTGTGTATCGCCTTGTTCGCGCTGGCCCTGACACTCTGGTTCGGCATGGGCAGCGAACAGCACTGGCTTACCAGCCACGGCTGGACCCGCATCATCCACCTCTCATGGCTGGTGGCTCTGGGAGTGGTGGTGTACTTTGCCGTGCTGTATGCGCTTGGTTTCCGGCTCAGGGATTTTTCCAAGCGGGGTGCCAGCTAGCTTTGGGTACTTGCCCGTCGACGCACTGAATGGGCGGTTGCCCGCCCGGTATGCAAGAATCAACATAAAAACAAGAAAATTTCTTTCCATCCAGGTTAGATCGGGAGTGAGCATGGCCATACAACGAACCCAGGGATATCCCGTCTTGATCATTGGAGCCGGTCGCGGAGGCTCCGCACTGCTTGAAATGTTCCTGGAAGACAGCCTGGTCAAGGTTGTGGCCATCGCGGATACGAATCCAGATGCTCCCGGGATACTGCTCGCAAAAAAACACGGGATTCCAACTTTTGCGGTCGCTGCCGAGGCGCTGCAAGCCTGCAAGGATTATCCGGACTGCATCGTGTACAACCTGTCGCACGACGATTCGGTAGCCGAAGAAGCATTCAGGGTTTTTGGCGACAGAAGGGTGGCCAGCGGACCCGAGGTCAAGTTGTTCTGGCAGATGGTCACTAACCTGAAACAGATAAAAGGCGACCTGGAAAAGAGCCAGAACCAGTTGCGATCCATCATTCACAACGCCATGGACGGCATCATCACGATCAACGAGTTCGGGGAAATTCAGGCGTTCAACCCGGCAGCCGAGGAAATCTTCGGTTATTCACAGCAGGAGGCGATCGGAATGAATCTGAGCAAGCTGATGCCGGAGCCGGATCAAAGTGCGCATGGCATTCACCTTAACCGGTATCTGCAAACGGGCCAGACCCGGATCCTTGGCGTACGCGGGCGCGAAGTGATGGCTGTCCGGAAGGACGGCGAGAAATTTCCGATGGAGCTGTCCGTTTCCGAAATGGTATTGGGCGGGCATCGCTACTTCATAGGTATTCTCAGGGACATAACCGAACGCAAACGGGCCGAGAAGAAGATTGCGCACCTGGCGCATTACGATTACCTGACCGATCTGCCGAATCGGGCGATGTTGCTGGATGTCCTCAACCATTCGATTGCCCTGGCGAAACGGAACAAGAACAAAGCCGCCGTCCTGTTCCTCGATCTTGACGGGTTCAAAGGTATCAACGACACATTGGGGCACGATGCGGGAGACTTGCTGTTGAAGGGGGTTTCCGCAAGGCTGAAGAAGACGATCAGGGATTCGGATACGGTAGCAAGGGTGGGCGGGGATGAATTCATCGTCGTGCTGGACAGCATCGGAGCGGATGAAAATGCGGTGCAGGTGGCCAACAAGATCATCGCTGTCCTGTCGAAGGCCTTCGACCTCAAGGGGCAGGCATGTCATGTGGGCGCCAGCATCGGCATTTCGCTATTCCCGGAGGACTCCGACAATCCCGTGAAACTCGTCAAGCGCGCGGACGAGGCCATGTACCTGGCGAAGCAGAGCGGGAAGAGCACCTACCGGTTTTATCGGGACGTTGCACAAAAACGGCAAGGCAAATGAGTATCGCGGTCTGATCGGGCGAATCGTTATCAGCCGTCGGGCAATACCCGATTCTTTCAGGTCGTCAGATGCAATGCTGCCGATACCACATCGCGCGTGAGGTGCGGCGCGAACAATTCGATGAAATGATAGCCGAAGCCCCGCAGGTATTGGTTCTTGCGAATCGCGATACGCGTCGTGCTGGGCTGGAACAGGTGCCCGGCGTCGATCATGCGCAGGTGCTTGTCCCGGTCTGGAATGAATGCCATCTGCGCCACGATGCCGACGCCCAGCCCCAATTCCACATAAGTCTTGATCACATCGGCGTCGATGGCGGTAAGCGCAATGTTGGGTTCGATACCGGATTCCCTGAACGCCTGATTGATCTTGTTGCGACCGGTGAATGCAAAGTCGTAGGTGATGATGGGATATTGCGCCAGTTTTTTCAGCGTCAGGCGTTTTTCCAGCAACAACGGATGTTTGGGCGGTACGACCACGCAGTGATGCCATTCATAGCAGGGCAGGGTGATGAGTTCATCGTACAAGGCCAGGCTCTCGGTGGCGATGCCGATGTCCACTTCACCGCTCAAAACCTGCTCCGCGATCTGGGTCGGACTGCCCTGGTGCAGGCCGAGCTTTACACCGGGGTAGCTCTTCGTGAATTCCCTGACTACATTCGGCAAGGCATAACGTGCCTGGGTGTGGGTGGTGGCCACGGTCAGGCTGCCGCTATCCTGGGTGCGGAACTCCTGCCCGACCTGTTTCAAATTCTCCGTTTCGTGCAATACGCGCTGGGCGATCTCCAGCACCGCCTTGCCGGGTTCCGTGATGGCGACGATGCGCTTGCCGTTGCGCACGAAGATGTCGATCCCCAACTCTTCTTCCAGTAGCTTGATCTGTTTGCTCACTCCGGGCTGCGAGGTGTACAGCGCATTGGCCGCATCCGAGATGTTCAGGCCGCAACGCACGATCTCGTTCATGTAGCGCAGTTGTTGCAGGTTCATGGGCGGCTCCGTATATGTCATAAGGTTATATGATATTAACATAAAAGTATTTAGCAATATAAAGAGGTCAACCTAGAATGCGTCCCACGGTAAGGATATAGGGGCAGTGCGGATCAAATGGATTGGCTATTCACAATTTCCGGCTTTCTGGTCGGGCTGGTCGTCGGGGTGACCGGGGTCGGTGGCGGGTCTTTGATGACCCCGTTGCTGGTGCTGTTCTTCGGCGTCTCTCCCGCAACGGCGGTGGGTACCGATCTGCTGTATGCCTCGCTGACCAAAACGCTGGGCGGCTGGGTACACAGCCGTAACGGTACGGTGGACTGGAAAGTCCTGGGCCTGCTGTCCCTGGGCAGTTTGCCTGCTGCGTTGCTCACCATCGTTCTGCTGAAATACCTTGCGCTGGATGAGAAGACCTTGCGCAGTCTGGTGACCGGCGTGCTGAGCGTCGCTTTATTGCTGACTGCCGCTGCGCTGTTGCTAAAAGGCAGTATCAAGAAGATTGCACAGCGCAACGACGGCACGGTCTACGAATTGCGCCAACGTCATCTGCCGGCAGCGACCGTCGCCACCGGTTTCATCGTCGGGGCACTTGTGGCCATCTCTTCAATCGGCGCCGGCGTGCTGGGCACGGTGGCATTGCTCTTCCTGTACCCGCGCATGGCTACCGCCAAGGTGGTGGGAACAGACATCGCCCACGCCGTACCGCTCACGGCAGTTGCGGGCCTCGGCCATATGGCACTGGGTACGGTCGATTTCATGCTGCTGGGCAGCCTGCTGCTGGGTTCATTGCCCGGTATCTATATTGGCAGTCATCTGAGCGCAAAGGTCCCGGAGAATTTCTTGCGTCCGCTGCTGGCGGCGATGCTGCTGATCATCGGTACACGACTTGTCTTGAATTGAAAGGAAGAAAAATGAGCATGAATACACGCAACCTGTCCGATTCCGAAGAGATCGATCGCTTCGAAGAGGCGATCACCATTTTCAACGCGGGCGGTATCGATCCCGATCGCTTTACTGCGATACGGCTGCAACAGGGCGTATACGGACAACGCCAGCAGGGTGTGAACATGCTGCGCATCAAAGTGCCGGGCGGTCGCTTGAACGCCGTGCAACTGGAAGTTCTGGCCGATATCGCCGAGGAATTTTCGCAGCACCAGATCGCGCATGTGACCACGCGCCAGAGCATCCAGATCCATTATGTCCCCCTGATCAAGATGCCGTCGGCGATGCGTCGCCTGGCCAAGGCCGGCATGACCTCGCGCGAGGCTTGCGGCAACACCATCCGCAACATGACGGCCTGCCCCTTGGCCGGCGTGTGCCCGAAAGAGCACGTGGATGTCAGCAAGCATCTGGATGGCGCCACCGTGCACTTCCTGCGCAACCCGCTCAACCAGCAGTTGCCGCGCAAATTCAAGATATCGTTCTCCGGTTGCGAGACCGATTGCGCGCAATCGCTGCTGCACGATTGCGGCGTGATCGCGGTGCGCAAGGACGGTCAGCCCGGTTTCAGGATCAGGGCGGGCGGCGGGCTCGGGCACAAGCCGCGCGAGGCCATCGTGGTCGAGGAGTTCATCCCCGAGAGCGAGTTGCTGTTTGCCATGGAAGCCTTGGTGTCGCTGCACAACAGGTATTCCGATCGCACCAAGCGGGCGAAATCGCGCATCAAGTTCCTGGTCGAGCGTTTCGGCGCCGATGGTTTCCTGGAGAAGTATCGCGAAGAGTTTGTACGCACCAAACAGGCTTTGGCCGATCAACCTTATCCGCAGGGAGAATGGCGCACGCCGACCGGCAATGAAGCGCCGGGACAAGGCGCACCGCGCAAGCTCTTTGCGCAACGCCAGGCCGGGTTGTTCGTGTTTCCCATCGCGTTGCCCATCGGCGACGTGAAGGCGGACCAGCTGCGCGGCCTGGCTGCCTTGCTGCAGGCGCAGGGGTTGAGCGAGATACACACTTCGCAGGACCAGAACTTCGCGGTGTTCAACGTGCCGCAAGAGAAGGTGGCGGCCCTGCGCGGCGGCATCGCGGCACTCGGCCTGTCCGAGCCGAAGGTCGGCGACAACGTGGTGGCTTGCCCCGGCACGTCGACCTGCCGTCTGGGTATCACTTCCAGCACCGTGCTGGGCCCGCTGCTGTCCGGCGGCAAGGCCGACCTGAACATTCGTGTATCCGGCTGCCATAACGGTTGCGCACAGCCGGAGACGGGCGACATCGGCATCTACGGCGAAGGCAAGCGCATGCACGGTAAGCTGGTGCCGCACTACCAGATGTATTTTGCCGGGAAGGGCACCGCGGGCGGTGCGCTGGCATTGAAGGGACCGTCGTTGCCGGTGGCGCGAGTCAAACAGGCCATCGAACGCGTGCAGGCGGCACATCTGGCCAGCGGCGAGAGCAGTTTCTTCGTGTGGGCGCGTGCGCAACAGCCGGATTACTTCAAGGAACTGCTGGCCGACCTGGCCGAGGTAAAGGCTGAGCAGCTCGAAAGCGTGATGCGCGATTACGGCGACAAGGCCGACTTCCGCGTGCTGCAACTGGGCGGCGGCGAGTGCGCGGGTGCATCGCAGGTGCTGATCGGTGCGAATTTCTTTGAAGCCGCGCACGAACGCGAATACCGCAATGCGCTGGTATTCCAGCGCAAATACAGCGAGGCGGCGCTGTGCAACGAGTCCATCTTGCGCCTGCTCGGTTCCGGTGTCGCGCAGCTGCTGGGGGGTGCACGCCAGGATGATCTGGCTCAACTGGCAACGCAGCTCAACCTGCTGGCACCGGAAGAGATCGCTGCAGAGTTCGCCCATGCAGCGCTTGAACTGGCTGGTAGCGAAGAGATCGACAACGATGCTCTTGCGTTAGCCAGCGCGAAAGTGGATGCATGGACGGTCAAGGTGGCTGCGTTCGCCACCGAGAAAGACGGACAACTGGACTTGAAGGAGGCATTGCCAAAATGAGTACCGATAACAGGATCGAACTGGACAGGAAGATCGCGGACGCCATCGCGGTGTTGCACCAGGCTGTCAGCGGATTTGCGCCGGTGGCCTTTGCCAACAGCCTGGGGGCGGAAGATATGGTGCTCACCGATCTCATTGCCAGGCATCGACCGGACATCCAGATGTTCAGCCTGGATACCGGGCGTCTGCCGAAAGAGACCTATGACTTGATACAGGAAGTGGGCCGGCAATACACGATACCGCTACAGGTTTATTTTCCGAACAACACGCTGGTAGAAGAATACGTCTCACAACGCGGCATCAACGGCTTCTATGACAGTGTGGAGAATCGCAAGGGATGCTGCTTCGTGCGCAAGGTGGAGCCATTGCGCCGGGCGCTCGCAGGCAAAGGGGCGTGGATCACCGGCATGCGCCGCGATCAGGCGGTGACGCGGGGCACGCTGGAGGTTTCTTCCTTTGACGCCGACAACGGCTTGCAGAAGTTCAACCCGCTGCTGGACTGGTCGAATAGGGACGTGTGGGCATACATCCGTCTATACGATGTGCCGTACAACAAACTTCACGACCAGTTCTATCCCAGTTTGGGCTGCGCTCCCTGCACACGCTCCGTCACACCGGGCGAGGATATCCGCGCAGGACGCTGGTGGTGGGAAAACCCCGAAAACAAGGAATGTGGTCTTCACGTAGGCCATGCTTCAAAGATGGCACACGGGGTGAGCGGCACTTCGTTGCAGGCGAGCCGTGAACGCATCATCGAGATCGCCTCACAGGCCGACGTGAAGCAGGGAATCCCTGCATAGTTGTGAAGTGGGAAAGCATGAAACTGGTTGAAAACAATATGGACAGACACACCTTCACCCACCTGGATGCGCTGGAAAGCGAATCCATCCACATCATGCGCGAGGTTGCTGCAGAATGCCGGAATCCGGCGCTGCTGTTCTCGGGTGGCAAGGATTCCATCGTGATGCTGCGTTTGGCAGAAAAGGCGTTTCGGCCGGCGAAGTTCCCTTTCCCGCTGGTGCATATCGACACCGAGCATAACTTCCCGGAAGTGATCGCGTGCCGCGACAAACTGGCAGCCGACCTGGGCGAGCGGCTCATCGTGCGTTCGCTGGAGGACTCCATTAGGCGCGGTTCCATCGTCGTCAAGGACCCGGACAAGCCGCGCAATCCGTACCAGTCGGTGACGCTGCTGGAGACCATCGCCGAGTTCGGCTTCGACGCCTGCATGGGCGGAGCACGGCGCGACGAGGAAAAGGCACGCGCCAAGGAACGCATCTTCTCCTTCCGTGACGAGTTCGGCCAGTGGGATCCGAAGAACCAGCGTCCCGAGCTGTGGGATACCTACAATACCCGTGTGCATGCAGGCGAGAACATCCGCGTGTTCCCGATCAGCAACTGGACCGAGATGGACATCTGGGAATATATCGGCCGCGAAAAGCTGCATATCCCGAATATCTACTTTGCCCACGAGCGCGAGGTGATCCGTCGCGGCGCTTCGGTCATTCCGGTGTCGCATCTGGTGCAACCGAAGCCGGGCGAAAAAGTGGAAGTGCTCTCGGTGCGTTTCCGCACCGTGGGCGACATGACCTGTACCGCCCCGGTCGAATCGGTTGCACGCACGGTGGACGAGATCATCGAAGAGACCGCGACCACACGCATCACGGAGCGCGGTGCGACCCGCATGGACGACCAGACTTCGGAAGCCTCGATGGAGATACGCAAGAAAGAAGGATACTTCTGATGGATATCTCTCAAAACCCAAATTTCGTCGCCATACTTTGTTGCGCGCAAAAAATCTTGCTTACATAGACCTGCCTATGCGGCGCTGCGATTTTTCGCGCGCGCCGCGTCTGGCTTAGAAATTTGAATTTTTTGAGGCATCCATAACATGGGCTCCAATACGCAGTTACTTCGCTTCATCACCGCCGGCAGCGTGGACGACGGCAAAAGCACGCTGATCGGCCGTTTGCTGCACGACTCGAAGTCCATCTTCGAGGACCAGTTCTCGGCCATTTCCAAAACCAGCGAGAAGCGCGGCATGGCGGCAGTCGACCTGTCGCTGCTGACCGACGGCCTGCAGGCCGAGCGCGAGCAGGGCATCACCATCGACGTGGCCTATCGCTATTTCGCCACGCCCAAACGCAAATTCATCATCGGCGACACGCCGGGACACGAACAGTACACGCGCAACATGGTGACCGCGGCTTCCACTGCCAATCTGGTCGTCATCCTGATCGACGCACGCAAGGGCGTATTGGTGCAGACGCGCCGCCATACCTACCTTGCCAGCCTGGTCGGCGTGCCGCATGTCGTGCTGGCCGTGAACAAGATGGACATGGTGGATTACTCGCAGGCACGCTTCGACGAAATCGTCGCCGAGTACAAGAAATTCGCCGCGCAATTGCATCTGCATGACGTGACCTGCATCCCGATGTCCGCGCTGAACGGCGACATGGTGGTGGATCGCGGCGATAGCCTGGATTGGTACAAGGGGCCGGCCTTGCTGGAATTGCTGGAGAAAGTCGAGATCGACCACGATGTGAATACCAGCGATTTTCGCTTTCCTGTGCAATGGGTGTGCCGCCCGCAGACTGAGGAACATCATGATTTCCGCGGCTTCATGGGCCGCATCGAGGCAGGGGAAGTGTCGGTTGGCGATGAAGTGACGATCCTGCCGTCGGGCCGCTCTACCAGGGTCAAGGAGATCGTGACTTACGACGGCAAGTTGCAAACCGCCTTCGCACCGCAGTCCGTGACCATCACGCTGGACGACGAGATCGATATTTCGCGTGGCGACATGTTTGTGCGCACCAGCGCGCATCCGCCCAGGGTGGACAAGGAATTCGAGGCGATGTTGTGCTGGCTGTCGGAAGCGCCGCTGGACCGGAACCGCAAGTATCTGGTCAAACACACCACGCGCACGGCGAAGTGCCTGTTCTCGCGTCTGGACTTTCGCGTGGATGTGAATACGCTGAAGCAGCATGCGGCCGACAAGCTGAACATGAACGACATCGCGCGCGTGGCGCTCAGGATCCAGCAGCCGCTGGTGTTCGACGGTTACGGGACAGACCGGGCAACAGGAAGCTTCATCGTCATCGACGAGGCGACCAATAACACGGTGGCGGCAGGCATGATCGCGTAGTCCGAGGTGCGGCAGGTTCTGCGCTTGTGGTATCTTTCTCCCTATTCGAGTTAGATGTCCCGTTTAAGCCATGAGCCTGCTCTCCCTGATCGCTGCGTTGTTATTGGAACAGCTGCACCCGCTTTCATCCCGAAAATACCTCTACACGTGGCTTGCGGGCTATGTGAATTACTTCCAGCGCAACTTCAATGCGGGCGAGGCCAAGCATGGGCGCATTGCCTGGATACTCGCTGTGGGCCTGCCCTTGATACTGGTTACTTCAGTGCATTTTCTTTTGTTGAGAGTGCATCCGGTCTTCGCCTGGGCGTTCAGCGTGCTGGTGCTCTACCTCACAATGGGTTTTCGCCAATTCAGCCACTATTTCACCGACATCCATGTGGCATTGCGGGAAAAACAATTGGACAAGGCGCGCGCGTTGCTCGGCGAATGGCTGGGAAAGTCATGTGAAGAATTAAGTTACGAAGAAGTCGCACGGGTGACCATAGAGCAGGCCCTGCTGGCTTCGCACCGCAATGTGTTCGGCGTCGTGTTCTGGTTCGTCATCTTCATGATGCTGGGATTGGGGCCGATAGGTGCGATCCTGTATCGTTTGACATTGTTCCTGTACAAGCGCTGGGGCACACAGGATGAAGCAGACTTTGGAAAGTACGGTGTGTTCGCCAGACAGGCGTATCACATTATGGAATGGCTGCCGCTACGCCTCACTGCAAGTACCTTCGCCATCGTCGGCAATTTTGAGGATACCGCTTACTGCTGGCGCAATCAGGCACAAAACTGGACAGACCCGGAAGCAGGGATCATCCTGGCAAGCGGGGCCGGTGCACTTGGCGTGAGGCTGGGGCAGACCATCATTCAAGACCAGCAACCCGTGTTCCGACCTGAGCTCGGAATCGGGGATGAGGCGGATGCCGACTTCATGCAAAGTGCGGTCGGGCTGGTATGGCGTGCAATGGTGTTCTGGCTTTTCCTGCTGTTGCTGCTGACCGTGGCGAATCTGCTGGGTTGAAATCCGGCGGCGGCCCCAACGCCTGCCGGCCCCCGGTTGGCGCATCGAACTCATCACATCAGCAATCCCGAACCGGCATCGATCAAATCCCGTAAATTTTCACTCAAAATTAACATTAATCCCTTATTCATTGTTGATTATATGGGCTATTTTCGATAATTATTCTTGACGTATTCAGTCAACCAATGCCATTATTTCCTTGCCACGCGATTTGCCGGGCTACGGTCACAAAGACTCGTGGTTCTCAATCGGGGCAGTAAAAACACTGCTGTGGTATGCGTAAGTTTCTTTTAACTAATTGGGGGGTGCATCGTGTCAACATCCATGATCTTTTTGCCGCTGGTCCTGTCGCCATTCATCGTGCTGTGTTTCATGATCTTCTTTACCGGAGACTCCAGGGAATAAGCCGCTAGCGGTTATCTTTACTCCATCAAGCAATGTTATTGGGGTCCTGACGGAAGTCAGGACCTTTTTTTTCGGGCGAAAGGCGCCTGGCTCAGGGGTTTGCCGATATTTCTGGAGAGAAAGAGGAATGACTGACAACGCTGACATTCCTTAATAATGGCGATCAGCCAGGGTGTCTCTGAATATACTGTGCCGTGATTTGTTGAAACAGCCTCAATCTCCGCGGATCGATTTTCCCTGCTTCTGTCGCCTCGCGTATCGCGCAGTCCGGCTCGTGCGAGTGGCTGCAATTGGCGAAGCGGCACTGTCCGAGGTATGGCAGAAACTCGGGGAAACTTCTTTCTATCGCGGCAAAATCCAGATGATGCAGGCCGAACAATTGCACGCCGGGACAATCGATCAAGTGACTGTTGGCGTTCAGATGATACAGCCGCGCGTGGGTGGTGGTGTGCTTGCCGGAATCGAGGACTGTGGAGATCTCGCGTGTCGCGGCAAGCGCATCCGGGATCAGTGCGTTGATGAGTGTGGATTTCCCCATGCCGGACTGACCGACCAGTACGCTGGTCTGGCCCTGCAAGTAGGGCAGCAGCGGCGTCACGTCCTGCTTCGCGGAGAGTTCCAGTACGCGGTAGCCGATTTTTCCGTACGGAGCGAGTTGTGCGCGTGCAGCTTCGATTTGCGGCAGATCGCACTTGTTCAGCACGACGAGTGTGTTCAGGTTCTGGTCATGGGCGGCGATCAGGCAGCGCGCCAGCAATTCATCGTTGAACGAGGGTTCGGTGGCGACGACGATGATGATCTGGCTGACATTGGCAGCGATGATCTTCTGCTTGTAGGCATCGGAGCGATACAACAAAGTGGAGCGCGGCACGATTCTTTCAATGACGGCCGAGCCTGTCCTGAGCGCAGTCGAAGGAGCACTGGTACGCTCGATCTCCACCGTGTCGCCGCAAGCGACATCGCTTTTCTTGCCGCGGGGTACGCATTCAAGTATCTCACCGCCGGGCAGTTCCGCCAGATAGTGACGCCCATAAGCGGCGATGACCAGCCCTTGCAGTTTCAAATCGCGAACAGCGCTTCCACTTTCGCGGCGCAGATGAAGTCGTTCTCGGACAAGCCGCCGATGGCGTGGGTGGAATATTCCACGCGGCACTTGTTGTAGCCGACCGTCATGTCGGGGTGATGGTCTTCGCGGTGCGTCATCCAGGCCACCGCGTTGACGAAGGCGATCACCTGATAATAGTTCTTGAACTCGAAGGTCTTGCTGATGCGGTTGTCGTGCAGTTCCCAGCCGTCGAGTTGCTTGAGCAGGTTCTTTGCTTCATCCTGGTTCAGCGGCGGCACCCCGCCTTCGCAGGGTTTGCATTGTTTGTTGGTCAGGTCGCATGCTGTGGTCATGATTGCCTCCTCACTTGAAGTGGTAATAATTCTGGTTCAGGTGCGCCGCAAGATCCTGCTCTTCCTGGGCAGAAAGGTTGGCGCCGACGAAGCCCGAACAGAATTTGATGCGCGGGATGAGTTGGTCAACGGTGCGCACGATGCGATCGGGGCGGGTGAAAATGGCGCTGCCGTCGCCGCCCACCTTGCCTTTGTGGCAACTGGCGCATTCGTATTTGGCGAACAGTTTCTTTCCGTTCGCTGGGTTGCCTGTGGCGAACGGATCGGCATGTGCGGTACCGGCGGCGAGTAACAGCAGGAATACATACTTCTTCATTTTCGGGCTCCAATTTGTTGAAGATGCGCGATGCGTATCGGTGCGGGTGGATGGGATTCGTAAAAGATGGCATACAGCGAATCGGGTGTCAGTGTCTTGGCGTTGTCCTGATACAGCTTGACCAGTGCGTTGACGAGTTCTCTGGCGTCGGTCTGCCGGGCGGCGTAGGCATCGGCCTCGAATTCATGCTTGCGCGAATAGGCCGAGGCGATGGGGTGCAGCAGAAAGGTGAATACAGGCAACGCCATGAAGAACAGCAGCAATGCGAGCGCGGTGGACTCGCTGGAGATGCCGAGGCCCTGGTAGAACCAGTGCGCGTGCAGCAATTGCGCCAGCAGCCAGAGAAAGCCCAGGCTGACGGCGAAGATGAGGATGTAACGCTTTAGTATGTGGCGAAGCTTGAAATGCCCGAGTTCATGTGCCAGCACGGCGTCGATCTCATTGGGAGCAAGGCGTTCAAGTAATGTGTCGAAGAACACGATGCGTTTGGTTTTGCCAAATCCGGAGAAATAGGCGTTGCCGTGGGAACTGCGCTTGCTGCCGTCCATCACGAACAGGCCGCTGGCGGCGAAGCCGCACTTGTCGAGCAGCGCCTTGATGCGCGCTTTCTGAGCTTCATCCTGCAGCGGCTCGAAGTCGTTGAACAGCGGCGCGATATACGTCGGGTAGATGAACTGAAGCAACAGGCTGAATACCACCCATACGCCCCAGACGTAGAGCCACCAGTGCTCGCCCATGCGTTCCATGAGCCACAGCACGCCGAGCAGCAGCGGCAGGCCGAGCGCGGCGCCGAGCAGGAGGTTCTTGAGCGTATCCAGCAGATAAAGCCTGAGCGTCATCTTGTTGAAGCCGAAGCGTGCCTCGATGTTAAAAGTACGATACAGGTCGAACGGCGACTCCAGCACGGATTGCAGTAGCAATACCGCAACAATCAGGGCAGTACCCTGTATCAGGGGGCCGCTGAAAATGCCGGATGTCCAGGTGTAAAGCCACTGGATGCCGCCGCCGAGCGTGAAAGCGAGCAACAGCAAGCTTTCGAACAGGATGGTCAGCATGTCGAGACGGACCAGGGCGCGGGTGTAGTCGGCGGCCTTCTGGTGTGCGGCAAGGTCGATCTTGTCGTGGAAGGCCGCGGGGACTTCGGCACGATGCGCGGCGACATGACCGAGCTGGCGGTAGGCCAGCCAGAATTTGATGACGACATTCGCGGCCAGCGCGAATAAAAACAGGGTAGTGAATTGGGTTGCGGTCATGGTCGTTGGATTGAGTGGCGCGGCTGTGCGACAATGCGCCGGACTTCGAATTAATAACTGTGGTGAATTATGGCACAAAATCAAAACAACCTCGTCTGGATAGACATGGAGATGACGGGGCTATTGCCCGATACGGACCGCATCATCGAGGTGGCGCTTGTGGTGACCGATGGCGATCTGAATACCGTCGCCGAGGCACCCGTGCTGGTCGTGCATCAGCCGGACAGCGTGCTCGACGGCATGGACAACTGGAACAAGTCCACACACGGAAAATCCGGACTCATCGACAAGGTCAGGGCCTCAACGCTCGACGACGCGATGGTGGAAGCGCAGATGATCGAGTTTCTCAAAGAGCATGTGCCGACGCGCACCTCGCCGATGTGCGGCAACTCCATCTGCCAGGACCGCCGCTTCCTCGCGCGCTGGATGCCGAAGTTTGAGGATTATTTCCACTACCGTAACTTGGATGTGAGCACGCTGAAAGAGTTGGCGAAACGCTGGAAGCCGGAAGTGGCAAACGGGATAAAGAAACACGGCAAGCATGAGGCGTTGGCGGACATCTATGAGTCCATCGCCGAAATGAAGCATTACCGCGAGCACTTCATCAAGCTGTAAATATCTGGCAGGCTGGACTGGCTGGGTCGGCGAACGCTGCCATGCAGGTTCAACGCCTGGGCGACCGGATCAGAGCCTGGCGCCCGCCGCCTGCGCCCGCCGGCGACTTAGCTCCAATTCTTCAGGCTTCGGTTCGTCCAGCCAGCCTTGCAGATTGTCCATCACCAGATCGGTCAGTGCGTGTATCCAGTCGTTGCGCTCGTTGAGGCAAGGGATGTAGTGGTATTCACCCCCGCCCGCATGCTGGAAATCTTCCTTGCCTTCCAGGGCGATCTCTTCAAGCGTCTCCAGGCAGTCGGCCACGAAGCCGGGGCACACCACATCCACCCGCATGGTCTGCAGGGCTCCCCATTCCTTCAGCGTTGCCGTGGTGTAGGGCTTGAGCCATTCCGCCTTGCCGAAACGGGACTGGAAGCTGATGGCGTACTGATCCGGCTTTAAACCCAGCTCCTGCGCGAGCAGGCGGCCGGTTTTCTGGCACTCGCAGTGGTAAGGGTCGCCTTTGTCCAGCGTGAATTGAGGCAGACCGTGGAAGCTCATCAACAGTTTCTCCGGCGTGCCGTTTTTCGCCCAATAGTCTTGTATGTTGTTTGCCAGTGTCCTGATGTAGCCGGCGTTGTCGTGGAAATGCTTGATGGTGCGCAGGGCGGGGGTATTGCGCATATGCTGCAATTCATCGAATACGATGTCGTTGGCGGTTGCGGTGGTGCTGGCGGCGTATTGCGGATACATCGGCACGACGAGGATGCGCTGGCAGTTCTGCTCTTTCATTTTGCGCAGCACAGAGGGTATCGAAGGGTTGCCGTAGCGCATGGCGAACTCCACCACGAGCGGTGCCTTGGTGCGCTGGCTCAGATAGCCTTGCAGCAGCATAGCCTGCTTTTCGGTATGGACGCGCAGCGGCGAGCCTTCCTTCATCCAGACAGCGGCATATTTGGCCGCAGACTTCTTCGGGCGGGTGTTGAGGATGATGCCGTTGAGGATGATCCACCAGATCGGTTTGGGGATCTCCACCACGCGCGGGTCGCTGAGGAATTCCTTGAGATAGGTGCGGACCGCCTGCGGCGTGGCCGCATCCGGCGTGCCGAGATTGACCAGCAGGATGCCGGTCTTTTGGGGTGTATCGTGGGTATAGCTTGGTTCAGTCAGATAGGCCATCGTGGGTTCAATGTTGTGAGAGCGCGTTGCTCAATAGCTTGGCGGTGATGTCGACGATGGGAACCACGCGCTCATAATTCATGCGCTTGGGCCCCACCACGGCGAGTGTTCCGATGATCTGTCCATCGGCCGTATAGGGCGCGCTGACCACGCTGCATTCGTCCAGCCCGATCAGCCCCGATTCGTTGCCGACGAAGATATGCACGCCCGGGGCGTGACGGCCTGCATCCAGCAGTTGCAGCAATTCGGTTTTCTGCTCGAATACATTGAACAGATTCCGCAGCTGGTTCATGTTGGTTGCCAGATCGTTGATATGCAGCAGGTTGCGCTCGCCGCTGATGACATAATCCTCGTTTTTACGTGAGATTGCCTCGTTGCTGGCAGCCATCGCCGCACTCATCAGGGCGGTCATGTCGTGCTGCAGCTGGCGCAGTTCGTTTTGCACCCGCTGATGAATGTCGCCGAATGCGAGGTTGGCATAGTGCTGGCTCAGGAAGTTGCCTGCCTCGGTCAGCTGGGTCTGACTGTAATCCTTGTGCGTCACCAGCACGCGATTCTCGACCTCGCCGTCCGGCATCACGATGATCAGCAGGACGCGCTTTTCGGACAGACGCAGGAATTCGATCTGGCGCACGGTGATGCTGGCGCGCCTGGGTGTGGCAACCACTCCGGCGAACTGGGTGAGTTCGGACAACAGATTGGATGCCTGCGTCAGCAATCGGGTCGGGTTGGCCGGCTGCAACTGGCTTTCGAGTTGCAGCACGCGCGCTTCAGACAACGGCTGCACCACCATGAGCGTGTCGATGAACAAACGGTAGCCCAGCGCGGTTGGGACGCGCCCGGCAGAAGTATGCGGACTGGAGACCAGGCCCATCGTTTCCAGGTCGACCATCACGTTGCGGATGGTGGCGGGGCTGACTTCCAGGCCGGAAAACTGTTGCAGTGCACGCGAACCGACGGGTTGTCCATCGCTGATATAGCGTTCTATCAGAGTTTTGAGCAGTATTTGAGCGCGTTCATTGAGCATGCACGGATTCTACCATCCTGCCAAAACATGACTGTTGACAGACTCAATTTGATTTGGGTACATTACTGACCGGTTAGTCAGTAGCGTAGAGTAATGAACGAAAAAGCAAATTTTGAAACACCGGTCCGCCAACGGCGCAAAGAGGCGCGTCCGGCGGAAATAATGGCGGCTGCATTGGATCTGTTCGTCGAGCGCGGGTTCGCGGCAACCAAGCTGGACGATGTTGCGGCGCGTGCCGGGGTGTCGAAAGGCACGCTCTATCTTTATTTTTCCAGCAAAGAGGAATTGTTCAAGGCGGTGATTCAGCAAGGCATTCTGCCGGTGCTGGAGCAGGGCGAGGAGATGCTGGCGCAGCATGGCGGCGACATCGCTTCCCTGCTGCGCGATTTGATCAATCGCTGGTGGGAATTGGTGGGTAACACCAAACTGGCGGGTATTCCCAAACTGATCGTATCCGAAGCCGGGAATTTTCCCGATGTGGCGCGCTATTTTCACGACAGCGTGACCCGGCGCATCGATGATTTGCTCGGCAAGGTATTGCGGGCCGGTATCGATAAGGGCGAGTTCCGTCCAGTCGATATCGAATCGGCCATCGATGCAATCACTGCGCCGATCTTGATGCGGGCGATCTGGGAATATTCGATCGCGCCATATTGCAGCGGAGGCCAGAAAAATTCCGAAATCTATCTGCGTACGAACATCGACTTGTTGTTGAACGGTTTGCTGGTCAAGGAGTGATCAAATGAATAAAGCAATACTGATTCTGACGCTGCCTGTTGTATTGATGGCTTGCGGTAAAGAAGCAGCGCAACCCGCCGAGGCGGAGCGACCTGCCTCAACCATCGTGGTGGGGGCTGAAGCCGCAGACCGGGGGAACGTCTATAGCGGCGAAGTGCGTGCACGGTACGAGACCGTTCTGGGTTTTCGCATCGGCGGTAAGATCGTGGAGCGGTTGGTGGATACCGGGGCAGTCGTCAGAAAAGGGCAGGTTCTGGCGCGGCTGGATGCGGCCGACACCGGACTTCAGGAGAGTGCCGCCAATGCCCAGTATCGTCTGGCTGAAGAGGAATTGAAGCGTTATCTCGAGTTGCGCGACAAAGGGTTTGTCAGCGAGTCTGCGCTGGACGCCAAGGAAACGGCGCTGAAAGCTGCCGCGGCTCAGGCCGGGCTGGCGCGCAATCAGGCGGCTTATACCAGTTTGCTGTCGGATCGCGACGGAGTGGTGTCGGCAGCGCTGGCGGAAGTTGGGCAGGTGGTGAGCGCCGGTCAGCCGGTGGTGCGAGTGGCACAACAGGGCGAGCGCGAGGTGACGTTCTCCGTACCCGAATCGCGCTTTTCGTCGTTCAGGGTCGGCATGCCCGCCGAGATCGAGTTGAACGCGACGGACAGCAATGTGCAATCGACGGTGACGGGTCATGTGCGGGAAATCTCTCCCGCCGCCGATCCGGCGAGCCGTACTTATCCGGTGCGCGTTTCCTTCGATGCACCGAATGCAAAAGTCGCACTGGGCATGACGGCGCGCGTCAGGCTCAAGGAATCCGCCAAAAACAATGCGCAAAAAAACAGCGGCTATCTGATCCCGTTGACAGCCATTTTCCAGCAGGGTGACAAAGCCGCGGTATGGATAGTCGCGTCCGATCGCAGCGTGTCCCTGCGTCCGGTCGAGGTGGCGGCCTTTCGCGATGACGGTGCGCTGATCGCCAGCGGCATCGCGGCTGGCGAGCGCATCGTCAGCGCGGGGGTGCACAAGCTATCGGCAGGCGAAAAGATCCGGATCATCGAGAACGGAAAACCGCTATGAAGATGCCCAACCTCTCCGAATGGGCGTTGGAACACCGGCAGATGGTGGTTTATCTCATTATCGTGCTGTCTGTGGCGGGCGTATTGTCCTTTTTCAGTCTGGGACGAACCGAAGATCCGGCATTCACATTCAAGGATATGGTGGTGGACACCAAGTGGCCGGGTGCAACGGCGCGGGAAGTCGAGGGCGAGCTGACCGAGCGCATCGAGAAGAAATTGCAGGAGACGCCGTGGGTGGATGTTGTGAGTTCTGTTTCCAAGCCGGGTGAGTCGCTGGTTTTCATTTCGCTCAAGGATTACACGCCCAAGGACGAAGTGCCCGAATCATGGCGCCAGGTGCGCAAGAAGCTCGATGACATCCGGCACACGCTGCCCGCCGGCGTGCGCGGACCTTTCCCGAACGACGAGTTCGGTGATGTTCATGTCAACATATTCGCGCTGACCGGCGATGGTTACGACCTTGCTGCCTTGCGCCGTTATGCCGACCGGGTCGCGTTGGAATTGCGCCGCACCAGGGATGTGAAACGGGTGGAACTGATCGGCGTACAGGACGAAAAGATATATATAGATGCTCAACCCAACCGCTTGGCGACGCTGGGCATTTCACCGTTACAAATCGTTGAAGCCCTGCAGAAACAAAATGCCGTGACTCCGGGTGGTTTTATTGAAGCGGGCAGTAACCGCATTTATATGCGAATAACGGGAGGTTACGACAGCGTGGAAAGGGTGCGCAATACCGATCTGCGAGTGAACGGGCAGCATTTTCATTTGGGCGATATCGCCAAGGTGAGCCGCGGGCTGGCCGATCCGCCCGATCCGCAGATGCGCTTTGGCGGGCAGCCTGCAATCGGCGTCGGTGTGGTAATGGACAAGGGCGGTGACGTGATCCGGCTGGGCGAGAACCTCGATCGCGAAATGAAACGCATCGGCGCGCAGTTGCCTGTGGGCATTGACGTACATGCGGTATTCAATCAGGCGGAAGTGGTGAAGGGCTCCATCAGCCTGTTTGAGCATTCGCTGTCAGAGGCTGTCGTCATCGTACTGGCGGTGTCGCTGCTGAGTTTGGGCGTGCGCACCGGCGCAGTGGTTGCACTATCCATCCCGCTGGTGCTGTTGATCACCTTCTTTGCCATGAAGGCTTTTGGCATCGACTTGCAACGCATCTCGCTGGGCGCGCTGGTGATCGCGCTGGGGCTTCTGGTGGATGACGCCATCATCGCCGTTGAAATGATGGTGGTGAAGATGGAGCAGGGCTGGGACCGGGTCAGGGCGGCGACCTATGCCTATACCTCGACCGCGTTTCCGATGCTGACTGGAACGCTGATCACCGTGGCCGCATTCACGCCGGTCGGCTTCTCCAAATCGGCGGCGAGCGAATACACGGTTTCCATCTTTCAGGTGGTGGCGATCGCGTTGCTGGTTTCCTGGGTGGTGGCGGTGGTGTTCACGCCCTACATCGGTTACATGCTGCTCGACCCGAAGGCGCTCATCGCCAAGGCGCAAAAGCACGGCGACGATATTTACGACACACCGTTCTATCGCCGCTTCCGGGAATTGGTGACTTGGTGTTTGCGTAACCGCTGGCAGGTCATCGGCACGACGGTCCTGTTGTTCGCTGTGTCGATGACGGCGTTCAGCATGTTCGTGCAGCAGCAGTTCTTTCCCCCCTCGAGTCGTCCGGAGTTGACGGTGGATGTCTGGTTGCCGCAGGGGGCCTCGGTCAAGGGAACCACGCGCGAGGTGCAACGCATCGAGCAATTGATCAAGGACGATCCGGCGGTGGAGCACTTTTCGTCCTATATCGGCAACGGTGCGCCGCGTTTCATCCTGACGCTGCACCAGGAGTTGTCGGCCGATAACTTTGGGCAGCTGATTGTTGTCACGAAAAGCCTGGAGGCGCGCGAAGAATTCAAGCGTCGCATGGAGGCGCGTTTCGCCGCGCCGGATTTCGCCGATATCCGGGTGCGCGTGGGACGGTTGGAAAACGGTCCGCCCATCGGCTATCCGGTGCAGTTTCGCGTGATGGGGGAGGACTTGACCAAATTGCGCGAGGCTTCTGCAGAGGTGGCTGCCATGATGCGTGCCGATCCCGGCCTGACCAACATCAATTTCGACTGGAACGAAAAGGTCAAGAGCGTCCGCGTCGAAGTGGATCAGGATAAGCTGCGGCAGCTGGGCATCTCCAGTCAGGAGATCGCCCAGATCATGCAGGCGACCTTGAACGGCATCGCGTTGACCCAGTACCGCGAGGACGATCAGCTGATCGACGTGGTATGGCGCGGCGGGTTCGGAGGAGAGACGCATTCCCTGGAGCGCTTGCCGGACATCGAAATTCCGATTTCGGGCGGAGGGCATGTGTCGCTGGCGCAAGTGGCCAGACTGCTGCCGGTGCTGGAAGAGGGCGTGATCTGGCGCCGCAACCGCCTGCCCACCATGATCGTGCGCGCGGATACGGTGGAAGGGACGCAGCCTGCTACCGCATCCACACGCTTGAATACACAGCTTGATGCCGTGCGCGCCAAACTGCCGCCGGGTTACCGCATCGAGATGGGCGGCAGCATCGAGGAATCGGCAAAGGGTTCTGGTGCCATAGCGGCGGTAGTCCCGCTCATGCTGGTTGGTGTGGTTACCCTGTTGATGATGCAGCTGCAGAGTATCAGCCGTACGGTGATGGTGCTGCTTACCGCGCCGTTGGGAATGATCGGGGTGACGTTGGCGCTGCTGCTGTTCCAGGCGCCGTTCGGTTTCGTCGCCTCTCTCGGCGTGATCGCGCTGTCCGGAATGATCATGCGCAACTCGGTGATCCTGGTGGATCAGATACGCCAGGATGAAGAAGCCGGGAAATCGCAATGGGAGGCCATCATCGGCTCTACAGTGCGCCGTTTTCGCCCCATCGTGCTGACGGCTGCCGCCGCCATCCTGGCCATGATCCCGCTTTCACGCCAGGTGTTCTGGGGACCGATGGCGGTGTGCATCATGGGCGGTCTGGTCGTGGCCACGTTGCTGACATGCCTGTTCCTGCCCGCGCTGTATGCGGCATGGTACCGGGTGCGCGAGGCGGGCGCGACCGCAGGGTGACGATTGCCGTGCCGATGTGGTTTAATCCGGCACATGAAATCCCATTTCCAAACCGTTGCGCTGATCGGCAAATACAAATCGCCCGAGATCGCCGAGCCTTTACTCAAGCTGGCCGACTTCCTGACGAACATGGGACTGAAGGTGGTGGTGGACAATCTTACCGCCGAACACCTCCTGGTCCACCCTTATGGAGTGATCGCGTTGAAAGAGATGCGGGCCAAAGTCGACCTGGCGATCGTGTTGGGAGGTGACGGCACGCTGCTCGACGTGGCGAGGATGCTGGCGCCGTTCGGTATCCCGCTGGTCGGCGTCAATCAGGGGCGCCTGGGATTCCTGACCGACATTTCCATCGATACCGCCCAGCGCACCATATCCGGCATGTTGCGCGGGGAATTCGTCACCGAGAAGCGCATGTTGTTGAGCGCCACCGTGCTGAGGGAAGGGAAGCACGTCTTTGATTCCCTGGCTTTCAACGATGTGGTGATGCATCGCGGAAACAGCAGCAGCATGCTTGAATTCGAAGTCCGCATCGACGGCGAATATCTCTACAATCAGCGTGCGGACGGTTTGATCGTCACCACCCCTACCGGCTCCACCGCCTACGCGTTGTCCGCCGGCGGTCCCATCCTGCACCCGGCGCTCGACCTCATCGCGCTGGTGCCGGTCGCGCCGCATACATTGAGCAACCGGCCCATCGTATTGAAGAGCGAATCCGTACTGGAGATCGCCATGCATCGCGCCATCGACGCGCGGGTGCGTTTCGACGGGCACACTCATTTCGACCTGAATGGACAGGACCGGGTGGTGATTTCGCGTTACAGCGATCCGGTCTGCCTGCTGCACCCGGTAGGCCACAGTTACTACCGGACCCTGCGAGAAAAACTGCTCTGGAACCAGACCCTGTAAATGCTCAAGAACCTCATCATTCGCGACTTCGTCATCGTCGATACACTCGAACTCGACTTCTTGCCCGGCTTCACTGCGCTGACCGGCGAAACCGGGGCGGGCAAGTCCATACTTATTGACGCCTTATCCCTGGCGCTGGGCGAACGCGGCGATGCGGGCATGGTGCGCGCCGGTTGCGAGAAGGCAGACATCACCGCCGAGTTCGACATCTCCGGCATGCCGCAACTGCAGGCCTGGTTGCGCGAACAGGAGATGGAGGGCGACGAGGGCGCATGTTTGCTGCGCCGCACGCTGGAAGCCAGCGGCCGTTCGCGCGGCTTCATCAACGGCCGCAGCGCCACGGTGCAACAGTTGCGCGAAGCGGGCGAACACCTGATCGATATTCACGGCCAGCATGCCCATCAGTCGCTGCTGCGCACCGATGCACAGCGCGATCTGCTGGATAGCCAGGCAGGGCTGAACAGGGAAGTGGAAGCGGTTGCGTCGAGTTTCAAGGAATGGCAGATGTTGCACCGCCGACGCCTGCAGCTGGAACAGAATGCCGGAGCGGTGGCGGCCGAACGCGAGCTGTTGTCGTTCCAGCGCCGGGAGCTGGAATCGCTTAATTTTGCCGTCGCCGATTGGGAGAGCTTGCAAGCCGATCACGCGCGCCTGTCGCATGCCGCCAGTCTGCTGGAAACGGCCCAGTTCGGTGTGGAGGTGCTGGCCGATGCAGATACCGCCTGTCTTGCCCAGTTGAACGCGCTGACGGCGCGCCTGCGCAGCGGGCTGGAGTTCGATGCCGGACTGCAGGATACCCTGACCATGCTGGACAGCGCACAGAACGAATTGCAGGAGGCCGTGTACGCCTTGCGCCATTACCAGCAAAAGCTGGATGCCGATCCCCAGCGCCTGCGCGAACAGGAACGGCGCATGGCGGACGTGGTCGAGGCTGCGCGCAAATATCGCGTTGTGCCGGAGCAGTTGCCGCAAACACTGGCAGGCATCGTCGCGCGCCTGGATGAACTGGGTGGCGATGCCGATCTGGCGGAATTGGCGCAACAGGATGAAGCCGCGCGCGGTTCTTATCTGGAAGCGGCAAGAAGATTGAGCGAGGCCCGCATCACGGCGGCACAAGCCATGTCCGCGGAAATCACGGCTGCCATGCAGACGCTGGCCATGCAGGGAGGGCAGTTTTCCGTAGCCTTGTTGCCGTTGAACGAAGGCAATGAGCACGGGCTGGAAATAGTGGAGTTCCAGGTTGCGGCCAACACGGGCTCGCCGTTGCGCAGTCTGGCCAAGGTCGCTTCGGGCGGCGAGCTGTCGCGCATCAGCCTGGCGATCCAGGTTGCAGCCAGCCGCGCCGCCGCTGTTCCAACGCTGATCTTCGACGAAGTGGACAGCGGCATCGGCGGACGCGTGGCGGAGATCGTCGGCAGCCTTCTTAAACAGCTGGGCAAGCGACATCAGGTGATGTGCGTTACCCATCTGCCGCAAGTGGCTGCGCAGGCCGACGCGCAATGGCAGGTGAGCAAAGCTGCGCATGCGGGCAAGACTTTGAGCAGTATCCGGATTCTGAACGATGACGAGCGCATCGAGGAGATCGCGCGCATGCTGGGCGGGGTAAAGATCACCGAGACGACCCGCAAGCATGCCGCCGAGCTTCTGGGTGTTCCCGCTTGAGGTATCATGCTGCCTCTTTTGTGAACGTCAGACAGAAATAGAACCCCAAATGCGCATTTTTATCGTCCTCATTTCCGCCCTGCTCGCCTCGTGCAGCAATTTTTCCAGCTATTTCCCCACGTTTGCCCTGTACAAGGTCGAGATACGTCAGGGGAACCTCATCACACAGGACATGCGCACCAGGATCAAGCTCGGCATGACTCAGTCGCAGGTGAAGGCGGCACTGGGTGCACCGCTGATCAGCGATCCCTATCATGCCAACCGTTGGGATTATTTTTACAGTCTGGAGCAGATGGGCAAGCTTAAGGGTAGCCAGCGGCTCACCCTGTATTTCGACAAAGACCTGCTGAGCCGTATCGACGATGTCACACCGTTGATCCCCACGGAACCCGCCAAACAGGAGCAGAGCCATGGATAAGATCAGAGTCGCCATCGCCGGTAGCGGCGGGCGCATGGGCAAGGTGCTGCTGGAATGCGTGGCACAGGCCGACGACCTGATATTGCATGCCGCGCTGGAGCACGGCGGCAGTCCGTCACTCGGCAATGTCGTTGCCGAGGGAGTGAAGATCAGTGCCGATATCGAATCGGCTCTGAAGGGCGCGGATGTGCTGATCGACTTCACCCGGCCCGAAGGCACGCTGCACCATCTGGATATCTGCCGCAGACTCGGCGTGAACATGGTGATCGGCACGACCGGCTTCAATGCGCAGCAAAAGGCGCAACTGGGGGCGGGGGCACAGGATATCGGCATCATGTTCGCACCCAACATGAGCGTGGGCGTGAACCTGGTGTTCAAGTTGTTGGAAACCGCGTCGCGCGTGCTGGACAAGGGTTACGACATCGAGATCATCGAAGCACATCACCGCCACAAGGTGGATGCACCTTCAGGCACAGCCTTGGGCATGGGGGAAGTCATCGCCAGGACTCTGGGGCGCGATCTGGAGAAGTGCGCGGTATATGGCCGCGAAGGCATCACCGGCGAGCGCGACCCCTCCACCATCGGTTTTGCTACCGTGCGCGGTGGCGACATCGTCGGCGACCACACCGTGCTTTACGCGGGCATAGGAGAGCGCATCGAGATCACACACAAGGCCAGCAGCCGCGCCACTTTCGCTTTGGGAGCGCTACGTGCGGCGCGTTTCCTTAAAGCGAACAAGGCGGGGCTGTATGACATGCAGGATGTGCTGGACTTAAAATAAGGGCATTAAAATGGAACAGGATAATCAGAAAATCACGGGTTTGGACTGGATCGGGCGCTATGTGGCGGTCATCCTGCTGTCGCTTGTTCTGGCGACAGTTATCGGCAATATGGACTTGTTCGTCAAGACGACGATAGGCGGCAAGCTAAACGCCTCGCATATCGTGCAGTTCCTGGGTTATGGGGCGGCCCTGGTTGCGTTCTGGGTACTTGGTCAGCGTGCCACCATTTCCTTGGGGCAGCATACCGGGAAATGGTCGTTCCTGCAGCACCTGGTTCTTCCGGCTGTGAGCCTGATCGTTGTTTCTCTGGCCTACTCCGTTTTACTGCTGTTGCTGAAGCCCGTGATGGATGCTGTACTGCACAACATCTACAACTGGGTATTCATCGTGGGTATCCTGGCCTGCGCGGGTTGGCTGGTCATGGCGGTGTTGAATCAGTCGGCTTCGCTGACTGCATTGCTCACTGATCGCAAATCTGCCGGTCAGGGCCGCCTTTGTGCCGGTTGTGGCGCGAACTGCGGGGCAGCGGACAAGTTTTGCAAGCAATGCGGCAAGGAACTTGGCGACAAGGCTTGATCCGCTGGCGTTGTTCAATAAACGAGCAATTTGATCCCGATCAGGATCAGCACCACCCCGCCGAAAATCTCGGCTTTGCTTTCAAGCCAAGTCCCGCTGCTTTTGCCAATTACGACACCGATCCAGCTGAATATAAAAGTGGTCACGCCGATGATCAGGCAAGCCAGGTAGGCATTGATGTCCAGAAGCGTCAGGCTGAAACCCGCAGCCATGGCGTCGATACTGGTCGCAATGGCCAGAAGCAGCATCATCTTGTTGGTGATCTCCCTGATGTCGTTTTCGATGCCTTCCTGCAATCCCTCATAGATCATCTTTGCCCCGATCAGGGCCAGCAAGCCAAAGGCGATCCAGTGGGCGTAGGCATCGACCCAGCCAAGCACGCCTTTACCGCCCAGATAGCCGATAAAGGGCATCATGGCCTGAAAGCTGCCGAAGAACAAACCCGCCTTCAAACCCAGTCCGCGGATATTTCCTTTTGATCCAAGACCGATGGAAACGGCAAAGGCGTCCATGCTCAGTGCGACTGCCAAAACGATTACTTCAAACATATGTTTTATTTTTCATGCAGTTGGCCGAAGTTGGTTCGGGGGCGACTGAGGCGTGAACGCTACAGATTATATAGTGCCGACCGTATCCGGCAGTCGCAAGGTCCATGCTTCAGTTTGATGAAGCCCCGCTAATCCGCTATAATGCACGACAATCCAAAAGCGGGATGGACGCAATGTTCTTCCCGCTTCTTTATGTCCAGTTCAAGGGAGCATCCGGTGTCGCAAACAAGTCCTGCCATTCTAGTTTTAGCCGATGGGACAGTGTTTCGCGGAACCGCCATCGGCGCCTCCGGCAGCAGTGTCGGCGAGGTGGTGTTCAACACTGCCATCACCGGCTACCAGGAAATCCTCACCGATCCGTCCTATTGCAAGCAGATCGTCACATTGACCTACCCGCATATCGGGAACGTGGGCTGCAACCCTGAAGATGTGGAATCGCGCCAGGTATTTGCCAGCGGTCTGATCATTCGCGATCTGTCCATGACGGTCAGCAACTTTCGCAGTACACAGTCCCTGCCTGAATACCTCAAGGCCAACAATGTGGTCGCCATCGCCGGTATCGATACGCGCAAGCTGACACGCATCCTGCGCAGCAAGGGCGCACAGAATGGTTGCATCGCAACGGGCAATGACGTGGAGGCGGCGTTGAAAGCGGCGCGCAACTTTGCCGGACTGGCAGGAATGGATCTGGCGCAAGTGGTGAGTTGCGACAAATCTTACGAATGGACGCAACGCGAGTGGGAATTGGGCGTTGGGTATCAGGATTTGGGAGCTGGGATTTCGGATTTGGGGAAAGGCGATGCAGCCAAATCCAAAATCCTAAATCCCAAATCCTTCCACGTAGTGGCCTACGACTTCGGCGTGAAGCGCAATATCCTGCGCATGCTGGCCGAGCGCGGTTGCCGCATCACTGTGGTTCCAGCGAAGGCCAGCGCTGCCGAAGTCCTCGCGCTGAAGCCGGACGGTGTGTTCCTGTCCAACGGCCCCGGCGATCCGGAGCCGTGCGATTACGCGATTGCAGCGACTCAAAAATTCCTCGAGGTGGGCGTGCCGCTATTCGGCATCTGCCTGGGGCACCAGATCCTTGGTCTGGCGTCAGGTGCAAAGACGGTAAAGATGAAGTTCGGCCACCGCGGCGCGAACCATCCGGTGCAGGATACGCAGACCAAACGCGTGATGATCACCAGCCAGAACCACGGTTTTGCGGTGGATGCGGCGACGCTGCCGAAGAACGCGCGCGTCACCCACATCTCGTTGTTCGACGGCACGCTGCAGGGTTTCGAATTGACCGATAAACCCGCGTTTTGTTTCCAGGGGCACCCCGAAGCGAGTCCCGGACCGCATGACGTGGACACACTGTTTGATCGCTTCGTTGCGATGATGGGCAAGTAAATGGCAAAGCGTACAGATATTAAGAGCATCCTGATCATAGGCGCGGGTCCCATCGTCATCGGGCAGGCGTGCGAGTTCGACTATTCCGGTGCCCAGGCTTGCAAGGCGCTGAAGGAAGAAGGTTACCGCGTCATCCTGGTGAACTCGAATCCGGCGACCATCATGACCGATCCGAACATGGCGGATGCGACCTACATCGAGCCTATCACCTGGCAGATGGTGGAGAAGATCATCGCCAAGGAAAAGCCGGATGCGATCCTGCCGACCATGGGCGGACAGACCGCGCTGAACTGTGCGCTCGATCTGGCCAAGCACGGCGTGCTGGAAAAATACAAGGTCGAGATGATCGGCGCCTCGCGCGATGCCATCGACATGGCGGAAGACCGCGAGAAGTTCAAACAGGCGATGACCCGCATCGGTCTGGCCTCGGCCCGTTCCAACATCGCTCACAGCATGGAAGAGGCCTTGCAGGTGCAACAGGCGCTGGGCTTCCCGACCATCATCCGTCCGTCCTTCACCATGGGCGGCAGCGGCGGCGGTATCGCCTACAACCGCGAAGAATTCGTCGAGATATGCGAACGCGGCCTGGAAGCTTCACCCACACGCGAACTGCTGATCGAGGAATCTCTGCTCGGTTGGAAAGAATACGAGATGGAAGTCGTGCGCGACCGCAACGACAACTGCATCATCATCTGCTCCATCGAGAACCTCGACCCGATGGGCGTGCATACCGGCGATTCCATCACCGTCGCCCCGGCGCAGACGCTGACCGACAAGGAATACCAGATCATGCGCGACGCCTCGCTGGCGGTGCTGCGCGAGATCGGCGTGGAGACGGGCGGTTCCAATGTGCAGTTCTCCATCAACCCGAAGGACGGGCGCATGGTGGTGATCGAGATGAACCCGCGCGTGTCGCGTTCCTCGGCGTTGGCGTCCAAGGCTACCGGTTTTCCCATCGCCAAGGTCGCGGCCAAGCTGGCCGTCGGCTATACGCTGGACGAGTTAAAGAACGACATCACCGGCGGCGCCACCCCGGCCTCGTTCGAACCGACCATCGATTACGTGGTGACCAAGATCCCGCGTTTCGCGTTCGAAAAATTCCCGCAAGCCAACGACCGGCTGACCACGCAGATGAAGTCGGTTGGAGAGGTGATGGCCATCGGCCGGACTTTCCAGGAGTCGTTCCAGAAGGCCCTGCGCGGGCTGGAAGTCGGCGTAAACGGGCTAGATACGAAGTTCGGCGATCGTGAGGCCATCGTATCCGAACTGGGTAATCCCGGCCCGGATCGCATCTGGGCGGTGAGCGATGCGTTCCGTCTCGGCATGAGCGTTCAAGAAGTATTTGACGTCAGCAAGATCGATCCGTGGTTCCTGGTGCAGATCGAGGACCTGATCCGTCAGGAACAGGCGCTGGCAGGCCATACGCTGGAAAGCCTGACTGCGGATCATCTGCGCACGTTGAAACGCAGCGGTTTTGCCGATGCGCGCCTGGCTAAATTGCTGGGTATCGACGATGAATCGGTGCGTGCCTATCGCCATGCGCTGGGCGTGCGCCCGGTGTTCAAGCGCGTGGATACCTGCGCTGCCGAGTTCGCCACCAACACCGCCTATATGTATTCGACCTACGAGGAAGAATGCGAATCTCAGCCTACCGGCAACAAGAAGATCATGGTGCTGGGTGGCGGACCGAACCGCATCGGCCAGGGCATCGAGTTCGACTACTGCTGCGTGCATGCCGCGCTGGCAATGCGCGAGGACGGCTACGAGACCATCATGGTCAACTGCAATCCCGAGACGGTTTCGACCGACTATGACACTTCCGATCGCCTGTACTTCGAGCCGCTGACGCTGGAAGACGTGCTGGAAGTGGTGGCGGTGGAGAAACCCGTCGGCGTGATCGTGCAATACGGCGGTCAGACTCCGCTCAAGCTGGCACGTGGTCTGGAGAAAAACGGGGTGCCCATCATCGGCACCACACCGGACATGATCGATTGTGCGGAAGACCGCGCACGCTTTCAGGCGATGTTGCGCGACTTGAATCTGAAGCAGCCTCCGAATCGTACGGCAAGCAACGTGGCCGATGCAGTGGCCGGTGCAGCCGAGATCGGTTATCCGCTGGTGATGCGCCCATCCAACGTGCTGGGCGGTCGCGCGATGGAGATCATCCATGCGCAGTCCGATCTCGAGCGCTATATGCGCGATGCCGAGGAGATGTCGGAGACCTATCCGGAGCGTATGCCCATTCTGCTCGACCGGTTCCTGAACGATGCCATCGAAGTGGATGTGGATGCGGTGTCCGACGGCACGCAAGTCATCATCGGCGGCATCATGGAGCACATCGAGCAGGCGGGGGTGCATTCCGGCGACTCGGCATGTTCGCTTCCGCCATACTCATTGTCGGTCAAGCTGCAGGACGAATTGCGCCGCCAGACCGTGGCAATGGCGAAATCGCTCAATGTGGTCGGATTGATGAACGTGCAGTTCGCCATCCAGGGCGATACCGTGTTCGTGTTGGAAGTGAATCCGCGAGCCTCGCGTACCGTGCCGTTCGTATCCAAGGCTACCGGCGTGCCGCTAGCAAAGATCGCCGCACGCTGCATGGCCGGGCAGTCGCTGGAGCAGCAGGGATTTACCAAGGAAGTGATTCCGCCGTATTACTCGGTAAAAGAAGCGGTGTTCCCCTTCATCAAATTCCCCGGCGTGGATACCATCCTCGGTCCAGAGATGAAGTCCACCGGAGAGGTGATGGGCGTGGGGGAAACTTTCGCCGAAGCCTTCGTCAAATCCCAGCTCGCCGCCAGCGTGAAGTTGCCGAAGGGCGGCAAGGTGTTCATCAGCGTGCGCGAAGAAGACAAGGCAGGTACAGTGGAAGTTGCTCGTACATTGAAGCAGCTCGGCTTCACCATACTGGCCACTCGAGGAACCGGATCGGTGATCACGGCGGCTGGAGTCGAAGTGACCGTGGTGAACAAGGTTGCGGAAGGGCGTCCACATATCGTGGATATGATCAAGAACGGTGACGTGAGTCTCATCGTCAATACGGTGGATAGCAGACCTTCCGTGATGCGCGATTCGTATTCGATCCGCCATGCCGCACTGCAAGGCCGTGTAACCTACTACACTACGCTTGCCGGTGCGCGCGCCGCCTGTATGGGTATGCAGCACCTGGCCGAGTTGCAAGTCTATGACGTGCAGTCCCTGCACCGTCGTCTGGAAAAATAAAAAAATAGAAAGAAGGGGAAAGCGGCATGAGTAAAGTTCCTTTGACTGTGAACGGCGCCGAGTTATTGCGCCAGGAGTTGCACCGCCTGAAGACGGTGGACAGACCTTCGGTCATCAACGCCATTTCTGAAGCGCGTGCGCAGGGTGATCTATCGGAAAACGCCGAATATGAAGCGGCCAAGGAGCGCCAGTCGTTCGTCGAAGGACGCATCGTCGAGCTGGAATTCAAGCTGGGCAGTGCGCAGGTCATCGACCCGAAAACGCTCAATGCGGACGGACGCTGCGTGTTCGGTTCGACCGTGATCCTGGAAGACGCCAACAACGGCGATGTCGTGACCTACCAGATCGTCGGCGACGATGAAGCCGACATCAAGAAACGCAAGATTTCCATCAGCTCACCGATTGCACGGGCATTGATAGGCAAGGTGGTTGGAGATATCGCGGAAGTGCGGGCGCCGGGCGGAATCCGCGAATACGAAGTGGTGGAAGTTCAATACGTTTAGTCAGGTTTTTCCTTCCCGGGTATCGGGAAGGATCAGGTGCGGCTGCCGAGTTGTTTTTTGCTTTGAACGGCCTTGCCCTGGCGACGTTTGGGGGGCTTGGCGATTGGAACCTCCAGAGGGCGAAACACGACCAGTATCTTGCCTATGTGCTGTACCGGGCCTGCCTTCAGTTGTTCGCATATCTCCTGCAACATCGCTGCACGCGCTTCCCGGTCGTCGTTCATGACGCGGATCTTCAGCAGATCATGGCTTTTCAGGCTGCGCTCGATTTCATCCAGAACGGCAGGCGTCAGGCCGGCGTTGCCGATGATGACGACAGGATTGAGTGCATGCGCGCGCGCCTTGAGGTCGCGGCGCTGTAAAACGGAGAGAGATAACATGATGAGTGGTTTTCCTGATTTAAGGCGCGGATTCTAAACGATGAAGGCTTCTAAAACCAGCAAACAATGGATGCGCGAGCATGTAAACGACCCTTATGTGCAGCAGGCACAGAAGGACGGGTATCGTTCCCGGGCTGCATACAAGCTGTTGGAAATAGACGAACGCGACCACCTCATCAAGCCCGGCATGGTGGTGGTGGACCTGGGGGCGACGCCCGGCGGGTGGTGTCAGGTGGTCGCAAGCAAACTCGGTCAGCAAGGGCGCATCATCGCGCTGGACCTGCTCCCCTTGCATCCGCTACCGCGGGTGGAGTTCATTCAGGGCGATTTCCGCGAAGAAAGCGTACTGGCTCAACTCGAGGAAAAGCTGGAAGGGCGCCAGATCGGCCTTGTAATTTCGGACATGGCACCCAATATCAGCGGTGTGAGTTCGGCCGATCAGGCGCGTGCCATGCATCTGGCTGAACTGGCGCTGGATTTCGCGGTCCACCATTTGGCGCCGGGTGGATCGTTTCTGGTGAAGGTGTTTCAGGGCGTTGGGTTTGAGGATTATCTGAAGCTTGCGCGTAACCACTTTTCAAAAGTGGTTACGCGCAAGCCGAAAGCATCGCGCGACCGCAGTAGCGAGCAGTATTTGGTGGGGCTGGGCAAGCTTGAGTAATAGCCCCGGACAGTGTCTAATGCAACTTCGGTATTACCGCTCATAAGGAGCATGTGTGAACAATTTATTCAAAAGTGTCGGAATCTGGCTGGTTGTCGCATTGGTGCTGATGACCGTCTTCAATCAATTCAACGCGCGCCAGCAATCGACGGCGCAAGCGCAACTGGATTATTCGCAATTTCTCGATGAAGTGAAATCGGGCCATATCGAGAAGGTGACTATCGAAGGCCGTACCCTGAAAGCGACGACCACCGACGGCAAGCGCATCACGACCTATGCGCCCAGCGACCTGTGGCTGGTTTCCGACCTGCTCAAGAACGGTGTGAAGATCGAAGCCAAGCCGGAAGAGGAACAGTCCTTCCTGATGAGCATCTTTGTATCGTGGTTCCCGATGCTGTTGCTGATCGGCGTGTGGATATTCTTCATGCGCCAGATGCAGGGCGGCAAGGGCGGCGGCGCTTTTTCGTTCGGCAAGAGCAAGGCGCGCATGCTGGACGATGCCAAGGAACGCGTGACTTTCGCCGATGTGGCCGGTTGCGACGAAGCCAAGGAGGAAGTCTCCGAACTGGTCGATTTCCTGCGCGATCCGACAAAGTTCCAGAACTTGGGCGGACGTATTCCGCGCGGCGTGCTGATGGTGGGCAGTCCAGGTACGGGTAAGACACTGCTGGCCAAGGCCATTGCGGGCGAAGCCAAGGTGCCGTTCTTCTCCATTTCCGGTTCCGATTTCGTCGAAATGTTCGTCGGCGTCGGTGCGGCGCGCGTGCGCGACATGTTCGAACAGGCCAAAAAGCAGTCGCCCTGTATCGTATTCATTGACGAGATCGACGCGGTCGGTCGCCAGCGCGGCGCAGGACTGGGCGGCGGTAATGATGAGCGCGAGCAAACACTGAACGCGCTGCTGGTGGAAATGGACGGTTTCGAAGGTGCGTCCGGCGTGATCGTGATCGCCGCCACCAACCGTCCCGATGTGCTCGACCCCGCATTGCTGCGTCCCGGCCGTTTCGACCGTCAGGTCGTGGTGCCGCTGCCGGATATCCGCGGCCGTGAGCAGATCCTTATGGTGCACATGCGTAAAGTTCCGGTGGCTCCCGACGTCAAGGCCGATATCCTGGCACGCGGCACGCCCGGCATGTCCGGTGCCGATCTGGCCAATCTGGTGAACGAGTCCGCCCTGTTTGCCGCGCGGCGCGGCAAACGTTTCGTCGATATGGAAGATTTTGAAGCAGCCAAGGACAAGATCATGATGGGCGCGGAGCGAAAATCCATGATCATGCCGGAAGAGGAACGCCGCAACACGGCGTATCACGAGTCCGGCCATGCCGTGGTGGCAAAGCTGATGCCCAAGACCGATCCGGTGCACAAAGTCACCATCATCCCGCGCGGCCGCGCGCTGGGGTTGACCATGCAATTGCCGTCGGAAGACCGCTACAGCATGGACAAGGATCGCATCCTGTCCACGATCGCGGTGCTGTTCGGCGGACGTATTGCGGAAGAAATATTCATGCACCAGATGACGACTGGTGCATCCAACGACTTCGAACGCGCCACCGACATGACACGCAAGATGGTCACGCAGTGGGGCATGTCCGATGCGCTGGGTCCGATGGTGTACGCCGAAAACGAAGGTGAAGTGTTCCTCGGGCGCTCGGTGACTTCGCACAAGAATATCTCCGAAGCGACCATGCAGAAGGTGGACATGGAGATTCGTCGCATTATCGACCAGCAATACGCGTTGGCGCGCAGCCTGATCGAAGCGAATCGCGACAAGATCGAAGCCATGACCAAGGCTTTGCTGGAGTGGGAAACTATCGACGCCGACCAGATCAACGACATCATGGCGGGCAATCCGCCGCGTCCACCCAGGCCGAGCCAGAGCAACAAAGCGCCCGAGCCGCCGAAGGATGAAACCCCGACGGCAACGGCGACCAACAAGCCGGCTGAAGGCGTTTAACTTACACACGGGGGCTTGGCCCCCGTTTTCATATGTTCCACTGCGGTAAATTCCAGTTCGATCTTTCGCGCCCGCTCGTGATGGGAATCGTCAACGTTACGCCGGATTCGTTTTCAGATGGCGGGCGTCACCTATCCGCCGGCGACGCGATTGCCCATGCTATGAAGCTGATTGAAGACGGTGCGGACATCCTGGATATCGGGGGAGAGTCAACGCGTCCCGGTGCGGCGATAGTCAGCGAGCAGGAGGAACTGGACCGCGTACTGCACGTGATCGAAGGCTTGCGCGGCATTTCCGTCCCGATCTCCGTCGACACTTACAAACCTGGAGTGATGCGCGCTGCCTTGGTGGCAGGTGCGAGTATGGTCAACGACATCAACGCATTGCAAACGGAGGGGGCGCTGGCAGTGGTCGCCGGGAGCGATGCTGCCGTGTGCCTGATGCACAAACAAGGCAAGCCGCAGACCATGCAGGAGCAGCCGGCGTATCAGAACGTTACCGACGAGGTAGGCAATTTCCTGCGTGAACGCATGGCCGCTGCGGAAATTGCCGGCATCGCACGTGAGCGTATCGTGATCGACCCCGGCTTTGGATTTGGCAAGACGCTGGCGCATAATCTCGACCTGTTGCGCGGCCTGGCAGCATTCGGTACTTTGGGTGTGCCGGTTCTGGCCGGACTGTCGCGAAAATCCATGCTGGGTGCGATCACGGGACGTGAAGTGGGCGACAGGATTGCTGCGAGCGTGGTGTCAGCGTTGTTGGCGGTGCAGCGCGGTGCATCCATCGTGCGTGTTCACGATGTGCGAGAGACCGCCGATGCCTTGAAGATATGGAATACATTAAACGAGGGATGAGATGAGCAGAAAATATTTCGGTACCGATGGCGTGCGCGGGCGCGTGGGAGAGCATCCCATCACGCCGCAATTCGTGATGCTGCTGGGCTACGCCGCGGGCAAGGTGTTGGCAAAAACCGAGCATGCGCAGAGCGAGCGTCCGGGAGTATTGATCGGCAAGGACACGCGCATCTCCGGCTACATGCTGGAGTCGGCACTGGAAGCAGGACTCATCGCAGCCGGCATCGACGTTTACCTGGCCGGACCGATACCGACTCCCGCAGTGGCTTACCTGACGCGGGCGCTGCGTTTGCAGGCAGGGGTGGTCATCTCCGCATCGCACAATCCGTTCGACGATAACGGCATCAAGTTCTTCTCGGGCAGCGGTATGAAATTGCCGGATGAGGTCGAGCGGGCCATCGAGGCCGAACTGGATAACGCGATGCAGACCAATCCTTCCGGCAGTCTGGGCAAAGCCAAGCGCATCGACGATGCGGTCGGTCGCTATATCGAGTTCTGCAAGAGCACGTTCCCGGCCGACATGAATTTGCGCGGGCTCAAGATCGTGGTGGACAGTGCGCATGGTGCGACTTATCACATCGCGCGCCACGTCTTCCATGAACTCGGGGCAGATGTCGTTGCCATCGGCGCGGAGCCGAATGGCAAGAACATCAATGACGGCTACGGCGCGACATCGCCCAAGAACCTGCAGCAAGCGGTAAAAGAACAACACGCCGATATCGGTCTCGCGCTCGACGGCGACGGCGACCGTCTGATCATGGTCGATGCTGAAGGAAAGCTTTACGACGGCGACCAATTGCTCTATATCATCGCCAGGCACCGCCAGGCGTTGGGAACATTGCATGGCGGCGTCGTGGGTACGCTGATGACCAACCTTGCTTTCGAACACGCCATGCAGAAGCTGGGCATCCCGTTTGCGCGCGCCAAAGTGGGCGACCGCTACGTGATGGAAGTCTTGCTGGAAAAGAAATGGCAGCTTGGCGGCGAGAATTCGGGGCACATCATCTGCCTGGACAAACACAGCACCGGCGACGGTATCGTTTCCGCGCTGCAAGTGCTGTGTGCTTTGCGCATGAAGCAGCAGACCTTGGCGCAAGCCACAACCGACCTGCACATGTACCCTCAAATCCTCATTAACGTCAAAGTGAAAGGCAAGGCGGTCGAGCTGCTGGAACTCACGCCCGTCAAGGCGGAAGTGGCCAAGGCCGAGCGCGACTTGAACGGCAAAGGGCGGGTGTTGTTGCGTCCATCCGGCACCGAACCGTTACTCAGGGTGATGGTGGAGGGGGAGGATGGGGTGCAGGTTAAGTTGTGGGCGGAGAGGATTGCGGGGGTGGTGAAGGAAGTGGCGGGGTAAGTGTTCAAATTAATTGCTGGTGTATTTTTATTGAGCTAGTTCTCGTTGGGTGAGTTGTTAGATTTGGCCTGCTTGAAGGCTTTGTAATAGTACCCCTCTTCAGGTTCATTACCCTGCGCAATATCGAGCATTAGTTGCAGGCTCCAGATTGGGCCAGGTAACACTTCATCTAAGTTCGCTCCTTCAGGGAGCATATCTGGGTCAATAGAAAGTTCGAAATTAATAAGCCACCACTTTTCTATTTTTGCCAGAAGCGTAATTAGGTCCTGAAATTTTGCAGAATCAAAATTGCGTTTCGAGTTAGCTAGAAACTCCATCGGTTCATGGGCTACTTCATTGCGGTGTTGTCGGATGGAGTCGAAGATGACAATGTCTGATTCGTCGATGACCTCTAATTTTTTAAACCAAAGTAAAGATGCATACAGCTTGCTTTTTGAGAGAGCGAGAACCTCTGTTTTATATTCTTCATCAACTATAAGGCCATCTTCTTTAAAACCGTTGGTGAAAAATGATTCAGGCTTTTCGACAACTCTGTCTTTAAACATTTCAAACGCTGTGATGAAAAGAGAAATTGCGATTAAGTTATTTCTTAACGTTTCAGGGTGTAAGAATTTTTCCCAAGATTTATCAGTTTCAGTCATTGGATAGGCCTAATGATGTTAGGTTGTCAGCTGCAATTTTCAAGCATCCTAGCATGGCTATTGTTGCCGGGGGTTGCCCGGCAACAAGTCACTTTTCTTGTCTTGCCAAGAAAAGTAACCAAAAGAAGTCGCCCCCGGTGCGCCGCCCCTACGGGGTTCCCTCGATATTTCGCAAACAAGCGGAGGTTTAGGCGAGCACTGTTTGAGTTCCGCAGTGGGGCACGGTTTGTGTGCCCCGCCAGGGCGAGTTGCGCAGCCCCTCTTGTTTGTGAAATATCGAGGCGGCGCACAGGGGAAAAGAAATTCAAAAACATAGTAGGGTGGGCACAAGTGCCCACGCTGTCATTTGTTAAATAGGTGGGCGCTTTGCGCCCACATCCAAAAGCGTTTGGTTTCGCTTTTCCCTCCCCTGTTCCGCCACCGAGTAGCGGAGGCCGGTCAGGGAATTCTGACGACAACATGCCAACGGCATGTTGCGGTGGAGACTAACCTTTAGGTTATGTCGTAACCAAAATGTTTGAGCACGTGGACGCGCAGCGGATCGTGCGAGTTTATGAGGAAGCCTGACCCGTCGAGCAACGCAGGGAATCCCGAAGGGATGGCGGATTGGGGTCGCCTTTTCTTGAGTTACTTTCTTTTGGCGATGCAAAAGAAAGTAACTAGCTGTCGGGCTACCCCCGACGGTTTTGAAGTTGATTTTGGAGAATCCGCGTGGGCACAGAAACGTGCCCACCCTACGGACGAGCGGTATGGAGTGGATTAACCAAAACGTCCGGTGATGTAATCCTCAGTCTCTTTCCTCTTCGGATTAGTAAACACCGTACTGGTATCCCCAAACTCGATCAGATCCCCCAGATACATATAAGCCGTAAAGTCCGAAACGCGAGCAGCCTGCTGCATGTTGTGGGTAACGATGACGATGGTGAAGTCTTTCTTCAATTCATCGATCAGCTTCTCGATGTGCGCGGTAGAGATCGGGTCTAGCGCCGAGGTGGGTTCATCCAGCAGCAACACTTGCGGTTTGACGGCGATGGCGCGCGCGATGCACAGGCGCTGTTGCTGGCCGCCGGAGAGACCGGTGCCGCTCTGGTTCAGTTTGTCTTTGACTTCATTCCACAGTGCGGCTTTCTTCAGCGCCCATTCCACGCGATCATCCATTTCGTGGCTGCTGAGTCTCTCATACAGCTTCACGCCGAAGGTGATGTTGTCGTAGATGGACATCGGGAACGGGGTGGGTTTCTGGAACACCATGCCGATCTTGGCGCGCAGGGTGTTGAGGTCCTGCTTCTTGTCCAGCAGGTTCTCTCCGTCCAGCAGTATTTCTCCCGTGGCGCGTTGCTTGGGATATAGCTCGTACATGCGGTTGAAAGTGCGCAGCAGGGTGGATTTGCCGCAACCGGAGGGGCCGATGAAGGCAGTGACCATCTTTTCCGGAATGACCAGATTGATGTCTTTCAGCGCGCGATCGGCCCCGTAATAAAAGTTCAGGTCGCGCACGATCACTTTTGGCGCGGAGATGATTTGCTCGGCTGTCATTTCTTCGATCCTCATTGGGAATTCGCTTTCTGGCGGAACAATACCCGCGCCAGAATGTTCAGGGTGAGTACGCTCAGGGTGATGATCAATGCACCCGCCCAGGCGAGTTTTTGCCAGTCCTCGTATGGGCTCATCGCGAACTGGAAGATGACCACGGGCAGGTTGGATAAAGGCTTGTTCATGTCGCTCGACCAGAACTGGTTGTTGAGCGCGGTGAACAACAGCGGTGCTGTTTCACCGCTGATACGCGCGACGGCCAGCAGTATGCCGGTCAGTATCCCGGCGCGAGCTGCACGCAGGGTGACGAAGCTGATCACTTTCCATTGTGGCGCGCCCAGCGCCGCCGCCGCTTCGCGCAGGCTGTTGGGGACGAGACGCAGCATGTTCTCGGTGGTGCGGAGGACGACCGGAATAACCAGGATGGCGAGGGCGAATGCACCGCCCCAGCCGGCGAAGTGCCCGACCTTGGCAACATAGACCGCATATACAAAGATACCGATGACAATGGATGGCGCGGACAGCAGGATGTCGTTAATGAAACGGGTGAGCGGAGCGAGCCAGCCTCGCTGGCCGAATTCGGCAAGGTAGGTGCCGGCAAGTATGCCTATCGGGGTGCCAATGAGGACCCCGACAAAGACCATCATCAAGCTGCCGACGATGGCGTTGATCAATCCGCCATTGCTGCCGGGCGGCGGTGTGCTTTGCGTGAATACATGCAGGCTGAGGCCCGGCAAGCCATTGTCCAGCAGAGTCCACAGTATCCAGCCCAGCCAGAACAATCCGAACAACATGGTGAACACCGAGATGCTCAGGCTGACCATGTTGACGATGCGACGACGGGCGTATAGGTACGAGTACGACATGTCAGGCTCCATGTCCTTCGCGTTGCGCCATCTTGAGCAGCAGGAGGCGAGCGAGTGAAAGTACGACAAATGTGATGAAGAACAGGATCAGGCCGAGCTCGATAAGAGATGATGTATATAACGTTCCCACGGCTTCGTTGAATTCGTTGGCCAGGGCCGATGCGATGCTGTTGCCTGGCATGAACAGGGATTTGTTCAGCTGGTTTGCGTTTCCGATGACGAAAGTGACGGCCATCGTTTCACCCAGCGCACGTCCGAGGCCTAGCATGATGCCGCCAACCACGCCTATCCTGGTATATGGCAGTACCACATTCCACATCACTTCCCATGTTGTTGAGCCCAGGCCATAGGCGGACTCCTTGAGCATAGCGGGTACGACATCGAAAACATCGCGCATCACCGAAGCGATAAAAGGGATAACCATGATCGCCAGGATGATGCCGGCAGTGAGCATGCCGATGCCCATGGGCGGGCCGGAGAAAAATGGCCCGATGAAAGGCATTTTTCCGATATGGTTGTTGATCCAGGGTTCAACGTAATCGCCGAACAGCGGGGCAAAAACAAACAGTCCCCACATGCCGTAAATGATGCTGGGGATGCCGGCCAGCAGTTCGACGGCGATGCCCAGCGGACGGCGCAGCCAGTTTGGCGAGAGTTCGGTCAAAAAGATGGCGATGCCGAAACTGACAGGGATCGCGATCAACAGCGCGATGCCCGAAGTAACCAGAGTGCCGACGATGGGAATCAGGGCCCCATATTCGTCCTTGACCGGATCCCACACGGAGCTGGTCAGAAACCCGAAACCAAAGGCGTGAATGGCGGGCATGCTGCCCACGACCAGCGAAGCGATGATCGCTGCAAGCAAGGCCAGTACCGCGAAAGCTGCAAGACGTGTCAGATTGCGGAACAACAGGTCTTGAACGACTTGTCGTTTAAGGCGCGCTTCTTGTAGGAACGTCGGCATAATTCGATTTTGAGGAGTTTGAAAAATTACGGGGGCGTTTTGTGCCCCCGCAATTATAACTTAGAACGTGTTGCTTACTTCCACAGTGCTTTGCCTGATGCATCCTTGACTTGGACTTTCCAGGCGTCGCGGATCATCTTCTTCAGATTGGCTGGAAGCGGCACGTAGTCCAGGTCCGAAGCCAGCTTGTCGCCATTGCTGAATGCCCAGTCGAAGAACTTCAGCACTTCCTTTGCGTTGTCCGCCTTTTCCGCAGTCTTGTATACCAGGATGAAGGTGGCGCCAGTGATGGGCCAGCTGTCCTTACCCGGTTCGTTGGTCAGGATTTCATAGAAACCTTTGTTGGCATCCCATTTGGCATTGGCAGCTGCAGCCTTGAAGCTGCTATCGTCGGGTTTGACGAACTGTCCGTCGCGGTTCTTCATTTGAGTGAAGGACATCTTGTTTTGCAGGGCGTAGGCGTATTCCACATAACCGATGGAATTCTTGATGCGTTGGACGTAAGAAGCGACGCCTTCGTTGCCCTTGCCGCCAGTACCAACAGGCCATGCCACAGCTTTGTCAGCACCTATGCTTTTCTTCCAGTCCGCACTGACTTGCGACAGGTAAGTGGTGAAGATGAAAGTGGTGCCGGAACCGTCGGCGCGGTGTACCACGGTGATGTCCTCATTCGGCAAGGCAATACCTGCGTTGTCTGCTGCAATGCGCGGATCACTCCATTTTGTGATCTTGCCCTGGAAGATATCGGCCAATACTTTGCCGTCCAGTTTCAGTTTGCCTGCATCGACACCATTGATGTTGACGACCGGCACCACGCCACCCATCACGGCAGGGAACTGGGTCAATCCGGAGGCGGCCAATTCACTTTCGTTCAGGGGAGCATCGGTTGCGCCAAAGTCCACGGTCTTGGCCTGGATCTGCTTGATACCGCCACCGGAGCCGATAGACTGGTAGTTCATGCCCACGTCGGTTTGAGCTTTGTAGGCTTCAGCCCATTTGGCATAGATCGGGTAAGGGAAGGTGGCGCCTGCGCCGGTAATATCGCCGGCATATGCAGCGCCAGCAGACAGCAATGCGGCAGACAGCCCGATACTGCTTAGAAGACGGTTCAGTTTGGTCATTTCAGTTTTTCTCCCAATTTTAAGGATGATTCGTTTGCTTGCCGTTTGTAGCGAAACGCATCTTAATGCGTGTTTGTTACATAATTATTACACAATGTAACAATCGGCGAAGCGGCGATACTGGCGGAGGATAAGCAAACTTTGGCGGTGGGGAAGCGCCCGGATTGACCATTTTAGTTTTCATCGGTACTATCGCCGCCTTCGGTCAAAGGCGGAAATTGATCCTGATGCGTCGCAAACTGGTAGTTGGAAATTGGAAAATGCATGGATCGCTGGCTCAGAACGAGTCGCTGCTGTCCGCCATAAAGAGCGGTTCTGCACAATTGTCACGTGTGGATATTGCGGTCTGCTGTCCTTTTCCCTATCTGGCGCAACTTAAACAGGAATTAACCGCTTCGGCTGTAAAGTGGGGTGCACAGGACGTACACCAGCTCGAAAAAGGGGCATTTACCGGTGAGGTTTCCGCTTCCATGCTGGTGGAATTTGGATGTACTTATGTAATAGTTGGACATTCAGAGCGACGCAACATTTACGGCGAGACCAGTCGATTGGTGGCAGAGAAGTTCGCGGCAGCTCAAAGCGCAGGTTTGATTCCCATACTTTGTGTGGGCGAGACGCTGGAGCAGCGCGAGAATGGCGACACGGAATCAGTCGTCGCCGAACAGTTGGATGCGGTCATTGCACTGGTCGGAGTGCCGGCTTTGGGTAAGGCGGTTGTAGCGTACGAGCCGGTATGGGCGATCGGCACCGGCAAGACTGCTTCGCAGGAGCAGGCGCAGGCAGTGCATGCCTTCATTCGCCGGCGTGTGGCCGGGCATGATGCGCATGTGGCCGAAGGATTGGTTATACTGTATGGTGGTAGCGTAAAGGCGGCTAACGCGCCGGCGTTGTTCGCTATGGAGGATATAGATGGCGGATTGATCGGTGGAGCAGCGTTGGTCGCCGAAGAGTTTTTGGGGATCTGCCGCGCAGGTCAGTAGGTAAGTGATTGATTCGTTTCGGAGTGGTTTGTGGAAAATCTAGTTTGGGTAGTGCATGTGATAACCGCGGTAGTGTTGATCGGTTTGGTATTGATCCAGCACGGCAAGGGAGCGGATATGGGGGCGGCTTTCGGCTCCGGTTCCGCAGGGAGTTTGTTCGGATCTAGTGGTTCAGCCAATTTTCTGAGTCGTAGCACGGCGATAGCGGCGACGATATTCTTCATCACCAGTCTTTCGTTGACTTATATATATTCGCGTCCTTCCAAAGAGCAGAGCGTGCTGGATAAAGTTGACGTGCAAAAACTGCAGCAGCAGTCTATGCCTGCGTCGGCAGCTGCTGAAACAGGCGATTCGAAATCGCAACAAATACCAAAATAATAAAAATAACAATAACAAGCAACATGCGGAGTTGGCGGAATTGGTAGACGCGCAGCCTTGAGGTGGCTGTGTCCGTAAGGACGTGAGGGTTCGAGTCCCTTGCCCCGCACCAAAACGAAAAACCGAGGCCGGCAAGCTGAAGGTTGATAAGAAACAAGACTAGAATAGCATTCTGTTCTGAGCTGCATCAGGAGCCAACTGAGGAGGGGACTCAAGATATGTTGGAAAATTATTTTCCGGTTCTGCTGTTCATCATCATTGCGCTTTTGATAGGCGTATTGCCTTTGGCATTGGGCGGGCTGATCGGCCCTAACCGCCCGGACGACAAAAAAAACTCTCCCTATGAATGCGGTTTCGAAGCATTCGAAGACGCGCGCATGAAGTTCGACGTGCGTTTTTATCTTGTAGCCATCCTCTTCATCCTGTTCGATCTTGAAATCGCCTTTCTTTTTCCATGGGCGATCGTGCTCAAAGAGATCGGAACCTTCGGTTTTGTTTCCATGATGATCTTTTTGGCCATCCTCGTGGTTGGCTTTATTTATGAATGGATGAAAGGAGCCTTGGAATGGGAATAGAAGGCGTTCTGAATAAAGGGTTCATCACAGCCAATGCCGATGCGGTGATCAACTATGTTCGTACCGGTTCGCTGTGGCCGATGACTTTTGGTCTGGCCTGCTGTGCAGTGGAGATGATGCATGCAGTGGCGCCCCGTTACGACTTGTCCCGTTTTGGAGCCGAGGTTTTTCGCCCAAGCCCAAGGCAATCGGACTTGATGATCGTGGCGGGAACGCTGTGCAACAAGATGGCGCCGGCCTTGCGTAAAGTCTATGACCAAATGGCCGAACCTCGTTATGTGATATCGATGGGTTCCTGTGCCAACGGTGGCGGTTATTACCATTATTCCTACTCGGTAGTGCGCGGATGCGACCGTATCGTGCCGGTGGACATCTACGTTCCCGGTTGTCCGCCGACTGCCGAGGCGCTGATCTACGGCATCATCCAGTTGCAGAACAAGATCAAACGCACCAACACCATTGCGCGATAGGATGATATGGCTACCGACCTGAACATACTCTCCGCAAATCTGAACGAGGCTTTCTCGGGCAAAGTTGTCAGTCTGGTTGAATACTTGGGCGAACTTACTCTGGTGGTCAATGCCGCCGATATGCTCGGTGTTTTCACTCGCCTGCGCGACGATGCCGATCTGCGTTTCGAAGCGCTGGTCGATGTATGCGGCATCGATTATTCAACCTATGGCAGCGAGTTGTGCGAGGACGGCAAGTATCTGCCCGATGCGCCGCGCGTTGGTGCCAGATTTGCTGCTGTCTATCACCTGCTGTCAGTCACTCACAACATTCGTCTGCGCGTCCGTGTATATGCGGACGATGACGCGATGCCGGTTTTGAATTCAGTCACCGGAATATGGCCGTCCGCCAACTGGTATGAGCGCGAGGCATTCGACCTGTTCGGCATTATTTTCGTCGGCCACCCCGACCTGCGCCGCATCCTCACCGATTACGGATTTGTCGGCAACCCGTTCCGCAAGGACTTTCCGTTATCCGGCACCGTAGAGATGCGGTACGACGCCGCGCAGCAGCGTGTGGTCTACGAGCCGGTGACAGTGGAGCCGCGCGAGATCACGCCGCGCACGATGCGCGAAGAGAATTACGGTCGTTCCTAACAGAACAAAAAAGGCAACGTTATGGCTGAGATAAAAAACTACACCATGAATTTTAGTTACGGCCGCCCTTTGGGCTTAACTTGCTTGTGCAAGTTAGCCTTCACTGAAATCCATGGTGAACGCATGTTGAACCTGGTGTCGAGATAGGCGGAGTTATGGCTGAGATAAAAAACTACACCATGAATTTTGGTCCTCAGCACCCTGCGGCGCACGGCGTGTTGCGTCTGGTGCTGGAGCTTGATGGCGAAGTTATAGAACGTGCCGACCCGCACATCGGGCTGTTGCACCGCGCGACCGAGAAACTAGCCGAGCACAAGACTTTTCTGCAGTCTGTCCCTTACATGGATCGATTGGACTACGTGTCCATGATGCTCAACGAGCACGCTTATGTGATGGCGATCGAGAAGCTGGCGGGCATCGAAGTGCCGGTCAGGGCGCAGTACATACGCGTCATGTTCGACGAGATCACGCGTATCCTGAACCATCTGTTGTGGCTAGGCGCTTCCGCCCTCGACTGTGGCGCAATGTCCCCGATGTTTTACACCTTCCGCGAGCGCGAAGATTTGATGGATGCCTACGAGGCGGTTTCCGGCGCACGTTTGCATGCGTCTTACTACCGTCCCGGCGGTGTGTATCGCGACCTGCCGGATTCCATGCCGCAATACCAGGCGAGCAAGATCCACAACGCGGCGGCGGTGAAGAAGATGAACGAGAGCCGCCAGGGTTCTTTGCTTGATTTCATGGAAGACTTCACCAACCGTTTCCCCGGCCATATTGACGAATACGAGACGCTGCTGACCGACAACCGCATTTGGAAACAGCGTACGGTGGGTATCGGTGTCGTGTCGCCGGAACGTGCGCTGGCACTGGGTTTTACCGGTCCGATGCTGCGCGGCTCGGGTGTGGTGTGGGACCTGCGCAAAAAACAGCCTTACGAAGTTTATGACCGTATCGACTTCGATATCCCGGTAGGTGTCGAGGGCGATTGCTACGATCGATATCTGGTGCGCGTTGAGGAGATGAGGCAAAGCAACCGTATCATCAGGCAATGTATCGATTGGCTGCGCAAGAATCCGGGACCGGTGATGACGAATGATCTCAAGTTCGCGCCGCCCAATCGCGAGTCCATGAAGCAGAATATGGAAGAACTGATCCACCATTTCAAGTTGTTCAGCGAAGGTTTTCATGTGCCCGCGGGCGAGGCGTATGCCGCCGTCGAGCATTCCAAAGGTGAGTTCGGCATCTATATGGTGTCGGATGGTGCGAACAAACCATATCGCATGAAGATACGGTCGGCCGGGTTCCCCCATCTGTCCGGTTTGGACGAGATGGTGCGTGGTCACATGATCGCCGATGTGGTGGCCATCATCGGTACGCAGGACATCGTTTTCGGGGAGATAGACCGCTGATGTTATCCCAACAGATCACTACGCTCATCGACAAAGAGCTGAAGAAGTACCCTGCCGATCAGCGCCAGTCAGCCGTGATGGCGGCGTTGCGATTCGTGCAGGATGAAAAAGGGTGGATCGCTCCCGAAGACATGGCAGACATCGCCGTATATCTGGGCATGCCGCAGATGGCCGTGTACGAAGTGGCGACTTTCTACCACATGTACCAGCTCAAACCGATGGGCAAGTACACGCTGACAGTGTGTACCAACCTGTCGTGCCAATTGTGCGGTTCCGACGATACGCTGGCACATCTGAACAAAAGGCTCGGCATCGGCCCGGGTGAAGTCACCGCGGACGGAAGATTCGGCCTGCGCGAGGGAGAGTGCATGGGTGCCTGTGTGGATGCGCCGATGTTCACCATCAACAACAAGAAGCTGTGCGGTCGTTTGACCAGCGAAAAGATCGACCAGATTCTGGCAGAACTGGATAAGCAATGAGCGAACCCATCATTCTCACCACGATGCATTTCGACCAGCCGTGGACGCTGGAGAACTATCTGAAAGTCGGCGGTTATCAGGCGCTGCGCAAGATACTGACCGAGAAAATAGCGCCGGAAGCGATCATCGCGGAAGTGAAGAATTCCGGCCTGCGGGGTCGCGGCGGTGCGGGCTTCCCTACCGGTTTGAAGTGGAGCTTCATGCCGCGCAACTATGAAGGCGAAAAGTATCTGGTATGCAATTCGGACGAAGGCGAGCCGGGTACCTGCAAAGATCGCGATATCCTGCGATACAACCCTCACCAACTGATTGAAGGCATGGCCATCGCCGCCTACACCATGGGCGTGAAGACCGGCTACAACTATGTGCATGGCGAGATATTCGAAGCCTACGAGCGCATGGAAGAGGCTTGCGAAGAAGCACGCAAAGCGGGCTACCTGGGAAAAAAAATCCTCGGTTTCGATTTCGAGTTCGATCTGCACAACCACATGGGCTATGGCGCCTACGTCTGCGGCGAAGAGACGGCATTGCTCGAATCTCTCGAGGGCAAAAAAGGCCAGCCGCGTTTCAAGCCGCCTTTCCCCGCCAGTTTTGGTCTGTACGGCAAACCGACCACCATCAACAATACCGAAACTTTTGCCAGCATTCCTTACATCATTCGCGAAGGCGGGCAAAAGTTTGCCAGTCTGGGTGTGACCAACAGTGGCGGCGTCAAGCTATTCTCGGTGTCGGGCCATGTTAACAAGCCCGGCAACTTCGAAGTGCCGCTGGGCACACCATTCAAGAAGCTGCTTGAAATGGCCGGGGGAGTGCGTAACGGGCATAAGTTGAAGGCAGTGATTCCCGGCGGTTCATCCATGCCGGTGCTGCCGGCCGAGATCATGATGGATCTCAACATGGATTTCGACTCGGTGCAAAAGGCGGGCTCCTATCTGGGGACCGGCGCCATCATCGTGATGGACGAGACCACCTGTATGGTAAAGGCGCTGGAGCGCCTGTCCTATTTCTATTACGAAGAATCCTGCGGTCAATGCACACCGTGCCGTGAAGGCACCGGCTGGCTGTACCGCATCATCCACCGTATCGAACACGGCGAAGGCAGGCCGGAAGATCTGGATCTGCTGCTCGATTTGTGCGGCAACATCGCCGGACGCACGATTTGCGCATTGGGTGATGCAGCGGCGTGGCCGGTGCAGGGTTTCCTCAAACATTACCGAGCAGAGTTCGAATATCACATCGAACACAAACGCTGCTTGGTGTAAGGCTGACGGACGGGTGAGTAATGATCAATATTGAAATTGACGGCAAGCAGATACAGACTGAAAACGGTTCGACCGTGATCGAGGCCGCGCATTCAGCCGGCATCACCATCCCGCATTTCTGCTACCACAAGAAACTTTCCATCGCTGCCAATTGCCGCATGTGCCTGGTGCAAGTGGAGAAGGCGCCGAAGCCGTTACCCGCCTGCGCCACACCGGTGGCCGAAGGCATGAAGGTGTTCACGCATTCCGAGCAGGCAGTGAAGGCGCAAAAAGGTGTGATGGAATTCCTGCTGATCAATCATCCGCTGGATTGCCCGATCTGCGATCAGGGCGGCGAGTGCACGCTGCAGGACATGTCGATTGGCTACGGCGGAGGACATTCCCGCTATCACGAAGAAAAACGCATGGTGCTGAGCAAAGACATCGGGCCGCTGGTGTCGGCGGAAGAGATGAGCCGCTGCATCAACTGTACCCGCTGTGTGCGCTTCGGTCAGGAGATCGGCGGGCAGATGGAGTTAGGACAGGCGTTCCGCGGCGAACACGCAGAGATCCTGTCTTTCGTTTCCGGTGCGGTGAATTCCGAATTGTCCGGCAATATGATCGACCTGTGCCCGGTTGGCGCGCTGACAAGCAAGCCGTTCCGCTACAAGGCGCGTTCGTGGGAATTGTCGCGCCGTCGTTCGGTGAGTGCGCATGACAGCCTCGGATCCAATCTCGCAGTGCAGACCAAGAACAACCGCGTGCTGCGCGTTTTGCCTATCGAGAACGAAGATATCAACGAGTGCTGGCTGTCCGACAGGGATCGCTTTGCTTATGAAGGCCTGAATACAGCCGACCGCCTGACCAAACCGATGGTCAAGCAGGACGGAAAATGGCTGGAAGTGGAATGGCAAGTCGCGCTGGAGTACGCGGCGAACGGTTTGCGTCAAATTTCCGAAGAAGCGGGGGTCGAGCAGGTCGGTGCACTGGCGACAGCCAACTCCACACTGGAAGAACTCTACCTGTTGCAGAAACTCATGCGCGGCATCGGCAGCCAGAACGTGGATTTCCGTCTGCGCCAATCCGATTTCAGCAGCGACAGCAAACAGCAGGGTGCGCCCTGGCTCGGCATGTCGGTCGCCGATATCAGCCGAGCCGACCGTTTCCTGATCGTCGGTAGCTTCCTGCGCAAGGATCATCCCTTGCTGGCTGCACGTATCAGGCTGGCGGTGAAAAAGGGTGCGCAAGCCAACATCATCCATTCTGCCGATGACGACCTGTTGATGAAAGTCGCGAACAAAGGCATCGTTGCGCCGGATGCAATGGTCGAGACATTGACCCAGGTCTCCAAGGCGCTAATGGCTGAAAAGCAGGGCGCACAGAATACAAGCGGCGAAGCGGCGGCTATTGCCAAGAGCCTGGCTGGTGGCCAACATGTCGCCGTACTGCTCGGCAACTTCGCTCAACAACATCCGCAGGCTGCACAATTGCAGGCATTGGCGCAACAGATCGCGGCGCTGAGCAACGGCAAATTCGGTTTCTTCGGTGAGGCGGCGAACAGTGTCGGCGGTTACCTGGCGCAAGCCACGCCGGGTGCGAAAGGTCTGAATGCCGCTTCCATGCTGGCGAACCCGCGCAAAGCCTATGTGTTGCTGAACGTAGAACCGGAACTGGATTGCGCCGATCCGCAGCAAGCCATCGCGTCGATTAAGACCGCCGATACCGTGATCGTACTGTCTGCCTACAAGCACAGCGCAATGGAATACGCCGACGTGCTGCTGCCCATCGCCCCTTTCACTGAGACCTCGGGCACATTTGTCAGCACAGAAGGCCGCGTGCAAAGCTTCAAGGGGGCAGTCAAGCCATTGGGCGAGGCACGTCCTGCATGGAAAGTGTTGCGCGTGCTGGGCAACCTGCTGAAGCTGGACGGTTTCAATCAGGACACGTCGGAAGCGGTGCGCGACGAAACGCTGAAGGATATCGATGTCACTGCCAGATTGAACAATGCCATCGGGGGGGTGGAAGCAAAACCATCTCCAGCAGCGAGCGGTCTGCAGCGGGTGAGCGACGTTCCGATCTACGCGACAGATGCCGTCGTGCGCCGTTCTGCACCGTTGCAAGCTACTTCCGACGCGGCGCCGCCCAAGGCATGGATGCATAGCGAAGAACTGAAGAAACTTGGCCTGCAGGCCGGTACAGCGGCCAAGATCAGCCAGGGTCAAGGTAGCGTCAACCTGCTTGCGGAAGTGGACGATAAATTACCCAGGGGCGTGGTGCGCGTGGCGACTGGTCATACAGCGACTGCCGCGTTGGGCGCGATGTTTGGAACGATCACCGTGGAGCGTGCATGATGGAAGCCCAGATCCTGCAATTCTTTCAATGGTTCTGGAACCTGTTCGGACTCTGGGATGTGTTGTGGCGCTATATTGGCCCCGTGTGGCCGGTGATTTGGACGGTGCTGAAGATAGTCGCGATCATTGCGCCCGTCATGATCGGCGTGGCTTACTTCACGTTGGCAGAACGCAAGATATTGGGTTTCATGCAGGTACGGCCCGGCCCCAACCGTGTGGGTTGGTGGGGGTTGCTGCAACCGATCGCCGATGGCGTCAAGCTGCTGTGCAAGGAAATCATCATCCCGACTCGCGCCAACAAATTCCTGTTCTTATTGGCACCGGTATTGTCGCTATCAACCGCATTGGCAGCGTGGGCGGTCGTACCCTTCGGCGATAATTTGATTTTGGCGAACGTGAATGCCGGATTGCTCTATCTGCTGACGATGACCTCGCTTGGGGTATATGGCATCATCATCGCCGGGTGGTCGTCAAACTCCAAGTACGCATTCCTCGGATCCTTGCGTTCTGCAGCACAGATCGTCTCGTATGAGTTGGCCATGGGCTTTGCCCTGGTGTGCGTGCTGCTGGCGGCGCAGAGCATGAATCTGGGCGATATCGTGCACGGGCAGGACGGCGGTTACGGTCTGTTCCACTGGTATTTCATCCCGTTGTTCCCGATGTTCGTGGTGTATTTCATTGCGGGCGTGGCCGAGACCAATCGCGCGCCGTTCGACATGGCCGAAGGCGAGTCCGAAATTGTTGCCGGTTTCCATGTGGAATATTCCGGCATGGGCTTTGCAATCTTCTTCCTGGCTGAATATGCCAATATGATATTGATTGCGGCTTTGGCTACCGTTTTGTTCCTTGGCGGCTGGCTCAATCCGTTCCATAACTGGCCGCTATTGGGCGCGTTCACCGATCATATTCCCGGCTTGTTCTGGATGGTCGGCAAGATGTTCATCTTCATGTTCATGTTCCTTTGGTTCCGCGCGACGTTCCCGCGCTATCGCTACGACCAGCTGATGCGCCTGGGCTGGAAAGTATTCATCCCCCTCACGCTGGTATGGGTGGTCGTGGTGGCCGCGTGGATGCAGACGCCGTATTGGTTGTGGTAAGCAAGCGAGGATAGAAAAATGAAAAACCTCATTAATTTCTTCAAGAGTTTTTTGCTGCTCGAGTTTCTCAAGGGTTTCTCGGTGACCGGGCATTATTTTTTCGCGCGCCATATCACTGTGGAGTATCCGGAGGAAAAGACGCCGCAAAGTTTCCGCTTCCGCGGTTTGCATGCGCAACGCCGCTATCCCAATGGCGAGGAGCGCTGTATCGGCTGCAAACTGTGCGAAGCCGTATGTCCGGCACTTGCCATCAAGATCGAAGTGGCTGAGCGTGAAGACGGTACGCGCCGCACTACGCAATACGATATCGACCTGGTCAAATGCATTTTCTGCGGCTTCTGCGAAGAATCCTGCCCAGTGGATGCGATCGTCGAAACGCGCATATACGAGTATCACGGCGAGAAGCGCGGTGATCTGTATTACACCAAGCCCATGTTGTTGGCGATAGGCGACAAATATGAAGAGCAGATCGCCAAGGATCGGGCTGCCGATGCCAAGTATCGGTAATCAGAGGATGCCATATGCACATTGAAACCCTGTTCTATCTGTTTGCCGCGGTGACCGTCTTCGCGGCGTTGCGCGTCATCACCTCGCGCAATCCGCTGCATGCAGTGTTATTTCTGGTGCTGGCCTTTATCAGCTGCGCGGGCATCTGGATGTTGCTTGAGGCCGAGTTCCTCGCCATTGCGCTGGTACTGGTGTATGTCGGGGCGGTGATGGTGCTGTTCCTGTTTGTGGTGATGATGCTGGATATCAATATCGAGAAGTTGCGCCTGGGTTTCTGGCGCTGGCTACCGGTGGGGCTCTTGCTGGCCGGCTTGATTGGGGTGCAGATGGTGTGGGTGCTGGGAGCAAAGGAAACCTCCGCCGGGATGACCGCCGTCAAACATGCTGCCGATTACAGCAATACCAAAGAGTTGGGTCGTCTGATCTATACCGATTATGTCTATCCGTTCGAGCTGGCTGCGGTGCTGTTGCTGATAGCGATGATAGCCGCGATCGCGCTGACTTTGCGCAAACGACGCGATACCAAGAGGCAGAACATCGGCGAACAGATCAAGGTTAGAAGGCAGGACCGCGTGCGCATCGTTTCCGTACCGTCCGCACACAAAGCGGGTACGGAGAAAAACCCGGCCGCGCTGCCGAATGGCCATACTGCAGATTAAAGCAAAGGGGGGAATATGTTGAATCTGGGTCTGTCGCATTATCTGGTGTTGAGCGCCGTGCTGTTCGCCATCAGCGTGGTTGGCATCTTCCTGAACCGCAAGAACCTGATCGTGTTGCTGATGGCGATCGAGTTGATGTTGCTGGCGGTGAACACCAATTTCATCGCCTTCTCCCATTACCTGAACGATCCGGCGGGTCAGGTGTTCGTATTCTTTATCCTCACCGTGGCGGCGGCAGAAGCGGCTATCGGTCTGGCAATCCTGGTGGTGCTGTTCCGTAACCTGCACACTATCAATGTGGATGAACTCGGCAGCTTGAAAGGTTGATGCGCATGGAAATGCAGAGTCTGTATTTACTGGTTCCCCTGGCCCCGCTGGTCGGCGCTCTTGCTGCCGGACTGTTCGGTAACGTGCTGGGACGTGCGTGGTCGCACCGGATCACGATCGCGCTGGTCGCCGTGTCCTTCTTTGCCTCGCTGGCGATCTATCAGGATGTGATGGCAGGGCATTTGTTCAACGGCACGGTATACAAGTGGATGTCTTCCGACATTACCAGCTTCGAAGTCGGCTTCCTGATCGACCGGCTGACCGTGATGATGATGCTGGTGGTGACCTTCGTCTCGCTGATGGTGCACATCTACACCATCGGATACATGGCAGAAGATCCCGGCTACCAGCGTTTCTTCAGTTACATCTCGCTGTTCACCTTCTCCATGCTGATGCTGGTGATGGCCAACAACTTCATGCAACTGTTCTTCGGCTGGGAAGCCGTGGGTCTGGTGTCCTATCTGCTGATCGGTTTCTGGTACACACGCCCCACGGCGATCTACGCCAACCTGAAGGCATTCCTGGTCAACCGCGTCGGCGACTTCGGTTTCCTGCTCGGTATCGGTCTGGTACTGATGGTGTTCGGCACGCTGGATTACCAGTCTGTGTTTGCCAATGCACATAATTATGTCAACGACATGGCACCCATCCCCGGTGTCTCCGTGGGCCTGCTGACCGCGATCTGCATCCTGCTGTTCATCGGCGCGATGGGCAAGAGCGCGCAGTTCCCTCTGCATGTGTGGCTGCCCGATTCGATGGAAGGCCCGACCCCGATCTCCGCCCTGATTCATGCCGCGACCATGGTGACCGCCGGTATCTTCATGGTGGCGCGCATGTCGCCGCTGTTCGAGTTGTCCGATACGGCCTTGTCCTTCGTGATGGTCATCGGCGCGATCACCGCGTTGTTCATGGGCTTCCTCGGCATCATCCAGAACGACATCAAGCGCGTGGTGGCGTATTCCACCCTGTCGCAACTCGGTTACATGACTGTAGCGCTCGGTGCGTCGGCGTATTCTGCGGCCGTATTCCATCTGATGACGCACGCCTTCTTCAAGGCGCTGTTGTTCCTGGCCGCCGGTTCGGTCATCATGGCCATGCACCATGACCAGGACATCCGCAACATGGGTGGTCTGCGCAAATATATGCCGATCACCTGGATCACTTCTTTGATCGGTTCTCTTGCATTGATCGGGACACCGTTCTTCTCCGGCTTTTATTCCAAGGACAGCATCATCGAAGCAGTCGGCATGTCGACCTTGCCCGGTTCCGGATTTGCTTATTTTGCCGTAGTTGCGGGGGTATTCGTCACGGCCTTCTATTCCTTCCGCATGTACTTCCTCGTGTTTCACGGCGAGGAACGTTTCGGCAAGGAGCATCATGGTCATGACGACCATAGTCATGACGAACATCACGGTCTGGCACCCGGGCAAAAGCCGCATGAGACGTCGTGGGTAGTCACATTGCCGCTGATATTGCTGGCTATCCCGTCCGTGTTGATCGGCTTCATCACGATCGAGCCGATGTTGTTCGGCGACTACTTCCTCGATGCCATCTACATCGGTTCCAACCATCATGCGCTGGTTGAGATGCGTGAAGAATTTCACGGCGCTTTTGCCATGGCGTTGCATGCGCTGGTTTCCTTGCCGTTCTGGCTGGCGCTGGCAGGAGCGGGCAGTGCGTGGTTCCTATATATGAAGCGACCGGACATCCCGGCAACCATCAAGCAGAAGTTCTCAGTCATCTATACCGTGCTGGACAACAAGTACTACTTCGACCGCTTCAACGACTGGTTCTTTGCGGGCGGCGCGCGCGGTGCAAGTCGCCTGTTGTGGAAGTTCGGCGACGTGAAATTGATCGACGGCTTCTTCGTGAACGGCTCGGCCAAGGTTGTGGGCATGTTCTCCGGCGTGCTGCGCGGTTTCCAGACCGGCTATGTCTATCACTACGCATTCTGGATGATCATCGGCGTTTCTGCACTGCTGACAGTGCGGACATGGTTCGAATAAGGCAACACTAGAGAAGAGCTGAAGGAACAAGCATGATTTTCGGATATCCACTGTTAAGCGCTGCCATCTGGTTGCCCATCCTTTTCGGTTTGCTGGTGCTGGCTACCGGCAATGACCGCAATGCAAAAATGGCGCGTACCGTCGCTTTGGTTGGTGCGATCCTGAGCTTCCTGGTCACGATCCCGCTGTATACCGGATTCGACCGCATGACCAGCGACATGCAGTTCGTCGAGATGAAAGACTGGATCATACGTTTCAACATCCACTACCACCTCGGCGTGGACGGCATCTCGGTACTGTTCGTTCTGCTTAACAGCTTCTTCACCCCGCTGGTGGTGATCGCCGGCTGGAAAGTCATCGAGAAGCGCGTGGCGCAATACATGGCGGCGTTCCTGATCATGTCGGGTCTGGTCAATGGCGTGTTCGTCGCGCTGGACGCGATGCTGTTCTACGTGTTCTGGGAAGCGATGCTGATCCCGATGTTCATCATCATCGGCGTGTGGGGCGGTCCGAACCGCGTGTACGCCGCACTCAAGTTCTTTCTCTATACCTTGCTCGGTTCGCTGTTGATGCTGGTTGCCTTGCTGTATCTGTATCACCAGTCCGGCGGAAGTTTCGAGATTCTGGACTTTCATCGTATGGCGATGCCATCGCTGTCCGCGCAGATACTGGTCTTCATCGCGTTCTTCATGGCTTTCTCGGTGAAGGTGCCGATGTTTCCGGTACACACCTGGTTGCCTGATGCGCACGTTGAAGCGCCGACCGGGGGCTCCGTCGTGCTGGCGGCGATCATGTTGAAGGTTGGTGCTTACGGCTTCATCCGCTTCTCCCTGCCCATTGTGCCGGATGCCAGCCACTATCTGGCTCCGGTCATGATCACGTTGTCGTTGATCGCGGTGGTGTATATCGGCCTGGTTGCGCTGACGCAGTCCGACATGAAGAAACTGGTCGCCTATTCTTCCATTTCACACATGGGTTTCGTTACCCTCGGGTTCTTCATTTTTAACGCCTACGGAATGGAAGGCGCGTTGTTGCAGATGATCTCGCACGGATTCGTGGCGGGCGCGCTGTTCCTGTGCATCGGCGTGTTGTACGACCGCGTTCACTCTCGCCAGATCGTCGACTACGGCGGTGTGGCAAAGAAAATGCCGGTATTCGCCGCGTTCTTCATGCTGTTCGCCATGGCCAACAGCGGTTTGCCGGGTACCAGCGGATTCGTGGGCGAATTCATGGTCATCATGGGAGCCGTGAAAGCCAACTTCTGGTATGCCTTCCTCGCCGCCAGCACGCTGATCTTCGGCGCGGCCTATACGCTGTGGATGTACAAACGCGTGATTTTCGGTGCCATTACCAACGACCATGTCGCCCATCTGCGCGACATCGGGGGACGCGAGAAACTCGTCTTCGTCTTGCTGACGGTCGCTGTGTTGGGCATGGGTTTGTATCCCTTGCCGTTCGCCGACATCATGCATACAACGGTGAACGATCTGCTGGTGCATCTGGCTACTCCCAAAGTTTTGAATTGAGGAAAACATGAATCTTCTCTCCTCCCTGTCCCCGGCCTACGCAGAGATATTCCTGCTTGTGATGGTGTGCACAATCCTCATCACGGATCTGTTCATCGTGAATCACACCAAGACACTCACTTACCTGCTGGTGCAACTCAGCTTGCTTGGCTGCTCTCTGATCACGGTATCGACGCATGAGGACGGCATCGTGCATATATTCCACCATATGTTCGTGGACGATCTCATGTCGGACGTGCTCAAGCTGCTGACCTACCTGTCGGTTTCCATGATGCTGGTATATTCGCGCAGTTACCTGATGGCACGCGGACTGTTCACCGGCGAATTCCTCGCGCTGGTGCTGTTTGCCACACTAGGCATGATGGTGATGATCTCCGCCAGCAACTTCCTCTCCCTGTATCTCGGTCTGGAAGTGCTCGCATTGAGCCTGTATACCCTGGTTGCGTTGCAACGCGACTCGGCAGTTGCCACCGAATCGGCGATGAAATACTTTATCCTCGGCGCGATGGCTTCCGGCTTCCTGCTCTATGGCATGTCCATGCTTTATGGCGCGACCGGCTCGCTGGACGTGAACCGCATTGCCGAAGTCATCCATCAAGGCACGGCGAACAAACAGCTATTGGTGTTCGGTCTGGCCTTCATCGTCGCAGGATTGGCGTTCAAGATTGGCGCTGTTCCGTTCCATATGTGGGTGCCCGACGTATATCAGGGCGCGCCTACCGCGATGACGATGTTCATCGGCTCCGCACCCAAACTGGCGGCCTTCGCTTTCATCATGCGGCTTCTGGTAGAAGCGCTGCAACCGCTGATGATCGACTGGTCCGGGATGTTGATGATCCTGGCCGTGTTGTCGATGGCCGTGGGTAACATCACCGCCATCGCGCAGACCAACCTCAAACGCATGTTCGCTTATTCGACCATCGCCCATATGGGTTTCCTGCTCATCGGCGTGTTGAGCGGGACGGTCGAGGGTTACGGTTCCTCCATGTTCTATGCCGTGGTCTATGTGTTGATGAGTCTGGGAGGTTTCGGCATGATCATGCTGTTGTCGCGCGAAGGTTTCGAGGCGGACAACCTGAACGACTTCAAGGGACTCAACCAGCGCAGCCCGTGGCTGGCCTTCATGATGCTGCTGTTGATGTTCTCCATGGCAGGTGTGCCGCCGACGGTTGGGTTCTATGCCAAGTTCTCCGTGCTGAACGCGGCGGTCCAGACAGGGCATTTGCCGCTGGTCGTGTTGGCTGTGCTGTTCTCGCTGATCGGCGCCTTCTACTACCTGCGTATCGTCAAGCTGATGTATTTCGATGCGCCGGAGAGCCACGAAAAGCTCTACATCCAGCCGGACAGCAGCCTGCTTATTTCCATCAACGGACTGGCGGTGCTGGCTCTTGGCTTGCTGCCCAATACGCTGATGTCTGTGTGCGCCGTCTCGGTGCAACAATCTTTGTTGCACTGATTGAATACATGTTTTGAATGAACACTCCCGCCACGGCGGGAGTGTTCGTTTGGGGAGAATGAATATGGATCTGACCGAGAAGCAACTGGATAGCCAAGTGATGTACGACGGTGGTTTCATCGAAGTGCTCAAGGACACGGTGTTGTTGCCGGACGGCAGCAAGAGCACGCGCGAATACATCACCCATCCCGGCGCCGTCGCGATGCTTGCCATGCTGGACAACGGCAATCTGGTGATGGAGCGACAATTTCGCTATCCCCTGCATCGCGAATTCATAGAACTACCGGCAGGCAAGATCGACGATGGCGAAGATATCCTCGTTACGGCCCAGCGCGAACTTCTGGAAGAGACCGGCTACGTGGCGCGCGAATGGATACATCTCACCACAGCCTGGCCGTGCATCGGCTATTCCGACGAACGTATGGAGTACTTCCTTGCACGCGGATTGAAGCATGTGGGGAGCAAGTTGGACGATGGCGAATTCCTCGAAGTGTTCGAGCTCTCCCTGAATGACGCCATCGAATGGATACGGCTGGGCAAGATCACGGATAGCAAGACCATCGTCGGCCTGTTCTGGCTGGAGAAGGCGTTGGATGGGGGCTGGCCCGCACCGAAATAAGGCATGATTATGGTGCATTATTTTTTAACAGGCACCATATTGGTGATTTATCCATCCTTAAATATCATCTGAAAAACAAAATTACCAAATAAATCAATGTGCGATTTGTCTGGCATGGTGCTTGCATGCGTTCCGCCGGATCGCACTTATTTGGAGATGATATGGAAAACCTGAAGGTCGGAACTGATGCATTGTTCATTTTACTGGGCGCCATAATGGTGCTTGCGATGCACGCCGGGTTCGCATTTCTGGAACTCGGTACCGTACGGAAAAAAAATCAGGTCAACGCATTGGTGAAGATACTTTCCGATTTTGCCATTTCCACGCTTGCCTATTTTTTTATCGGTTACAGCATCGCTTACGGTGTGAATTTCTTTTCGGGTGCGGAAGAATTGGCCCAGAAGAATGGGTATGAGCTGGTCAAATTCTTCTTCCTGCTGACTTTCGCAGCCGCTATTCCCGCCATCGTTTCCGGCGGCGTGGCGGAACGGGCACGTTTCAATCCCATGCTTGCCGCGACTTTCGTGCTGGTCGGCTTCGTCTATCCCTTCTTCGAGGGCATTGCCTGGAACCATCGTTTCGGTATTCAGGACTGGCTGAGCGCAAACTTCGGTGCTGAGTTCCACGATTTCGCAGGCTCCGTGGTCGTGCATGCGGTAGGCGGCTGGATAGGCCTGGCAGCCGTGCTGATGCTCGGTTCGCGCCATGGGCGTTACAACAAGGATGGTCGCATCTCCGCTCATCCCCCTTCCAGTATCCCCTTTCTGGCGCTCGGAGCGTGGGTGCTGACTGTCGGCTGGTTCGGTTTCAATGTCATGTCGGCACAGACCATAGACAAGATCAGCGGCCTGGTCGCGGTGAATTCCCTGATGGCAATGGTTGGCGGCACGCTGGTCGCCCTGTGGGCCGGCAGGAACGACCCCGGCTTTGTGCATAACGGTCCCCTGGCCGGGTTGGTGGCAGTGTGCGCCGGTTCCGATTTGATGCATCCTCTTGGCGCTTTAATCACCGGCGGTGTGGCAGGCGGACTGTTTGTCTGGATGTTCACGCTCACACAGAACCGCTGGAAGATCGACGACGTACTCGGTGTGTGGCCTCTGCACGGACTGTGTGGCGCATGGGGCGGCATCGCGGCAGGTATCTTTGGTGCAAAAGCTCTGGGCGGTATCGGGGGGGTAAGCATCATGTCGCAACTTATCGGCACCCTGCTGGGCATCGCCATCGCATTGATTGGCGGTTTCATCGTGTATGGGCTGCTGAAAAAAACCATTGGTATTCGTCTTACTCAGGAAGAGGAATTCAACGGTGCTGACCTTAGTATCCACAAGATCACCGCTACGCCGGAGCGCGAGTCAGGTTGGTAAGTGTGATTGACGTTTCGTGACAATGAATTTTTTTACGAAACAATAAAGTCAGTCTGGATGAACTAGGCAGTCTCAACTGGTTATTGCGAAACCGGAAACCTTCATTAATTTGAAATATGGAGAAAGCAATGAGTAGCTATATTGGATTGGTATTGTTATGGACTTGGGTGTTTGGATTTCTTGGGACTCTAATCTATTTGCACAAGAAAAAGTATTTCCCGGAATGATAATGTGGAAATAATCGCTTCACGCGAAAATTGATAAAAAAAGTAAATACAGCGATCGGGATACAACTGTTGACTGGTATCGTATCGCCGGTTAGTTTATGGCCGCTGCTATACTTAATCATCTCAGTATTGCAGCACAAATTTTATGCGTTCCTTACAGCTTTTTGTGCTGTTCGTCCTTTTTTCGACAAGCCATTTGGTGCAGGCACTGCCTGACGAGCTTGAAGTGCAATTAGATGAACTCAATCGGCCGGGCGAATATCGGGTTGATGTTATTTCAAGCTACACCATATCCGGCTCCAACAAGCCTGCTGCCGAAGGGCTGCGTCCAACCTTCCACTTGCTCCAAGCCAGCCCGGATATTTCTTATGGAATCACAAAAGATACACAGATCGATTTTCAATTATATTCAACAGTAGGACTTAACGGAGAAGCGAGGGCTGACGGAGGACGGATAGGTTTGTTAACCATTCCGATTCGCCCTGATAATGAAGACGTTGATGGGCTGTTTCTCGGTGGGTTGTTTGAAGCAGGTCGCCTTCCGGCAACATTATCCACAAACAACCTTGATGCAGAATTCAAGCTGGTGTTGGGATATCGAACCGGTCGACTAACGGTAGCTGCCAATCCTGAAATCGGCTCCATGATTTCGGGTAATGGATCATCGCAACTGGATTCTGCAGCCAAATTCAAGATCGCTTACCAAGTTGATCCAAGCTACAGCTTGGGCATTGAACACTATGGCGATTTAGGACCTATTAGCCATATTGGTCCCCTAAATCAACAAAGCCAGCAGACCTTCGCTGTCGTTGACATGAAAGCAAAGAATATGGACTTAAACATTGGAATTGGGCACGGCTGGAATGATTTTTCCGAACGATGGGTGGTTAAGACAGTTGTTTCCTTACCGCTAGGAAAATAACTCTTTTATGGGAGCGCACATCAAGCAGTTCATCAAAGGCAAAGATCGCAATCAAGCAACCTTGTTAACAACTCATCGATGACTACGTTGCTGAGGCCAATCCGGTTCGAGTCGCCGATGTCTTTGTGGATGAAATGGATATGAGCCAGTTAGGATTTGAAGGAGTCGATCCCGCCGAGACTGGAGAAGGATTTTTCAGAAAAAGGGCTCACCAGGGCGGGATTACTGAGCGTAAAGAAATGATCGACCAAACCCATAAGCTGCCGCTAATGCAGCAATGCAAGGCACATCGGAAGAAGATCTGCCCGCCGAATCGACAAATGACAACAAAACACCGGATGAGCTTTACTTCAAAAACCTGCCTGCAATGCAAAAAAGCAGCGTAGGCATTAACCGCAAGGCATCCACTTAAGAAATAGAAAGCCCTATTCAATTCAATCAAGCGGAGCCACTTCAGGTCACATATCGCTTAGTCTATTTTTCACTCCAAGGAAGCATTCGTTGTAATACCTGGTCTTTATCCAATAACAGATGCTTGAATGCCGCTAAAACATGAATCACTATGAGCGCTACAAGCAAGATTGATATCAGATGGTGAAAATTCATGAATAAATCGCGGAGTTGTGCATTTTCCCAACCCCAGCTAGGAAGAGCAACTCCGAAGAACTTAACCCCATATTTATTGAACGACGACGATAAATAACCAGTCGCCGGCTGAAGCACCATGCAAAGATACAGCAGTCGATGGTTCCACCACGCCGCCTTGTCCGTCCAGCGTTGTATGCCGGTCGATAGAAGAGCTACAGGGTGCGTCAAACGCCAGTACAAGCGCAACAATATCAGCACACCTGCCAGCACACCGAACGATTTATGCAGGTTGAAATAAAATGCCCGATTGGGTGTCCCTTTCGGCAAGTCCACCATGTAATAGCCTAAAAATAACATGCCTATTACCAGAAATGCGAACACCCAATGCAAGACAATCGCCAGCAAGGTGTAACGTTCGCGGCCATCAGTAGTATCTCCAGCAGATTTTGAGTTCATCAGATAAATCCTCCACATGAAAATGCATTCACCTCAATTCCTTTGCTGAAGACAGGGCCGGAAGTATTGTTGACAGATACTGAATCAGATCGAACGTTCACCATATTCAACTTCTTCTTTTCAGTCGTAATAACTCTCTCCGAAGGCCGCTTGCCAACATGGGTGGTCACTTTCGCTTTGTTTCTGGTGACATCCATGATCGAATTGAAACGATTTGCATTCACGATGAAATACCTCTTGAAAGTTATGGCAGAACTGGCTGCCAGGAATCTGTCTCCTCTTCACTTCATAGTACTCTGGCACATCCCTTTAATTGAGTGTTTTTATACCATCAAGGCGAATCTCTCACATCCACAAATATCTTAAACCTATCCATCCGCCGCGCGGTGCGCTTGGAGCAATGAATTGCTCGTTGCTAATGTTGTTTCCATCGAAGGTGTGTCCGGGGCCGTTGAAGAAGTTTTGCCCAAGAACACCAAAGTCCGCATATTGCCTGTTAAACAAATTGTCCACGCGCGCGAACAGTTGCAGATGCTTGGAGAGCGCATAGTTCGTAAACATATTGACCACAGAGTAACCGGCAATCATGCCATTTATGTCCTGGTTATTTTCGTCTCCTCGCGCAAAAATTGCGCTGCGGTACAAAAGATTAGCACCGATGTCCCACTGTGGCATCGCTGCATAATCCAGAAGTAGCTTGAAGGTGTTTCGCGGAATGCCAGGTATCTTGTTGCCCGGTTGCACGTTAATATTACCATTGGCGTTTGCGCTCGAATTGCTCGCACTCTGCTCGACAAAGGGTGTCTGATAGCTTGCATCAATGTAGCTATAGCTCATGCCGACACCAAGTTTCCCCACGATAGTATTGGCCGCGACCTCGATACCTTGTCTGCGTGTCTGTCCGACATTCTGAAAATACCCTGTGTTGGTCGTGGCACCGCTACTGCTTACAAATTCGATGTCATTGTCCAGAGTAGTCCGAAATGCCGACGCGCTCCATTTCGACCCGTCGCCAAAATTTCCGCGTGCTCCGAACTCGGCTGTTCTGGCAATCACCGGATTCAAGGCCGGATCGGCAATAAAATCATTCGGTAGTGAACAAGGCGCGCTTGGGTCTGCGCAAGCAAGTTCGATGGCTGTGGGCGCGCGCATGCCTTCGTTGTAGTTTGTATAGAAGGTTAGTCCCGGCTTGGGATTGTAGGTCGTGCCCAGCCCGGGATTGAAACGCGAAAATACATGATCGCCATTCAGTAGTGGCTGCATTCCGGTCTGGTCGTTGATGGTGACGCGCGCATCATTGTAACGACCGGATGTAGTAATCGACCATTGCCGGTTGAGCGACAAGGTATCGGACATGAAAATACCGAGATTGCTGTTATAGGTTTTGGCATCAGTCCCGAGTACAAATTGGTCGATACCCACCGTATTTCGGTCCGCGGTAAATTGGGCATTCTGGCTGAAATTCTTGAAGATGGAATCCGCAAAATCGCCGGAGATTCCAGTCACAAACTGATTTTCCATGGCAGCGAGTTTCCCCAGATAACTGAGTTGAAAGCCAATCCCGTAACTGTTCTGGTCTATCGTTGAAAATGCATTTGTAGCCTCAATCGAATTGTTTACACCATAATTGCCGTTTACGTTGCTGCTGGAATTTGCGTTGCTGTAGTTTCGAGAATAAGCATTGGTTGTCAACTGCACGTCGTCATTATAAAAATGACTGCCGGAAAAGCTCCAGAGTGCAGCCCGGTTAACGTTCTGATCCGGATAGGTGTAAGCCTGACCGGGATTGTTGAGAAAAGAGCGCGGAATGGTTTGCGTGCCCTGCATAGCGTTGTTTGCTGCGGTCAGGCTCATATTTGCGCTCGTATCGGCATCCTGATAGCCGACCTTGCCGAACATCTGCTTGATCCGGCTTGCATTGTGCTCGGCCCAACCATGATCCGTTGCATCGTTGGCAGTGACAAAATAGTCCAGATTATCGGTCGCGCCGCCCTTCTCAAATTCGATTGTTTTTCGACCGAAGGAACCGTCCGACATCTCTATCTGCCCCCCCGGGTTGGTTCGCCCACCTTTTGTCGTAATCGCAATTGCACCGCCTAATGTATTCAATCCGAATATCGGATTTGTACCTGGAATGATCTGAAGATTTGCGATCGCCGACTGCGGCAGCAAATCCCAGTTGACGACATCGCCAAATGGCTCGTTGATACGGACACCGTCCTGAAAAACCGACAGACCCTGCGGAGTCCCCAACAGCGGCGAAGCGGTGAAACCGCGAAAGCTGACATCCGGCTGATAGGGGTTTCCCTGGGCTGAGTTGATCGTCACACTACCCATATTTTGCTCCAGGTACTCGGTGATATTGCCGGAGTGTTGCCGCTCAACTTCTTCGCCTTTGACTGTCTGCAGGTTGGCTGCAACATCCCGCAACGGCAGGCCGAGGCCGGGAAGTGGCATCGTGGCTGTCACGATAATATCCGGAAGTACCTGTTCGCCATTGGTTTCCGTTTCGGCAGCGCAAGTTTGTACTTGAAGCATGAGCGCCAGCCCACTCAGTGTCACTTGGATGACATTGGGCAACGATTTCCGGGAAATTACCCTTCCGGATGCATGCAATGGTTTCAAGGGACGAATCATTGGCAATTACTTTCGGGTGCACTCACTCAATATCTCAACAATGTCTGGCTTGAATTCAGCCCCGGTCGGCAGTGTGATGCGGTTCCGCAATATTCGATTACTCCAGCAACTTATTCTCCTCATCTGACAGCAGGCGCGAGCGCGTCAAGAAGTGCTTTCCGGTACCATGATCAAGCGAGTCGGTTGCACCGGTATCATTGACCACATCGATGGTCAGTTGAGAACGCTTCCAGAGTTCGAACTTTTCATGCTCCACGTAAAAAGGCATGCCATCAAGGTTGTCCAGATAGACTTCGTCACTGCCGGCACTGAATTCGCCCAACGCATAACACATCAGAGTGCTACAGTCGTTAGGTCCTCCTGGTTGATAAAACAGCAATGGACCGTGCTTTTCCCGCAGCAATGCAAGTAGCGCCAATGCGCTGTCTGTCGCGACAACTCGTGTAAACAAATTTTCTGTCATAGGTTTCATAATGTTCAACGCGCAGTAGATATCTGGAATATGTATTGCAGCAGATCGGCATTCTCGTGACGCTGCAAAAAAGGGTCGGTACGCACTGCTTACCGTAACTAGCCACGTTCATGTTTGCAATAAACCCTATGCGGTTGAGCTACTTTGGGGTTAATTGATTCATAACCATAAGTACCATGCCGTTGGTGCAGCAATCATCATGCCAGGCCGGCTCGAAAATTTTTCTTGTCTCTGCAACCACGTCTTTCGGCCCGACATGGAGTGTTCAACAGCAAGACGCATTGGTTTCAGCGCATCTGTTTGTGCTAATCGGTAATCATTCATCACCCCAAACCGGGTGAGGCTTGAAATTAACGTATTTCTCCGCGAGGTATTTCGCGTCACATCCCTTTTGAAGTGTGCGTATCCACAATTGGAACGATACGTGCGCGCCTTTTTTCCAGCATGAGCGGCGCACATTTTTCATCGCTTGCATATACGATTACGCAATCCATGCACTGGAAGCATTCCTCGTATTGAATCTTGCCGTCCCGCGCAATTGCCTGATAGGCGCATTGGTGACGGCAAATTTGGCACGGCTTCCCGCACTCTTTTCGGCGCGGTATCCAGTCCAGTATCCGGAAACGCCCCAGCACTGCAAGGCCGGCGCCGAAAGGACATAAAAAGCGGCAGAAAAATTTGTACACAACCATGTTGGCCACGAGCAAACCAATGGCGTACAAAACAAAGGGCCAGGAGCGCATGAAATTGAGCGTAATTGCTGTCTTGAACGGTTCGATCTCAACGACCATGTCGGTGATGTGCGACGAAAAAATTGCGCTGACCAGAATTACCGCCAGCACTAGGTATTTAAGCCATTTCAGCCGGGTATCTGTTGTTGGCTTGAGCCGGATTTGCGGGAGCTTAAGCAACTTGCCGATTTTGGCCGTAAATTCCTGTAGCGCACCAAAAGGGCATAACCAGCCGCAAAATGTTCCGCGTCCCCACACCACCAGAGAGATGCAAACAAAGATCAACAGAATCATCGTGACCGGGTCGTAAAGAAAGTAACCGAGGCTGCGGACAGCTGCCACTGCCTGCAACAGGCCGGTAAGGTTAACTATGGACAGTTGACCCTGCGCATACCAACCAATGAAGAACAGGGTGAATAGGAGATAAAAATTCCTAAACGTTTTGAAACGGCGCTCTTCCGCAACCAGTATTTTTTGAAACACGAGCGCGAGTGTCAAGATCGCCAAGCCAATTATAAGAACGATAATTTCTCCCAGCTTGTCGTGCCAAATACCAACCCAGGATTTGTTGTCGCTCTCCGGCGCGGTATAAAAACGCGCAGGAAGCGTAAAACTGAAAGTAAAGTCCTGATTGATTTTCTCCGGGAAAATAATCCCTTTGTAGCGTGTCACCGGCAACACAAAATCGAGAGGCCTGGACGGATCCAGTCCTGCCTGACTGTTGATTTTAAAAACGGTGACGCTCCCCATTTCCATCCCCGAATTTGTCTTCACCTCAAGATCCAGATTCAAATCCCGCATTTCAATCGGCAAATTATCCTGTTTCAAAATAATCCGATCAGACGTGCCGCCACGAACAAAGTCCTCGGCGATAATGCTGTAGCGCCCTTTCGACATGATCAGAATGGCTTGATCTCCGGGTTCCAGCCTGTTTTGCAGTTTCTTCCATGCCGCTTCGCTCAATAAATTCCGGCCGATGCTCGGGACCGAAACATAAGCCATATATAAATCCAAGAAGGTATCTTTGGGGTGCGCGACTGCATCGGCATCCAGTCCACTTCCTTTGGTTCCGATAAATTTCTTTTCGATTTCGGCATTGCTCAATATGACATGCTCAATCAAACCGGAATTGACCAGATCGCTAATGCTGTGCGATTCCAAAACGTCCGGCTTGACCCGTCCCATCAACTCCGGATCGCGGCCTTCGGCAAAGCCGAGCTTCTTTCGCGCCACCCTGAGTGCAGAAGAAAGGATAGTTTGGTTAATAATGTGTACGGAAGCGGTCGCCTTTGTGATGCCGTCCAACTGGGCTGATTCATCTGACAAGTTCTTCGCACTATTGGAACCGGTCAATATCCTCATGTTTTGCTTGAGCGATAGGCCTTTATATTGATTGATGAATGAAATGAGCGGACCTTCACCAAGACCGTCGACAAAGACCGGTTCATGTTGCGAAAGAACTTTTACATCCAGGAAGCTGCCCTGCGGGTCGAGTGTGATCAAAAGATTGAACGGTACGCCGGCAAAACCCGGAATGGGCGCCAGATCGATTGATTCAAAGACATAACCTACCAATCTGTTTTCAGTGGCATTCTGTTGATAGATTGGCCATACCGGCGTGTTGATGTCCTTTTCACCCACAATATAGGGGGGCGGGTAGCGCTTTACCAATTCCTCGTGCGTCATCACACCGGCCAACGTGGCGGATGCGTTCAATAAACACAATAGACAGCCCAGGAATGACCAAAGCTGCACGACAGATGTCCGCCGTAAATTCCAATTGCGCAATATTGAATCGAGAAGGTGTGTCTGTTTTTTCATGCGTACGCCTTTACTTGAGACCAGCTATTTCTTCTGTATTAATATTATTTGCACAAGTAGGCATAATCTATGCCAATTCGTTGTTCAGCCTATCTCGTGGATGTGTTGCATTTTGAACATGGTCTTCAAATAAATAATTGTTCACGTTGTGTCTCGTAATGGAACGGTCGATCCATATTGTGACAGTCGACGTTCGTCATAAAACCCCGATTTCATCAATATCTCTGGAAGCCAAAATTTAATCCCAACGATAAAAATATCGCCAAAGACTCACACCTATAACGAAAATCCATTTTTTTAGAGACTTACGTTAGTAGTGGCCGATCCAAATGAGCAGCAGGACAAGTACCTTAAATGGGTGGCATGCAATTTGCCTTCAGGTTCCGCGCAGGTGCAATAAATTTCGTGACATTTCCGACTAAAACAGGGAGGTTGAATATGAATAAAAAGCTTTTAGGGGCACTGTTCAGCGTTTTGGTAAGCAGTTCTTTTGCAGCTCACGCAGCAGGCGTAACCGATGCGATGATTGAGAACGATGCCAAAACGACGAACGACGTGTTGTCGTGGGGGATGGGGACGGAAGCACAACGTTTCTCTCCATTGACGCAAATTAATACCAAAACCGTGAGCAAGCTCACGCCGGCTTGGTCGTTTTCGTTCGGAGGTGAAAAGCAACGCGGACAAGAGTCACAACCGTTAATTTATAACGGGAAAATGTTTGTAACCGCTTCGTATTCTCGCATCTATGCAATCGATATGAAGACCGGCACCAAGTTATGGAAATACGAACATCGTCTCCCCGAAGGGATCATGCCTTGCTGTGACGTTGTTAACCGGGGCGCAGCCTTGTACGACAATCTGGTAATTTTTGGCACGCTCGACGCGCAACTGGTTGCGTTGAATCAGGATACCGGCAAGATTGTCTGGAAAGAAAAGGTTGACGATTATGCTGCCGGCTATTCCATATCTGCCGCGCCACTTATTGCCAAAGGATTGTTGCTAACCGGTGTATCCGGCGGCGAATTCGGCGTCATAGGACGTGTTGAGGCTCGCAATCCGCGGACCGGCCAGCTAATCTGGATGCGTCCTATGATTGAAGGTCAAATGGGCTACAAGTACGATAAAGACGGTAACGCGACAGCAAACGGTGTTACCGGAACCACCAACAAAACCTGGCCTGGCGATACGTGGAAAACCGGCGGTAGTGCAACCTGGCTTGGCGGGACTTATGATAATTCGACCGGTCTGGCCTACTTTGGAACAGGGAATCCAGCTCCATGGAACAGCTGGTTGCGGCCTGGCGACAACCTGTATTCTTCGTCCACTGTTGCCCTGGATCTGGACTCGGGGCAGATCAAATGGAGCTATCAGACTACGCCGCACGATGGCTGGGATTACGACGGAGTCAACGAGTTTGTCACCTTCAACATGGATGGCAAACGGTATGGCGCAAAAGCAGATCGTAACGGTTTCTTTTATGTGATTGATGCCACCAATGGCAAATTGGAAAACGCCTTTCCATTCGTCAAGAAAATCACCTGGGCTTCCGGCATTGATCTGAAAACTGGCCGTCCTATTTACAATGAGAACGGACGTCCTGGCGATCCGACCAAAGGTAAAGAGGGCGAAAAGGGAGAGACCGTATTTGCTGCACCGGCTTTCCTCGGCGCCAAGAATCAGATGCCGATGGCCTATAGTCCGCAAACCAAACTGTTCTACGTTCCGGCTAACGAGTGGGGCATGGATATCTGGAATGAGCCAGTTACCTACAAGAAAGGCGGCGCTTTCCTGGGCGCGGGCTTTACCATCCATCCGATCTTCGATGATTACATCGGCGCTTTGCGCGCGGTCAATCCAAAGACAGGCAAGATTGAATGGGAAGTTAAAAACAACGCGCCGCTTTGGGGTGGGGTAATGACGACGGCCGGCGGCCTGGTGTTTTACGGAACGCCTGAAGGATACCTGAAAGCGTTGGACGCAAAAACAGGAAAAGAACTCTGGAAATTCCAGACCGGTTCCGGCGTTGTTGCACCTCCGGTGACATGGAAGGACGGTGATACCCAGTATGTTGCCGTAGTGTCCGGTTGGGGCGGTGCGGTACCGTTGTGGGGAGGTGAAGTTGCCAAGAAAGTCAACTTCCTGGAACAAGGTGGTTCAGTTTGGGTTTTCAAACTCTCATCCAAGTGATCACTTGATCCGATCAGATTATGTTTGAACTTGCCTGCTCGCCAAATCGCACAATGACGGAGCCTACGACTTCAAATTTTACCTGGCCGGATCAAACGCTAACCGATGATCATAAAACTGACATTAATTATTGATATCAATTTTTTAGGGGATTAAATTATGCAAATGAAAATTATCGCGCTTGCAATCGCTGGCGCATTCAGTGGTCTCGTTGCAGGTTCTGCCTTCGCTGACGCGACAATCTACGGCAACGCCGATATGGGCGTGGTCAGCCGCAGCGGCAGCAGCGGAAACGTCAATTCAAACGGTACCGCCACAACCCTGGATTCTGGTGTGTCTGGCGATAGCTATCTGGGTTTCAAGGGCAGCGAAGACCTCGAGAATGGTGTCAAGTATATTTTTGACGTCAAGGCTATCCTTGACTTCAGTTCACAGGCGAATAGCCCATCATCTAATGGTACAGCCGGGGGCACCCTGGCCGGGGGCGGATTGACATCCGGACACGCTTTTGTTGGCCTGACTGGCGGTTTTGGTACGGCCGTCGCCGGACGTCTTGACGGCGCTCGTTACACCTTTGCAGGTAAGTACAATGCGTTCGGTCTGGGGTCGGTCGGTGAATTTGCTGACCTGCAAATTCATCAGACTCGTGCAGACAACGCCGTTGCCTATATCTCCCCGACCTTCGCCGATGGCTTCAGTGTTCTTGCCGCATATACATTCAACCTGACTGGCTTGACACAAATTAAACCCGCCGCTACATGCTATACCGCTGGCTGTACACCCACTGCCAGCGCGATGGATGGCAACACTCATCTGTATGCGATTGCACCGCAATACAATAACGGTCCGATCAGTTTGACGTATGACTACGAAAAAGCTGATACGAATGGCGCCGCTCAGTCAGGTATTGCAATCAACGTCCTTGGCGGTTCTTACGACTTCGGCGTTGCCAAGGTTTTAGGCTATTGGGAATCAGTAAAGGATGACACTGCCTCCGTTTGGGATACGAAGAGCTGGACGCTCGGCGCGACTGCTCCTTTTGGCGGCAATTTCCTGGGCAAAGTTTCCTACGGCAAGATTAATGACGCTAACAACGGAACAGGTGTTTTAGGCATGGGTAACCTGAGCAAATTCTCCCTCGGTTTGGACTACACTCTATCCAAGGTGACTAACTTGTATGCGGATTTTGCCAAGATCGATAATGGGACAGGGGGAAAAGGCACGATGGCTTACTCAGGCTATACCAACTCACTTGATGGTGGTCCAGGTGCGGCAACTGGTTTCGGTAGCACAGGCGTCGACTTTGGTCTGGCACACAAGTTTTAATTCTAACTTAGTCCAGTTTCTTAGTTGAGTTGAACGGCCACCTTCGGTTGGCCGTTCTTTTTTTTCGCACCCGGAATCAGCGTGATCTTAGAATTTATTCCGCATGCCTTTATAGGCCTGTTGTATGTAATGATCGCACCAGCACCGTGCTGCATATTATTTTCTGTTCTCGTTTTGCGATTCATATGAGTGCTCTTGGCTCATGCAGAACGAATAGTGATTGTATTGATGCCGGATCGCTTAACAACCACCTGCTAAAGCAAGCGGGTTATGCAGCCGGGCGCAAGATCAAGGTTATCTTGTTCGCAGGCTAAATGCGCAACACCAGCAAAGCTGGGTTATGGTTTATTCTTCACCTCGCGCTTACTGAACTTTCAGGGCTTAAACCAACGGGTAAAAGCCATCGGTTTAAGCCATGTGATCGATAATACGAGCCCTCAAGTAATACAAAGTATTTTTAAAACTTGTAAGTGGCCTTGCCCCCGGCTAACCAATTGCGCCCGGGCGCACCTTCGTAAAACTGGCTGGCTGCCTGGTTGACGATGACTGAGCCCACATAGAAGCGGTCGAACACGTTATCGACTCGTGCAAACTCAGTCAGTGACCAACCACCGATATTTTGTCTGACAATCGCCCGCAGATTCATAATCCCGTAGCCACTTGAATAAGCCTGGTTCAAGTCATTTGCCGCAATACTGCCTGCAGCTCTCCCCTCGACCCCATATTCAAGAGATTTATCCGGCTTGCGCCAAACCATTTCGGCAAATAGCCCCTGTCTGGGCACACCGGGTATTCTATTGCCGTTGTTGACTGTAACCTGTCTAGTGTTAATTGTTTCCGTGTAAGCCTGCTCAACTGTCGCATTGACCAAAGTATAGGCCATGCTTGCCTGCAATTGATAGGGCAATTGCCACTGCGCATCCAGCTCCATTCCTTTGCGACTTGTCTTGGGTGCATTCATAAAAGCAGTCTTACCGAAATTGCTCGAAGCTACGACGATATCATCCGTTGTCTCAGCATCAAACAAGGCAACCTTAACCTGCGCAACACCGGTAATTTCGCTCTTGGATCCAATCTCCAGTTGCTGCGTGCGTGCTGCCAGCAAGCCGATGTTGCCTGTATTTGGTACAGAACCGGGAGCCGCATTCACATAAGCTGGGCTGTAGAAAACCTGGTTAAGCGTGGGAGTGTCAAATCCTGAGCCATATGACAGATATACATTTGTATTTTCCTGCACATAATATTGCGCGGAGGCCATGCCGGTCATTGCTTGATAATCATGGGAGCCCAAAGTGGGTAGCGAATTCTCACTGATTGCGCTCAATGTGGTTTTCGATTGCCGTGCGCCCGCCGTGAAAGCAAGCCGATCTGTCGGGCGCAATTCGCCCTGGATATATTCGTCCAGATTCCGCGCTTCCATATCGTATACCTGGTCGGTGGTTGGTGAGACCACCTGTTGCCCGGCATTATTGTTGAAGGTGAGCCGATGATCCTTATTCTGGTTGCTGTCTACGCCGGTGACCAGTTTTAACGGAATGGATCCAATTTCCCCTGTATGAAGCCATTTACTATTCATACCATAATACTGCCGATCCAGATTGATTACGCCATTGAATGTTGTGGCAAGATATTGAATAACGTGGCGGTCACCGTAATACGGGGTTAGCGTAATCGAATCGCTTTCACTGATACGCTGGGTTATCACCAGCCCACCCTGAGCCTGATCAACGCTTTTGCGCGTGTCAAAAGCCAACGCTCCCGTACCGGCAGCACGGGGATCACTCCGCAACTGCGAAGCTGTCAGGCCGAGAGGATCCGATGCGCTCAGATTGACGTTATTAGCGACTACTGTCACCGAGGTGTTTTCGCCAAATTTCAAGACCAGCTTGGCATTCTCGTTTTTTCGATCAGCGTTGCTATGATCACGGTAACCATCGGTATGCAAGGCACCATCATCCAGCACGTAATTGATGTTGTTCTTTTCTCCATCAATCTTAAGTCCATACTTGACCTGTCCGTAAGATCCGACTGAGAAATAGGGTGTAGCCTCCGCACCCGGTTTTCCGTTTTCCGTAAACACATTGATAACCCCGCCGGCCGAGTTCCCGTACAGTACAGAAAACGGACCGCGCATGACTTCTATATGATCCGCAGAAGCAAGATCGACATGAGAAATCTGACCCTGACCATCCGCTGCCGTACCTGGTATGCCGTCAACAAATATCTTGATGCCACGCGAACCAAAGGTTGAGTTGGCACCAAAGCCGCGGGAGGAAATCAATAGGTCCTGTGCATAGTTTTGACGGTTCAACGCAAAAATTCCGGGGACGCGTTGAAGTGGCTCAGACAGATTTTGTTCCGGTTGCCCGTCATGAATCTGCTGAGAATTCACCACGCTGATAGAAGCTGCTGTGTCCATGATGCGCTGCTCGGTTCTGCTGGCGGTTACCACCATCGTATCGAGCTGGTTATCTTGTGCGCCTGCATTGGTTTCGACCAGCGGGAGCATGCAGAGCAGGACAGTCTTTGCAACAGCACGCCTGCGCAACTGGATAGCTTGATTAATGCCAATATAATTTGAGTTATTCATCGTATTTTCATGTGGGTGAGTTGATCGGAATACCTGCATGGTGCATGGCAAACCATGCAAATAGTGTGCCACTTGATTCGAGGTAATCAGTTAAATGAGATCAACAATGGCATAACGTACAGCCGCAGCAATTCCGTCTAATAAAATTCAGACTGTCTGTTTATATGATGGGCACTACGTAACGCGATCAACGTATACGGAGCATTATTTCTTGGTCGCGTTGTGGCGATAGATGGTATTGCGTGATACGCCAAGCATTTTGGCGGTCGCCGATACATTGCCGTCGTTCTCTTCCAGAATCTTTTGAATGGTGGAAATTTTTATTTTCTCAAGATTGGCATGGCTGATGATCGAGTGATCGGCGATATTGACGGTTTCATTTCTTTCGATGCTATCGCCAATGCATTCGGTCTTGGAAGCTTCGACATCTTCAAGAAAATCATCCGGCAAATGTTCGCGCCGTATCTCCTTTTCATCACCGGCAATTACCATTGCCGTGCGCAAAAGATTCGACAACTGGCGAAAGTTTCCCGGCCAGCGATGACGCTTGAACAATTTCATAATTTCAGGCGAAACCACATGGGGAACACCGCTTGGTTCGGCAGCGAGAATTTTTTCTATCACAGGTTCGAGATCGGTTCGTTCGCGAAGAGGGGGCAGTCTTACCACCAATCCGTTGATACGGTAATACAGGTCTTCGCGAAATTCATTCTTGGCTATCATGGCCCGCAGATCGCAATTGGTTGCGCAGATCAGTTCGACATTGACGGCTATTGATTGGGTACTGCCAAGCGGTGTGACCAGGCGTTCCTGAAGTACGCGTAACAGACGTGACTGAAGATTGAGCGGCATATCGCCAATTTCGTCCAGAAACAGAGTTCCCCCGTTGGCTTGCAAGATTTTGCCAATACTGCCTTTCTTGCGGGCACCGGTAAAAGCGCCATCTGTATAACCAAACAGTTCCGACTCGATCAATGTCTCCGGAATGGAAGCGCAATTTACCGCGACGAATGGACTCTTCGACCGCGGAGAATCGTTATGAATCGCCTGCGCAAGCAATTCCTTGCCGGTGCCAGTTTCGCCCACAATCAAGATGGGAATGTCGCGTCCCAGCACCTTTTTGACTTTGTCGATTACTGCCGCGAGCTGCGGGTCGCCGGTGTTCAAATAACGTAAACAGGACAGTCGTCGGCTGTCTTGCTGAACTTCCTTTTGCTTTTGTTCGTGAGTAGCCGTATTGGCAACATGCTGGAATGCGTTATTGGTGCGATTTAATTGCGCACGACTGAATACCCGTATGCCATTATGTAAACAAAGACTCAACAGGCCGGGTGTCGCAGTGCGGTAATGGTCAAACAAAGAGGAAACCGGCAAACCAAACAGTGAACTAAATGTGTGCGATTGAAGCGCAACCAGCGAAAGGCCTAGCTGGAATTGACCAACCCTGTTGGCGGAAAGGAAGCGACCAGCGGGAGTGAATGATGCGATGCCCTCCATCAAGGTTCCGATAAATTCCGGACGCGGATGAAAATGCAAGATGATTGCGTCCTCAAATGCCGACAGGAACAATTGATTTTCGATCATTTGCGCGGACATGCGTACCAGTGCCATCGTATGTTTGTGATAACTGCGTTGGTCACCGGAAACATCCAGTACGCCGATCACTTTGCCTTGGCAGTCTATGATGGGTGCAGCAGAGCAAGTCAGGAAATGATTGGCACACAAATAATGTTCGTCAGCATGGACAAGCATAGGCTTTTGCTCAGCAATCGCGGTTCCGATTGCATTTGTACCCTTGCTTTCTTCCGACCAGGCGACACCGGGACTGAGCGCGACACGATTCGCTTTTTCCAGGAAATCATCGTCACCCAATGAATGCATGATCACACCATTGGCATCGGTCAGAAGCACCATGTTGTGGGTATTGAAGATTTGCTCGTAGAGTGTTTCCATTACCGGCACCGCATGCGTGTGCAAGCGCTGGTTTTTTTCAATCAACAGGGACAAATCAGTGCGGTGCAGGGGGCTGAACTCCGGCTTTACTTTTTTGTCCAGACCATAGGCAGCGGAGCGCTGGTGCGATTCTTCTATCATGATGAGGCTATCGCAGACAGAAAGCGTACTTGATGTGGGCTCCATAGTTTGCCCGCTGGGCAATTGCGAGGGCTCTGATGAGTTCATGTTGGAATTACTAATTCCTTGGTTTTTTTCCCGCTTCATAAATCAGCTACCTCCTCCCCGCAGTGAGAGTTAATTATTTTTTTACAGGCTGTTCCTTGGCTAATGTTGAATGAGAGAACTGTTTCGTTATGATTCATAACGAAACATGACTCGCGCATGTGACCCAATGCAGCTTGAAGAATGGAATGCGCAATGCATAAAGACGCCAGAACGGCGCAAGCTCCAATCATGCTACGCGCGTAGCGCGTAGCATGCAAGACTACAGATACGTCGCCCAAGCAGTATTAATTTTTATTTATCTTCCGATGGGAAGTTGAACTTTACAATCCAATGTTTACCATATGGTTTATTTTGGAAATTTCAACCCAAGCACTTCATTCCGTAGAGATTCTTGCATTGCATCAAAGCGATAGTTGACAACGCACAAGTTGCGACGCCAGTTAAGCTGGTGAATGGACTTGAAGCAAACAGCCACGCACCCGATTCCACCTCTACGCGTTCTTATCTTAATCTTTGGTGTAGTAACCGACTCCAAGCAGCACGTTGCCCACGCGCTGGATCAAGGAGTGCTTGTTTTCTATGGCGTTGGTCGCCGGATTACGCCAGACGTAGTCGATAGTTCCACCATCATTTTGTTTTGCGAGTTCAATCATCTTTTTGAAGATAGGTTTGCCAGCTGCATCAGTCAACTCGCGTACATCTGTTCCTGTAAGGTAAGGTGCAGCGCCGGAGGCGCGATACTTTCCATCATCCAGGCCGATGGCAAAAACATACTCGTCTTTAATGACGAAACCGCCCGCGGGATCATTGAATGCCGCATATGCGGTCTTGCCGCCAGATTTTTTCAGGAATGCAACTGCCCTGTGCAGCATGACTGTCGCTTCTTCGAGCGATGCACGGTGGATGTAGTAGCCAACGCAGACTAGATATTTACCCACTTTGCGAAATTGGGTCGTCGTGTTTTCTATTCGATTATCGATACTGTTCAGCCAGTGGTATTCGATTGCTCCGGACTCGCTGGTCTTGGCAATATCCAGCATGTCGCGAACGATATTAATGCCGGATGCATCACTCAGATTGAGCACATTTGTGCCGACCAACGAGCTTGAAGCGCCACCGCTGGCATACATAATTCCATCAAGTCCAACAACAAATACATAATATTCATTGCTAACGAATGGGCCTTGGCGATTGCTGAACACACCAAAAGAATTTTCCGGACCATTTTTCTGCAGATAATCAACGGCGCGATCCAGCAATGCTGTAGCTTGCTTGATTTCGGCACGCTCGATGGACCCTTTATGCTTCAGGGAAGGGGGCGGCGGCATGTTGTCAGCAGCATATACAATGGATGCACCAAGCAGAGGCAGAACCAGAAAATTTGCGAGTTTGAATTTCATTATCTATTTACTCCAATTAGAAAGTAAACGCCGACTGCGTCATATTCCTGACGATGCCAGAGAGTACTAGGCATCAGCAGACAGGCAAGACGCATGAGCGATTTCACAAGTCAGGGCGCGAAACACCGTTGAAATCTCATGGCGTGACCAACTCCACTCCATGCTTGGCGAATATTTTAGCCATCTCCCCGGACTCGACCAATTCATTGGTTGAGTCTCGTAACAATTTGATAAGCTCGGTGTTATCCTTCTTCACTGCCATTCCAACAATCCAACCTGCGGGTGGCAAACGTTGAAACTCGACCTTGCTTATTTGAAAATTGGGATCGTTTCTCAAAACCGATTCAATTTCGGAGCGGGTAGCGAGAACCCCATCCAGTTCGCCGGCCTTGAGTTGTTCAAGCGCTTCCGTAGCAGTCGAATAGATCTTTACATTCTCACGAAACTTGCCGTCTTCAGCACCAAGCATCAGGACAGCACTCATGGAAACCTTTTCGACGCCTATCTTTTTGCCTGCCATCGAATCGAGATTCGCGAAATCTGGCACCTTGCGTATATCTCTCACCAGACGAACCGTCTCGCGATGATACGGTGCAAAAATTTCAACTTTATCATTTTGCGCCATCAGCCTCCGATCTACCGGCACGTGCAGCAGAACATCAGCCGGACCATATCCGAGATAGTGGCCCTTCCAAACCATATTTCTCAAATCATCATTTACATCATCGCCGGCCTGAAATGGAAGCAAGCTCAGTTTCAGCCCCAATTTTTTTGCCAGTGCGTTCGCTATATCAATATCGATGCCCTCGTCACTCGCCGAATAGGGTGCGAAATCTTTATATACAGCGACCTTCAACGTACCGGATTGTTTGATTTTCAAATACTCGCCCTCGGCTCGCGCTGATGAGACTGAGCTTAAGCACGCGAGCGATAAAATGGCAGCGAGTACTTTAAAAGTAAAATTGTTCATCATATGCACTCTTTTCTTTGTATAAGCAATATTAAACAATCAGTATCAATTGACGCTTTCGAGGTGATTTATGCAATACGTTTCGATTATTGGGTTACCCGCAATGACTCAAGATATGTCTTGATAGCCCACATAGCTTCCTGATTTAAAAAGCCTTCAAACGGTGGCATGTACACAGCGCCATTGCGTACTTTTCCGTGGCGAATAGAGACCAAAAAATATTTATCTGTCTCTATATAACAAGCTTTCTTCTTCGCATCATTGAGATCTGTGCAATCACGATCCAATAGCCGCAAATCTGGCGCAATACCGCCCGATTGGGCTTGCAGTCCATGGCAACGTGCGCAATTTTGGGCATACGCTGATGTTCCTATTCTCGTCGCTTCCTTTTGTCCACTGTAGGGATTTTCATCAAGCCATTCCGACCCCAACACAGGCAAAGTTTTGGTATCCACTGCTTGAGGTGTCACGTCTCCATGAGCCGAAGCAAGTGATGGACTCAATGCGACAGCCAACAATGAACAAGCAAAGATTACGTTTCTATATTGTTTCATTTATAACCTCCTCCATATCACTTTTAAAGAATGGTCAACATATTGCAATAGCCATGCCAATCAGAGTTTAATTGGCTTCGGTAATGCATTGATCGTGTCCTACATGACTTGTAGAGGCGTTCAAAATGGAATTGGGGATAGGCTTTATTAAACCAGGCACGGCAAACATACTTGTCTCATTGCTATGTATTTGTCCCATTTGTGAACAGTTCAAATCCATATGACGGAGAACAAGTGCTACAAAAGACAACAGAATTGTAAAATTCTATGCAGAACGGTTAGGAGATTGACAGAGATAAGATGGAAATATCTATTGTCATTGTGTCGATGCTTGTTAGCTTCGGCATTTGGGTTACCGGGACTGGGCTATAAAATGGATCGATTAAAAGCCAGATTATCGATATTTCTAATTTCCCTAATGAGCGAGAGTATCCAAGGGTAGAGGATCCCAGATTGTCCAGTAGCCCGAAAACTCGTCATCCCCCCCGCAGGCGGGGTTGACCGTGGAAATGGAATATCTGGTGAAAACTAATCAAGGGCGATCTAAACTACCCATCGATTTTGGGAAAGTTACGATACCCCATGGCATTCCGCTGTCGCTAATTTGTTTGGTAACTTCCAATCGGTTAGCATCAATTACCAATATCTCGTTGGATTTTCCGCAAGCCAGCAGAATTTGTTGATTATCCGGTGTAAAGGTGAAGTGCCAGCAACGGTCGCCGGTAGGAATATCTTTTATTTTCGCCCAAGTTTTGGCGTCAAAGACTTGTAATGCCTTCTCCTTGTTGGTAGCGACAAATACTCGCTTTCCATCATAGTCAAAAGATACACCATACGGTGTTTTCCCAGTAGCAACTTCCTTGATCAGCTCGAAATTCTTATCAAGAACAAGCAATTTTGCGGAAAACTCCAATGTAGTCACATAAACACTACCATCTGGAGATAACTTAATGCCACGCGGACGTTCTCCGTACTGTGATAGGGAAATATTCTTGAGCAGTTTGCCGGAGTTTACGTCATGTACGCTAATGGAGTTGTCCGATTCGTTGGCGACAATAATTTGATTTCCATCTTTGGAAATCTCAACCCCCTCGGTCTCTGGCCTACCTACGATATCAACTAAAATCTTGCCAGTTGTCAGGTTAACTACTGCTACGTGGCCAGGAACTTTATCGTCGCCGCCAGTCTCTCTTTTATCCATTGAACCTTGTTGAGGAATCTTGCCGGCCTTGAAGCTTGGTTCGAAAGTGACGAAAGCAATATCACCGCGAACTCGTACAAACTCAGGGTTCTTTCCTATAACGACGTGTTTGACCAGTCTGCCTGTCGCTGTGTCGATCACGGAGATGTTGCCGTCGTCTTTGTTGGCAGTCACCAGCCATTTTCCATCTTCAGTCACGCCGATTCCGCGAGGCCCCTTAGCATCTATATCCAGGACTCCCTTGATTTCCATGGTTTCAAGGTCAACGACTGTGACGGCTCCTTCTTGGTCGGAAACATAGGCAATCCCTTTGCTTCCGGCAAATGCGGAAAAAGGCAACACCATCAGTAACACCACAATTCGAAAATACGTTTTTGGGGACTCGCGGCTCATTTTATGGTCTTCCTATTGAAAATTGGAAATCGATAGTATCCGGAAATGTTCTGCAAAACGATCGGTTCAATGATACCCCCGTTCTTAAACGTGCGTGTCTCATATGCCACACTGGTATATTCAATGCGTCGGTGGCGATACCACTACTTTAGTAAAGTCGTTTGTTTCAACCGCCACAGCTTCCAGAGTTTTAACGAACCGATAAACCAGATTAAGATCGAAAGTAAGTATCAGCAATACCCGCGTTGCATAGACAATGAACGAATTGATTGAATGTCGATTACGGCAAATCCATTTTTGACATTGGCATCTGCAAATTTGAACAGTCGCTGACCGGAATGAAAATTAGCGGGTTTTCCCGCTGCCATTAAGCTGAGACTCGGTTTCAAAAGTTTTCGTATCCAGAATCAACGGAAGGTTTCCTTTGCCGGCATCCAGAACAATAGTCTTGCTGTTGGGCGATTGGGCGAGTTTCTCGATGGCTTCGATCTGCTTCCACTGAAGGAGCGCATCAGTTAACCCTTTGCCGATCAGTTGCTGATAATCGGCTATCCCGGCAGCCTCAATCTTCTTGCGCTCCGCTTCCTTCTTTTCCTTATCAAGCACAAATTGCATCGCGAGTGCCTTTTGCTCTTGCTGAAGTTTCAACTCGATGGCTTCCTGGACGACCTTTGGCAAGTGAACGTCGCGGATCAATATTCCATCCACCTGGACATGTTTGGACTGAAGCTTCCTGTTAACCTCGGCAAATATTTCCCTTTCGACTTCCTCCCGTTTTGTCGAGTAGATCTCTTCCGGACTGTAGCGACCTACAACCTTGCGCGCCCCGCTACGGAGAAGTGGACCAAGGAGGATCCGATAATAGTCCGGTCCGATCTCTGTCTGAAGAAGATAAAGCTCGGAATCGACGGGTTTATAAAGGATCGAAGTATCCAGGATTATGGAAAGTCCATTGTTGGCCAGAACATCAAGGCTTTCCTGATGTTCCTGTTCTCGCAGATCGTATTGATAGATTTCACTGAAAGGAGAGACGATGTGGAAGCCTTCTCCGATGGGCTCTTTCAATGTCCCACTGCCGGGAGTCCATTCGATGGCCCCCATTCCGGATTTGACGGTCGTGCAGGCCGACAATGAAAACACTACACAGCCCATGACAGCCATAAGTAATGAGTTCTTCATATAACCTCCTGTCATTCCATGCAAACCAGACTGTCGATTTGCGCGCCGTCATTCAGGCGCCGCATCCAGGAGTAGGCGTCCCAGAACAACCCACCCGCAGACCGGAATAATTATAGGGAAGCATCGCGATGAACTGGATGAATTAAATTTCATGGATCATGCATGCCTCCATACTCATTCAATTTCATTTCAAGCGACGTGCAGAAATATGCTGAATTCCAATTGAGGAGATTTCAGCAGGATCAGTCGGCATTCTGGTGTCAAATATTTCAGAAAGCGTAGTCAAGTTTCAAGTCGGGCGGTTGTCCGGTCTGGCAGACTGGCCATATTGACCATGCTTTAAACAGGGCTCGTTCCGGGCCTTGCTTGGCAAACGTACTGAAAGGCCCGGGTGCGACGTCTCCGGCCTAAGGAGAGCTATATCGCTTTAATGGCTTTTCAATGAGCAGTCTTGTCTGCCAGTCTTTAGGCTATGCCTCATTGCAAAAAGGCTGACCTGTTCTCAGTCTTCGATGGTTTCATAAGTTTCGACCTCTCGGGACTCAAGGTATTGAATGGCGTGGCCGAATACATGGGTCTGGAAGTACTCGGAAGCCTTGTGATCTTCGTACGCCCGTATATCGGTATATTGTTCGTACAGAAAGAACCGTGTGGGATCCTGTGACGAAACCTGGGCTTGATAGAACAAATTTCCCGGCTCACTGCGCGACAATGGCGTCATGATTTCGATGACTCCACGAATGCGTCCCTCTTCGCCGGGCTTTGCCTTCCAGATTGCGGCGACTACGAATGCCATGATGTATCCCTTTCTCTGATTCGGATGCCTAGGGGCGATTGAGCTCGACAGCTTCAATAACCATTGAATCCCGGCAGCCGGTTTTATACTTTATGTTCGTGCAATCCTATCCGATCTGCCGCACCAACACATTGCATGGTGCACATTGCCAGTGCACGGGTGATCGGGGTTTTCAGGAGAATTCCTTTATAACCAGGCACTCGTATCTTGGCTCGCTTATTGCTGCCCTTCATCATAAACAGGGAGCGCAAGTTGAAACGAATTCTAATCATAGATGATGTCCGGGATCGGGCGGCGTGGCTGAAAGCCAGTCTTGAACTGGCCGAATTCGATGTCGTCGGGATTCTCGCCTGGGAGCAGGTGGACGAACGCTCGATACAGGCGGCCGCAGCGGACGTGATCATCGTGGATGCCAATGCGCCGGGGCGGGATACGCTTGAGCAGATCAGCCTGATGTCTACCACGCTGGAAAAACCGGTGGTTGTACTGAGTGCGCGGAATGACCAGCAGAGCATCCAGGAAGCGATGCGCGCCGGTGTCAGCGCGTACGTGGCGCATACGATACAAAGCGAAGATCTGAGCGGCATCATTCATGTGGCGGCGGCGCGATTCCTGGAGCATAAGCGCTTGCGTGACGAACTGAAGGAAGCGAAGAGCCAGCTCGTCGAACGCAAGCTGGTGGACCGGGCCAAAGGAATATTGATGGCCGACCACGGCTATAGCGAACCGGAAGCCTATAAACGGATGCGCGATATGGCGATGAGCAAGGGAAAGCGTTTGGCGGAAATCGCAGAGGCGATCATTTTTGCCAAGGAATTGAGTGCTTGAAAAAGGTGCGTCGAACGGCCAATCGGGCAACCGATGCACCAAAGAAGGTCTTGAATAGTTGCCCGTCCATCCGGACTGATAGTCGCAACCTGCATATATCCTGATGATTGAATTGCCGATTAGTGAGTGTTCTGCATTCTGGCACGACTGTTGCTGAACATTGACTGTCAACGAATCAACGGCGGTTCGGAGGATTTGCAATACAGGACAAAGGCGTCCCACTGCGTACACACGCAGTCGGACGCCTTTTTGATTTTCGAGCCACGAAATTCCCTTACAGGAGATTGGAAGATGAATAAGCCAACCGAAGAAACGACGAACAGCGAAACAACGGTAGCAGCAAAGACGCAATCTCCTGAACAAAACGGTCGGAGGGACTTCATGAAACAGACAGGGGCAATTCTGGGCGCGGCGGGAATCATGTCGATGGTACCGATGGGGACTCGTGCGGTCGCTTGGGCCGGCGGATCAGACGCGCCCGAACTCAAGGAGGTCAAGATCGGTTTCATCCCCTTGACCGATTGTGCCTCTGTCGTGATCGCTTCCACAATGAAATTCGACGAAAAGTATGGCATCAAGATCATCCCATCCAAGGAAGCATCCTGGGCGTCCGTTCGCGACAAGGTGGTTAACGGTGAGCTGCACGCGGCACACGTGCTTTACGGCCTGGTTTATGGTGTACACCTCGGCATAGGCGGTCCCAAGAAAGATATGGCGGTCTTGATGAGCATCAATAACAACGGCCAGGGCATCACGCTTTCCGACCAGCTTAAAGATAAAGGTGCGACCACCGGAGACAAACTGAAGAAGCTCATCGAAACGGACAAGCGCGACTACACCTTTGCGCAGACCTTTCCCACGGGCACGCACGCGATGTGGCTGTATTACTGGTTGGCCAGTTACGGTATCGATCCGCTCAAGGACGTAAAAAACATCACCGTACCGCCGCCCCAGATGGTTGCCAACATGCGCGTCGGCAACATGGACGGATTCTGCGTTGGCGAACCCTGGAACAATCGCGCCATCGCAGACAAGATCGGATTCACCGCGGCGACTACACAGGATATCTGGAAAGACCATCCGGAAAAGGTCCTGGGTACGACGGCTGAATTCGCGCACATGTATCCCAACACGGCCCGGGCCATGATCATGGCCATGCTGGAAGCCTCAAAATATATCGACGTCATGGCCAATCGCCGTGGCGTCGCAGAGATCATCGCCGACAAGTCGTATATCAACTGTCCGGTGGACATCATCAATCAACGCATGGAAGGCCAATATGAGGACGGTCTGGGCAGGAAATGGAGCGACCCGAACTACATGAAGTTCTACAACGACGGTGCGGTCAACTTCCCATACCTGTCCGACGGCATGTGGTTCCTCACCCAGCACAAGCGTTGGGGCCTGCTCAAGGAAGATCCGGATTATCTGGGCGTCGCCAAAAAGATCAACCAGATCGACTTGTACAAACAGGCGGCATCCCAGGTGAAAGTGCCTATCCCCAAAGATGTATTGCGCACGTCCAAGCTGATCGACGGGACGGTCTGGGACGGCAAGGACCCGAAAAAATATGCAGCCAGCTTCAAGGTGAGAGCATGATAAAGATCAACAAATACCTGGCCGAGGATATGGTTCCGCCCCTCATCGGCATGGGATTGTTCATCCTTGTCTGGGCACTGCTGGCGCACAACAGCGAAGCGCTGCCGGGGCCGGTCAAGACCTGGCATTCGGCCGTCAGCCTGTTCAGCGATCCGTTCTATCGGAAAGGGCCGAACGATCAGGGCATAGGCTGGAACATCCTCAATTCGCTGGGACGGGTCGGCATCGGTTTCGGGCTGGCTGCGCTGATCGGCATTCCGCTCGGGTTCATGATCGGGCGCTTTGGCTTCCTCGACAAGATGACCTCGCCCATCGTGAGCATGCTCAGGCCGGTATCTCCGCTGGCCTGGCTGCCCATCGGTCTGCTGGTATTCAAGGCGGCCAATCCGGCAGCCATCTGGGTGATCTTCATCTCCAGCATCTGGCCGATGATCGTCAACACCGCGATGGGGGTGCGCCAGTTGCCGCAGGATTACCTGAACGTGGCGCGGGTACTCAACCTGTCGGAGTGGAAGGTCTTCACCAAGATATTGTTCCCGGCCACCTTGCCCTACATGCTGACCGGCATACGTCTTGCGATCGGCACCGCATGGCTGGTGATCGTTGCGGCGGAAATGCTGACCGGCGGGGTGGGCATCGGATTCTGGGTGTGGGATGAATGGAACAACCTGAACGTCGAGCACATCATCATCGCGATATTCGTCGTCGGCATCGTCGGCCTGCTGCTGGAGACGATGCTGGTCCAGATCGCCAAACGATTCAGTTATTGATCGGGAACGCCATGAAAAAGTATGTGCAAATAGAAGATGTGCAGATGTCGTTTGAGACCAGACAGGGCACTTTCGTCGCGCTCAAGGACATCGACCTCAAGATCGATCCGGGCGAATTCGTCACGCTGATCGGGCACTCGGGTTGCGGCAAATCCACTCTGCTTAACCTGATCGCCGGATTGCTGATGCCGACCGACGGGATCATGCTCTGTGCAGATCGCGAGATCGCGGGGCCCGGCCCGGATCGGGGAGTGGTGTTCCAGAACCATTCCTTGTTGCCGTGGCTGACCTGCTTCGAGAATGTCCTGCTCGCGGTGGAACGCGTATTCGGCGCCACGGAAAACCGGGAACAGCTCCGGCAGCGCACCGGCGCGGCGCTCTCACTGGTGCACCTGAGCCATGCGGAGCACAAGTATCCGCACGAGATCTCCGGCGGCATGAAGCAGCGCGTCGGCATCGCACGGGCCCTCTCCATGCAACCCAAAGTATTGCTGATGGACGAACCGTTCGGTGCGCTGGATGCGTTGACGCGCGCACATCTGCAGGATGAGCTGATGAAGATCGTGAAAGAGACGAACAGCACCGTGGTGATGGTCACGCACGATGTGGACGAAGCAGTGTTGTTGTCCGACCGCATCGTGATGATGACCAACGGCCCGGCGGCGACCATAGGCGAAATCCTGTCAGTCGATCTGCCCAAACCGCGCAATCGCCTGGCATTGGCGAACGATGCGCGCTACCACCAGTTGCGGGGCGCGGTGCTGGAGTTCCTGTATCAGAAGCAGGCGAAGGAAGCGGCCTGACTTCACCGGCTGAAAGCAGCAGCGACAAATAACGGAAGCGACCCAACGGCGGGTTGTGAGCCCGGAAAGTATCAACGACAAAGGCGTCGTTCCGGCTTGCAGCCGGGCGGCGTCTTTTTATTGAGAGGAGTGGATGATGAAAACGAACAGGGTAAGACTGGTAGTGATCGGCAACGGTATGGCAGGTATCCGCACCATCGAGGAATTGCTCAAGATGTCCGCGGATGAATTCGACATCACGGTGTTCGGCGCAGAGCCGCAGCCCAATTACAACCGCATCCTGTTGTCGCCGGTGCTGTCCGGCGAGATGTCGTTCCAAGACACGATCCTGAACGACTGGAGCTGGTATGAGCAGAACCATATCACCCTGCATGCGGGGAAAACGGTGACTAGGATCGACCGGATCGGCTGTGCAGTCGAGACGGCAGACGGGTTGACCGTGCCCTACGACCGCCTGCTCATTGCAACGGGCTCCAACCCGATCATGCTGCCGGTTCCCGGCATCGGCCTGCCCGGCGTGTTGAGCTACCGCAGCATCGTCGATGTCGAGAGCATGCTGGGCATGGCCGCAGCGGGCAGGCGTGCGGTCGTGATCGGAGGCGGCCTGCTCGGGCTGGAAGCGGCAAACGGCCTGTCGCTGCGCGGCATGGATGTTTCGGTCGTGCACCTGTGCGAATGGCCGATGGAGCGCCAGCTGGACAAGATTGGTGGTGACCTGCTGAAGGACGCATTGGAAAAACGCGGCCTGAAGTTCTATCTGTCGCGGCAGACCGAGGCCATACTCGGCAAGACGGCCGTCACTGGCCTGCGCTTCAAGGACGGCGAGGAGATCCCGGCCGACATGGTCGTGATGTCGGCCGGCATCCGCCCCAATATCGCGCTGGCCAAGTCGGCCGGAATCCACTGCGAACGCGGCATCGTGGTCAGCGACACCATGCAGACTTACGATCCGAAGATCTATTCGGTGGGCGAGTGCGTGCAACATCGCGGACAAACCTACGGACTGGTCGCACCCTTGTTCGAGCAGGCCAAGGTTGCCGCAAATCATCTGGCCCGTTATGGCGGGATGCGCTACGAAGGCTCTTCGATATCGACCAAACTCAAGGTGACGGGCATCGATCTGTTCTCTGCCGGAGACTTCAATTCCGGCGCACTGGACGAAGAGATGCTGCTGCAAGATTCCGCACGCGGCGTGTACAAGAAACTGGTACTGCGCGACAACAAGTTGCGCGGCGCGGTGATGTACGGCGATACCGTGGATGGCCCGTGGTATTTCCAGATGATGCGCGACGGAACGGATGTGTCCGAATTGCGCGAACATCTCCTGTTCGGGCAGGTGCATATGGGGGATTCCGGCTTGGGTGGTGTATCGAGCGTCGCAAACATGCCGGATACGGCCGAGATCTGCGGATGCAACGGCGTATGCAAGGGTGCGATCGTCAATGCCATCGTCGACAAGAAGCTGTTCACGCTGGAAGAGGTGCGCGCGCATACCAAGGCATCCGCCTCGTGCGGCTCCTGCACCGGACTCGTGGAAGCGCTGTTGGCGAACACGGTGGGCGGCGATTATTCCGCCAAGCCGAGCAAAAAGCCGATCTGCGGCTGCACCGAACATGCGCACCAGGATGTGCAACAGGCGATCCGCGAGCTCGGCGTGAAGACGATCCGCGACCTGATGCAGGCATTGAGTTGGAAGACCCCGGACGGCTGCCATGTGTGCCGCCCCGTGCTGAACTACTATCTGCTGGCCGCATGGCCGGGCGAATACGAGGACGACAGCCATTCGCGCTTCGTCAACGAACGTGTCCACGCCAACATCCAGAAGGACGGCACCTATTCGGTGATACCGCGTATCTGGGGCGGCGTCACTTCGCCTTCCGAGTTGCGCTCGATCGCCGAGATCGCCGAACGCTATGAAGTGCCCACCGTCCACATCACCGGCGGACAGCGCATCGGCCTGTACGGGATCACCAAAGAGAACCTGCCCAGGATGTGGGGCGAACTGGTCGAGGCCGGATTCGTTTCCGGCCACGCCTATGGCAAGGCATTGCGCACCGTAAAGACCTGCGTTGGCTCCGACTGGTGCCGATTCGGTACGCAGGACTCGACCGGTCTGGGCATCAAGGTCGAGAAGATGACTTGGGGTTCCTGGACGCCGCACAAATTCAAGATCGCCGTTTCAGGCTGCCCGCGCAACTGCGCCGAAGCCACCATCAAGGATTTTGGCGTGGTGTGCGTGGACTCCGGCTACGAGATACATGTGGGCGGGAACGGCGGCGTCAAGGTTCGCGTCACCGACTTCCTGTGCAAGGTCGAGACCGAAGCGGACGTGCTGGAGTACTGCGGCGCGTTCATGCAACTCTATCGCGAGGAAGCCAACTACATGGAACGTACCGCCCCGTGGATAGAGCGCGTCGGGCTGGCCTATATCAAACAGCACGTCGTCGAGGATGCGGCGGAGCGGCGCGAACTGTACGCGCGCTTCCTTGAGTCGCAACGCTACTCGCAGGACGACCCGTGGAAAGAACGTGCCGAGGGAAAAGACGCTCAGGAATATACCCCGCTTGCCACTATCGAATAAGGAGAACGCAATGAACTGGATACAAATCGGCAGGCTGGACGATATACCCCGTCAGGGTTCGCGCGTGATCAATACCGCGTCCGGCGAGATCGCCCTGTTTCGCAGTGTGGACGACCAGGTGTTCGCACTAGGCAACCGTTGCCCGCACAAGGGCGGGCCGCTGGCGCAGGGCATCGTGCATGGCAAGCGTGTCACCTGTCCTTTGCACAATTGGGTGATCGACCTGGAATCGGGCTCCGCCGTCGCACCCGATGTGGGCTGCGCGCAGCGCTATGAAGTGCGGGTTGCACATGACGTGCTGTTTCTCGAAGCAGAGGCAGGGGTATGCAAAGCCTGAATACGCCGAATGTCACCCGCACCACCTGTCCCTATTGCGGGGTCGGCTGCGGAGTCGCAGCGAGTGTCACCGCGGCCGGCACGGTGCTTACTGGCGATAAATTCCATCCGGCCAATTTCGGGCGCCTGTGTTCCAAAGGGGCCGCGCTGGCCGAGACGCTGGATCACGATGGGCGATTGCTGTATCCGCTGGCCAACGGACAGCGCATTTCCTGGGATGAAGCGCTTGACCAGGTCGCGCACGGATTCGGAAAGATCATCGCCGAGCACGGGCCGGACGCGGTGGCGTTCTATGTATCCGGCCAGCTGCTGACCGAAGACTACTATGTCGCCAACAAGCTGATGAAGGGATTCATCGGCAGTGCGAACATCGACACCAACTCGCGCCTGTGCATGTCCTCGGCGGTGGCTGCGCACAAGCGCGCCTTCGGCGCCGATGTGGTGCCGGTCTGTTATGAGGACATCGAGACCGCCGATCTCGTCGTCATCACGGGTTCGAACTATGCCTGGGCGCACCCCGTACTTTACCAACGGCTGGCCACCGCGAAGAAGGCGCGGCCCGACATGCGGGTGGTGGTCATCGATCCGCGCCGCACGTCGACCTGCGACATCGCCGATCTGCACCTGGCGATCGCACCGGGATCGGACGCCCATTTGTTCAACGGCCTGCTGAATTTCATCCGCCGCGAGAACGCGCTCGACCTGGCTTACGTTGAGGCGCATGTGGAGGGATTTGCCGCTGCTTTCGAAGCGGCACGTGGTGCTGGCTCGATTCCCAAGGTGGCGCAGGTTTGCGGTATTCCGGAGGCCGAAGTCAGCGAGTTCTTCCGCCTGTTCGCGCGTACCGAGCGCACCGTGACGATCTTCTCGCAGGGCATCAACCAGTCTTCCAGCGGGGTGGACAAAGGCAATGCGATCATCAACGTGCACCTTGCTACGGGGCGGATCGGACATCCCGGCATGGGGCCATTTTCGGTGACCGGTCAACCCAATGCCATGGGCGGACGCGAGGTGGGGGGGCTGGCCAATCAACTGGCGGCGCACATGGATTTCTCCAACGCGGCGGATATCGATCTGGTCGCGCGATTCTGGAATGCTCCCAACGGGCATGCCCGTTTCCCTCCCCCCAACCCTGATAGAACTACTAGCCATTCGACTAGCCCAGCAAACAACGCTGGCCAAGTCGCTGGTTATCTCCCGCCCGCGGGCGAAGGGGCGAACGAATCGCAACGCGATGTTCACGTTAATATGGCCCAAGCGCCAGGGCTGAAAGCGGTAGAGATGTTCCAGGCCATTGCATCGGGCAAGATCAAGGCGGTGTGGATCATGGGCACCAATCCGGTGGTCAGCATGCCGGATGCTGACCGCGTGCGCGCGGCTTTGCTGGGCTGCGAGCTGGTCGTGGTATCCGACTGCGTGCAACACACCGACACGACCGCATGTGCCGACATTCTGCTGCCGGCCGCAGGTTGGGGCGAAAAGGACGGCACCGTGACCAACTCGGAGCGGCGAATTTCGCGGCAGCGATCCTTGCTGGCTATGGCTGGCGAAGCCAGGCCGGACTGGTGGATCATCACCCAGGTCGCACAGCGCATGGGCTTTGCCGATGCGTTCCCCTACACCCGGCCGGCAGAGATATTCCGGGAGCATGCGCGTCTGTCGGGCTTCGAGAATACGGGCGGGCGCGCTTTCGACATCAGTGCGCTGGCCGAACTGGACGACGTGGAATATGACGCGCTGCAGCCTGTTCAATGGCCGGTGAATCGCCAGGCGCCGCAGGGTACCGCGCGTTTGTTCGATGACGGACATTTCTATACGCCCAGCGGCAAGGCTCGCATGATCGCAGTTGCTCCCCGCCTGCCGGCGGTGGCGGCCGATAAGGATTTCCCGCTGGTGTTGAACACCGGTCGGATCCGCGATCAGTGGCACACCATGACCCGTACCGGAAAAGTGGCGCGCCTGAATGCGCAGGAAGCGGAGCCCTTTGTGCAAGTGCATGCGTCCGATGCACACCTCCATCGACTGCAGCACGGCGGACTGGCGCGTCTGACGAGTCGCAACGGAACCATGCTGGCACGGGTGCAAGTCAGCGAGGATCAGCGTCCGGGTTCGGTATTTGTGCCGATGCACTGGAACGATGCCTACGCGAGATCTGCACGGGTGGATGCACTGGCCGCACCGATCACCGATCCGATCTCGGGCCAGCCGGAATCGAAGCACACGCCGGTACGAATCGAACCATATTTGCCCGCCTGGCAGGGATTCGTGCTGAGCCGCACCCGGCTGGATTTCATGGATGCCATCTATTGTGCTCGTGCACTGGGCGAAAGTTACTGGCGGCATGAGATTGCCGGAGAAGTCACGCCGGACGATTGGCGCGATTGGGCGCGAGCCGCATTGGAGAATTCCGGAGCGCCCGCAAGGAGTACACCGGTGGGTGCCCGGCAGCTTCGCTGCCACCCTTCCGCAGACTGGCTGGAATATCGCGATGTATCGATGGGGCGTTATCGCGCTGCGAGTCTGCGGGATGGCAAGCTGGAGGCGATATTCTTTATCGCAACCGATCAGCGTCTGCCGGAGCGGGAATGGTTGGGCAGCCTGTTTGGCAAGCAACGACTCGAATCCGGCGACGTTGCCGGCTTGCTGGCCGCGCGACCGCCATGTGGTTCGGCAGATACAGGGCGCAACGTGTGCGCCTGTTTCAACGTGGGCGAGAAAACCATCCTTGATGCCATTCGAACAAGGGAATTGGATAGCACCGAAGCGGTTGGGGCATGCCTCAAAGCAGGCACGGGCTGCGGCTCATGCGTGCCGGAGATTCGGCGCTTACTTGATAGTGCCCGAGCTTAACTTTTATGTTTGGTCGAGAGTTCGCCGCGAATGGCTGCTTTGCGGTGCTGAAAAGATATGGGTAGACTTCCGTTATCGGCCAGGAGCAGACGTTGAGGTATGACTCCAAAAAATCATGAATAGAGCGAAGAGAAAGCCATTCTTTGTAACCGGACCACATAATGCTTTATTAGCAGCCGGTGTTATTGGATGCATTTTTTTCTTCGATGGAGTTATTTCCGCATTTGGCGTTGATTACGACATGCGTATTTTGGATGTTCAATCTGTTTGTGAGCAACCCTTGAATAATCGTTGTGCTTATCAATACTCGGTTGAACAAGGCGGTGGCACTTTGAATAAGGTCAATTTGCCTGGCTATATGTTTAGAGATTCCGAACTTGTTGTTGGCAATAAGATTCAGAAAAGTGGGTTCAGCTTTGAATACCAAGTTAACGATAAACTTGTCCACTGGAGTTTTGCTTGGCATTACTTGACCATATTGGTACTTAGCTTGTTTGTGTTGGGTCTGTGGCGTTATTCGACCCCAGATTCAAGAAATCGTGTTTCGTGAATGTCTGTCAATGGCCACTATGACTCTTAAGGGTGGGACAGCGGCCAGTCGCTGGTAAGATGAATAAAGGTTGTTGTGCGGCCAGAACCGGTCACTCAGAGGTGTCCTCCAATTACGAGTTTCAGCGTTGAATAAAGGGGCAGCATGAATCGAATCTCATGGATTGTCAGCTCAACCGATCAACGCAACACATGCGTTAAATCTCTCGGCGGGTGTTTCAAAATCCAATGTCTTCCGTGGTCGTTCATTTAACTGACGAGCTACTGCATTGAGTTTCGATTGAGAGTGTATCGACAAGTCTGTTCCCTTTGGAAAATATTGCCGAAGTAAACGATTGGTATTCTCATTCGAGCCACGTTGCCATGGACTTTGTGGATCGCAGAAATAGACTTTGATATCGGTTGCCATGGTAAAG